>Ga0315273_10010143_pt1 | contig 11991 bp, 8 predicted proteins | sample YL17G02_0_MG_FD_205753 | JGI IMG/M metagenome (GOLD analysis project Ga0315273, IMG submission 205753) | Sediment microbial communities from Yellowstone Lake, YNP, Wyoming, USA - YL17G02_0 | ecosystem: Environmental > Aquatic > Freshwater > Lake > Sediment | place: USA: Wyoming | collected... | reverse complement strand
AGGCCAGGTGGTGCTGGACTTCAACAAGGCGCACAGCCCGCCTTGTGCCTTCACGCCGTACGCCACGTGCCCGCTCCCGCCAAAAGAGAACGCGCTAACGGTGCGCATCGAAGCGGGCGAGTTGAACCCGCACGCGTCACGCTGAAACCGATGTGCGTTCTGGCGCGAGCCACGAATTTCGGGCATGATCGAGGATATGCTCGTGGTATGCGCCTGGTGCAAGAAGCACCTGGGTGTCACAGGAGACCCCGACGACCAGATCACGTCTCACGGTATGTGCGACGCGTGCGCCTCGCATCTGGAGGCCAGCACCTACGGCATCCCGCTTCGACAATTCCTGGATTCCCTCGACGTGCCGGTCACGCTGGTCGATGACAACGTGCGCGTCGTCTACGCCAACCCGTCCACGCATGCGCTGTTTAAGAAATCTCACGCGGCACTCGAACACCAGCTCGGCGGCAACGTGTTCGAATGCGAGAATTCGTACCAGCCCGGCGGGTGCGGGAAGACCGCGAGCTGCACCGCCTGCACGCTTCGGAACGCCGTGACGCGGTGTTACAAGAGCGGCCAGGCCGAAGACGGCCTTGTCGCCACGCTCACCCGGCGCACCGATGGCGGCGTGGTCGACTTCTCGATGCGCATCTCGACCAGGCGGATCAACGATCAGGTGCTCGTCAAAATCGACGAGATCATAGGGTAAGCCCCGGCGCCCCGTTTCTGCGGCGAGACACATGCCTGCCATCACGTTTGAGCTCCCCTCATTCACCAGCGACCAGGCGGTTGCTGCCGCCGAGCGGTTGTACGGATTCTCGGCGGTCGCGGAGCGTCTCCCCAGCGAGCGCGATCAGAACTTCCTGCTGCGCGCCGCGGACGGCAATCGCTTCGTGTTCAAGATCTCGAACGCCGCCGAGGACACGCAAGCGCTCGATCTGCAGAACCAGGCGCTGGTCCACGCGGCTCAACATACGCCTGACCTGGCGCTGCCTCGCGTCTGCCCGTCCCTGTCCGGCCGGCTCATCGAGACCCTGACCGATGGTCGTGGACGGCCACACCAGGTCCGGGTGCTGACCTGGGTACCCGGCACCGTTCTCGCTGACATCACGCCGCACCTGCCGGATCTGGTCTACAGCCTGGGCCGATACCTCGGCCGGCTGGATACGGCGCTCGAGTCGTTCGACCATCCGGCCGCAGATCGCGATCTCAAATGGGACCCGAGGAAGGCCTCCTGGATTGGCGACCACCTCCGGCACGTCGCTGACTCCGCGCGACGCGAACTGGTGATGCGAGTGGCTGCGTGGGCCGACAGCGAGATCGCGAGGCTGGCGCCATCACTTCGCGTGGGCGTGATCTATAACGACGCGAACGACTACAACGTGCTGGTCGCAGGCATTGCTCCTTACGACTGCCGCGTGGTGTCGGTCGTCGATTTCGGCGACATGCTGCGCACGTGGACAGTGAACGAGGTGGCGGTCGCGTGCGCGTATGCCCTGCTCGACAGACCGGATCCGCTCTTCACGTGCGCGTCGATTGTCGCCGGCTACCACGACGCCCGGCGCCTGACAGAGGCGGAGATTGGCGCCATCTTCCCGCTCATCTGCAGCCGGCTCGCCGTGAGCGTGGTCAACTCGGCCGTCCAGCAGCGCGCGGAACCCGGCAACCAGTACCTCGTCATCAGCGAGCGACCTGCGTGGGACGCGCTGGCGCGACTGTCCACCATCAGTCCTTCCATGGCTCACGCCACGTTCCGGGACGCGTGCGGACTCGAAGCCTGCCCGGCCACGCCACGCGTGGTGTCATGGCTGCGGGAGTCCGCATCGGCGGTGGGTCCCGTGCTCGACCCGGATCCCCGGTCCGCCGCGACGGTGGTGCTCGATCTCAGCGTGGGCAGCGCTGAGACCGGCACGCCCTGGCTCTGGGCCGACGTCAATGCCTTCTCGCGGGATCTGTTCGGCCGGATGGCCAAGTCCGGCGCCACGATCGGGATTGGACGGTACAACGAGGTCCGCGCGTTCTACTCGAGCGACATCTTCAGCACTCCTGGCAACGACGGGCCGGAATGGCGAACCGTGCATCTCGGGGCCGACCTGTTCGTTCAGGCAGGAACGCCCGTGCTCGCCCCACTCGACGGCATCGTCAGGAGCGTGGCCGACAATGCCGGTGAGGGCAACTACGGGCCGACGGTGATTCTCGAGCATCGAGCGGGAGCGCGTGGTGGCGCATTCTGGACGTTGTATGGCCATCTGGGGCGGGAGTCGGTGACGTCTCTTCGTGAGGGCCAGGTGGTGACGTGCGGCGCACGGATCGCCGCTGTCGGGACACCGTTTGAGAACGGCGGGTGGCCGCCGCACCTGCACTTCCAGATCATCACGGATCTTCTTGGCCAGCATGGCGACTTTCCGGGCGTGGCACCGCCGTCCGAGCGACCTGTGTGGCTGAGCCTCAGCCCGGACCCTGACTTGATTCTGCAGATCCCGGGTGGTGTCACGGCTCCGGTGAGCCGCTCTGGCCTGGGACTTCTCTCCGCGCGCCGCGAACACATCGGGCCGTCATTGAGCGTCTCGTACCGTCGGCCACTCACCATCGTCCGGGGGTGGATGCAGCACCTGTACGACGCGGATGGCCAGGTCTATCTCGACGCCGTCAACAACGTGCCTCACGTCGGCCACTGCCATCCCCATGTCGTCGAGGCCGGTCAGCGCCAGATGGCCGTGTTGAACACGAACACCCGGTACCTGCACGGCGCCTTGACGCAGTATGCCGATCGGCTGTGCGGGATGCTGCCCGATCCGCTTCGCGTGTGCTTCTTCGTCAACTCGGGAAGCGAGGCCAACGAGTTGGCGCTGCGGCTCGCGCGGGCCTTCACGGGCTCCCGCGAAACGATTGTCGTCGATGCCGGATACCACGGCAACACGACGAGCCTGGTCGAGATCAGTCCCTACAAGTTCGACGGGCCGGGGGGGAGCGGCGCGGCCCCGCACGTCCACAAGGTGCCAACGCCCGATGTCTACAGGGGGCTGTACCGCCCTCCCGCCAGCGACGCCGGAACGTCGTATGCGTCGCATGTCCGTGACGCCGTCGACACGATCGTGACCGGCGGCGGTCGGCCTGGCGCATTCATCGCGGAGTCCATTCTCAGTTGCGCCGGCCAGATCGTGCTGCCGCCTGGATACCTTGCGGAGGCGTACGGCTACGTGCGCAACGGGGGCGGCGTGTGCATTGCTGACGAGGTTCAGGTCGGATTTGGTCGAGTCGGAACGCATGTCTGGGCGTTCGAGACGCAGGGCGTCGTCCCCGACATCGTCACGCTCGGAAAGCCCATCGGGAACGGGCATCCGCTGGGCGCCGTGATCACGACTCGCGAAATCGCCGGGGCGTTTGCCAACGGAATGGAGTACTTCAACACGTTTGGCGGCAACCCGGTGTCTTGCGCGATTGGCATGGCCGTACTCGACGTCATCGAGCGCGAGCATCTGCAGCATCAGGCGCTTCGGGTCGGGACACGTCTGTTGTCCGGCCTGCGCGACCTCGCGCCGCGGCATCGGGCCATCGGCGACGTCCGGGGTCTTGGCCTCTTTGTCGGTGTCGAACTCGTGCTCGACCAGGCGACGCTGGCTCCGGCGGGCACGCTGGCTGGAATCGTCGCGAACCGGATGCGCGATCGCGGCGTCCTGGTCAGCACCGACGGTCCCTTCCATAACGTCCTCAAGATCAAGCCGCCGCTCGTGTTCACGGAGGGCGACGCCGACGCCCTGGTGACGGCGCTCGACCACGCCCTCGCAGAAACGGAGACTCGCGAGCCCGCCAGGTGAACATCCGGGTCTCCCGTTTGAACCGGAAGGACCGGAGGTTCGTCTACCTTCAACAGGGAGTGGTACGGCCGCCAAGGAGTGCTCTGGTGAAGATGAAATCGTCAATCGGCCTGTTTGTCGGATGCGCCAGCGCATGTCTCCTGGGGAGTGTCGGTCTTGCGCAGCCGGACGCCAAAGCGCCTGCGCAACTGAACGACCTCGACGCGTTCATGGCGAAGGTGCTCGATCGCCGGAATGACAACTGGCGCACCCTCCACGACTACATCCTCAGCGAGCGCGAGCAATTCCTGATCGTCGGACCTGGCGGCCTTCGCCTCGATGGTTCCGACCGGGAGTTCCAGTGGTTCGTGCGGGACGGCTACCTCGTGCGGAGCCCGGTAAAGGCCAACGGCGTCACGCTTGGTGAAGCCGAGCGCAAGCGCTACGAGCAGGAGTGGCTGGCGGACGAGAAACACCGAGAGCAGCGGCAGAAAGAACGGGCCGCGAAAAAGGCTGGCGCCGACGCCGCACCCGCCCCAACCGCCGACGTCGGCGTGACTGATGTGATTCAACAGTCCCGCGAGCCGCGGTTCATTTCGGAAGCCTACTTCATGAAGTTCCCGTTCGAGCCTGGCAACTACTTCGTCGCCGGACGCGACACGATTGACGGCCGCAACGTCGTCATCGTCGAGTACTACCCGTCGCGCCTGTTCAAGGACGACGAGGAGAAGGGCGGCACGACCATCTCGGTGGACCGTAAGGGCGACGCGAAGGTGACCTCGACGGATCAGAAGGCGAAGGACAAGGTAAAGAAGCCCACGAAGGAGCGCGACAAAGGCGACGAGATGGAGCAGGAGATCGAGCGCAGCATGAACAAGGTCACGCGGGTGACCATGTGGATCGATCCTGACCAGCGCCAGATCGTCAAGTACACGTTCGACAACGTGGACTTCGGGTTCCTGCCAGGCCGGGCGATTGTCCGTGTCGACGAGGCGCACGCATCAATGACGATGGGGCGGTATTTTGAGAACGTGTGGTTGCCGAAGCAGATCAGTTTCCGGGCCGGCGCCACGCTGGCGACCGGTGCGTACCGCTTCACCTACGATCGATCGTTCTACGACTACCGCAAGGGCGAAGTGAGTGCGCGCATCAGGGCGTATGTCCCGAAGGACGCGAAGTGATCGGGCGGGTCCTGGTGACGGCACTCGCGCTCGGGATCGGGCTGGCGTCAGCCCCTCGGTCGATCGCGGCGGCTCAGGCCCCCGAGATCGTGTCCGAGGTCCGCATCCACGGCAACTATCGCACGCCGGACGCCGATGTGCTCGCGCTGGCCGGCGTGAAGATCGGCGAGCCCATCGATTCGGCTGGCATCGACGCCATTGCCGAACGCCTGCGGAAGTCTGGCCGGTTCGAATCAGTTGAAGTCCGCAAGCGCGTGCGGTCGCTGACCTCAACCGACCAGGTGGTGCTCATCATCGTCGTCGAGGAGTATCCTTCGACGGCCAAGGGGGGAGGCGTTCCAAGTCCGCTCCGGAAGCTTGGCGACAGCGTGATGCTGCTTCCGACGCTCGACTGGGTTGACGGGTACGGTCTCACCTACGGCGGGAGGATCAGCTTCGTGCAGGTGCTGGGCAAACAGGGGCTGATTGCCGTTCCGCTCACGTGGGGCGGAACGCGGCAAGCGGCTGTTGAGCTTGATAAGACGTTGAACGGAGGGCCGGTCAGGAGGCTGCACGCCGGCGCCTCGCTGGTCAGCCGGAACAATCCCGGATTTGACATTCGCGACTTCAGGAAGAGCGTGTGGGCCGACGCCGCGACACCGGCGTGGAAGGCGACGAGTTTCGGGGTGCGCGGGGCGTGGTCGGATGTGGCATTCGGAGACACGCTCGATCGGCTCACGACATACGGCGCGGGCGTGGTCGTCGATACGCGCGACAACCCGGCGTTTCCGCGCAATGCCGTCTACGCAAGCGCCTGGTGGAACGGCCTGAGCCCGGAAGCCGGGTCCACCGTCAATCGCTATCGCCTCGAGGCGCGCGGGTACCTCGGGTTGATCGGTTCTACCGTGCTCTCCGTGCGGGCGCTGTCGGACACTGCCGATCGCGTACTCCCGGACTACGAGAAGGCACTGCTGGGCGGCGTTGATACCCTGCGGGGTTTCGCCGCTGGTTCGTTTGTCGGCGACAATCTCGCCGCCGCGTCCCTCGAACTGCGCATCCCTCTCCACTCGCCGATGAACGTCGGACAGAGTGGGCTGACGGTGTTTGCCGATGCCGGCACGGCGTACGACCACGGCACACGGCTCTCGGATGCGACGGCACACTACGGCGCTGGCATCGGCTGGTACGTCCGCGCACCGTTTGTGCAGTTCGGCATCGACGTGGCGCACGGATCGGGCGGCGGCACGCGCGCACACGTGACAGCCGGCCTGCGCTTCTAAGTGACAGCCGGATCTGACAGCCTCCGCCAAGGCTACGGCGGCCCGCCGAAGCGTTACGCGAAGGCGGAAGACCCGGCCTCCAGTTCGACGCCCCCCCCACGTTTGCAGACTCGGCGAACAACGCTCTGGGTGTGTGTCTCCGGAGCCCGGGGTCTTCAGACCCCGGGTTTGGCCTGCGTCGCCAAGGTTGGGGCGGGCTACCGAGTAGAATGGACTCGGAGGCTCGGTGATGCGTCAACGATCGAACAACCTGGCGGCGGCGGCTCTGGCGGTCCTGCTGGCCGCTGTCCTGGCCCACGCGACGGCGTCGGCCCAGACGCCGCCAATTCCGCAGGCGGCGCCAGCCGCACCGTCGGCGCCGGCGGTTGCCGAGGATCCGCTTGGCCGCGAGACGCCGCGGGGTTCGTTTCTCGGGTTCGTGGCTGCGGCGCAGGCCGGCAATCTCAACGTCGCCGCAGAGTACCTGCAGTGGCCCAGTCAGAAGATGCCGATCACGAAGACCGAGGCGGCAGAGCAACTCCGCTTCGTGCTCAATCACGGATTCGAAGGCAACATCGACCGGATGAGCCGCGATCCTCAGGGCAGCATCTCGGACACACAACTGTCCGGACATGAGAAGGTCGGCGCGGCCGTCCTCGCCAATGGCGAGCGTGTGGACATCATCCTGACTCGCATCGCACAGAGTTCGGGGTCCATGCTGTGGGTCGTCGCGGCGGAAACGGTCTCCGACATCCCGCGGATGTACGACGAGAGCGGACTGCCGAATTTCGAACGGCGGCTGCCGAAGTCACTGACTTCAACTCAATTCGGGGAACTGCCCGCGTGGGTGCCGATTGCGCTCACCGTGCTGCTGGTCGGGCTGTACTTCCTGATGCGCGTGATGCTGACGGCGGCGGCCTGGCTGGTCGATCTCGTCAAGCGATTGCGTCACCACCGGGGATCGACGCGGGCATCGCTGGCCTGGTCGACCCTGGCTCGGCCCTCAGCGTTCCTGCTGACGGTCACCTTGCATCGCATTGTCGCCTTGAGACTTGGCATCCCTCTACTCTTCCGCCACTACTACGAGCAACTCGTCGTCATCATGCTGCTCCTCGGGCTGGTGTGGTGGCTGTGGCGCCTGGTCGATGTTGTCGCGGCTCGTATCCGCGACCGTCTCCTGCCAGCGTATCCGGGAACCGCTCAATCGGCGTACGTGCTTGGCCGACGCATCCTGAAGGGCGTGGCGTTCACCATCGCCCTGCTCATCGGCTTGGCCGCGTTCGGCGTCAGCCTCAGCACGACGCTTGCGGGCCTGGGCATTGGCGGGATTGCCATCGCCTTCGCGGCGCAAAAGACCCTCGAAAACGTCTTCGGCGGGATCTTCGTCATGAGCGATCGCAGCCTGCTCGTCGGGGACGTGTGCCGCCTCGGCCAGCATTTCGGAGAGGTCGAAGACGTAGGTCTGCGATCGACCAGCCTGCGCACGCTCGGCCGCACGCTGGTGCACGTGCCCAACGGCATGCTGGCCACGATGAACGTCGAGAATGTCAGCCGGCGCGACAAGTTCCTGTTCAATCCCACCATTGCATTGCACTACCAGACCAGCCGAGCCCAGCTTGAAGAGGTTCTGGCCGGGGTTCGTCAGTTACTCACCGACCATGCGCGCATCGAAGCCGGCACGTCGCGAGCCCGGTTGATCCGCTTCGGCTCGTCGTCACTCGATATCGAGGTGTTCGCCTACGTCACGGTTCTGGACTTTCTGGTCTTCCTCGATGTTCAGGAGGAGATTCTACTGGGCGTGATGGACCTCGTACAAAGGGCCGGCACGGCGCTCGCCGTGCCGTCACAGACGATGTATCTGCGCCACGAGACCGCGGAGACGCCAGCCAGGCCTGCAGCGTTCGAGTAGGATGAGTGCATGCTGCTCGCCGAGACTCTGACGGACGCGGTGGTGCTGGCCCCGCTCACCAAGGGGTGCAACCTCCCCTACCGCCGGTTGTGCGTGGAGCTTGGCGCGCGCGTCACGATGAGCGAGATGACCGTGGCGCGGCGTCTCAAGCAGAAGCGTCGCAGCGAGTACGCCCTGATTCGACGCGCACCTGACGAACCGTTCTTTGGCGTGCAGTTGGCCGGAACCAGCCCTGAGGAAATGGGCTGGGCCGCGGCGCTGGTCGAATCGCGCGGCGCGGATCTGGTCGATCTCAACGTTGGGTGCCCCATCGACTACTTTACGAGCAAGGGCCTCGGCGCGGCGCTTGCGCGGCAGCCGGCCCGGATCGGGCGCATCGTCGAAGCGATGAAGCGATCCGTCCAGCACGCACCCATCACGGTCAAGCTCCGGCTCGGATGGAATGAGCGCTCGCGCAACCACGTGGAGCAGGCGCGGGCGGCCGTCGATGGCGGCGCGGACGCGATCGTCGTGCACGGGCGGACCAGGGATGCCCGCTATCGATCCGCGGCCGACTGGGATGCGGTCGGCGAAGTGGTCGCGGCCGTGCCGGTGCCGGTCGTCGGCAACGGCGACATCCTGTTTCCCCACGAGATCGCCGAGGCTCGCGCGCGTTCCGGGTGCGCGGGTGTGATGGTGGGCCGGGGCGCGCTCATCAAGCCATGGATCTTCCGTGAGGCCGCCGAGGGCTACCGCGATATCACGGCTGAGGAGCGCCTGGGCGTCTACGGCCGGTATGTCGATTTCGCGCTCGAACACTGGGGAGCCGATGAGCACGGCCTCTCGCGCGTCGCGGATTTCACGCGGTGGCATTTCGGGTTCTGGTGCCGCTACGTGCCGCAGCGGGCCGACGGATCGTTTCCGACGATGCAGGGACGGGATTCGCGAGACTTCGGCCGGACCGCGCTCGAGAGTCTGCTCGCCCGCGGCGATGCCGCGGCGCATGCGTGGCTCGCCGAGCGGTTGGTCGCGCACGAAACGGTGGACCCGGTTGCCGCGCCATCGCCGACAGAAGAAGTCGAAAGCGACGAGACCCAAGTCGCCGGCTGACCAAGTGGGGTCTGACCCCATTCGGAAGTTTGGTCTGACATGAAACATGGGGTCTGACCCCATGATCGGAGCCGTTATGAAGACACTTGTCTTGCTGCGTCACGGCGAAAGCACCTGGAACAAGGAGAATCGGTTCACCGGCTGGACCGACGTCGACTTGAGCGAGCAGGGCGTGCAGGAGGCCACCGAGGCCGGCCGTCTCCTGAAGGACGGCGGCTACGTGTTCGACGTCGCGTATACGTCGGTGCTCAAGCGTGCCATCAAGACGCTGTGGCTGGCGCTCGAGCAGATGGACCTGATGTGGATTCCGGTTCACAACTCGTGGCGGTTGAACGAGCGTCACTACGGAGCGCTGCAGGGCCTGAACAAGGCCGAGACGGCGGCCAGGCACGGCATGGAGCAGACCCAGATCTGGCGGCGGAGCTATGACGTGCCGCCTCCGGCGCTCGCGCCTGATGATCCGCGTCATCCGGGCCACGATCCGCGGTACGCGTCGCTCCGGAGGCAGGACCTGCCGCTGACCGAATGTCTCAAGGACACGGTGGCGCGCTTTCTGCCGATCTGGCACGAGACGATTGCGCCAGCGGTCGGCAGGGGCCAGCGCGTGCTGATCGCGGCGCACGGCAACAGCTTGCGCGCGCTGGTGAAGTACCTGGATAGCATCTCTGATGAAACGATCGTCGGCCTCAACATCCCGACCGGCATACCGCTGGTCTATGAACTCGCCGACGATCTGCAACCCGTCCGCCACTACTATCTGGGCGACGCCGAGACAATCGCGAAGGCGAGCCAGGCGGTCGCGAATCAGTTGAAGGGTGGCGCGTAGTAGGATTGCCGTCACAGAACGCAGGGGGCAGGCATGGCCAGCAGCATTGATCCCGAGATTGGGCGCCGGATCGACGGGGTGTTTGCGGCACAGCGCGCACGGGCTCTCGAGTTGCGACGCTCGACCGCGCAGCAGCGAATCGAGAAGCTCAGGCGGCTCATCTCCGCCGTCGAGTCTCACCGGGAGGATATCTGTGCGGCCGCGGCCGCCGATTTCCGCAAGCCGCAGCCCGAGGTGGATCTCACCGAACTGCTGCCCATCATCGCCGAGGCCAAGCATGCCATCCGCCACCTCAAAGGGTGGATGCGGCCGCGCCGGGTTCTACCGACGCTGGCGATGATTGGAACGTCCGCGGGAATCCGGTACGAACCCAAAGGCGTCACGCTCATCATCGTGCCGTGGAACTATCCGTTCAATCTCGGGTTCTGCCCGCTCGTGTCGGCCATCGCCGCGGGCAACACGGCCATCGTCAAGCCGTCCGAAATGACGCCCCATTGTTCCGCGCTTACTCGCCGGCTGATCGAAGAGACGTTCGATCGCTCAGAGGTCGCGGTCTTCGAGGGGGATGCGACGGTGGCCGCGGCGCTGCTGGACCACCCGTTCGATCATGTCTTCTTCACGGGCAGTCCCCAGGTGGGTCGTCTCGTGATGGCGGCGGCGGCGAAGCACCTGACGTCGATCACGCTCGAACTCGGCGGCAAGAGCCCGACCATTGTCGACACCACCGCCGATCTGAAACGCGCCGCACGAGCGATCGCGGCGGGCAAGTTCGCCAACAGCGGCCAGACCTGCATCGCGCCCGATTACGTCCTGGTGCACGCCAGCGTGAAGGACCGGTTGGTCGCCGAGATCATCAGCAGCATCGAGCGCGCGTACGGGGCGGGTCCCGGCCCACAGCGCGCAACCCCTGACTACTGCCGGATCGTGAACGAGAAGCACTACGAGCGGGTGCGCGGGTTGTTTGACGATGCGGTCGCACGAGGCGCAAAGGTGGTATACGGTGGAACGCTCTCGCGAGGCGACCGGTTCATCAGCCCGACTCTCGTCGGTGATGTCGCGCCGGACAGCCGGATCATGGAAGAGGAGATCTTCGGTCCCCTCCTGCCCATTGTCACCTTCACCGACATCGGCGACGCCATCGCACTGGTCAACGGCAAGCCCAAACCCCTGTCGCTGTACGTGTTCAGCCGCAGCCAGGCGAACATCGACCGCGTGCTGACCGAGACATCGGCTGGCGATACGTGTGTCAATCACACGGTGATCCACTTTCTGCACTTGAACCTGCCGTTTGGCGGCGTCAACAACAGCGGCATCGGCAAGAGCCACGGCTTCTTCGGTTTCACTGCGTTCTCGCACGAACGGTCGGTGCTGCGCGACCGGTTCAGCATCGTGCACTGGATGTTCCCGCCGTACACCGGACGGGTGCGCAAGCTGATTGCGCTCACGCTGAGGTGGTTTACATAGCCCGCCCTGGCTGGAGGCCGTCGCGACCTATCGGTTGCGCCGACGAGGGCGTGATGTACGATGACGCGACGCAGATGAGCACCCAATCCCGACAACGCGCGAACTGGTCCGGGGCGTTCGAGCGATTCGTACACTCGGAAGTCAGCGGGAGCGCACTGCTGCTGGTCAGCACTGCGCTGGCATTGGCCGTGGCCAATTCGCGGTGGGCGGCGACGTACGCCGGTGTGACCGGCACGCCCATCGGTATCGCCGTGGGCGGCGCTGTGTTCTCGCTGACTCTCCAGCAGTGGATCAACGACCTGCTGATGGTCGTGTTCTTCTTCGTGGTCGGCCTCGAGATCAAGCGGGAACTGGTGGTCGGCCAACTGTCGTCCCGGACGAGAGCCGCGTTGCCGGTGATGGCGGCACTGGGCGGCATGGTGGCGCCGGCACTCATCTACGCCGCGTTCAACGCAGGCGGCCCCGCGGCCCGGGGATGGGGCATCCCGATGGCGAC
>Ga0315273_10010142_pt1 | contig 11991 bp, 16 predicted proteins | sample YL17G02_0_MG_FD_205753 | JGI IMG/M metagenome (GOLD analysis project Ga0315273, IMG submission 205753) | Sediment microbial communities from Yellowstone Lake, YNP, Wyoming, USA - YL17G02_0 | ecosystem: Environmental > Aquatic > Freshwater > Lake > Sediment | place: USA: Wyoming | collected... | reverse complement strand
CATTCTGCACGCGGCCGTCAAGAAGACCCAAGCGACTCCGCAGCGCGATCTGAGCATCGCCCGCAAGAGGATGAAGGAGGTGTGTGATGGCTAACCTCGAGTACCGCCCGATCGCCCACGACCACGGTGCTTTCCTCGACAAGGCCCTCAAGCGCAGGGGCTTCGCCCAAGCGTATGGGGCCCTGGAGGATGAGTACGTTCTCGTGAGAGAGCTACTCGCTGCCCGCACTCGCGCAGGATTGACCCAGGAGGAAGTCGCAAAGTCGATGGGCACGACCAAGAGCGCCGTCTCCCGCTTGGAGGCCGCGGGCAAGCACTCCCCGTCCGTCACCACCCTCAAGAAGTACGCGCACGCGGTCGGCTGCGACGTCGAGATACGCCTCGTTCCGACTCCCCGCTCGCCCGGGAGTGGCGGCACATGCCGCAAACCCACACCCTAGTGTGTTCCGTTTCACGGTAGCAGCTGCAGTTTAGAGCCACAGATGAAGGAGTTGCGGCAGAGCACAACTCCCAAGCTGACCAATTCCGCGCCCACACAGGAGTTGCCGAACAGGCGCTGCCGTTACCCAGGCAACTCCCAAGCTGTCCGCTTCGCCGGACAGCCCATCCCCAGCTCGGCCGAGCCCGGCGTTGTTGACGAGGCCGTAGAGGCCTCCGCCTGCGCCGGTGACCGTCCGAACTGCGGCCGCGATCTGTCGCTTGTGAGTACGCGCGGGAAGTCTTCCGGTGCAGAGTCTCCTCACCGTCGCGTAGCGATGGTCAGCGCTCGCTCCTCGCAGCAACGCACCGCGTCAGCCGCGCGGCCGCTTCGCCTTCGAAGCCACCCGACTAGCGATTCGGCTGACGGTCGACTAGTGAAGGCCAACAGCATCACCGACTTCCTGGAGCGTGTACCCGTGAACTCGCAGGCCTTCGTAGATGCGTTCGTTGCGCTTCTATTTGTCCGAAGCCGTCGAGAGGAGTCAGGCGGACCTGGGCCGGGCCGGCGTGGCCTTCAGCGTCAGTTTCTGGACTCCGACTCCCCGAACCAGTCGCCGCCGACGACATCCCCTGGGGATTCGCGCGTCGCTCGGCACTGCCAGCATGGAGTTGCGGCGCAACTCCTAAGCTACTCAGCGACGCTGAGTAGCCCAGCACGTCCTTCGGACTTCCCTGGACGGGACAGATGACGGGGGGCGGCATTTCAGAGTCGAGCCCGAGCCAACAGTAGCAGGGCAACTGCCAAGCGGTTCAGAGCGCTGAGCCGCTGTCGTCACCCCAAGCTGCTCGTCCCGAGCAGCCGTCTACGCCGCGGCAACACCCAGGAGTCGCTCTACCGACTCCCTAGCTGCCCAGTGCAACCGGGCAGCCGCCGTCCTCCTGCACAGAACCCGATGGTAGACCCCTGGGCCGCCTTCCTGTCTGGGTAACCCAACTTACGAGGAACCGATCCCTCCCTGGGTAACCGTTTCAATAAGGCAACGCGGGAGTTGGACACCTCAACAGGTAGCCTCTATCATGGCTGGGTGACTAGGTTGCGTATCCGGCGGCTGGTTGAGCACCAATGAAGACTGTACCAATTTCCAGAATCATGTCGTGCGGCGTGATCGTCCACTTCCTCAAGGGCGCGCAGCCTGGCTGGCCCATACGAGGTGCGGACAGCCTCGCTGCGAATGTCTCGAGGCTAGATCGGGTCCTGCAAGAACTGAGGATGGAAGTAACCCGTCGGTCTTGTGGCCCGCTGCTTGCTTTCGCGGGTGATCTGGAAAGCAGAGGCGACGGGGCGCACCTCTCAGCGCACGAGGCCCAGCGGATTCGGGAGATGGCTAGCGCGGTTGAGCATACGCTCTCCGCAGAGGCGAGCAGTCGCTCCGCATATGTGGTTGAGGATACACGCTACCCGGCCGCCAGGCTGATGGGCGAGCAGCACTTGCTTTTCGCAGTCGGAGTCTACGCAGATCTCCCGGCAGTCGCGCAGCAGGACTTGGCAGAGGGCACCAAGTGCATTGCCCTTGGTTTGCCTACAGCGGCCGCATTTCACATTCTGCGTGGCACCGAGGCTGTCCTGCGTGAGTACTGCGCTCGTGTCTGTGGTGGGCCGCACTGCAAGATAGGTTCTCCGTGGGGCACTTTCATAAGTATGCTGCGGCAGGAGCCGACAGCCGAGCCATCGATTACGGACGCCCTTGACAGCATACGGAAGTTCTTTCGTAATCCGACTCTCCATCCGGACAAGTGTTACGATATCGCAGAAGCGCAGGACCTGCTGGGTCTGTGTGTCGACATCGTAGACAGGATGGTCCGCTCAGGGCAATGGCAAGCGCGGAAGACTGGTTCCTTCCTCGGTGCCTCCGCTGACTTCAAGCGTCCATCGCCTGTCCCGAAGGAGTGAACAGCGAGCCTAGTGCTAGCTGGGCCACTCGGGCTGCGAGCCGGCCATGCTCGTGTTCGGTGGCGGTGGGTCACCCGCATCACCTTGCACGCTTGAGGGGATCCGGGAGGCGGTCCACTTTACGAAGTACGTCGTATTGGGCTCTGGGTCCCGCTCCTCCCAGACTATGCGATCGCGCAAGACTGCCGAATTTGGAGCCCCCGCACGCTGCTCAATGCGTGGGACCGTCTCGACGATGTCCTTGCTGTCCGGAGGTGCGCCCTTGTATGCGAAGGCGGTTTGCACGGACCAACCCTGCGGGAAGAGGATGGAAATGGCAATGAGCGTCGGAGCGCCGCTCGTTTCGACTCCAATCCAGTCTCCCGCTGGGGAGTCAAGATCACAGAACGTCTCATGCGTGAACATTGTCGTCTGCTCATGTGTGATTGGCACCCGCAGCTTGTTGTGGAGGACAAAGATGACCATCTTGCCAAAGATGACGCGCTCCCACTCGTGTAGGTGTCCTGCACTTGGCGGGGTGATGCGGTATCCGAGATCCTTGAAGTCGAGGTGCTGTCTGTCTGTATGCAGGATCACCGGGAAGTCCGTAATCGGTGGACCCGGAGTCTTCCGCTTCAGGAGCTGTATCGTCCTGCTGGTGTCCTTTTCGCCATCAACGTTGATCTCGACCTCGCGTCTCTTCTCGATGGCTGCAATGTCCTGTTTTTTTGCCATCCTCGACTGAGTGTAGTCATTACGCGCATCTACGAGTTCCTCTTCGAATCGCCGGACCTTCATAGTGAGTTCACGTATTGTTCTTGATCTCTTAATCAGAATACGCCCTTTCCCCCTAAGCGATGAGAGCTCGGCTGACATCTCCGCGTTAGCCACTCGCAATGCCTTGATCTCCTCGTGCATCTGCCAGATCCACGAGACAGACCAGCCCAAGAAGAAGACGACAACAGGCGGACCCAATATGAGCGCGACGATTACCCAGCTCGGACAACCCTCAAGAAGGTCCCAGACGAGCATTGCTAGCAGGTTGACTGAGAAAGAGAGAGCAAGAGTCACAGCTCCAGCAAGAACTGGCCAGCGAAGTGTTGCCTTCTTCTGCATCTCTTGGATACTACCATATGTATGCTCCTCTCGCAAGCATCCCTGAACGCACAACCTCGACCCCTCGAGGGCGCGAGGCGTGAGGAGGGAGCGCAGCTTGAACGGACGTATCTGCCAGTTCCGAGCAGGCCAATCAGCTGGCAAGGCGCACCCTGGCGCCTCGCCTGCCGGAGAGGCTTGGCGCCTCAGCCCCTCTCTACGCTTTGTGCCCATCTGCACCCTAGGGACGCAGACGGGGCGCCCGCGGCGCTGCCCCCGAGCGCAGCCGCGCGATGCTGCAGGTGTGGACAAAGCTGCCGTCTTGCGTTACCAGCTGCAACTGGCCGCGGAGGAACTGCTTGGGTCGTACGGCCTGCCAGTGCTAGTGTACGAGCCTCCCGTGCAGGCGCGTGATGAGGCCGTTCAATGCAAGCGCCATGTGGACGCGCTTCTGCGTGACGCATGTCCGGCCGCGGTGGACGTCATCGAGACACCGTCGAGCTTGCTCGCGCCATCCGTCGCTGCTCAGCGGGTCCTCTGCCCGGTTCTGTCGGGACCGTCCCGGCAGCATGCCCAAGCGAAGCCCGCCGTGTCAGCAGCACTGCAGGTGAAGCCAGTCTTCAAGCTCACGGCTTAGTTGGGCCAGGACAGCCCACCCTAGCGATGGCATCACCGCACGCCGGCGCGACGTGGCGAGACCTAGGCAGAATGCGCGATTGCGGCCCGAATCCGGAGGCGATCGAACGCGCGTGTGTATTCCTACCATCTTGCTGGCAACGCCGTCCGCGAGGGCATTCGCCCGCTCGGCCTGGAGACCGTGGCCAAAGACTGCGGCGCACTCACTGGGAAGAGCCGCAGCCACGGATGGCTGCCATCTGTCTAGACACTGGGGACTCGCGCGCCGTACAATGCTCACGAGGCAGCCGCACGAATGACACGGCGGCTTCAGAATTGGGTAGGTACTATAGCACAGCTGGAGGGGCAAGTCTACTTGACTAGCTCCGAGCCCAGAAGTATGATGGGCCTAAGCATAAGGAGGGAGTTGTCATGGGAGTGAAGAGAACTGAAACGGTTCTTTGTTCGGCCGGCGATTCGCAGTTGGTAGTCCAGCAGAGTCTGGGCGACTCGCAGCGGGTTGCTGGGGACTCCCAGCGACGCTCTGGGGATTCGCAGTAGACGGCGCGTCATTGTCAGAGATCTGCCGTCCCCGGTTCTCGCGACCGGGGTTGTCGTTTGTGGCAGGCAGCAATCCTCGCTCAGTTCGAGGCATGACTGGTAGTCTTGCTTGCCTTTGTGGCTGCAACGCAGGACCGGCGGTCTCCACGCCGTAGTCTGCATGCTGTACCTTGTTTTGCATGTGGTGTTGCGTAATCCCGAAGCGTACTAGCTCGCGAGGGTTCGAGGAGGCGTGAAGACTATGAGAACTGAGAATGCTGACCTTGTCTTTGCTGCCTCCCGCCGAATGCTCTAGGGCCTCTCGGGCCCATCTTCCAAGCTCTTGCAGGGCTCGTCTGAGTCTCCTCTTGCCTTCCCAGGTGGCAGCGGTCCCGGAATCCGCCCCATTCCGGGCATGCGGGCGCAGAAGGTGTCTCCCAGGCCCATGCCCGGCCACGTCGGCACAGGCCACCATGGCGCACCTAGAGCGACTCACCTAGCGCTTGCGTCGGTCCGAGCGGCGTTTCACCGCGTTCCAGGCAAGCGGCACAAGTCCGAGAGCTGCCAATGTGACCCACCCATTGCTGACCCTGGCAAGTAGAGTCGCCCCTTCGCCAAGCAGGTACGCAACGGCAGTACCTGCAAACGCGAGGATCAAGGCCACGGATGCCATCGCGGCCCACCGGAGCCTTCTCTCGAGAAGCTCCACTCGCGCCTCGGCGTCTCTTCGGAGCTTCCGCTCGTCACCTAGCGTCTCTGCGTACTTCCGCTCCGGAGCCGCGAGGAATAGCCTGATCTCCCGCTGGATCGTCTCCCTGCCGTCAGCCGTCGAAGGGTTCACCCGCAGAAGCACCCGGTTCAGCCTCTCTATGCACGAACGCACGTCCTCTGGCGGGAGATGCTCGCACTGCACGCCGAACTCATCGAGAAGCCTGAACTGCGCGAGCTGCAAGTGCCTGCCGGTCGGAATGAAGCGCTCAGCTAGAGCTCTGCTGAATATGCCCGCGAGGTCGCCGATATCGGCGCCGTCGGCGGTGCCCGCTGCGCTCCATTGCAGGAAGGCATCAAGCGTGACCGCAAGCGGAGAAGGATCTCCTCCATCGCAGAATGGAAGCGTGGTGTCCAGCGTCACCAGCAGACCATCGCGTCCAAGCTTCCTCTCTTGGGCCAGGAACAGCAGCACGGTGGCGTCATGCTGCGCCGCAGCCTTTGCCTTCCGCCGCCCTCTCACTCGCATGTACGTCTCCGCAATGCTCTTCGCGAGTCGCGCGACTTCGGGCGAGGACACTGCCTCCGCAAACCATCCGTCGTCTGCCACTTGGAACCCAAGCCGCTTGCGCTGCCTCTCAAAGGAGCCATCTAGCTCGGAGAGGACGGCATCGAGCTGAACCCGTGGGTTCTCCTCGCGTCTCTGCCGAAGCACGCCATAGACAGCATCAGACACACTGCCAGAGAGCTCCTCGGGAATCCTGTCGGCAACGTGCCGGGCATCATCGATCTGCCTTCGTAGACTCCTGGTGAACTCGTCAACAGTGGGGCGCGCAACGCGTAGCGCTGTGCCCTGGCCCGCACAGATCTGCGATAGCAGCTCGATAGCATGCTCGTGCGGCATCCCCACGCGAGTGCCGCGAAGAGGACGTTGGTGTCGAGGTAGAGGGTCTTGTCCTTGAGGACAGCCGATGCCAATGCCTCGGCGCTCTCGCCCATGCCGAGGACCTTCAGCGCGAAGTGCCCCTGTGCGAGAACCCACTTCACGCCGGTCGAGGCCGGCCCGCTGTCCCGCAGAAACTCCTCTGCTTTCTCCGCCAGGCGAGCCGGATCCACAGCTGGCAGCCCATGTCGCGCACTCTCAGCGAAGGTCCGAAGCGCTGCTGGCGTCATCACATCGCCGAGTTTGCGGCGCGTCGTCAGGACACTGACGTACTCATGCCCCAAGGCAGCGAAGAGACTGCACAGGAGCCTCGCAAAGGCCTTGGCCCAGGGCCTCCCGTCCAGCTCGACATCTGCGAACAGAGCGGAGCAGACCTCCTCGAAGTCCTTCAGAAAGGGACTACCTTCTCGTGCAAGATGGCTCGCGCCCAATCCTGTCAGGAGGAACGCCTCATCAGCGGCAGCTGGCATTGTGACAAGCGCCCTGCTCCGGAGGCGATGCAGAGCACCCAGTACATCCTTGCGTTGAAGGCGTGGTGTACCGGCGGGCTGGTATGAGATGAGCGCCGCCGACGGCACGGCCCTGCGTTCGCCATCCAGGTCCTCCAGTCTGCGTAGAACGACATGGTCGAGGAGGGTGGCTCTGAACTCCTGGAAGTCCGGAAGTACCTTGAGCCCCACCGCGTAGATCACTTCGCGGGCGACATCAAGGTCTGCGGCAGACGCTGCCCGTTGCCTAGCCATGTCTTGGCACCGCCTCGATTGAGTCTTTCCGGCAAGTGTTCTCGCTCGGAACTGTTCTCGTTCATTGTAGCATGGTTTCCATGCGTACGTTGGTCACTGACTCGGCGGCGGGGTCGAGACTTGTCTCTTGACATCCGAGTGGTCGCTGAGTTCTCTTGCATCCGACATGCGGCGTCGCTACACTGCGCCCATCTCCGAGCGATCGCCGCTCGCGAGGTATCGAAAGGAGGCGTGAAGACCATGAGAACTGCGAATGCTGACCTTGTCTTTGCTGCCTCCTGGCGAGCGTTCTAGGGCCTCTCGGGCCCAACTTCCAAGCTCTATCAGGACTCGTCTGAGTCTCCTTTGCGTTCTCAGGTGGCAGAGGTTCCGGAATCGGTTCCCGTCTTTCTAGGAGTACGAGGGAGGAAGCCATTTCGAGTCGAGAACGAGAAGAAGTCCGTAGTTCGTGGTCCATGGCTGAGCGCGGCTCAGCTAGTGAGAACAGCAGGCTCGATGGTTGCCGTTCTCAAGGTCATGGTCGGCTGCCGGCGTTCGGAACGGAGCCGGTAGCTAGGGAGAACGGGCGCGCGACGGCGCGCCTAGGCGAGAACGGCGTCATGGGAGAACCGTTCTCTGGGCCGTCCCACGATGGCCCTTCGCTGGATCGGGGCGGGGCGCTGGAAGTGTGCGGCTACCCACGGGGGCAGGTTGCCGGAGCGGATGATTGGGACGATCTCGCTCCGCAGTCCGGCGATCGGTCGGTCGCCGACGGCGCCCGTGCGTGGAAGAGAGAGGGGAAGCTCGACCGAGATCACAGGCCCGACGGCGGCCGTCCGGCGGGACGGCTAGGCAGAACGGACGGCTTTGATGACCCCGTTCTGCAGGGCGGTCCAAAGCGGAGGCCGACGATCCAGCGGGCCCGGCCGGACGATGTCGGGCTACTGACGAGCGACGAGGTCGCGTTCATCGAGGATGGACCGAAGGATCCGCTCGAGCTGTTCGCGGATTCGGGCTACATCACCGATGTCGTGAACGAGGTCAAGAGTGGTAAGGAGGCGACGGTCTATTGCTGTCGCGCTCACCCATCAACGGGCCGCGAGTTGGTGGCGGCGAAGGTCTACGCGATTGGCATCGGCGCACACTACCGGATGAGCAAGCTCTACGCCGACGGCCGCTTCCGCGTCTACAAGCCAGACTCGCGCCAGGAACGCGCGATCAAGTCGGGCAAGCATCGCGGCAAGGAGATGGTCTTCGCCGACTGGGTTGGGCAGGAGTACGCGAACCTGTGCGCTTTTCACGCCGCGGGCGCGGATGTCCCGGCTCCGATCGCGCACTGTGGCTCGGGGATCCTGATGGACTACATCGGAGACGCAACGCGGCCGGCACCGATGTTGGTCGGGGCGACGCTGTCTCCCGAAGAGGCGCAACGCCTCTTCGACCAGGCAATGCGCAACGTCGCGATCTTCCTCGCGAAGGACCGGGTCCACGGCGACCTGTCGCCGTACAACATGCTCCTGTGGAAGGATCGGCTCGTGATCATCGACCTGCCGCAGGTGGTACACGCGCGCTGGAACGACGAAGCGTTCAACGTCCTGAAGCGCGACATCGAGAACATCCTTCAGTTCTTCAGCCGCTGCGGGGTAAAGGCGTCAGCGACGGAGCTGGCGATTGACCTCTGGCGACGGTACAGGCGGGGGGAGCTAGATCGCGAGGTCGGCATGTAGCCCGTGCTTGTGGCTGGTAGGTGAAGCATGGAGGAGCGTTCGTTCAGTTCCTTGAGTTCGTTGAGGTCCGTGGCCATGCTACGCATGGCTAGAGAGAATGGCAGACTCGGAGATCGCCATTCTCTGGGCGATGGGCTGTCTTGCGGGGCGGCTGGTCTCCCGTTCACGGGGAGGTGGGCCGCGCCGTGCGTAGCTGGGGGAGAACCGCGAGCGCCGCTCATCGCCTCACAGTAGACTTGACCATTCGTGGGTAGATTGCGACGCCGCTGGTCGCAGTTGTCAACGCCGCCACTAGACGCGGCTTGCCTGCATGGTATACTCCCTGAGAAGAGAGGATGAGCCATGGACTCGAAGAGTCGCAAAGAGGTGCCGATCACGTGGTTGATGCCGCGGGAAGCAAGGGCTCCGTTCGCAAACAACATCTTGGTCGCGGAGCAGAACGGAGTCTTCATCCTGCAGTTCTTCGAGGCATTGCCCCCACCGATTCTGGACAACAGTGACATAGAGAAAGTGGACAAGGTCGAAGCAGTGCTGGTAGCGAGACTGGCCGTCCCGGCCGAATGCTTTCCCGGCTTCATCGACGCAATGCAGCGGAATCTAGACCGCTACAAGGCGCGGGAAAGAGCCGTTCCCGAGAGCGAGTAGCCATGCTAGCACCAGTGCTTACCGTAGATTCTGGAAGCCAAGCAGTCCGTATTGACAGCGCCGACAGCAACGAAACAGCTCAGAGGCTGGTCTGGCAGGGTACTCTCAAGCTGACGGCGCCGTTCTTCGCAGTAGATTGGCAACACATGAGCATGTCTCCGATGTGGAGTTGTCTGCTGCCCGCGATGAGCGCTGACGCACGCGCATACCTTGCACGCCACCAAGACCTCAGGCAGGTCATTGCAGACGGCACTGGGCGTATCAGCGAGGTCTTCGGCGGTGCTACTATTGACGTCTTGCTCGCCAGATCTGAGGAGTACGTGGATGGCGAGAACTTGGTCATCAGAGTGCACACGACGCTCGCCCCCGAGGAAGCGGTGAAGGCCATAAGGAACTTCTACAGGACATGGCTGGTTCCCCGCGCAGCTGCCGTCGGGGACCGTATCACGGTCGACATATCGTACGATGAGCTTTGAGTGGGCCGACTTCCTGCTCGTCGCACGCGAGCTGGATGGTGAACCGACATACCCAGCGCCGCCGGAATCGCGGAAGCGATCTGCCATTGGACGTGCGTACTACGCGTCACGCGGTGTTGCCCAGACGTACGCCGATACCAGAGTCACCGGCGGACAAGCGAAACCCTACCGCGAATTCGATCACGGCGACCTGTGGCGATGGTTTCTGGCACAGGACGAGGTCTCCCTGAGAGAGGTCGGCGTGATGCTCAAGGACCTGTATTCCATGCGCCAAGCGGCCGACTACCGTTTTGACTCGCCTGGAATCGAAAAGAAGAGCCGTCAGGCGATCTTGCTCGCGCAAGGGATCATTGGCTCCCTGGCCGCACCGCAGCAGGCTGGATAGCGCCTAGCCCCTGCCGCCTGACAATTGCACGACAACTTGTGCGCAAGGTCCGCGCGAGTCGCCGATGCCGGTCGGCGGTGCCAGAACCCGTGGAGGCGTCGACATTGGCCTTTGGCAAGAGCGCAGGCCCTTGTTTCGTGAGAGCGGGTGAGACGATGCGGAGGGGAAGCCGACGATGCGGATTGGGTTCTTCGGCGACAGTCTGACGGAGGGGCTCCCGGGCGTTCCCTATGTCGACATTCTGCAGGAGCGATTCCCGAGTGACGAGCTCGTGAACTTCGGGCGCGCCGGGGACTCGGTCATTGGGACGCTTCAGCGCGTCCGCTCTCTCCGCAGCGAGAAGCCGTTCGATCTAGCCTTCGTCTGGACGGGCGTGAACGACGTCCTCGCCCGCATCAGTTGGGCCTCCCCCACGACGCGTCGCCTCACGGGCAAGCCGTGGGCCGACTCGCGAGACGAGTTCATCGCGCAGTATCGTGCGCTTCTCGAAGCCTTGTTGCCGCGTACTACCTGCATCGTCGCGGTCGCACCCCTCTTCATCGGTGAGGATCTCTCGAACCCGTGGAATCAGGAACTTGACGTGCGTGCGCGCGAGATGGAGAGCCTGTGCGCAGACTTCGCCCGAGCTGAGTTCCTCAACCTGCGGCCCTACATGCCCGACGTCACGTCCGGCGAGTGCGCGTCGCCCTTCGTCGAGAAGAGCGGACTAGGCACGGTGTGGGAAGCGATCGCCTTTCGCGATCCCGAAGACGTCGATCGAGTGGCTTCCGAACGCGGCCTCTGCTACACGATGGACGGCATTCACTTGAACAGTCGAGGGACGAGAGCTGTCGCAGAAGCGTTCGCTGCAAGAATCGAGACTGTGAGGACCCCAGCAGAATAGACAGAGTGCTACTTATCCGCGGCGCCAACTCTCTTTCCGACCATTCGATAGATCGCGCCAGCCTCCCGCCTGCCGATGCCCCAGACCTCGACCTTGTCTTGGCCAGGAGTCCAGCGATAGACGATGCGATAGCGGTTCCGCGCGAAGTGGAGGGCGCGATAGCCGGTGAGGTTGATGCCCATGCGATGCCCGAGCTCGTCACCCAACTCGGGGTGGCGCGCAAGCTTCTCGAGTTGTCTCCTTGCTTGTCGTTGGGTTTCTTCTGTGAGCGCGCGGAAGTCCTCTGCCGCCACGTCGCGAAGCGTTACGCGGACCATTCGACCTCGCTACAGGTCCCTGAGATCAATCTCTGAGACGCTTTCCTTCTCTCTCCGGTCGAGCTCGGCACGCAGTGCGGCACGGTCGAGAAGCTCCTCGAAGGCCTTCGTACCAATCAGGACAGCCTTCGGGGTGCCGTGCCGCAGGATGAAGATGGGACCTGATTCCGCTTCGTCGAGCCATTGTGCGGCGTTCTCGCGAAACTCCGAGGCCTTGACCATGCGCTTGCTGTCGATCTTCAGTCCCATGTCGTCTCCTGCGCTGCGTACGGTATTCTGTACGATTGTTGGTACGGAAACAAGCGCGACGTGAATGAAGAGCACGGAGGCCGCAATCTATAGAGTTGACTCCCGCGCGTCACTGCATACACTGCAGGCAACATCTACTCCCCACTCGACTCGCCCCAAAGGCCCGGGTGGGGTTATCCCTTGGCGGTTCAGCTCGGCATACAGAAGTCGGCCGGTCTCGTGAGGATGATCGTCGGCTACCCTGGGGGTAGCCATCGTCAGCCGATCACCTCGGGACGATCGGGAAGAGCGCGCAGAATGTCTGTCCAGGGCAACGCTCCGCGTGGCTAGGGCGCA
>Ga0315273_10010141_pt1 | contig 11992 bp, 15 predicted proteins | sample YL17G02_0_MG_FD_205753 | JGI IMG/M metagenome (GOLD analysis project Ga0315273, IMG submission 205753) | Sediment microbial communities from Yellowstone Lake, YNP, Wyoming, USA - YL17G02_0 | ecosystem: Environmental > Aquatic > Freshwater > Lake > Sediment | place: USA: Wyoming | collected... | reverse complement strand
GAATTGCGGAGAATAAGCCCCTTGTCCCGCCAGTCCTTATAGGTAAGGTAGCGGGCAAGCAGTTTCTTATGCTTCAGGAAAAGTGCGGCGATCTCATTAAAGTTGTGGGTGTTTCCTGCTTCGTCAAAGCACCTCCCATTCCTAATGTCCATTACGTAAAGTGCTTCTTCAGGAGATAGAGTAATTATTCCCTTTTTCATCTGGCCGTAAAAGCCGTTCTGAAGGGAGCTTACATCAGAGGGCTCCCGAACAGTAATCCGCTGCGCTTTTCGGTCCAGCTCAAGCCTTATCATACAAACCACAGCTCGAACGGAACTCCGAGTGCTTTACATTCTCGTCAAAGAAATATAAACCTATCCTTGCAAATATCATATGCAATGCATTCGTTCCAGAAGCCAAGTCGAAATGGCGTCAATAGCAGAGGGGAGAACGAGATCGGAAAATTTCATGAATTCTATGGTAAGAGGCTGGGACGCTTTCTGATCGAGCGGGAGATCGGCGATGGTGGAACCGGGATAGTCCACCGGGCTCGTGACACCCTGACCGGGCAGCCGGTTGCGATAAAAACGGCATCAGGGAGAATGATGGATCTGCATCGGGCGGAATCCTTTCTTGAACGGGAGGAAAGGGCTCTTAGCCTACTTAATCATCCACATATTGTGAAGCTCGTGGCCAGCGGCACCCAGGACGGAAAGGGATATATCGTAACCGAGTACTTGGATGCCCCAGCATCGGCAATGTGGTTTCTTTCGCAGATCCGATGCCATGGCACCGTGCAAGGCAGATCCTTCTTCAACTTTGCGACGCGCTCCGGGCAGTTCACGAAAAAGGAATGGTCCACAGCGATGTGAAGGCCTACAACATATTCCTTGCGGGTTTGCCGAATAAATATGATTGGACGAAGCTTTTCGATTTCGGTCTTGTGAAGTTCATGGGCGCAAATGGAAGCGATGGTTCCAGGTCTCCGAACGGATTCGTCCTCGGCACTTCCACATACATGGCACCGGAGCAGTCCTACGGTGAAGATTTTGACCATCGTGTTGATGTCTATTCGATGGGGATCCTCATGTACGCCATGATCTGCGGCACGCTGCCTTTCGAGGCTGGAACTCCCGGTGAAATAATTATGATGCACAGGTTCGACCATCCGACACCTCCACGGAAGCGCAGGCCGGACCTTGGGATCAGTGCCAGGGTCGAGGCTGTTATACTGAGAGCAATGGAGAAGGAGCCATCCAGGCGTTTCCAGTGCATGGCAGAGATGGGAGCTGCAATTGAAGCCGGTGAATGATCAGATCAGAAAAGGGATAATGTTTTTGAAATCCTGCCTGAAGTCGCGGATTACAAGATCAAAGTCTTTAATGCTGGGAAGCGCAGGCGATTCTATTACGATCAGTTTCATGCCCGCTCTTTTTGCAGCAATTGATCCAGCAACAGAATCTTCAAAAACCAGGCAACCGGCAGGAAGCACCCCCAACCGCAAAGCAGCAAGAAGGAACGGATCGGGGTTGGGCTTTCGTTTCTCAGTGTCTTCACCGGTTACGACATAATCGAAGTAATTGGCAAGGTTCAGCACTTCCAGGGCAACGTTGACATTCGTTCTGTGGCTGCCCGATACAATGGCCTTTTTTATTCCCTTTTTTCCCAGCAGCTCAAGAAATTCCCGGATGCCGTCCAATTCCCTTAGCTCACCATTTCTCACCAGTCGTTCGTAGAGTGTTTTCCTTTTTTGAACCAGGGCGTCGATATCTTCCTTCAGTTTGTACTCCTGAACCAGGACCTCAATGATCCTTCTCGAACCAGTGCCTGCAAACTCCTTATACCATCTTAGTATGTCAACTGATATTCCAAAGGGCGAAAGGATTTCCATAAAAGTCCGATAATGCAAAGGCTCGCTGTCCACAACCACCCCGTCAAAATCGAATAGCACTCCCTTTATCTGCATCTTTCTTTCACCCTCGGCCGGATCAAAAGAATCCATGCGTATCTTTTTTAATAGCTGTCTGTCAAATAGCGGATTGGTGAACTTATGAAAAGATTGCTGATTGTTTCGTTTCTGTTTGCGATTTTGCTTTTCGGATGTATAAATCTCGGAGGAACGACCCCGACAAATGATACAAACGTCACTCCCCCGCCACCTCCGCCTGCGCCTAAGCCAACATTCTCCATTACAGAGCCGGTAGCTGGAGACGTGGTACTGGCATCAGATGATTTTGCTGACATTAATGTTGTCATTTCCACTTCAAACCTCATAGTCAAGCCAGCAGGATCTGCGGCCAAAGCGGGCGAAGGCCACTTCAGGATCAGCCTTGACGAAGGTTCGCCTGTTGATTTCTATACCAAGACATACACGCTTAATTCGGTTGGCATCGGCAGCCATACAATTACCGTGGAGATTGTTAACAACGATAATACGCCCTACTCTCCGCCAATAGTAAAGACTGTCACCTTCGAGGTCAAGAAGCAGGAGCCGCAGGTATACGTACCGGTGAATTATACGGTTACCATGGGTGACCTTTCATACAGCCCGGCAAGCATATCAGTTAAGGTTGGCGACAGCGTGACCTGGGTGAACAATGGCAAGCAGCCGCAATCAGCCACGTGCTTTATAGAGGGCAAGGAGAAGTTTGATACGGATGTAATCGGCCCGGGCAAGAGCGCCACCATCACCTTCAATGAGACCCTGCAATGCACCTATTACTCTACAATGTTCAGGATGATGACAGGGAACATAACGGTTGAGAGCAGCGGCTAGTATTCGATCTCTATTTCCCCTTTTTTTATTTTTATCTGGCAGGCGAGCCTCTGGCTCGGGTAGGCAGCCATTTTTACAAGCGTGAGTTCCTCGCGTTGAGTCTTGGGATAAACATTCTCGCTGCCTTTTGATACCGAGCAAATGCAGATCCCGCACTCGCCCTTTTCGCATCCGAAAACCATTGCAGAGTTTTTTTTCGCATGCTCAAGCAGCCAGTCCCCGTCCGGTACTTCGAACTGGGTCCCATCGTTCCTTATGCGCACCCTGGCCATTTTTATTCCTCGAATAGTTTTTTCTGAAATAACCTGTCCAGGGTTTTCCAGCGTTCCCTTACAAATGGCGCGATCTTTTTCCGCTTATCCTTATCCTTCAGGGCTGCGATAGTCTTCCTGTCAGAGGGATAACCTGATCCGAAGTCGCCCACTTCCTCCTTTATCTTTTCTATTTTCGCGTCCCTCACGAGTTTTGCGCATATGGAAGCGGCTGCAACAATCGGATAATTTTCATCTGCCTTGTGCTCTGCCTCAAACCTGTTCACACCAAATTTCTCCATGCGCTTCCTGAAAGTCCAGGCATAGCGGTCCAGCATGTCGATCATCAGGTCGCCATCCTTAACGCGCTTGGCAAGATCTGCCATTGCCTTTGCCTCTATGTCATTCAGGTTCATCTCGCCCATCATCCGGTTGAGGTCTGCCGCGCTTATCTCTACCCACCTGAAAGAGCAGAATGGCTTGAGCTGGGCGTAAACTTCCTGCCTCTGCTTCGCGCTCAGCTGCTTGCTGTCTTTCTTACAAATGCGCTTGAGCTTTTTCTCATCGTCGCGGTTGCAATAAGCAGAGCAGACGACGAGCGGACCGACAACCGCGCCACGGCCCGCTTCGTCAATACCTGCAATATAAGAAAACATAAATTAGTAGCTCATGTTCCTCTTCTCAACGATCACGTAGTCGCCGACCGCGAGAACGGACTCGTACTGCACCTTCACCATTCCGTCCTCTTTCGACATCTTGCCGGCAAGCGCGCTGTCGGGATTCGGTTCCACAAGCAGTGTTTCGATCTTCCCAGAGACCTCGTTCACGCTAAGATCCACAAGCCTTCCAAAATCTTCTCCTTCGTTCGTCACAACCTTTCTTCCTGAGAGCTGTCTCGCAATGAGATACTTTGCCATAAGATCACCTTATCGAATAGGAGTATTTGCTGTTTGGATTTAAAAATCTATTTGCGGGTTTTGCCCCGTAGAAGGCTCACTTCTTTTTTAAATAATCCGGCAAAGGAAGCCCTTTTTGTTCTTTTTTAATTTTCTTAATTGGCCTTGGTTTTGCCTCGCGCTCCAGCTGCTTTTCTATTTCCTTGTTGCCATCTGGCACAAGCTCGAAAGCTTCATCCTTGTAGCCCTGTTTTCTTAATGTGAACTCTTCCTTTTCCATGCCCTCAGGCAGCTCGATGGAGAATGGGGTGGTTCCGATTGCTGCATTGCCCCTTAATACCGAAGCCCCGGTTGGCTTTGATGTTATTTTTATGCTGAATTTCCTCTTTTGGCTTTCCCTGGAATCAGCCTGTGCATCGTGACCTGGCACCTTGGTAGCATCAGGAAGAGACGCATCCGCGAGTACCGAGGCTGCTGGTGGTTTCTGCGGTTTGCTTACCATTGAGATCTGGCTCACTACCGTGCCGCCGATGATCGCAGCTCCAGCACCAATCAGTGCTGCAATAATTGCCCGCCTTGAACTTTTGGGCTTTTCTACAGGTACCCCTATTTCTTCAGTGTCTCTTTTCTCCGGAATGGAATCAGTTTCAGCAGGTACCGCCAGCTCCGTGGGCGCATGGGCTTTATTCGATCGCGCATCTAGGCTAGCCTGTGTCTTTTGTGCAGGCGCTTTCCCTTCCTTTGATTTGGAGTCTGGAATGGACATTATCGCTGCTTCCAGTTCGCCTATGCTCTGGAAGCGTTTCTCCTTGTCCTTTTCCAGCACCCTGAGAATGACCTGGTCAACTTCAGGCGGAAACTTTAGGTCCGGCCTTGCCACGCTTGGCAGCTTCGGTTCCTCGTACAAATGCTTGTGCAGTATTTCCATGAAATTTTCCCCCTCGAACGGGGGCCTTCCGCAAAGCATCTCGTAAAACATTATGCCGGCCGCATATATGTCGCTGCGGTGGTCAACGCCCTTTCCCTTGGCCTGCTCAGGGGACATGTATTCCGGAGTTCCGACCGCAATGCCATCCTGGGTGAGTTTTCCGAATAACGCCATGCGCTCGTCAGCCATTTTCGCTATCCCAAAGTCTATGAGCTTTACAAAATCAGTTTTGTCTGAATATTTCGTGAGCAGGACGTTATCCGGCTTCATGTCACGGTGGATTATCCCCATGCCGTGCGCAGCGCCAAGGCCCTTGCAGATCTGCGACATTATGCTTTTTGCCCTCTCAAGGCCAACGCTGCCATCTGACAGGATAACTGACCCGAGGTCCCTTCCCTCAAGGAATTCCATTACCAGGTAGAGCTTTCCCTCCTCTGTTTTTCCGAAGTCAGTGACCAGCACGACATTCTCGTGCTTTATGCTCGCAACTGTCCGCGCCTCCTGCACGAACCTCTTTTCCATCTCCCTTCCTTTCGTGTCATCCCTTACGTTTTCCGAGAGTATCTTTATTGCCCAATTCGTATTCAGGCTAAGGTGCAACGCCTGGTAAACTTCGCCAAACGCCCCCTCCCCGATTTTCCTTGTGAGATGGTACCTTCCGTCTATGACCCTGCCTGCCATCGGGCTGCCAGCATCATGAAGCTGCTGGAACTGCCTCAAAAGGGTCCTCCTTTTGTTCAGTGCAGAGAGCGGCCTCAGGGGCCCTCCCTGGGCGGCACGTGGGGTACCCTCACTGCCATCATACTTCCTGGTCATAGAACTATTATCATTAGAAACCATTTTAAATCATTTCCTTTCTCTTACAGCAAAAACGACACATTTAAAAACTATTTTAGAACATAAACTATCATGCAATCCTACTCAAAAAAAGAAAACACCCACGCTGGAAAACGTGTCCCATCCTCTGTGAGGGCACTCGCTCTTGCTGCGGCTGTTTTCTCCCTCCCTGTTTCAGAACCTGCGATGGCGCAGCCAGTTACTCAGCCAACAACACAGGCAAGTGTACAGGCCGAGTGCCGCGTGGAAGAAATCGCAGGCAGGGAGCCAAAGATCGTCCACTTAAACTCGAAAAACCAGAGCATGGCTACTTATTATACTCTCGGCTCATCTGCGAAAGAGGGCGACCCAAAGCCAGCAATAAGGTGCTCTGGCCCGGCAAAGATCACTGTGGAGATCTTCCCTCTGATAAACAGGAAAAAGCAGCGCGACGGGGATTCGATGCCCTTGAGCTATTCCATTGATGGCAAGGTACACACAAAACAAGGGGCAGTAAAGGCATCTGATTTAACTGTTGTGGAATACCCGCTTCCTGCAGAGATAGGCATAGCCCACCCTTTGAACATCGAATTCACCATAGAAAAAGGTGACCATGAACTTCTCCTTCTCCATCCCGCAGGATTCCTAAGGATAGTAAAGGTGGAAGAAGTAAAGCAGCAGCCAGTACCCCAGACGCAGCCGGCCGTTGTAAAAAAGAAGGTAGAAAAACCAAAGGAAAAGGAGCCATTTACATTCGCGCTTTCGGCAAAGAGGTTTGATTTTACCATTGGAAAAAATCATGGCGACATCAACGAACTTGACGGTTTCGCGACTGTGAGAAGGTTTGGAAGAAATACAAGCCTGGTTGTTGGCACCCACATCACATCTTACGGCCTTTCCTCAAACTATGCTGATGGGACCGCTAACTTCAGGTCAGCATCATTTGACCTGGGGGTTGGAATGTCATTTTCCGGCCGCGGGCACACCGTAGTTGCGCTCCCTTTTGCAGGCGCTATAATTATCCTGCCTTCATCCAGCGCAGGCGCAGTCAGCAAAGAAACCAAATTAGAGTACGGCGGAACCCTCAGGTACTCCTTCAAAAACAGGTTTGGGGCGATTGTATCAGGAAGCAACAATCCTGCTAATCCGCTTTCATTCTCAGGTTTTGCAGTTGTTCCCTATGGGTGGGTAAAGGATGCTTATCCAAAATTAGCAGTTGACTTAAGGTGGATCCACGCTTTAGGCCAGGAAAGGATGGATAGTGATGTCCTTGTGTTCCCAATGAACAAGAATGATGTCCTTGCAAGGGTGATGGCAGATATCCCCCTGTTCATGATTCCCCGCCTTCCACTCATCCCTTCATTAATCGGCGGTGTTGAGCTGTCCGGGAACGGCTACAACGGAACGTTTGTTGGCGGAATGTTATCGCTAAAAGCGTTCCGCATGCTCATTGATGCCGGCGCGGCAGTAACAATCGATAAGTCGGATCACAGGCTGATATTCCTTTTAAACGTAAGAAGCCCCTTGTAAAAACTCAGCCGCTTTTGAAATCCAGTGTCCGCAGCCTTCCGCTCTTTATTTCAGAAACAGGTACAAGCGCAGGAGAGGGCACATGGCCCTGCTTTACCTGGAATTCTGTCCGATCCTGGAAAGTGCCTGAGTTTATGAGTAATGTTCCCCGGTACTGCGTGTAGCCGTTCTTGTGCACATGGCCGCAGTGGAGGACATCAGGCTCATCATCCACAACCATGTAATCTATGTTCTCAGGGATTATCAGGTTGCCCCCATAAATCGGCGAAAGGTGCCTTCTTCTCAAATACTCCACCATCACCTTTTCCGGGTGTGAGTAGGATGCGTTTGGAAGGTTCGCGATCATTGAGTCTATGGATGTTGCGTGGTAAATCAGGTGCTTCAGCCCTTCAACAACAACTGTTGACGGGTTCCCGACCGAGGTCACATCCGAGCTGATAAGGTCTTTGCCTATTGCCGGCATGGGCTCGCCCCTTCTCACAGCGTCATGGTTGCCCGGGCAGATGATCACTTCCACCCAGTCAGGGAGGGATTCCACAAAATCATCGAACATCTTGTACTGAGCATAGATGTCCTTCACAACCAGTTCCTTTTCCTGGTTCGGGTAAATGCCTATCCCATCAACCAGGTCTCCGGCGACAATCACGTATTTCACTTTGCCGGCCAGTTCCTTTGCCTCTCCCCTCCCATGCATCCAGTCAATGAATGATTTGAACTCTTTTTCCAAAAAATACCTTGAACCGAAATGGGTGTCAGACAGGTATGCTATTGCAAGGTCCTTTTCCGATTTTTTCCGCTCACGCATCACCGGGATCTCAGGCCAGTCGATGTCATCAGCGATTATGTATGGCTCGAGGACCTTGCCGGATATGGATACGACCTCATCCAACAGTATTCCCTTTGCCTTTTCAGCGAGCTTCTCGTTCCTGGAGTTGGACGAAAACACGACCTTAAAAGATCCCGTGAGGTCTTCCACTTCCAGAAGCAGGTTGCCCTTCTTGGTCTCTTTTTTCGAGCTCACCATGACATTGATCCTTACCCGCTCGTTCAAATAGCGCTTGATATCCTTCAGGTCAACAAGGCTCTCCGCACCGGGAATCCTGAGGAACCTGGAAATCCTTGTGTAGCGGTTCCTGAAGTAGCTGACGAAATTCTCAACCTCGCCCTTTGTCCTTGATTTTCCGGTTACGTCCCGGGTGTGGACGACCTGGATGTCTGATTCGTAATCCTTTGCCAACGGGACAAAGCCGGTCGTTCCCCTGACCTCAACTTTAAGCTCCTCCTTCCTTTGCGCCAGAACGCTGTCAACATCGGATTTGGTGATCAGGGGCTTTTTCAATGCAACAAGCGCTTCCAAAAGCCTTTCATCATTCTTCTCTTTGATAATCTGCTCTGCATCGAGCGTTAAGCGGATTCCCATTGCAGCCAGTTTTTCTATCACCGCATCATCCTAACCCTGCTTGGTTGATTCCAGCTCCCCCATGATCCCCCATATCTGGGTCCTGGCATGGGAAGGCATGTTGATGTCATCCGATATTGATTCGATCAGATAGATGGCTGCGCTAACCTTCACGCCGTCTTCATCATTGCTCCTCAGCCTATCCCTTGCGTCGGACAGCGCCTTCCTGATATTCTTCGGGATCGACGTATCTTCCGCAAGGTCAGCGAGCATATCCGCGATGCGGCTTAATTTTATTGTACTCATCTTCAACCACCTTTGTTTTCCAGATGTGAGTATATAACCAATGTTTGATTAAATATCTTTTCTATACTAAGACCTTAAATCGTAATTGGATTTAGTCATTTTCATATCGAAACATTTTAAATATTAGAATTCTGACAACTCTTAGTAGGTGATTGGATGAAAGACCCTGTGAAAGTTTCCGGAGATATCTATAAAGTATTGTTTGAAAACAAACAGATAAGGATTCTTGATTTTAAGCTGAAAAAAGGCAAAAAGGACGAGATGCATTCCCATCCTTCGCTGGTGTTCTGCACAGTTAAGGGCGGAAAAATGAAAATGCGCCTTCCCGGCGGGAAGGAAGGGGTTGCGAGCTTCAAAGACGGAGAAGTCGGATTTCAGGATCCGATTAAGATGCATTCCATGGAAAACATCGGCAAGACCGATATCCATTCTATCCTGATTGAATTGAAGTAAGCGAACCGGCGCGCCCCCTAGAACTCGGGAGGGGGAATCAGAAAGGAACGCGATCGTGTTCCGACGATTCGGAACACGGTGCGCAATGTTCGATGCGTCGAACATTGCCGTGGAAAATGAAGGGGGAGGGTCTCCCTCCCACTGCGTTTTTCGGACCCGGTGAGATTTGAACTCACGACCTTCGTCTTAGGAGGACGTCGCTCTATCCATTTCAGGAAGTCTTGTGTTTCGTGTCCAGCGTCTTGATTGCGTTCAAGACCCAGGACTTCAAGACGCAAGACTTCTAGCTGAGCTACGAGCCCATGAATAGGAAAAATATGAAGACTTTAGTTTTTATTGGTTACAGTGCCCAGCTAACCAAATTTCACTTCTGCGACCTTGGTTGGAGGGGTTCCGAGTTTAACAATCCACTTGTTAGGCGCATCCAGCTTGACAGTTAGCTCTAGGTATTCGACTTTTACACCCGACTTTTTTAATTCAGCATTGACCAAAGCCACAAAATCCTTTGCTTTTTTTTCGTCTTTCCCGAATTCGAGTGGGACAAAAAGTCCATCACGGTAATGCACTGGCTTTGCCGCCCTGGCCTCCAAATTGTCCTTGTAAATAACCAGGAACTTTTTAATTTCATCTCCAGGAAGGGTGATGTTCATTTTTTTAGCCGCAACCTCCAAAGCTTTCCTTACAGCCATAACCGGCTTTGGCTCTTGGAAGGGCAAAGCCTCTCTTAGAACAGCCTTCTGCGTAAGCGAAATCTCACCTTCTACTACCTTCAAATCGACCCTTTTGGCGAATTCATCCAATAGCCCAGATTTCTGGAGAGCAGACTTAAATCCTTTAAGAAATTTATCTGGATTTGGAATCGGCCATTCGACATGTTCGCGATCCTTTTTCAATCCTTTGGAGAAATCAGAGAAATCTTTCTTGAATTCCGCTAGTTTTGGATCGCTCGGATTTATTCTTGCGGCCTTCAGACCAGCTATCACAGCTGCCATAACCGAACTTTCCAGCTTAGCTTCCGCGGGAGCCGGCTTCATGACTTCATCTGCCATTTTATTCACCACCATCTGCTGCGCAGCAAGTGCGCAAGCTTTTGTATAGCGCGATTTTATCTCCTTTTCCATTTTTAATCCATTGCCCGATAAGTTTTGCCAGCTTAGGGAACCCTAGCGAATCTATACTCTTTGAGTAAGCATCTACCAGCTTTGATTTGGATGACTTTGAAAAAAGAAAGTTGTCTGAGTTAAGAAAGACGGATATTATCACAATGTGAAGCCTATCCTTGGATTCGAATGATTCAGCTTCCTTAAAAATATTCAACTCCTCTGCGAGTTTCCCAGAAGCTACCTTCACTTGCTGGCTTGCCGGAACATTATCGTTAAGTTTCCTGTGGAGTTTAACGAGCCTTTTGTAATCTCTCGCCCGAAGCATATTTCTTATCATCGAGCCCGAGGCAGCCCTCATTGAAGCGACCATCGAAGTCGGGTCCCTCTCTTGTTTCGGTTCCTTTAGCTTCATTGAAGATGGCATTGAAGCAGGAACGGTCTGCGGTGGTTTTCTTGGAAGCGCAAGCGCATTACCAGGTGAGAGGGGGATAACTAAGGAGAATGCGAGTGTGGTTGCCACTCTTTTCGCAAAATTGGTCTTCACCCTCATCATTCCGCCCATAACAACACTTTTGTTTCGAATCATTTATAAACCATAGCCGATAACAGAAACTTATGATCCTTGAACTCGCTGAACTCCTACAGGCTGCCATCGCCGAATCTCTGGAGGATCGAGCAGCAGTTGCGTTTTCAGGAGGCCTTGATTCAACTCTTATTGCTGCGGTTGCTAAGAAACATGCGGATGTCGAGCTGTTCGCATGCGGAACCGAAAAATCAGATGATATGAAAGTGGCGCAAGAGGCTGCAGCAATGATGAAAATGCCTTTGAAAAAAGTGCTCCTTACTGAAGATTCGATAATCGAGACTTACAAAAGATGCTACGAGATAGTCCCAGCTGACCTTCTCAAGGTCGAGCTGCTCGTTCCTGTTTATAAGTGCGCTGAGGCAGCGAAATCTTCCAAGCACGAGGTTCTTCTTTTCGGGTCAGCAGCAGAAGAGCTTTTCGTTGGCTATGAGCGTTATTTTACCTATCTGAATGAAGGAAAGGACCTTGATTCCATACTTAGGGACGAGTTCAGGAATTTACGCAACAGGGAAATAGCCTGGATATCAAAGATCTGCAGGAAGTTCGGGATTGAGGCAAGATTCCCGTTTTACAAGAGAAGCCTGGAGCAGTTCGCCCGTTCCATACCGCTCGAGGTTCTGATGGAAGACAGGGAAAAGAAGAAAGGAATTCTAAGGGAAGCGGGAAAGCTTCTCGGAGTTCCGGAAATCGCTTTATATCGGAGAAAAAAAGCAATGCAATATGGCTCAGGCATCCATAGGATAATTCTTAAGCACTCTAAGGATCTCCCTCAGCCAAGCAACTCTCCGAGCATATAGATCGAGCCGCACACGACTATCATGTCTTTTTTTCCTGCAACGCTTTTCGCAAATTTTAAGGATTCCTTTACATCTTCGACTTTCTTAGATTCACAATAGCGCTGCGCTTCTTTTACGATCTCATCGGGATTCGCTGCGTTTTCGTGCTTCTGCTTATTCACGATAATTACAT
>Ga0315273_10010140_pt1 | contig 11992 bp, 10 predicted proteins | sample YL17G02_0_MG_FD_205753 | JGI IMG/M metagenome (GOLD analysis project Ga0315273, IMG submission 205753) | Sediment microbial communities from Yellowstone Lake, YNP, Wyoming, USA - YL17G02_0 | ecosystem: Environmental > Aquatic > Freshwater > Lake > Sediment | place: USA: Wyoming | collected... | reverse complement strand
AGCCCCAAAAACAGGCCCATCAATAAAAAAGGCCGCCCCCTTTCGGGAAGCGGCCTTATGTCGTGTGGCTTAGTTGTGCGTCACGTATTATGCATATTATTCGTGACGCCATCGCTCATTGACAATGAACTCCTTGCGCTGACGGAACTCCTCAACCTTGCCGGGGTTCCAGGTATGGATCGGGCGAAGGTAACCAACTATGCGACTATATAAATCGGCTGGCTTGCCACAGATGGGACAGGTGTTCGGCATCGGCTTATGGCACTTCGGGCAGATGTGTTCGGTCACATACCTCTCCTATCATTGCGGTCCGCCCCATAGCGATCCGCCCCAAAATCCCTATCTAAGATTACTTCCTGCCCGATGCGACCTTGATGAGGGAGTATGCCCCGATTGCGCCGATCACAACTTGAACAAAGAAAATGACGGCGCTCAGGTCGATGGCCAGCCCCTCGCCAACGTACTTGTAAAGGGTGATCCCGGCGCTCCCGATCACCACCGCGACGATGGCGGCGGCTCCGGCGAGGGCGGGGAACACCTTTTTCACGAATTGAACGGCGGCCATTACCCATGCAACTGCGATTGCGATTGTCATGTTTTTCTCCTTACAAAATTATTAAGACTAACGCCGCTAGCGCAATGACAGCGGCAATAATCCACAATGGAAACTTACTGACCGGTGGACTGGGCGGGTCCGGCTCCGGCTCAGGTTCCGGATTGGGTGGTTCTGGTTCGGGCGGTTCCGGCTCAGACTCCCAAGCCACAACCACATAGTGCGCGTCGTACCCTCCGAACGCCCCGAAGTTGGAGAACGCCGACATCGGCATCGTATAGTGCCCGCCCCTCCCCCAATCCGGCCCCCAACTGTTCATGCCGTAGAAAACACCCTTAGTCATATCGTAGCCGTAAAGACAGGTCTCGTGCCCACCGACACAATCGCTGAACGAATTGACCGCAGGCAAAACGCCATCGGCTCCGACATCGAACCATGTATCGAACCACGGTGTTCCGATGCTGACGAAATGGCCGGCTGCAAGCGCCGTGCAGATCCCGTCGGCCCCGCCCGTGACGCGGTAATATGCCAACACCGGATACTTGTCGGCTTCCGTATCGAACTTTGCCGGGGGCGGGGTCTTGTCCAGTTGCGTCCCATCATAAGGCCAGAAATGCTCCAGAAGCCCGCCCTTATCCACGAGCCACTGGAACCCATCTCGCGGGTATGCGCCCGCGTCCTCGTTAAGCGTACCCTCGATGAATCGCGCCCCGTTATAAATCCAGTTCGGAGAGAACCATTCGGAGAAAACGTCCTGCTGCTTGGCCGTTGCCGTGATGTTCGCCCCGACGCCGAACCCGACGCAAGAGCCGATGTTCCCCTGGTCTCGGACTTCGGGCAGATTCGAACTCAGGTCAACGCTGTCGGGAAGCGTGACGGGGATGAGCCGATAGTGAACGAAATCGCGCCCGTCGTACTTGTCTTTGCGCCAGCCCAATGGTCGTTTCGATTGCATTTGGTCCACCTATTTGTCGTTTTACTTGCGTTCGGTCCCGCTATTTACACCGCTTCTCTCCGCCCAGGACGCACAGGATCCACCGCCACCAATCCTTCTTCCGAGTCCCGCCCTCGGTGTCAAGCCAGAAAGCGCAGGAGCATTGAGGCTCCGGCGGGGTGGGCGGCTCGGGTGGCTCCGGGGGTTCGGGCGGTACGGTCGGCTCGTAGTGATACTTCTCAACCGGGTCCTTGCCGTACACCGCCTTGTAGATGGCCTTCAGCGTTTTAACCTGACAGGGAAGACCGGCGGAAGACTCGTCCTGGGGGAGATGCTCAAAGGTGAAGTCGTTTTCATATTTCAACGCTATCTTCACAATCTCCGCCCATCGCTCGGCAGATGGACGCGCTCCGTCAAAGGCAACATCGCACTCGCTGTCCCCGTCCTTCGTTCCGTCGTCCGATAGCCAGATACGGATGCCGTTGTTCACAGACCGCGCCCACCACGTCAGGGCCTGGTCGAGGCGGTTCGGGACTTTGGGGTATCCTTTGCCGCCGACACCGTGAACCTCTTTCCAGATAGACAACTTCACGGGGTCCCCGAATTCCTCTCCGACCAAAAGTTTCAGGGTGTCCAACATACCGGCATTTCCGGAGTATTCGCCGGGGCCGAGATACGGGGCGTCCTTCATCGACGCGCCGTAAGTCATTTCCTTCGGGTCCATGCTCAGTAGGATGGGGAAGATACACGCCTCTGCGAGCGCCCGCATACCTGGGTTATTGACCTCGTTCCCCCACGCCCACGCGACTCTTCGGCCCGCGAACTCGGTTCGGCACTTCTGAATCCACTTGGAGAAGTATGAGTAGGCGGCAGTCTCATAGAACGAGCCGATGCCCTGAGTATTGTTTGACCACGGACTCCACTTTCTGTAGGCACCTGAGAATTGGCAGTTATCCCCCCAAGCCCACCAGACCTTGAGGCCGTATGTGTTGGCAATCTCAATGACGCGCTTGACGATGGGGAAGTACCAGTCATTGAATGCACCGAGATTGAACGCGGTGCAATCTGCGTTCAGTACATAGGGCTGAAACTGAGACTTGACGCCGTATGGATGCCCAGCCCACACGCCCCACGGTAAGAGCCTGATGCCCGTCGCCCCGGCATTAGCCACGGCGCAGAACTCGATGTTGACTGCGTTCTCGTCCAGGTACCACTTGTCCAACGCCTCGTTGTATTGAACGAACTTCGGGTCTTGGAGCATACAGATTGGGCCATAGATTATCTGTTTCATGGTTAGTTATACCAAATGACAAGGAAGATTTTCTTCGTCGCATTGAGCCGATTCTTGATTTGAAGTGGCTCCTGGGCGGCCGCTGTCCCGATATCCAGTTTGTCATCCGTATCGGCATTGGCCACAACATTGGCCGAGTTATTCATGAGCGTCACGTCGCCGTCATTGTCAATCCAGAAATCCGTTCGCTCCTCATTGTTCCCGGCGGCGATGAACCCACGGGCCGAACTGGTGATGGAGAATGGAAGCGTAAGGATCGCATCGTTGGCAAGGTCGGCATAATAACGATACTCAGTAACCGAGCTCATCACGAGGCCCAGCGTTGTTATCCGTGCCCGCTCTGCCAATACCTGAAGCGTGGTCCCACCTGCGCCGACCGTACTTGTCTTGAATACGATTTCGCCGGTCGCCGCATTCCCGGTAGCCCGCCCTCCGGCAAGGATGAGATCGGCGGCGGCGATATTGGTCCCAACCCCGCCCGAGGCGTTTATGGTAACGTCAAGCGGCGCTGCGTTGACGATGCCGTTCCCAAGATAAATATCGTCCACATAGCCGCCCGTATCCCCGCCGATAACGCATTGGTGCGCCCCCCAGACCTTCGCGCCATATCCGAGAGCGATGGAATAACTCGTCGAATCCCCGACAACCGTCAGGCTGGCATCCGGTGTCGAATCCGCATAGATGACCGTCGAGTTGTCGCCAATGGTGGCCACGAAATAGTATGGCAGGTAAAGCGAACCCCCAACCTTGGAACGATAGAGCTTTCTTGCAGTACAGGTTCTTGGACCTGAATAAACGGGGATGGCGGCGACGTTTATAATTAGGTTCCCGGCGGTCGTGGCTATGTTCGAGGCCGATGCCGCCCCGAGCATTGTTTCCTTGCCGTCTAAAACGAAGGAAGTTCTATATCTATAATTTCCTATCTCTAGGCCCGCACCCGCCGCTTTAACTCCCGTCGGGCCAGTCGCCGGGGGGACAACGTTTATAACATCCCAACCCGAATAAGACCCGATATAGATTGAGCCCTTTTCGGTCGTAAAGTACGGAGTCCCCGCTATGGTCAATAAATGTAGAGCTTCCCTGCCAACGGCAATAACGTCGCCCTGGTTATATCCGTATCTTCCCGTATCGTTCCCGGCAAAATACCCGAAAAAGCATAACCCGTCTGCCGGGGTGTCTTGGTTTGCCCCGGAAGAAGCGCCGACCGAAGTGCAATAATTCAGTCCCGCAGTTCCGCCGGAAATATCAACGGTCCCGCCGCCATATAAAACATCATCGCCGATGCCGACATTCGCTGTTCCATATAACATTTCATAGAACGAGGTAGTACCGATTGATATAATTCGGCTGTCATTGTCAACGAGGTCATCAACATAATGATAGAGTGCGCTATACCCGATGGCTACAATATCGCCCCAATTATCGCTCGTCGGGGTGAATGAATAAAGCGCACTACCGCCAAGGACTATATTATTGCAGGCTCCGTCATCCTGGCCCGTCGTGTCAATGTTATGTCCAGCGAGGTCTCCTATGAAAATGTTTTGTTGCAAATATCCCTTGGCCCCCCCAAGAACATCATACCCAAGGCCGATAACGGTATTGATTCCCAAGAGCGTGGCAGCGACGCCGCTGGCGGCGTACGGGCCGATGATTACGGAATCCCAGATGCCGTCCTCGGTACTCGTATTGTACCAGTCCCTCACGTTATATCCGGCCCGGGAGCCGATGATGACGTTATCTTCCCAATATCCGGCGGCAAGCGGAGCCGCATCATCTCCAATGATGACACTATTGGTCATCGCCGCTGGGTCGCCGCCCGTCCCGGAGCAGATGCCTTCGCCGAATAGGGTATTTGTATTACCTGAATAAAGGACAACCTCTGTCCCTAGCGATGCGCCTTTATCTAGGCGGAACGCATCGTCCGTATCGCTGTCATCCACGCCCATTGTGTATTGGACGACCGGCGTTGCCCCGAGCGCGAACTGGAGGACTGGGTCAACCTCGGCATCCGTCAGATTGCGGACGGTGAGGGTGGGTGCCGTTGCCGACACCCGAACATAGGGATTGAACTCTAGACCATCCTCGGTCGCATTAACGCTCGGCAGGCCACCCGTATCGGTCGCATAGGTCTGCGGACAATCGGCAAGCTCGATGAAATTCTCGACAGCGTCCACGTCAGCGCCGTGCATGGAGATGCCCGCGCCGCTGATCGCCCGTTCGAGCTTCCGGCGCATGGCCTCGAGCTCCAGCCGCGTTGCGAATTGTGCGCCAATGGTCATGTGTTCATGCCTCAGTAGGTGGACGTATCGAGAATTGCTACTATTTCCGTCGATGCCGACGCGGGCTTCTTGGTGATCTTCGTGATCCTGAACAGCACACCCGCGAGCGTCCCGCCCGCGTAGGCCGCGTTCGTGCGCGTGAGCTTGACCTTATCCTTCCCCGGGACGAGGTTCAGTCCGTAGCCCCGAATCTCGAACGTGACCTCGAGGGGCGGCGTCTCGTACATGCCGGAATAGGATGTGGCGAGCGCTGCGGCCTCGGTGCCGTCTGCCAGATATGTCTCGACTTCCTGGGTCTCGTTTATCCCATAAACGAACTTCGCCACGTTGGACGATAGCGTGGCGGCCTTGAACTCCTGATTGGTCGGGTTCTCGTCGTACTTCACCTTGATGATGGACTTGACCGCCGAGGAGTTCCGGCGCATCGAGAACGACAGATAATGCTCATCGAAGAAATGGGGAGTTCCAACAGGTTCTCCCGCCGCATAAACGGTCGGTGCATATGTGCCGTCATGCAAGGGTACGAGTTTGAACATCAGCGACGCTTCGAGTTTCCCAAGGATCTCGCCGAACGTCATGTCACGGTCGATATACGCCTTGACAACCTGAGCGCGGTTCGTCTTAAAGTCGGCCAGCGCCGTCGGGTCGAGGATAGCGGCCGCCTTTCCGAGCCGGGTCACGACCAAGTCTTCGAGCATATCGGCCCCGTCGACGATCGGAGCGCCCGTCTTCTCCACGCCTTCGATATCGCAAGCGAGATTAGAGACCTCCGCACGCAAGGGGAAAAAGAAGCGGGCCGTGTTCCCGGTGGTGCCGATGACATACTCGGCAGACTTCACCCCGAGCTGTACCTCGGCGGGGGTATAGGCCGAGAGGATCGAGACGCGGACATTCCCGGCAGGAGCCCCGGTTTTGGATATCCAGACGTTGACTCGCGTAGCATAGAATCCGGTCGCACCCGTCTTGAACGATTGCGCGAGTCGCGTCCTGCCCGCTGCATCTCTTAGGCCGATATTCGTCGCCGTCCCGACGTTGTTCTTGACCTTGATCTGCTCTTGGCCGTCAAGCGTCTTTTTGCCGTATATCTGGAAACGAAGGTCGTGCGTCGTGTCCGCACTCCAGACGCTAGAACCGTCGATGGTCCAAATCGAGCCGTTGGCATATGTCGCTCCGAACTGCTTGAGGTGCAGGTGATCCGTCCCGCTCACGCTATAATCAGCCTCGATGACGAGATAATAGGTCGTAGTGGCCGCAAGGTAAGGCGTAGCAAGGAGCGAGAACTGAGCGTTCGGGAGGTCCGCCGTATAGTCAGCGGTGACGACAAGCGTCTCGGTATCCGTCCTGATCTCGTCGATAGCATGGATCGCATGCCCCGCGAGCTTAAAGAGCTGGGTTGAAGTATTGATACAGGTCGGCATGACATCGTGGAGATTGCCATAGGCGATGGGGATAGGCGCTCCGTCCGCCCGGTCCTCGAGATTCGCATAGGTCGTCTTGTTATATCGGGTCGTCGGGAGTTGCGTGTTCAGCATGGCATCATTCCTGGAACCGTCGGGGATCTTCGGCCTCGAACGTCACCGCGCCGTCCTCCCAAGCCGTGCCGCCCGTGTAGCCGTCGAATAATTTGTTATAATTGGCGTATGCCTCGCCGTTGACGCCGAATCGGACGATGATGCGCTTGCCCTCATAGACGTAGGCCGCGAGCCGTGAGTCCCAGTAGTGGCCATCGTTCAGCACGCGAACGGCCCCGAACGATTGAGCGATGCCGCCCGTCGAGAACTGCGTCGCCTCATAACTCAGGTCCGCGATGGACGATGGGTCAAGGAGCGGACGATAGGGCGAGCCGTTGAGGTCGACTTGGCGGTCGGCTATCAGCTCCCAAAAGTACGAGTTGACGAGGAACAGTCCACCGCTCGGGATCGCGCCTGTCGAGGTGTGGACATATAGCCAGCTATTCGCCGCGTCCCAGTACCACGAGGATGCCGCCAACTGACAAGCCGCAATCGTCGCCACATCGGGCGTATAGGTCACGATGACGCCCGTCGATTTCAGGCATTGCTTGACGCGGGATGGCTTGCCCTCGGGATGCGCGACGTAAAAGCACGCCGTATTCGGAGCATCGGCCACGGTCCACGCCGCCCCCTCGAGCCGTCGTGCGGGCTCGATCTCCGCAAGCCATACGAGGTCCTGAAGCGTCGCGGCGGGATTGAATGTCATCGTTATAATTCCTCGATCAGCGAGAAGTCCATGTCATAGGCGAACCCGATGCCGTCCGTGTCGTAGAACAGGAAGTTGAAACTGAACGCCGACCCGTTCCTCACGTAGCGGGTCGAGGCCGAGTCATAGATGTTCTCGACGATGAAGTACGGTTTAGCGAACCCGCATTCGGTAAAGATATCCTCGAACGTCTCCTTGTCGGACTCCTTGACATAGGCGAAGGTATAGGCCCACGTCTTGTAGTGCGAACGGATTGCCGACGTGGATTGACGGCCAACGGATAGCCCGACTTCGGAGGGGTCTTCGATCTGCATCGAGTAGGATGAAACGTCATAGGCGGGGGCGAAATACGAGCCGAGGAACACGCGCCCGATCTTGACGTAGGTGTCGGGGTTCGAGTCGTCGGCGATGGTGATTCGCCAGTATTGATAGGATTGCGGAGTCGCCCAGAAAAACGTCATTGTCCCGGAGGTAATGGCCAGGGTCTCGTTCACGCTGAGGGAGCCGTAGCCGGCGTGCGCGTCGGCCTGAATGCGGACGGTCGCCCCGGAGGTGACGTTGTGCCCCTTGATGACGAGCGCCGAGATAGCCTTTTCGGACCCGAGGTCAATGGCTACCCATTCCGAGGTATCGCCTGTCGAGCGCCAGGCGAACGTCGGCCAATGGTTCTGGATATTGGCGACGGGATAATTCGTCGCGGCAGACGAGGCCGTGTATGTCCCGTCGTCGGCGAGGTTATTCCAGAGGAAGCGGGTATGTTCGAGCGACATGTGTTATCCCCCTACCGCGCCCGCGGGGACGCGCATCTGGCCGTGCCGCATGGCCCCCGTCAGGAATTCGATGATGTACTTGTCGCCCCTCGGGATGACGACGGGCGTGATGTAAATGGCGGGTTGCGTGTTCGATTGCCGCATGGGCGTCACCTGCACATGCTCGGCCCCGCGCTCGCCCGCGACGAACAGCGTCGGCCTAGATACGACGCCCGAATAGCCCGCGGCGTGCCCCGTGATGTTGCCGATGCCCGCCGCGATTGTCTTGAGATATTCATTGGCCGTTTTGAACTGGGTATAGGCGATGTTCTCGAGCACCTTGATTGAGGTCTGCCAGCCCCATCGTTCATCGTTCCGTTGGAACTCTAGGATGGAGCCGAGGATCGCCGTCTGCTGGTCCTGGCGTTCGACGACGCGGCCCATGCCATCGGCCGCACCCGTGGGCGGACTCTTGAGCAGGGAGACGACGGACGCGACAGCCGTGACGATATTGGCGATGGAGGACGCGGCGGAGAGGAAAGAACCGGCCATTGAACCGGCGGCGCCCCCGATGCCGGAGACGGCCCCGCCGATGCTCTTGGCAATCTCAGCCCCCGCCTCAGCCGAACTTCCGATCAACTTTGCTATGAACTTCGTAAGCCAGATGGTCGCCATTTGCTCGACTGCCGTCGCAAAGATCCCCTTAACCTTGAACCAGAGGCTGTTCTGGCGATCTAATTCGTCTTGGGCCTGTTTGTCTCGCGCTAACTCCTCGGCCGCCCGAATTTTATCTAATTCGGCCTCGTGGTCCCATTGGAGTTGCAGGAGTTTCTTAGCCTGCTCCTCCTCCCGCAAATATTTTGCATCTTCGCGTGCACGCTCACGGGCGAGCTTGTCGGCCTCGTACTGGTTTTCAAGAGCAAGAAGCATGGCGTCCTTTTGCTTCTGCGTCCCAACCCCATCTTCTATTGCCTTGCGTTGGAGTTCATATTCGCGTTGGTAGCGATTGTCCGCATCTTCTTCGGCCCGCGAGATTTGCAATTCCTGTTGATCAAAGGCCCGTCGGGATGCGTCTGTTATTTGGTCATAAGCCGCATTTGCTGCCTCGACCATTGCGTCAAAAGCGGAGCTGTCGAACTGAATATCTATTGCCACGGCTCCGAAGAGTTTCTTGAAATTGAATGCTCCGACGATGGCCGAGGCGATATTTCGCATAGCGTCAGCGACGACGGTCGACATTTCCTGCATAAGAGACTTGACTTGCTCGACGGCAGGCTTGGCTGCCTCGGGAATCTTTGGAAAGAGACCCGCCATATCGATTAGGCCAGGGACCACGTCCTTCGCGTTCGTCGCGGCCAAGTCCTCGAGTGCATTCTTGATCTGCGGCGTGGTGGTTAGGAGCTTGGCTTCCGCTTGAACAAGGCGGTCCATCGCTATGGCCAAGTCCGTCTTGTCGCCAACTCCGGCCCGCGTAGCCTTATTAAGCTCCTCTTGATCGGCCCTAACCTGCCGGAGAGCGGCCGCTTCGGGATTCGCCTTGTCGATGATGGACTGGATGGACTCCGCGAATTTCTTCTTTTCCTCGGCCGCATTTTTCGCTGCCTCGCCGCTCCCGCTGAGCGCTTCTTTCAGGGCAACAATCTTACCCTCGAGCACTTCGACCTGGCCGGGCGTGGATTCAACCGATCCCCTCAACGCTATCAGCGCCGCTTCGGCCGCCTTGAGTTCGGCCGTAAGTTCCGTCTTGGTCTTGAGGCCGAAGTCCTTGAAGACGGTCGAGAGAACGGCGGCTGGCGCTACGGCCGCAGCAAAGGCCCCCTTGACAGCATTGAATGCATCGCTAAGAATGATGCCTGCGCCCTTGAGGCTGATGAACTTATCGTTGGCCTCGGACATGACGATGTTCGAGTCCTTAATGCCGAGCGCCACTTTGCGGAAGCCGGAGTTGACACCTTCAAGGAACGAGATAAACCCCGAGGAACCCGCCTCCTGCATGGCGTCCCGCATATTGTTGAACTCGGACTTGAAGTCTGAAATGGCCTTCGTCAGAACGGGGATGGCCACGGCGATGGTGATGACAATAGGATTGAGAGCGATGGCCTTGATGGCATTGAGGCCCTTGATAAACGTCGGGATCTGTTTCAATACCGTACCGATGCCAAAGCTGAGAGTCCCGAGTGCCGTCATCAAGCCGCCAATCCCGAGGGCCGTTCCTCCAATAGCGGTCGTCAGGCCCGGATGTTCAGCGGCCCATTCCCGGACCTTGCCAATGACATTCGTGACACCCGTGATAATATTCTGAACCATCGGCAGGATAGCCGCCGTGATGGTATTGCCGAGTCCTTGGAGTGAACCCTTGAGATCGACAAGCGATTCCTGGAACTTGTCGGACGCGGCGGATGCCTCACCCGAGAACACGAGCCCGAGTTCCTTGGCCTTGTCCATCTCGGCCTGCAATCCGTCGCGCCCGAGGTTCAGCATGTGGATCATGCCTGTCCCGGCGCGTCCGAATAAATCTACGGCCAGCGCCGACTTCTGAGCGCCGTCCGGCATGGCTTTGAATTTGTCGGCCACATCGAGCATGACCTGATCGAGCGGGCGGAGGTTCCCGGCGGCGTCCTTGAACGAGACGCCGAGCATGGCGAACTTATCCACCGCCGTCTTTGTCCCGGCGTTGGCGTCGGCCATGTTGTTGGCAAGGAACTTCAAGGCCGTAGCAAACCCCGTCATCCCCATGTCGGTCTTATTCACCGCAAGGGTGAAGGATGAAAGCGTTTCGGTAGCGATGCCCGTCCGCTGGCGGAGGTCATCGAACTGATCACCGAGCGCTGTCGATTTGAGGACAATGGCCCCGATCGCGGCCGTAATGGCACCGCCCGCGATGGTGAGCCGCTTCCCGACATCCTGGAACTTGTTGCCGACCTTGACCATCGCCTTGTCGACGGCCGACATGTTCTTTTCGAACTCGTCGATCTTGGCCCCGATCTTGATCCAGATGTTGCCAACTTCGCCCATGTCAGTTCTCCGTCACTTTCCGGACAGACTCGTCCTTCAGCAATTTCCAGAATTTCGACTTGTGCAACTTTGCCGTTTCAGCCATTTGTCGCCGTCTCACTTCAATCTCAATCGGGGACAATCCTTTCTTGCCCTTGTCGTCGTCGTCGAATTTGAAATAGTCCTTGGCCTTCATCGGACGCCGGACGCTCTTGCCGGAGATGTTCACCGTCTCGGCCGCAAGGAACGCGAACCGCCGCCACATCTCTTTCTCTCGCCCGCGCTCACGCTCGCCCGCGGCCTCAACCGCGACGCGAAGCTCACGCGGGGTCATGGCAAGGAACTCCCACGGCCGGAGTCCGATGGAGTATGCCGCCCGCTCGCATGATGCGAGATATGATTGGCTAGTTACGCGCTCGGTGCCGGGGTCGTCGCCTCCGGCATCTCCGGGTTTTTTGGGCCTCCGTCGATAGGCCCGAAGGCCGCGGCCACGGCTTGTGCGATGGCGTTGGAGACTTCGGCCAGGTTCATCCCGTCAAGGAGATCGCCCGCCGCCCAGATGGTCAACGTCTTGTCCTCGTGGAGCAGTCCGGCCCAGACGATACCGCGGATGGCCTTCAGCGCCCCCGGTCCGGACATGGCCTCCTGCAGATCGGAGAGGGAGATTCCGAGCGTTTCCACGAGCTCGACCAGAGCGTTGAAGCCATAACGGAGGTTTCTGGGCTTGCCGTCGGCGAGCGTGATCGGCACGGTTCGTTTTGTCATATTGACTCCTTAACGATAAAGTGGGGGGCACCCCCGTGGATGCCCCCCTGGTGGAGAAAGGAGGAAAAAAGGAGGGGAGGTCGGGTTAGCTGACGGAATGCGCCAATGCGCCGCGGCCCTTGAGCGAGCCGGAGATGGTCAGGGCTTCCTCGGCGGGGCCATCGAAGTCCATCGACTCGAGAACGCACTCGCCCGAGAACGTCGAGGTGT
>Ga0315273_10010137_pt1 | contig 11993 bp, 14 predicted proteins | sample YL17G02_0_MG_FD_205753 | JGI IMG/M metagenome (GOLD analysis project Ga0315273, IMG submission 205753) | Sediment microbial communities from Yellowstone Lake, YNP, Wyoming, USA - YL17G02_0 | ecosystem: Environmental > Aquatic > Freshwater > Lake > Sediment | place: USA: Wyoming | collected... | reverse complement strand
ATTCCTCAAGGAATTGCAGGCAAATTTCGTGGATGTCATCGGCTGGTCCTTCAGAAAGGGGGACAGCCCGGAGAAGATCGTAAGGTATCTGGGAGAGCATCCCGAAGTGGATATCCTCCTTTCCGAGATCCAACTTCCGGGCATGGACGGCTGGGATTTTCTCCGGAATGTGAAAGCGGACTTCCCGCTTTTGCCCGTCATTCTCTATAGTGTCCGGGAAGAGGCCCTGAAACGAGGGGCCGCCGGTCACATCCAGGCCGACGGTCTTCTCCGGAAACCTTTTCACATAGAGCAATTACAAAACATTATTCTCGATCTGGGGAGACAGCGCCTATGAAGATCCTGATTGTCGATGATGAAGAGGTTTCCCTGGCATCGGTCAGGCGACTGCTCCGCTGGCGCGGCATCCGGGATGTGGAGATCTGCGACAACGGCCGGGATGCCATCCGCCGGATCCGACAGGAAGATTTCGACATCGTCCTGCTCGACCTCCTGATGCCGGAAACCGACGGCCTGCAGGTCCTGGAAGCTGCAAAACCTTACAAACCGCATACGGAATTCATCATCCTCACCGCCGTGGACGACATATCGACAACCGTCAAGGCCATCCGCATGGGCGCCTATGATTATCTCGTCAAACCGGTGGATAACGAGATGCTCTTTCTATCCATCGAGCGGGCCTACGAGAGAAAGGGGTTGCTCATCGGCCTGTCCGTCAGCGCCCAGCAAGGCATCTCCGAAGTACCGGCGGCATTTTCCGACATCATCACCCAGTGCCCCCGCATGATCTCGCTTCTGTCCTATGCACAGGTCATGGCGCGGGCCGGCAACCCGGTGCTGATCACGGGGGAGTCAGGAACGGGAAAAGAGCTTGTAGCCCGGGGTATACAACGGGCGGGGACTTGCGCGAACGGCCCCTTCGTGGCAGTCAATGTCTCGGCCATCCCGGCCACGATGTTCGAAACCCAGTTTTTCGGCCATGCCCGCGGCGCCTTCACCGGCGCCGAGGCCAACTACCGGGGCTACTTCGAGCAGGCCAACGGAGGCATCCTATTCCTTGACGAGATCGGGGAGCTGCCTTTGGTTCTCCAGGCGAAGCTGCTCCGGGTCCTGGAGGATAAATCGCTTGTGCCCCTCGGCGGGTCGAAACCGGTCCCCATCGACGTCCGGGTCATTTCCGCCACGAACACGGATCTGGACCAGGCCTGCCAGGAAGGCAATTTCAGGCTGGACTTGCTGTACCGGCTGAAATCCGCCCATATCCACATGCCCCCCCTCCGGGACAGGCAGGAGGACATCCCCCTGCTGGCCTCCTTTTTCCTGAAAAAGGCTTGCCAGCGACACGGAAAAGACATTCACGGCTTCAGTCCCGAGGCCTTAGACGTCCTCGGTCTTGGGGATTACCCGGGAAATGTCCGGGAGCTCGCCCAGATCCTGGAAAACGCCGTCCTGTTGGCGGATTCGGAGATAATCCTTCCGCACCACCTGGGCCTGAGCCCTCCCCGTCCCTCGCTGTTCGCCCGCCGCCTTTGCAGCCTGAAGGAAAACGATGATATCCAGCTCGCCTACGTGCTCATGCAGACCAGCGGCGACCGGAAGCAATCGGCCCGTATCCTGGGGATCACCGTCAGGCAGCTCCAAAGGAAACTTGCTCAAATGAAGAAGGATCCGCTCTGGGCACCGGTGGTCAGCGACCTTTAGGTCATTTCCCAGCGACAGAAAGGTCGCCTGCCAAAATACCATCCCATATCAAAGGCATGGCTGCCCGACCATTCCCGATGACGTCCATAAGGCTGCATTTGGGGATGACATTTATTTCACCCCTGCGGGACCTCCTTGAGAATCATTCGCAAATTAATACCATATAATCAATAAGATAGGCGCCTCATAACCCCGAAGCAGGATTGGCATGTCTGTTGCTCTTGATGTTTTCGAACAGAGAATTCGAAAAAAGGAAACCGAACAAGTGCCCCTGGATGGTATGGATACATCCACCGAGCAATAAGAAGGAGGACATAACCCATGCTGGCATCCATGAAATTAATCGATCTGGTGGAAAACAGTGGTGAGCAGATTGCCAGGCAATGGTCGGGCGATGTCATCAAGAATCAGCGAACACCCTTTTATCATAATCTCTCCAAGGAAAGGATCATCCCCCAGGCCATTCAGTTCTACGACAATTTTAAGCGGATCTTCACGGCCAAGAATCCCTATGAGGCAGCGGGTGAATTCTTTTCCCGTTACGCCGAAGAGCGTTACAACGAGGGTATCCCCATGCATGAAGCCATCTATGCCCTCGTCCTCATGAGGCGGCACATCTGGCTTTACGCCGAATTTCAGGCGACCTTCATTACCGTTGTGGAGCAAAGGCAGGCTTTGGACACCGTAAGCCGGACGATCTTGATGTTCGACTATGCCATGTATTTCATTACTAAAACCTATCAGGAACAGATGAGGCGAGAGATCGACCGCAAGCTGGGACCCATCAATCGGATCCGACTGGACGGCCCTGCTCTGGGGGGCAAGGAAAAGGCGGGCATGAAAACATCCATCATGGCAGCCCTCCTGGCAGGTTCCCTGATTCTTACTTATTACTTCCATGCCGTTCTGGGTACCGGCGTGATCTTCACCCATCTGTTATACATCCCGATCGTGCTCGCCAGCCTCTGGTGGACCCGGAAGGGCATTTCCGTAGCGCTTTTTTTGGGATTGATCCTGATCTTGAGCCATTATTTCTTCTTGAAGGGCGTACCCTTCACCGACGATATCATCCGGGCCTTTATGTTCGTAATGATCTCCACCGTCGTGGCATTTCTGAGCGAGGGGCTTGTTACGGCGAAGGCAATGTACACCCCTTCCCCACCGAAATGAACGGCCGGGTCCCGCCGGGAAGACACGCCCCGGCAGGCAAATCATGGCATGACGCCAACAGAGGAGGGTTACAGCAGTGGCGGAAAAATCCCATATAGGTACGGTGGTATCAGTTCGCGGCAGTGTGATCGATGCCCGTTTTACAGGCCAGCTCCCGCCCCTGAGAAACGTGCTCGTTGCCGGCGAGAATGACAGGATCAAAATCGAGGTCACGACCCAGCTCGACCCGAATACCGTCCGCGGGGTCGCATTGACGCCAACCCAGGGCCTGGCCCGCGGGTCCACCATCACCGATACACGCCTGCCGTTCCAGGTCCCTGTGGGAAGACACGTGTTAGGACGGGTCTTCAACGTCTTCGGGAACACGATAGACGATCAGGAAGCCGTCACAGGGGGTGAATGGCGTTCCATTCATCAATCCCCGGTCCCACTCACCCAGCAGTCCACCGTCTCGGAGATCTTCGAAACGGGGATAAAGGCCATCGATGTCCTTTCCCCCCTGGAGCGCGGTGGAAAGGCTGGCCTGTTCGGGGGCGCCGGGGTGGGCAAGACGGTGTTGATCACGGAAATGATCCACAACACCGTGGGCAGGCACGAGGGAATCAGCATCTTCTGCGGCATCGGTGAGCGCTGCCGGGAGGGCGAGGAACTCTACCGGGAGATGAAAGAGGCCGGTGTTCTGGGCAATACGGTCCTCGTCTTCGGGCAGATGAACGAACCGCCAGGCGCCCGCTTCCGGGTGGGGCATGCGGCCCTCACCATGGCGGAGTACTTCCGGGACGACGACCGGCGTGATGTTCTCCTGCTGATCGACAACATTTTCCGCTTCATCCAGGCGGGTTCCGAGGTCTCGGGACTCATGGGGCAGCTTCCCTCCCGCCTCGGTTATCAGCCCACCCTGGGTACGGAACTTGCGGAACTCGAAGAGCGGATCTGCAATACAAGCACCGGGGCGATCACGTCCATTCAGGCCGTCTACGTGCCGGCCGATGACTTTACTGACCCCTCTGCGGTTCATACCTTCGGGCACCTGTCCGCCTCCATCGTTCTGTCGCGAAAAAGGGCCAGCGAGGGCCTCTATCCCGCCATAGATCTCCTCCAGTCGGGATCGAAGATGCTGATGCCCCACATCGCCGGAGAGCGCCATTACCGTCTCGCCCAGGAAATCCGCAAGACCCTTTCCGTCTATGAAGACCTCAAGGATATCATTGCCATGCTGGGGATCGCCGAGCTCTCCCGGGAAGACCAGCGTACCGTCTTCCGGGCCCGGCGGCTGGAGCGGTTCTTCACGCAACCCTTCTTCGTGACTGAACAATTCACCGGTACAGCCGGGAAGATGGTCTCGCTCGAGGAGTCACTGGAGGGATGCGAGAGAATCCTCAACGACGAGTTTGCCGAACAGCCCGAAAGCTGTCTGTACATGATCGGCTGCATCAGCGAGGCCAAGACGACATGAAGCTCAAGATCCTTCTTCCCTCGGAGATCTTCATCCAGCAGGACGTGGCCAAGGTCACGGCCGAGGCCGGCAACGGGTCTTTCTGCATGCTGCCGCACCATATCGATTTCGTCGCCGCCCTTGTTCCCGGACTGTTCTCCTTTGAAACCGCCGACGGCGTTGCGGTGGTCCTGGCCATGGATGAAGGGGTCCTGATCAAGAACGGGCAGGAGGTCTTGGTTTCCACCCGGAACGCCGTTCGGGGCCAGGACATGGGAACGCTCAAGCAGGTCGTAGAGGAGCAGTTTCAGGAAATGGATGAACGGGAGAAAAAGGCCCGCACCGCTGCGGCGAAGTTAGAGGCCGACCTCGTCAGACGCTTCATGGAGATGAATGAACATCATGGCTAACAAACCACAGACACCAAAAGAGCGGAGACGCAAGATCGCCGAGACCTTCAGCAGGAAGGTCGAGCGGAAGGGGGCCCTCCGGCTCCGGGCGCAGCGCCAGCCTGATGACACGGTCTGGTTTGGTCTGGGAATGTTCGGCATCGTCGGCTGGTCCGTTGCCATCCCTACGTTGATCGGCGTAGCCATAGGGGTATGGATCGACGGGATCTTGCCTTCCCGCTTTTCCTGGACGCTCATGCTGCTGATCGGCGGCGTAATGCTGGGATGTCTCAACGCCTGGTACTGGGTGCAGAAAGCGGGAATTAACAGTTCATCGGATGAAGAAGACCTCCCCTGAGGGCGGATCGGAAAATCAGCAGAGGAACAGACTTTATGGATACTTACATGAACCTTTTCATGGCATTGGCGGCCGGCACGGTCCTGGGCCTGCTCTATTTCTGGGGCCTCAGATGCACGATAAACCGCCTGCTCCTGTCACCAAAACCTGCCCGGCTGATGCTCACCAGTTATGCACTCAGAGCGGGCGGACTGATCGCGGTTTTCTACCTGATCATGGGGGGACGGGGGGAATGCCTCGTTTTTCTACTGATAGGCTTTTTACTGGCAAGGCAAACACTAATACGACGCTGGGGCGGAAGTGCGACCCTGCCCCGATGAGGGAGAGACATCTATGGAAATCATGAACATGTCCTATATCAGTCCCGATCAGGTCATTTTCTGGCAGGGGGGTTTCGTTACGATTAACGCCACCCTGGTTTATACCTGGGTGGTGATGGTCCTTCTCGTTGTGGGTTCGTGGCTCGTTACCCGAAATCTTTCTTCGGCAATGCGCTTTTCGCGATGGCAGCACTTTCTGGAGGTGGTCGTCACGGGCATCCGGAACGAGATCAACGGTATCAGCAGGGGGGGCGGCGACCATTATATGCCCTTCATCGGCACCCTCTTTCTGTTCATCGCCCTTTCCAATGTCCTGGTCATCGTGCCCGGATACGTGGCTCCCACGGCGTCTCTGACGACGACGGCAGCGCTCGCCATAACCGTATTCATTGCCGTCCCCATCTTTGGAATCTCCAAGCAGGGCCTCATCAATTACCTGAAGGAATATTTCCAGCCCACCTTTATCTTCTTCCCCTTTCACGTCATGGGGGAAATTTCGAGGACGCTGGCATTGGCCGTGCGGCTCTTCGGGAACATCATGAGTCACGAGAAGGTGGTAGCCATTCTGCTCGCCGTCACGCCTCTGTTTTTCCCGATCGTCATGCAGGCCCTGGGGCTTTTGATCGGCATGATTCAGGCTTATATCTTTTCCATCCTTGCCATGGTCTACATCGCCTCGGCAAGCCAGGTCCACGATGAAAAGCATCACAGCAAGGACACGCAAGGAGCGACCGCCGATGCGGTCAAAACATAACCAAGAAAGGAAGGAATCATATGGACAGTTTCAGTTTCATAGCAATGGCATCTATCGTAACGGCGGGATTATGCATGGCCATAGGCGCTATCGGACCGGCCCTGGCACAGGGTCGGGCCGTCCAGGGCGCCCTGAGTTCCATCGCCCAGCAACCCGATGAACGAAACTCACTGACGAGAACGCTCTTCGTGGGACTCGCCATGATCGAATCCATCGCGATCTACTGTTTCGTCATCTCCATGATCCTGATATTCGCCAACCCCTTCTGGAACTTTGTCATTTCGAAAGTCCTTATCAAGACAGGAGGATGATCCATGCATATCGACTGGTTCATATTTTTTTCCCAGATCGTCAATTTCCTCATCCTCGCGTACCTGCTCAAGCGCTTCCTCTACGGCAGGATCATCACCGCCATTGACGAGAGGGAGAACGCGATCGTGGCCCGTTTCGATGAGGCCGAGCGTTTGAAAAACGAGGCCCGGCAAGCGGCCGAGGCATACGATAAAAAATATCGATCGCTGCAGGAAAGATCCGAGGAGATGCTCAACCAGGCCCAGAAGGTGGCCGAAGCCCGACGAACGGAGCTGATGGACGAGGCCCGGCAAGAGGTGGAGCAGATCCGGCAGGGCTGGATCGAAACGATCGAAAGGGAAAAGATCTCCTTCCTGCAGGACCTCCGGCGGCGGGCCGGCAGCCAGATCTACGCCATCGCCCGCACGGCCCTCTCGGAGCTGGCCGATGCCGAGCTGGAACGGAAGATCGCCGACGTCTTCCTCACGCGCCTTCGCAATCTCGATGGCACTGAGGGACAGGCCATCCGCGAGTCGATGGGAAAAACCGGCTCCGAGATCACGATCCAGAGCGCCTTCGAGATACCACCCGACATCCGCCAGCGGATCAGCGAGACCCTGAAGCCCTATCTGACAGATGGTGCAGGCATCGGGTATGAGACTTTGGGCGATGTCATCTCCGGTATCGAGATGCGGGTCGCCGGGTACAAAATCGCCTGGAGCCTCAATGAATATCTGGAAACCCTGGAGGAAAGCTTTTCCCAGGCGCTACAGATGGAAGCCATGAAAAAAGGAAGGTAAGGACAAAAAGAGGGGTACCCTATGAATGGCATCGTAAATGAGGTAGATACGTTAAGATCATTCCTCGACGAGACCTTTGCGACGCTCCGCGACGTGCTGTCGGAGCAGAAACCCGAACTCAGTCAACGGGAGGTGGGCATCATCCAGTTCGTCGGCCAGGGGATCGTCCGGGCCGGCGGCCTGCCGGGGGTCAAATCGGAAGAACTCGTCCGCTTTCCCGGCAACAACCTGGGCCTGGTTTTCAATGTCGATCCCCAGCAGGTCGGGATCATCCTCCTCGATCGGAGTGAACACCTCAGTGCCGGTTCCGAAGTCCGCCGCACGGAAAGGGTCCTCGACGTCCCTGTGGGAGAGGCACTGTTAGGACGTGTCGTTGATCCCATGGGGCGCCCGCTCGACAATCAGGGGGAAGTAAGGGCCTTCAAACGTCTCCCCGTAGAAAGAGAAGCGCCTCCGGTCATGGCCCGTTCTCCTGTCACGGTCCCCCTGCAGACGGGCATCAAGGTAATTGACGCCCTCATCCCCATCGGCCGCGGCCAGCGGGAACTCATTTTGGGCGACCGCCAGAGCGGTAAGACAGCCATCGCCCTGGATACCATGATCAACCAGCGGGACAAGGGGGTAATTTGCATCTACTGCGCCATCGGCAAGCAGAGCTCCGATGTGGCGAAGGTGATCGCCGACTTGAGGGCTTACCAGGCCATGTCCTACTGCGTGGTCCTCGCCGCCGCCGGCGAGGATCCTCCGGGACTCCAGTTCGTGGCCCCCTATGCCGCCACGACGATGGGCGAGTATTTCATGGAGCAGGGTCATGATGTTCTGATCGTTTATGACGACCTGACGCACCATGCAAGGGCCTACCGGGAGCTATCCCTGCTGCTGCGCCGCCCCCCCGGCAGAGAGGCCTTTCCCGGCGATATATTCTACATCCATTCGCGCCTGCTGGAGCGCTCCACCCACCTGAAGAAGGAACAGGGCGGCGGGTCCCTGACGGCCCTGCCCATCATCGAAACGGAAGCACAGGATATGTCGTCATACATCCCGACCAATTTGATTTCCATCACGGATGGACAGATCTACCTCTCGCCCCGCCTGTTCCAGAAGGGCATTCTGCCCGCCGTCGATGTCGGTAAATCGGTCTCCCGGGTGGGCGGCAAGGCCCAACTGGCAGCCTACCGCGCCGTGGCCAGCGACCTCCGCCTGTCCTACAGCCAGTTCGAGGAACTGGAATCCTTTTCGCGCTTCGGCACGAGGCTCGACGAGGCGACCCGGAAGGTCCTCGAACGGGGCTGGCGTGTCCGGGAAATCCTCAAGCAGCCCCAGTATGAACCCATGCGCGTCTCGGAACAGATCGCCGCCCTGCTCGCCATTACGGGAGGTGTCCTGGACCAGGTCCCCATCGAGCGGATCGGGGAGATGGAAAGGTCTGTCCGCCGGACTGTCGTGGCGCAGCTTTCCAACCTCTGCGAAAAGATCGAATCGGGCGAACCCTTTGGCGACGATGACCGTAATGCCCTGCTGCAGGCCGCCCGGAATGCCATTGCCGGCGGGCTGGGGGAGACGGACGATGCAGACCATTGAATCGCTGAAAAGAAAGATCAAAAGTGCCACGGACCTGCAGTCCGTGGTACGAACGATGAAAGCCCTGGCCGCCGTCAGCATCCGGCAGTATCAGCGGGCTGTGGAGTCGCTGGCCGATTACAACAGGACGGTGGAGATGGGGCTCCAGATCGCCCTGAAGAGAAAGGCCGAAGAGGACTTCCCCTTCTTCAAGTTTAAACCGGTCCCCATCCGGCGCCTCGGCGCCATTATCTTCGGGTCCGACCAGGGACTCTGCGGCCAGTTGAATGCCCAGATCGTCTCCTATGCGATCGAACAGATGAATGCCCTGTGCGTCAATCAACAGGACCGTTCCGTCCTCACGGTGGGTATGCGCCTGCTGGATTTTGTCGAGGATGCGGGACAGCCCGTCCTCGAAAGCCTCTCCACGCCCGGATCGACGTCAGGCATTACACCGATGGTCCAGGAGATCTTGATGATCCTGCAGGAATGGCTCTTCAGCCGGCAGATCGACCACGTCTACCTTTTCTACAACGAATACCTCACCGGCGCCTCTTATCGCCCCTGCATGCTGCACCTGCTTCCTGTAGATCAGGGATGGCTCAGCGATTTGGAACAGAAAAAATGGCAATCGCGAACCCTGCCGACTTACACCATGGACTGGGAGGCCCTTTTTTCGGGGCTGATTCAGGAATATCTCTTCGTATCGCTATACCGGGCCTTCGCCGAGTCCCTGGCCAGTGAAAATGCCAGTCGTCTTGCCTCCATGCAAAACGCCGAAAAAAACATCGAGGAACGCCTGGCAGAACTGCAGGGACAGTTCCACCGGCAACGCCAGATGACCATCACCGAGGAACTCCTCGACATTTTGGCCGGCTTCGAGGCGTTGGCTTCATCCGGGGGATGATGTATCAACGCAGCAAGACATGAATGAAAGGAGGTCCGATTACCTCATGGATAAAAGAATCTGTTCCGTATGTGCCTGGCGGGGAAACTGCCAAAAGCGATTTACCGTAGCGACCGATGGCCTGCTCAACGTCCATTGTCCGGATTATACCCGCGACGTCTCCCTGAGAGGCGGTGCCGAGGAGCCGTCCGTCGTGTTGGTACGAGCCCTTCCTAGAAATGCTGTAAGACGGGATGCCCGTTCCGTGGAGCAGCTCGTCGAGGAGCAGCTGGAAAGGTGGCGTTTGCGGATGGAAGCCGGTTCAGGAGAAGAGATAAGCGCCGCTCCCGTCATCACGATCTCCAGGGAGGCCGGCAGCAGGGGAAGCGATGTCGCCCGAATACTGTCGGCTAAGCTCGACATGGACCTCATGGGTGGACAGATTCTCCAGCATGTCGCCGAGAGCACAAAAATGAGCAGAAAGATCATCGAATCCCTCGATGAAAAAACCATTTCTCTTCGCACGGCCTGGCTCGGAGCCCTGTTCGATGCCCACCACCTCTGGCCCGATGAATACTTCCGCCATCTCGTCAAGGTCATCGGTACCATCGGAAGGTACGGTCAGGCCATTATCGTCGGTAGGGGAGCCCACTTCATTCTTCCCCAGGACAGCACCTTCCGCGTGCGGATCAATGCACCTTTGGAGCAGAGGATCCGTAATGTCATGGCGGAAAGAAACATCTCCGGCGAAGAAGCCGAACGGTATGTCACCACGACGGAATCGAACCGCAGGGCCTTCATGAAAAAGCACTTCCATGCCGACATCGCAGACCCCGCCTACTACGATCTGGTGGTGAATATGCAGTCGTTGGGAATCAAAGGCGCTGTCGACACCATTATTGCCTCCTTCAAAGCCTGGAAGGAGACATGAAGAGGACCCCTACCACAATTCCCACCTTCCCGCCTCCTCATCCCCCTTCGGAAAGAAGGGGAGGGTTTCAGGCAAGGGGCAGGCAAAACGCCTGCCCCGAGGATCAGGCGTATACGGGACTGCCGTTTAAGCGAGCTTGGACATCATCTTTTTTGCAAAATCTTTAGCGTCGGCCAGGTCCGCATCGTTGGGATGCCCCTCGGCGCTCATCGCCTCTTCAGCCCAGGCCTTGTGCTCGGGTTTCTGCATCAGGGCCTCGATGATATGGGGATCCACCTTGCCGCGGCTGCCAAAGGTTCCCAGGATCTTGTGCTTGGATGCAAGCCCCGCTGCATGCTCGAAGGCCTGCTTGGGAAGCTGACCGCCCCGGAGCGAGCCGTGGGTGGAAAACAGGGCGATCTTCTGCCCCTCGGGCAGGAGCTTGAATATTGCCTGGGCCTTGCCGGGGACACTGTGGGCCTGAACAGGGAACCCGTAAAAGATGATATCGTATCCGCCGGCATCCTTTAAATCCTGGATGGGGATAATGTCCTTCCGGACGTGAAGCGCTTCATGGATTGCCCGCGCGACTATTTCGGTGTTTCCGGTCTGGGAAAAGTACGTGACCAGTGCCTTCATTCTTTTATGCCTCCTTCATGATATCCAGCAAATTGCAGGACCTTTACAAAATTTTCTCTCGTCTGGCAAGAGGTTAAATAACATCAGCGGCTCGACGGGATGAGAGGATAGGGTAAGGGATGGTTTGTGTCAAGGATTCTGACATTTCCCACCCCCAAGCTTGACAGCGATCTCCTCATCGTCTATTTTGTGTGCCTACCGCAAACGACAAAAGGCTTCCTGAAGAAGGAAAGCACCATGGTTCCGAAAGGGTCGTCTGGAAGGGTGGAAACATTGGGATATAGAAAGCTCCAGCTTTTCTTCATGAGCGGCACCGGTAACTCTTACCGCAACACCAAATGGATCGAAGCCGAGGCTCTCAAGCGCGGTCTGGATGCGGGCATAAACCTTGTTCCGACCACACATCCTGCCTCCGTGGCCGTGGAGCGGGAGATCCTTTTCGGATTTGTCATGCCCACCCACGGTTTCACCGCCCCCTGGCCCATGATCAAATTTGTGCTGGGACTTCCCCGGGGGAGAGGCTCCCCCGCCTTCGCCATCGTCGGTCGCGGCGGCTCCAAGGTCGGCAATACTTACATACCGGGCCTGGAAGGAACCGCCTGCTACCTGATGGCGCTTCTTCTGATGCTGAAGGGCTTCAGTGTCCGGGGCGTCCTGGCGGTCGATATGCCCGCCAACTGGATCGTCGCCTATCCGGCGCCGTCACCGGAGAAGGCAGCCGGTATCATGGACCGCGCCAGGGCCAGGACGCTCGCTTTTTTCGCGAAGATTCTGGAAGGC
>Ga0315273_10010136_pt1 | contig 11993 bp, 15 predicted proteins | sample YL17G02_0_MG_FD_205753 | JGI IMG/M metagenome (GOLD analysis project Ga0315273, IMG submission 205753) | Sediment microbial communities from Yellowstone Lake, YNP, Wyoming, USA - YL17G02_0 | ecosystem: Environmental > Aquatic > Freshwater > Lake > Sediment | place: USA: Wyoming | collected... | reverse complement strand
ACCGCACATCTCACATGTGCCCTGTTTAGGCTTTACGACATGGTTCACTTTGCGGTGACGCACGACTGTCAGGTCAGGCCGATTGACGTTTATCACTTTACGCTTATGATCATGTGTTTCATTCCGTGATATCTGTAAATCACATGCTGTATTATATTTATATATCATAGATACTATATCAAATGTGTTCATTGGAAGATGTCCTCGTGTTTTTAGGTCAGATCTATCATTGAGTACAGTATATCAGAACAAAAATACGATGTATAGTGACAAATGACTCTGTTTAGACGTGATCTTTGTCACATGTTTAAGCTCACACATAACAAATGTCTAGTATCATTTTTAACTCAGGTATCACACATAAAATATGAGATACACTAGTCATCCTTCCGGATCGGGATCAGGGTCGTATATGTGTCCTGGAAGCGCCACCAATTTGCCTACTTCCTTCAACTTCAGTCTGTTAGGTAATTTCCCTTTGCCTCTCAGTGCTTTCATCAGTGCAGGCTGACTTACTCCAGTCTCTGAACGAATCTGCCACAACGATACTCCTTGCTCGTAAAGCATGACAGCAGCTTCTACAGCAGCATCTCTTGCTTCTTTTCTTTCGTCGATGACCTTTCTAAGTGGTATCTCCTGCTTCCTGAGTATCGCATACATTTGGTGATAGTTAAGGTTGTACTCGTCTAACATGTTAGCCATAGGATCGCCACTTGCATAGGCAATAACTAACTTCTGTAGCTGCTCCTCTGTGAGTCTCTTGCTCAAGGATCTATCGTTAGGCTTGGGAATCGCTGGAATGCCTTCCGTACTGAGTATTGTGTACACATACGGTAGACTTATTCCTAGCTCTTCTGCAATGACTGAAGCAGGAGCACCTTCCTCCGTCATTGTAATCACTTCTTCTCTCATCTTGCGTGAGTCTTCTCTGTTGCGTCTCATGTTTGTCTCCTCTTCTAGCTAATCACGTCTCTATCCTGCCTCACTCCTGCCTCACCCCTAGCCTTACGGCGTTGTCGCAGGTGACGATGAACGCGGACGTGTTGTTATTATGGTAGAATTATAATAAAGATTTGTCTAAAAATCAAGGGGTCCATAATTGTATATCTGACCCACGTCCTCATTACCTACGAGCTAAGATGTAACAAGGTCTTTGAAATTTGCACGAGTGTTTCTTAGACTATAATATGTTACAATTGATCTATCAGCCGGTCCCTGGCTCTCCGCGACAGCGAGTCAGCTCCGGCAGTGTATCCGCGCGAGAGCGCATTTGCCCGTGTGCAATGGAGTTTGGAGAATGGATGTAACCTACAGTGCGTGGGATAGACAGGAAAATGAACCTACACGATGGTACAGCTTATTCATAAAGCATTACCTAGGCATAGGTCAGGGTAGAACTATCGCGCGTGCATATTTGAGCTTTGCCAAAGATCTGGGTCCCGAAGCCTACCAGAGGGCATTAATCCGTAGGGGTGCACCACTTCAATGGTATACTGCGGCTAACGTCTGGCGTTGGGAGGAGCGCGCCGGTGCCTATGAAATGCACACGTCCGAACTGGCAATGGCAGCCGTCGCAGAGGCCAACAAGAAGCTGAGGCTTCTGGCGGTAGATGCAGTCGAGGCGCTTGCGCTCTCGCTTACTTCTGAACGTTTCCGCGTTTTGGCTGCAAAGGAGATTCTAGACCGTGCCGGCTTACCGGCCGTATCACGTCAGGAGGTTACTAACCGTGTGACCTTATCTGCTGACGAGATGGCTGAGGCCAAAAAGGAACTGGAAGCATGGCAAGAGAAACACGAGAGTGGCTAAAGTGTTCAGAATCTTGTCCCTACTTCACGGACAACTATGTTAAGATATACGATGCTACCCGGGCTGTCTGGATTCCGTTCAAGCTCTGGGCCAAGCAAGTTGGTGCACTTTACCAAATACAAGACGAAAGACTTGTCATAATCTTGAAAGCTCGACAACTAGGCATGACGTGGCTTTGTTTGTCATTTATCCTATGGCTAATGCTGTTCAAACCAGCAGTAACTGGCCTGTTATTCTCTCGCCGTGACGAAGAAGCTCAATACCTTCTGGATCGTATGAAAGAGATGTACAATCGATTGCCAAATTGGATGCAGGCACGCCGTGTTCAGATCAGCAATGCACACATGTGGCAATTGTCAAACGGATCAGTAGCTTACGGCTTCCCGACGACTGCTGGAGACTCTTACACAGCCTCCGTAGCCTTGATCGATGAAGCCGATTTGGTTCCCGACCTCGATCGTCTATTGAATGCCGTAAAGCCCACGATCGATGGTGGCGGCAGAATGATAATGCTTAGCAGGTCTGACAATGCAGATCCAACGAGTACATTCAAACGGATGTATAAGGCAGCCAGGAGCGGTAGCAGTCCCTGGAAGAGCATATTCCTGCCCTGGGATGCAAGACCAGATCGCGATGCTGCATGGTACGAGGCGCAGAAACAGGACGTCATGTCCCGCGATGGCGTGCTAGATGCCCTGTACAAGCAGTACCCTTCCACTGACGAGGAAGCCTTACAGGCCCCTACGATGGACAAGCGTATACCGCTAGCGTGGCTGCAGAAATGTTTCGTACCACTAGAGTCCCTTACTGATAACGGGTTAGGACTTCCTGGATTACGGATGTACAAAGAACCGGAATGGTTCTCTAGATACGTAATTGGAGCTGACCCTGCGGAGGGTAACCCTACTAGCGATCCATCATCACTACACGTACTGGAAGCTACTACTGGTGAAGAAGTAGCGATGTTCACTGACAGGATACAGCCAGTAGCGTTCGCTGAAACTATCAGACAGATAAGCAAGTATTACAACAATGCTGGAGTATTAGTCGAGCGCAACAACCATGGACACTCAGTTATCGGTCATCTTACTGAGAATACTGACGTGGATGTACTTACTGGATGGGACGGTGCTCCTGGATGGCACACGACTAGCCGAGGTAAGGCTCAAATGTGGACAGTCGAAGTCGATGCTTTGAAGAATGACCAAGTTATTATTCATAGTGAGTCCACTTTCGGTGAACTCAATAGCATTGACGGTGCTACATTGCGTGCGCCTGGGGTGCTTCATGACGACGAGGCAGTTAGCCACGCGTTGGCAACTCTGTGCGTTGTCGGAGTAGAAGAGAAGACAGTCGTGTACGACTATACGAGTCGTAGGCAGGTTACATTTGAGAGACGTTGACGACCCCAGATTCGTGATAGGTGGCTATGCCAATCCATCCAAGGGCGAGCGTATATTACATTCGTTTGCGTCCTTCATTCCGTCAGCCGCACCAGTCTTCGAAGTAGAGTTCGATGACATCTCGAAATGGAATGGACCAGTAAACTTTCAGACGATGAGACAGTTTGTCCAGATGGTCATCATCCGAGCAGGTTACGGGGATGCAGGAATTGATCCGCTTTGTGAGCAGAACGTTGCCGGAGCTAGGGCTGTAGGACTGGAGTACTCGTTGTACTGGTTCCTGATGCCCCGGAACAACACCAATTGGCAGGTGACTTTAGATTCATTCAGCAAGGTCTGGGAGAAGTACAAGGGTAGGGTCTATCCTGTCTTCGACCATGAGTATACCGAGCTAGGAAAGGTAGACACGACCAAGTGGATGTATAACTTGAAGGACGGTTTCATCAAGGAAACCGGAGTCAAGCCTATCTTGTACAGCCGTAAGAACTGGATCGAGACGTACACTACGCAACCAGCATGGTTAGCAGATCTGTTTCTGTGGGTAGCACAGTACAATCAATATATAGCTGCACCTGCAGTGCCATTACCTTGGAAAACGTGGTGGGGCTGGCAGTGGTCAGCCGATGGAAACGGCATGGGGCCTGCGCACGGCGGGGCGTCGAGCAGTATGGATCGCAACAGATGTAACATGACCATTGCACAATTCAATGAAACCTTTGGAACCAATATTCGTCCTATAGGTGAAGTACCTCCGGACGATATAGAGGAGGAAATCAATCCTATCAAAATAGCGACAGTCACAGCTGATCTGTTAAATGTAAGGTCAAGCCCCCCAGGCACGGGAGCGGGCTACAAGGATATAGGAAATCTTTATAGAGGATGCTCCGTACCCGTAGTAGAGGAACGAGGAGATTGGTATCGTATTGAAGGATGGATCCATAAAGGATACACGAAATGATACAAACCGATCTCGATATGCTCGTTGCAGAGAGACCCGGAGTTCGCGGTTTCTTCCGAGTACAAATTGAGGAAGAGACAGGCGAGCTAAAGGGAGACTCTGGATGGATCGAGAACCAGATCACCAACCTAGGGTACAACCAGTACCTGGTATCAGCTCTGGGCTCGATCTCCGGAAGTAAGTACGTAAGTCACGTTGGTCTAGGCATAGGTACTGCTCCGGGTGCTGCAGACACTTCACTTCAGAACGAAGTTGGTACGCGTCAAGGCATTACAGCGGCCACCAGTAGCACCAGTAAGGCGGTACAGTTCACAGCAACGTTCGCCGCTGGATGGCATACGAGTTCTGTCGCTCACAACATCTCCAACATTGGGCTGTTCAACAGCATAAGTGGTGGAACGTTGTTTGCTGGGAACACCTATGCTTCATCGTCCTGTGCTTCAAACCAGGCCGTGAACGTTACGTACACCATTACGTTTACCTAGGAGTAACATGAACGTCGAGAGGATCAGGCAACTCTTCGGCACAAAGCCGTCTATACCTAAGCAAGCTACAGGTATCCGTTTAGACATAGGATGCGGTGCTAACAAGCAGTCAGGCTTCGTAGGCATGGACATGCGCGATCTGCCAGGAGTAGATATCGTGTGGAACTGGAACAACTTTCCATGGCCATTACCAAATGGCAGCGTACTAGTTGCAATGGCTAGTCACGTAGTGGAACACATAAATCCCGTCGATGGTAATTTCCTGAGATGGATGGATGAAGCATGGCGAGTACTCAAGATAGGAGGAGAGTTCATGATCTCTCTTCCTCACGGGTCTTCGCAAGGCTACCTTCAAGACCCGACTCACTGCAATGCATGCAACGAAGTTACGTGGGCGTACTTTGACCCTGACGAACCGTACACTCGTGGCATGCTTTGGAGTATTTATCAGCCGAGACCGTGGAAGATAAAGTTTCTGACGTGGAGTCCTGCGGCGAACATCGAAGTAATTATGGTTAAGCGTTCACTGACCTGGAAGTTGGATGGGTCGATGGAGATGGTGCCCCATGGTTGAATCATTAGTTTGCGATCGATGTGGAGCGCCTCTACCTGCATATGATGGAAGATGTGACTATTGTGGCGTGCGTAAATACGTAGGTCCGGAAATCAGCTCACCCAGTGTAAGGCCAATTGCGGGTGTGCAAATGGGTTACAGTACGGGTCTGGTACGAACTTACGTTTTTCAGGAAATGTATTCAGGCACAGCCAGAGACGTGATCACATCAGCCACGTGGGTTTCAACACTTGCCCAACCATGGGAGTCGTCAAATGGACGCTAATCAGTATCGTACAATAATTCAAGATAGCGGCGATGAGAACTTCTCCAAGAGGTTGCTTATCGGTACTGCTACTACGGGTCTGGTACGAATTGAATGGGTCCAGGCTCGTTACGGTCAGATCATTCCTACGAATTGGTCTATGGTAAGTTTGCTTCACTATCTTGATGCCTACATACCGCTACGGTATCAAGTAGATGATGCACAAAACGCTATTGTCAAGCAAGCGGTGGAGAACAAGTACGAGTGGTTGCTTCTGGTTGAGCACGATACCATCTTACCTCCTGACGCCTTCGTCAGGTTTGGTGAGTACATGCGTGAAGAGAAGGTACCAGTTGTAAGTGGTTTATACTATACTAGATCAAGACCCTCTGAGCCTCTAGTTTATCGAGGTCGAGGTAATTCGTTCTTTGGCAAGTGGCAGATGGGGGACTTAGTTTGGTGCGATGGAGTACCGACAGGGGCGTTATTGATACACTGTTCCATTCTACGGGCAATGTACGATGACAGTCCTGAATACCAAGTACCGCCTGGTTTGACGTTGAGACGTGTATTTGAGACGCCCAGAACATTTTGGTCTGATCCTGAAAGCAAGCAATTCAACACAGTGTCGGGTACTTCGGATCTGAACTGGTGTACACGTATAATGAAAGGCAGTTACTTCGAGAAGGCTGGCTGGCCTGAGTATCAGAAGATGGAATTTCCGTTCCTGGTCGATACGAATATCTTTTGCCGGCACATTGACCCCGATGGAGCGCAGTATCCATGACAGTCTTCAGAGTGCCCATAGCTATATCTCAGGGCGTACGTGAAGTAAAGATCTCCTTTACTTCCGACCGCTTTCTGAAAGCAGGCGATGAAATTATAGTGCGGTACGATTTCAATGAGTATGGTGGACAACTGATAATTGTCTACGACATATCGATCGATGATCACGTTCCCGAACTTACTCCGTTAGGAGTAAGCGTTGTAGATGGAACTAGCGTGAATGACAAATTTGGATAGACAACAAATGACCTACCAGGACATTGAGGCGGCGCTGGCGCCGTAAGGAGTTTACTATGGCCCTTCCAGATTATTTCAAGATTGAGCCAGGCACAGCGATCATTTGGGGCGAGGCTGGAGCCTCAGGGGTGACACACACCCTGTCGCTAGACGCATTAGCCGATGGCGTTGCCCGCATGGGCGCAGTGGCTGACCTGGGGGCGGTGTGGGATGAGGAATATGCCGTCATGCTGGTTATCGAGACTGGCACTGCCCCTGTAGCCGGGGCTAGGGTCGATCTGTACTTACCCTGCACGCATAGCGCGAGTTACTATCCAGGTGGGGTAACAGGATCGGACGGTACATGGCCAGGCGACAGCAACGAGGATGAGTGGGCGATGCAACTTGGCGCGCCGGTGGTCTCGCTGATTGCAACAGCGGACGGTAATGTTGTACAGGTTCAGGCACCGGTGATCTGGCGACCAACGGCTCGGTATGTGGTTCCGGTGGTCGACAACAACCTAGGTCAAGCAATTCGAGATGAGACCACAGCGACCGATAATGACAGTCGGGTAATTCTGACACCGCGTAGGTTATTGGTGCAGGATGCCGCTTAGGACTGACTCGTCTCTATGGTTCAACCATCCGGCCTGCATCGCGGCGTATCAGCCGGTACGTGGGCCTGATCCGTTGCAGGTGCGCTACAACCAGGCGCATGGGGGAGACAACCGGTATAAGGCGGTGGATGTTGTAGTGGGAACGGTCTGGACTGGGTCGGTGGGCTGGCAGTTCAACATTAGCGCTTATCTCAATACCGGCATAACCTTCAGTGGGATGCCTGGTTATACAGCAATTGCCAGGTATGTTCTGGGCGCGTCTCAGGTATTTTCCGCAGTTTTCGGGGTAAGGAACGCCGCGACCATGCGATTTGGTCTATTTGGACAGTACAACTCGACCGATGTTAATTATGGATATGGATCAACCTCGGCAGTTATAAATCCTAAGGCGAGCGGGGTCTTTGCAGTCACGAATTACGGTTATCGAAATGGTGTTGCAGAAACCACAGCGCTCACGTGGGCCGACATTTCGGCCAGCTTGGGCATGTACATCGGGGCCAGAAACAATAACGGTTCGGCGGATTATCCGTTCGAGGGAACGATCCAGGCAATTGCCTTTTTTGGCCGGGTTTTATCGTCACACGAATTGTGGACACACTCCCGCCAGATGCAATACTGCGACGTCAACCCCGATTGGTCGGCCTGGGGACGGCGGCGAAAGTGGTGTTTGGTGACGGCGGAGGTGCCTCCTCCTAATCTCTCTGTTTCGATTGGCGGCTCTGGTGGTGATGTGGTGATAGTCTAATGGCGCAATTCGAGAGACCCGACAGTGACGTAGCAGCGGGGGCGTGGACAACTACGCCTCTGTGGTCGAAGCTAGATGAAACCGCTTATGATGAAGTGGACTATATCCAGCTCAACAACTCCGCTTCGTCAACCTGCGAAATTGGTCTCTCGAATGTTACTGATCCGGCGTTGTCAACCGGGCATACGATCCGTTTGCGAGTCAAAAAGACAGGTACGGGCACGATCTCGCTGAACGTATTTTTATTTCAGGGTGCAACGCAAAAGGCAACATTCACGGCGACCCTGACAACCAGCTATGCCGATCAGACCTACACCCTCACGGCAGGCGAGGCCGATTCGATAACGGACTACACCGATCTGCGGCTGAAGTTCACCGGTGTGTGCGGCGCCTCAGGACGGTATGTATTTGTGGCTTGGGCGGAGTTCGAGGTTCCCGACGTTGTTACGACAAGATCGGTAAACGTAAACGACAACGTTGGTTCGTCAGATGCTCCAACTGTAGCTACGCTTCTTAATGGTATTTCTGTTTCAGATAGTACGAAAGTTACAGACACTGTACCACGAAACATAGAGTACATTACTGTAACGGACGTTGCATCTGCTGCGACAAGTGCACCTCAGGTAAATAAATCGGAGACAGTGAGTGTTAGTGATACTGTAGCAGTTGCAATAGGCACGTTACTTATCGACAAGAACGAGTCTGTAGGAACGTCAGACACCGTCAATGCTGCAGTCAGTACCTTACAAATAAACGTTTCGGACACTACTAGCGTTTCAGATATACCTGGCGTTAGTTTGGCTGGAGTGGCAGCCTATGACGTAAACGTTTCCGAAGCGGGGATAGGTGTTAGCGATACGGTCGTAGTAAATATGACCCGTCTCGTAAACGTTTCCGAAACGTCTATAGGTACCGTCGAGACCGTCAACGTTTCGTCATCTGCACTACAGATCAACGTTTCAGAAGCATCCATTGGTGTTGCTGACAGTGTATCTGTATCTGTCATAGCAATAGGAACGTTAACGGTAAATGTTACAGATGGTACATCACCTTCAGAAACAGTACTAGCGAACGTGTCTACATCTCAGATAGACAAGTCTGAGAGTATCGGGATTACTGAAAGTGTTGCAGGTAGTGTATCGACGTCACAGATCAATGTAAGCGATACGACTAGCATAGCTGATACAGTTGAAGTATTCTTAGGCACTCCCGGTCAGATCGACATCAACAAGACAGAGAATGTCAATGTTGGTGAGACGATCACAGCTACGGTGTCCAGCCCTCAAGTAGATAGAAGCGACACCACTGGCATATCTGAGCAGATAACAGTCAGCGTTTCGTCTCTGAACATAAGCGTTAGCGACTCCAGCAATGTAAGTGACACAGTGCTCATGACACCTGTAGGCCTAAACATTGATAAAGCTGAGTCGATTAGCGTTAGTGAGTCGTTACTACTGGACACGCCTCTATATATAGTAATCAACGACAACGTGTTCATAGTTGAAGATTACTCGTTAGCAAGTCAGCTATTCCTGTCTGTTGCTGATAGCGTACTAGTGACCGAGTACGTCGAAGGAACAATTAGCAACTATTACTACATTTCAGTAAGCGATAATGTTGCGGTAACTGAGCAGGTTACCCTTACCATGTATGATAGAATGGTTCAATTACATCTATGGGAACGTAGCACTGGATTGGACATCGATGGACGGAACTCTCAACTCTGGCTACCTGTCAGATCGACAGAGTTAGATCTGGAGGACAGATGATATCAAGAAGGTTTGTACAGAAAACTGTACCACAAGGTAAGGACGAACGAATTGCATATTACTTCGACTCTGAACCTTGGGGCGGAGCAGTTACTCCGTCAGGCATTGTTATGACAGTCACTGACTCCAATGGAGTTGACAAGACTAGCACTACCACTTCAGGGGTTGCTACTGTCAACGGTACTGTAATCACACTGCCTCTCTTGCACACGCTGACGGCAGGAGAACTGTACCGCATCGATGCCTTGTTCGTATGCGGGGGCAACACTTTTGAGGCGTTCGGTTTCGTACAGGCGGAGGTCTAAGTGCCCGATAAACTACCCGTAGATATTAACGATACTGTCCGTCAGGATCAGATCGTCATTGCGCGCAATTACAACGACGGCAATCACAACGTCAAACTGACCGAACGTCTGAAGCAGTTCCTGAACCAAGACTTCCCGTTCCGTCTAAATATGTGTCGGACAGTTGTAAGTGCTGTAGCAGAACGCCTGAGAGTGATTGGATTCGATTCGGTCAACACGAATCTTATCGACTGGGCGACAAATTTGTGGGACATCAACAGTATGGCTGCTATTCAAGAAGAAATCTACGAAGCTGCTCTGCGTGATGGTGAAGGGTTCATGATTGTAGACTGGGACAACGAATTGTTGCGACCCAGGTGGGTATTCAACGAAAGATACACTAGCAAGGCTGCTGGGGGTAATGACACTGGATGCTGGATGGTGTATGAGCAAAACGACCACAGACAGAAACCGCTGTATGCAGTGAAGCAGTGGTCAGAGATCGAAGAAGGAGGAGATGAGTATCAGATTAGACGAACGTATTATTATCCTGACCGAGTAGAGAAGTACGTAAACACGGGAAATGAATGGAAGACCTTCGAAGCAACCATCCCATGGATGGGACCAGATAAACTGCCATTAGGTATTGCAGCGATTCCCTTCAACAACAAGGGACTGAGATGTGAAGCGTGGGACGCGTTTCCTCTTCAGGATGCGCTCAACAAGACCTTGGTAGACCTTCTGTCGAGTAGTGACATCACTGCATTCAGGATCTTCTACGCACTGGGATTTATTCCTACGACGGATGGCAAGACTCCTGCAGCCGATGGTTCTAACTTATTGAAGATCGAGCCTGGAACGGTAGTAGGTACATCCAAGTCGGCACGAGATGCTGAGTTCGGAGCCATTGAGCCGGCTAACATTGCGCCGCTAATGGATGAAGCTCATCAGATTGTGCTGTGGTGTGCAATGGTTACTGCAACGCCAGTCTCACGATTTATTTCGACGAGATTGGTAGCCAGTGAATCTACCCTTAAGGAGCAAGAAGGACCGCTCATTTCTCGCGTTACCGCCAGGCAGGAATCTTTCAAAGGTTCTTGGTCGAAGTGCTTGACACTCTCAGCTAAACTGCAGACCTTGTACGGAGAAGGTGCGGTAGATATCGTAACCAAAGTTACTCCTACGTGGGCTGATGCAGCTTCACGAGGGGAAGCAGAGAAGATGGATGTGTTACAGCAGAAGAAAGCGTTAGGCGTACCCACTAAGCAATTATGGATTGAAATGGGCTACGATAACAAAACCATCGAGAAGATGGAACAGATGCAACAGGAGGCTCGTGATGAGCAACAGCGAATCTTTGGTTCCGGAGACGGAACCGACGACAACTCCGGAGACGGAACCGACGACACCACCGCAGACGGTGGAGCAGCTACTTCAGGAGAAAGTGTTACTGGAGAAGAGACTGAGTGAAGTAAACACAGAGTCAGCCAAGAGACGACGCGAACTCAAGGAAGCCAAGGATAAACTTGAAGGCCTTGAAACGTCAGGAAAGACTGACCTGGAGAAACTTCAGGCTGAGCATGCTAAGGTCACGAAAGCGTTTGAGGACCTGCAAGCTGAGTTGATTCAGTACCGACTCAATGACACGTTCCGGCAAGTAGCGTCAAGTAGCCGGATCATATGGGCTAGCGAGCAAGCTCAGGATGATGCCTTCACACTGGCTAAGCCGATGTTGATATCGGCAATGGTAGATGGAGTTATTGACTCTAAGGCGGCAAAGGATGTCCTTACGACGGTACTGGAAGGACGTAAGTACTTGGTGCAGGAAAAGAAGGCACCCGACATCGACAGCACTAAAAGAACTGTCGATAGTCCTCCTAGGGACAACAATGTCCTATTAGAAGCCAAGCGTAAACAGCTCGGTAGACCGACACTTTAGTTAAGGAGAAAGACAATGGGACTTTTAACTCCCGTAAGTAATGTTGGCATTGATGCCGTAACTGCGATGTATGCTCCGCAGATTACTGGTCTTGTTGCCGGCGAAGATCTTTTGTGTGCTGCTCCCTGTTTCATCAAGTCGTCTGACGGCAAGGTGTACTTGGCTA
>Ga0315273_10010135_pt1 | contig 11993 bp, 12 predicted proteins | sample YL17G02_0_MG_FD_205753 | JGI IMG/M metagenome (GOLD analysis project Ga0315273, IMG submission 205753) | Sediment microbial communities from Yellowstone Lake, YNP, Wyoming, USA - YL17G02_0 | ecosystem: Environmental > Aquatic > Freshwater > Lake > Sediment | place: USA: Wyoming | collected... | reverse complement strand
AGCTTTGTACGTGCAATCACCATGAAATCACCTTTACCCGATAATCTAATTGTCCGAGTAGGTTATATATTTAAGCCGGGCGCGAAAATTACTGTTATGGCAATCCCCATCACAAGGCAGTTCGGGCTCGCGACGGCCGTGCAGACCACGTTCGTGATAATCGCGCTCGCCGCCATGATAACGTTCGCCTGGATCCTCGTGATGCTTTCCGTAAAACTGCTGGGCGTCGCCCTTCTGCTCTGCGGCATTTGGATGACAATCTACTTCCCGTGGCAGTCGGACTACCAAAAAGCGTCCTTTACGGGAACGGGAAGGATGATAGGCGTAATACTTCTGGCGGCGGGGCTGGCGCTGCTCATATACGGGTGATGCCATGGGCGAACTCCCGACACTGCCTTTCCTTCCGCAGGCCAAGACCATAGACACCGACAAGTGGAAGGATTTCGGAATACCGGCGACGCAAACCCCGCTCTCGCCCTGCCTCGGATACTACGTTTGCTGCGGGCCCGTCCTTCCGGTATGCCAGGAGCAGGGAAGCAACCAGCAGATAGAAATAAACTTCACGGGGCAGCCCGGCACGGCATCGGGGCTTTACTATGCGCTCACGTTCCAGCTGCTAAAATGGCAGTACAACGTCGTGAAAATCGACGAATGGATAGAGGTCTCGCCCACGCACAGGGAATACTTCGAACGCACCATGGCAAGCAAGGGCGCGCTCGAGGGAACGATAAAGGAGGGGCTGCGCAGCGCGGCGCAGGCCGTCGCGGACCACGAGCTGGTGAAGCACGACCTGCGGAAGTACAGGGAAATAATCGACTATTTCGTCATGGTCGAGAACGCGAAGAAGGAGCCGGACAAGGAAAAAAGGAAGAACAAGCTGCTCAGCGCGGAGCACGTGCTCAAAAGCATGTACGTGGACCAGGTCGACTTCCACATGGGGCAGATGTCGCTCATAGAGATGGCCAGAAGCAGGTGGCCGACCATCATCGCCGACTTTTACGCGCTCACGGACGAGGAGGACACCGTGGAAAAGATCATGGGCAAACTGAAGATAAGCAAGGCCGAAGGGGTCGTGCTGAAGACCAAAAACACGCTTTTCAGGGAATGGATGAAGCTGTTCGGGACCACGGTGAAGGAGCGCTTCGAAACGCTGCACGGACTGTCCGCCGCAAGGGAAAAGAGCATCAAGGAGTACCAGGAATGGATCAAGCCCTACATAACGAGGTACAAGGCGCTCAAGGTCGGGCATGAGCGGCCCGAAATAAGGAAGACCGCGCTCACGTCGTTCGCGGACCTCACGGGGCAGGCGACCTTCACGAACAACATCAAGGTCTGGGCCTGGAAACCCTACAGGGCGATAGACCGACACGTTCCACATAGACCCTTACGACAAGTGGTCGGAGCTTTTCATAAAACACCCGAAAATCGGGCTGGCCTCCATATACCCGTGGCTGCTCAACAAAGGGAAGCCGATAACGGACAAGGACGGGAATGTCATCAAAGAGCAGCTCGTGGCGGACAACATAGTCGCCGGCATCAAGAAGGGGTGGAATTCCGCCAACAGCCTTGACCCGAACGAGCTCTATTACGTGCTTTTCGAAATAGACGTGCTGAGGCTGGGGCTCAGGCTGCCCGTGGGCGAACTGGAGGACATAACGTTCACGATGAAAACGTGGCTGATGTCTCAGAACATAATGCTGGTCAAGCTCGTGGAAAGGGAATGCAAGGAACGCGAGGTCGAGCGCTACATAGAGGAGATGCTCGGAGTGAAGAAGGATGAAAAGCCCATCGGCGACCTCATCAAGGGCGAATTCCCCGACATTTTCGGGACGAAAAAGGAGGAAAAGAAGCCGAACGAGCTCCAGAACATAGCGAACGAAATCAAGGGGGCAATGGCGGGGGTTGGAAAGATGGGCGGGGCGATAGGCAAGGCCTGGGGCAACGAGAGCGGGCGCTTCGTGAAGGCGGGGCCCTACGAGACGGATTTCAACGAAAGGCTGACGAAGCAATATCTCATCCCGAGCGGCAGGATGCTCGGTTCGCTGTCGGGGCTGCTGCTCAGCAAGATGGGCGTCGGGTAAAATTTTCGCAATCTTTCCGGCCACATATCGGAGAAGTGAATAATATGGGTTATGATATCGGCGTTTCAAGCGGGATTTTCAAGGCGGCGAGCGAAGAGGGAAAGCTGGAGTTCACGGGGCTGGCCCACAAGGCGCTGTGGACAATGTTCAAGGGCGTGATGTTCACGCAAATCGACCTTGAGAGCGTTTCCGAGTTCAAGGAGCCCGAGCTCAAAAAAAGGATGGAAGAAGTGCGGAAGATGGGCATCAAGTACGGGCTGCACGGCGAGGTGCCCGAATATTCAAGCGCGTTCCCGAAGCTGGACTGCGCGCTGTTCGACGAATGGAAGCGCTCGCACGACCGCTTCATAGAGGAAATCAACGGCTCGGTCGGCATCGAAGCGAAGTACCTTCTTTTCCACGCGTCAACGTCGGAGCCGTTCCTGACGCTATGGCAGCACTTCCAGTCGCTCAAGCTGTGCGACATCTGGGGGCGGCTCCTTGCAGATTTCCTGAAAGAGAACGACAGCTTGATGGAATGGATGATGGAAAAAGAATTCGTGACCAGCATTCTGGGAAGGCACGTCAATGTCGATCTTGATTATTTGAAGTCGCAAGTACGTGAAAACGAACAGAAGAAACAGATGAACAGCGGTAAAAAACCCGAAGAAATCAAGATGCCGTCCGAGGAAGAGATAACGGAAAAGGCCAAAGAAATCATAAAGAACCGCATCATGGATGCATTAAAGACCGACGATTTCACGTACGGGACGGAGCGCGTGGCCTATTTCATAATCGCCAAATGGATGCAGAACGGGGGCAAGACGTGCCCTGCGGAACTCCACACGCTCTGGAAGGACGTGACGAACGGCGGCGACATCGGGGACGAAAAGTTCCGCAACAAATTCGAGAACTGGGTGCCCGCCGTTACTGCGGCGTACCACTGGGGGCATTTTTATCCGGAACGGTGCCAGACGCCGCGCAAGGGGATAGAGGACCCGAAGCCGCTGTTAAAAAAAGGCAACCTGCAGCTCGTCTTCGAGACGCCGATGGCCGGCTCGGGCGGCGAGGAGGCGGTAAGGCTCGTGCGGCCGACGCAGATATATTTCATGGTCAAGGCAATCAACCTTCCGCTGGTCGGCGTGGCGGTCGACGCGGAGCACGTTCTTTCGGCGAACGTGGACCCGATAAAGGACATCCAGAAGCTGCCGTTCAACGGGGGGGAGAAGGTCTTCGTATGCCACGTCGGCTATCCTTCGCCCATGGCGCCCGCGCACCTTCCGATTCCCGTCGGCTCGGAAGCGCAGGTCTACGTTTACAAGGTCCTCTGGGAACTGAGGAAAAAAGGAATGAAGAACGCGGTCATAATATTCGAGCGAGGGGGCGGGCAGGAACCCGTCAAAGAGTCGATACTGTCGCTGAGGCTTATTGTAAAATACCTGGACAAGGACACGCTGCCCGACGACCTGCCGGAAGATTTCTTCGGGCTGCCCGTCGGCGGGCCCGAGCTGACAAGACAAATCGTACAGCTCCGTGACCACGCGCTTGACCCGCTCAAAGGTTTGCTGTCCGTTTCCGAGGAGGAATACGGCTTCTTCGGCACGGCCGCCCAGGCGAAGGGCAAAGCAGAGGAGTGGGGCAAACGGAAGCTGAAGTAATGCGTTCGGTTTAAATTCTTGGCTTTTCAGTAACGTTTTATGGCAGATGCCCACGCTGAAAAAGAACTCGTGATATTCGGGCTCGGCCACCACGGCCGCATGGAAACCGTGCGGAGGACCGAGAGGCCGTCGAGCGAACTATACAAGCAACGGGCGTTCGCCAAATACGCCGAAGCGGGCTTCAACGAATTGGACGTTAAGGGTTTCGGGAACGACGTGCCGGTGATTAAGGGCAAATACGACGGCAGAAAAATCGGGTTCTGCGCGATACCTTACGGACTGTCCTACAGCTGGGCCATGACGGAAGCGCTCAAAACGGCGAAAGCCGCCGTGGGCATCGGCTTCTGCGGAGCGGTAAGGGAGGACATCAAACCAGAAACCATAATACTGGCGCGAGAAGCGGCGATTTCATCGGTGGCCACGCCCAACCCATCGTGGAAGGAAAAGCTGACATGGGGAAAATCCGACAAGATTCTGACGGACGCTATAGCGAACAAAATACGGAAGGCGGGATACGAAACGGTTGAAGGAAAAATACTGTCCTACATCAATACCGCGTACGGGAACGAGGAATTTTTCAGGCAGGCCCAGGAGAACGGATTTTTAGGCGTCGAGATGGAAACGGCGAGCCTTTTCCAGACGGCCAACTTTGAAGGCGTGCCCGTCGCGGCCATTCTGATAGTTTCAGACAATGCAAGGGAAAAATCGCCGTACAAATCAAAGAAACACTTTGTCGACCTCGTGCACGAGCTCGAAGATAAAGGGGAGCAGGTCAAAATGGAAGATATCGCTCGAAACGCCCTTTTGGAAGTTTTCAAAGGAAAATAGGGTTTAATAAGGCTCTTCTGGGCAAAAACGCCTGTTTTGCGGATATTAAATCATTAAATCTTCTTTAAAAGATGAAAATCGAGTTCCAAAAATGGGATTTATAAATATTAACAACGATTATTGAATGTATGCCCGAAGAAAAACAGAGTTTTTCAGCCCCAAAACACCGGAGGTGTTTTTAGGTGCCCGAAGAAAAGAAGAAAATCGGCGAGAAGCTGCGCAAGTTCTCGATGGAGACGAGGCTCAAATCCTCGAACGAGTTCAAAGACAAGCTCATCGGGATGTTCAAGGGCTACATCAAGACCGTCGTCGTCTGGGGCTCGATAACGCGCGGCGACTTCACGGGCAAATCGGACGTCGACATCTATGTCATTTTTGACGACACCAAGATGCCGCTCAAGAAGTTCGAGGAGATACGCGAAAAGGTGGACAGGGACGTAACGAAACTGGCGAACGCGACCGACCCGCGGCTGCACCTGCAGCCGGTAATCGCACTGACGGAATTCTGGGACGGAATAAGGGCGTGCCACCCGCTGTTCTACAACATCGTGCGCGAAGGCTACGCCGTTTACGACACGGGATTCTTCATACCGATGCGCAAACTTTTGGAGTGGGGCAAGTTCCCCGCCACGATAGAGGCCGCCGAACAGCGCATAAGCGGCGTCCCGAAGAGGCTCGCGCGCGTCAAATCGGTCAAGCTCTACATGATCGCGGAGGACCTGTACATGGGAATGATAGACGCGGCGCAGGCCATACTGATGTACGTCGGCGTCGGCCCGCCCGCGCCGAAAGTCGTGGCGCGCGAGATGCGAAAACACTTAGTGGACACCAAGCTGCTGGACGAAAAATACGCCAAGGACTTCGAGGACGTTCTGGCATTCAGGAAGGCCGTCGAGCACAAGGAAATAAAGGAAATCAAGGGCGCCGATCTTGACGCATGGATAGAGCGCGCGGACAAGTTCGTGGAGGCCATGGAAAAGCTGCTCGAGAAGCTGGAAAAGGACAAGAAGGCCTACGACGTCAAGCGGAATTACGAGGTCATGATAAAGGCCAGCGTGGCGGCGCTGAAATCAATGAACAGGCTGCCGCCCGAGCCCGAAAATCTCCCGAAAGCGTTCAAGCAATACTTGGTGGAAGCGGGGCTGGTCGCGCCGTGGTATGCGGACGTTTTCGGCCGCGTGGTCGAGATGCGCAAGCTCCTCGAGGACAAGAAGATGGACCAGATAACCGACCGCGACGTCTACATGAGCAAGGAATACGTGCGGCGCTTCATCCTGGACATCAGGCGCGTGATAGAAAAGGGGAAACCCGCGGCCAAACCGTCCGAACTCCCGCCGCTGGAAGCGGCCGAGGAAAAGATGGAAACCGCCAAGAAAGGCGTGGCGACAGCGAAGGACGTGGAAACGCTGCCCAACCTGGAGGCCGGCACGTTCGAGCCCGCAACGGAAGCCCTTGTAAAGATAGAGGAGAAGCTGGCCAAAGCGGCACGCAAGCCCGCGGCAGAAAAGAAGGCCGTGACTCAATCCTCTAAGTCGCCTGCGGCGGCTTCAGCTAAAAGACGAGCTAAACGCTGACGGACATCCCGCCCACCAATACTCAAACGGAACAACCCTCTTTAAGCATCGTGAATTCCACCATATGTGGGTAAGATACGCGGAATTCATGTGTGCTCAAGGACATACCAATTTCAAAAGGTGGTCCTTTACAGAGCCGCTCGGAATAGTTGAACTATTCACGCCGACGATGCGTCGGTATTGGAGAATACGATGCCGTTACCTTCGGTTTCCAGCGCACTTTTGGCGAGGCTTTCAAAGCTCTCGACAAGCCTGTCGACATCCAGGTCGTGTTGCATATACACGGCGTTTATATTGAGCCTCTCGGAGTGCTTTTTGACCGACTGTATTTTGGTTTTCTTCGGGTCGTAGGTCACGCCGACCAGCTTTTCGTTGTCTTTTATGAAAAAATTGTAAACGTTGCGCACGCCCACTCTTTTCTCGATATCTTCCGGGAAGTCCGAATAACGGTCCTTGAATATCGTTTTGCCGTTCAGGACATCTACCGCCTTTTTTTCAATCCTTTTCATAGCGTAATTCGATTCCGCCCTCTCGAGCGTGCGGTTCACGATTTCCCAGATATCCGAACGTATCGGGCCCGGTTCGTAGTTCTTCCACATGCTGAATTCCATGTTCTCCTTCGTCCATGAAGGGTCCGATGCCAGATTTTTTATCTCATCTGCAGTCAGTTTCTCCTTCCATTTTTGAGCGTATCGTTCGAATTCAGGGAACGTATGTAGGGCTTTCCACGCCTGGCCCTGTAATGTCCGTCCCATTGTCAGGTCCGAATTTTTTGCCTCCTCGTCCACCCTCCTTGCGAAATAATCGGTATCGATTTTGTTGACCTTTGTGATATGGTAAGGGGTCAGGTTATCAGAATGCTCTAGAAAGTAAATTATCGTGTCTTCGGCCGATATTACGGGAAAATCGTTGTTGCCACCCACGTAACTAAGCTTTTCAAAGGCGCTCGGTTCCAATTTTTCGATGACAAAGCCGCTGATTTCCAATCGTTCTGTATTTCTAGGCATTATTATTCTGGGGAAGTCCCCGATGTACGAATTCCAATAAACGGTTGATATCGGAGGTCCGAACGCCCATAGAATATCGCGTCTGGACAACTCTCCATGAAGCCTTTCATACGAATTCTGGGCTTTTGGTGTAAGTTTTAGCGCAGACATAGAAGCACCTATAATTGATTTGTTTTCGTTTGATATAAGGCTTTTAGTACGGACGTCAAATAACGTATTTTTTCATCGTCTATTTCTAGGCATTTCATTATTTCCGCTATTTCCTCAACTTCAAACACTTCATTTTCCAACAGCAATTTTTTGGCATCCCTTTCGACTTTGGCAACATATTTTTCCTTTGCCGGGACGATGGTGCGCATCACGGCTATGAGCTCCGCATGCGCCGAAAGCATGGTTTCATCCATGATTCCGATAGGGATTGAATACTTCTCCTTTGCGAGCTTGTAAAGGTCTTTTCCGCTTCTGGAAAAAATGTGCGTGAAGTTATAGGAATTTATGAAATCTATTCTGGCGGGCTTGGCGGTTTTATCCTTCCTTATCAGATTTGCGGCGTATACTGAAAATTCCCCGTCGTCAACCCAGCCGATGTTATCAAAAAGCAGCTTATTGTGATTCTCCTTTTCCAATTTATACAAAAGGAACCCGTTGTCAATTGCGGAATCATCACCATTCCTTACCATGAAGTCGGTGTCCTTTGTGTTACTGTCGTCTTCGACGCCTTTTGACCTCATGACACCCTGGCCGCCCACAAGAATGGGTTCTATTTTGTGTTTTCTTAGGTATGTTACCAGCAGCTTTAGCTCTTCATTGTCTAGCGGTCTCGTTGCGTATTCTTCTGGCATGTTACCGTACAATACTAGGATAGTTAACTATTTATTAGTAGTAGTATGAATGATACATTTCAGCTCCGCTAATACTGTAAAAGAGACGGTCAAAATTAGAGAATGGGTTTCTCTGTTTGAGTCGAAATTCCCCTCCAGACCGCGTCGAACTTCTTCCTTGATTTTATCTGGTCCGGTCCGTAGCTCTTCGTGAAGATTTCGAACGTTATCGTTTTGTTGTAGTGCACCGACTTCAGCAGCTTTACCGTTTTTTTCAGGTCGAGATTTCCCTTTCCGAGCGGCAGGTGCTCGTCGCTTTTGCCGTGATTATCGCTGATATGGACGTGCGCGATCCTCTTTCCGAACGAACGGACGAACCGTTCCACGCCCTTCATGCCGCCGCCGATGTGGGCGTGGCCTATGTCAAGATGGACGAAAAGGCCCGGCACGCGGTCAACGACATGCTTGAAATCCACGAACTTCCTTATCTCGCCGGCTTCGCCCGCGTTTTCAAGCATAATGGAAATTTTATGCTTTTTCCCGTAAGCCACGAGCTCGCGCAGGCTCTTCGCCATGGCGTCAAGCGTCTTTTTGCGCCCCGCGCCCTTCATCATCATGCCCATGGCATGCGAATGGAAATTGACGTAAGAGGCGCCGAAAAAGCGTGCCACGTCGATGCAGCCTTTGCCCACGGTCACCCAGGACCTGCGGATTTCCCCGTAAGGCGAGCTCAGGTCCATCCACCAGGCGGTGTGCGCTATGACGGGAAGGCCGGATTTCCTCAGCTCCCTCAAAACTTCCTCCTTGCGCGACCAAAGCATCCCCGGATCGCCCTCAGGCGCCTCCATGCCGAGCTCGACGTAATCGAAACCGCCGCGCGCCACCCGTTTTATCTCCTTCCGCATGCCGAAAAGCGGGTTTGTAAGGCTGCCGTACTTCACCATGGAAAAATTACGGGAACGGAGTTTAAAATGGATGCGGTTTTAACCCCTCAAAACGCCTTCCAAAGGAAATTAAGGTCGTGCAGAAGCGATAGTCTTATATCCTCGTTTTATCAATTATTCTCGCTGAAAGCACACGGTATCCGTATATAAGCATAACAGCCAAAAGTGTGCTGCGCCTTTGCACCTGTAAAAGGTCGAGGGTTAAAACATGAATGGAGAATTGATAGGAGAGGTAATAGCAATGGTGGACCCTAAGGGAATAATCGTCACGTATCACATAGCCTATACGAAAGAGGTACTCGTAAGAGTCCCCGGCATCAGCAACAAACGCGACGCGGCCAAGTTTGTGGGCCAGAAGGCGGTCTGGACGGACGAGAAAGGCGCCAAATACGCGGGCGTGGTCATGGGCGTGCACGGCACGGGCGGCACGCTCAAGGTTAAGTTCCGCGATCCCCTGCCCTCAAAGGCGCTTGCGAAGCCGATAAGCATAGGCGGCTAGAAAAAGCGCGATTTCTGCGTCATCTTATGGTATTTTCTGACCAGTTCTATCAGCTCAACGTCGGAAACGGGCAGTTTGTCGGGCGTAAGGAAAACATCGCAGGCGGAATGGTCGAACCTGACCCTCACAACGTCCCCGGACTGCAAGATTATTCTGGACTTCATGCGCTCACCTTATACGGACGGTGTCGTCCACGAACTGCGAAATGTACGGCAGCAGCTCCTTCACTTCGGTGTCGACCGCGAACAGCACGCCGCGCGCGCCCCATTCACGGAGCTTTCCTGTTAAGAAGTGGAGGAAGCGCGCGACCGTGCCGGCGTTGTTGTAGATGAGCAGGCTGGAAACGCTGTCAAGCATGAAATACTTCTCCCCGCCTTTGGGCAGGGCTGCCATCGCCTGGGAAACGGCTATGGACATCTCGGTCAAGAACTGCGGGCTGTCTATGGTGAGGAAGTTCTCGGAAGGTTTTGACACGCCGCCCACCATCTTGGTGACGGCGTCTATGAAAAACATCCCGTCCGTGCGTATTTTGGCCTTCCCGAACTGCCCGACAAGCGTGGCGTACGGCTTGTTCACGGTAAGATAGACGCCGTAATAGCCCTTTTTGTTGGCTAGCGCCGCGACCGCGGCGGGCACCGCGTGCGCGTAGCTGTTCGCGCCTGCGAGCACGAGCGCTATTTCCCCGCGGCCGAGCCTTGAAACCGCACCTGAAGACGCAACCATGAATAAAATGCGCGCAACCCGCTTAAAAAGGTTTGACAGTGTTTGATGCGGATAAAAGCAAAGACGGAACGGACTGTCGAACGGCCCGTAAAATGTTTTATATAGTGCGGACCACAGACTTTTTGTTAAGCGGACGGGGCTGTTGTTAAGCGATGTTAAGCGAACTTGGGCGCTGCTGATGGAAAGAAAGACATATCTACCGCATATTGAGAGCATAATCGTGGGGCTGCTGAAGAAAGGAGAGAGCTGCGCCGCCGAGATAACCGAAGAGATGTATCCTGGCCACAGCAGCAGCGAACTGCGCAAAAAGACGTCGCAGATATCGGTCAGCCTCAAGCGCCTTGAGCGGAAAAAAATCGTGGAGGGCGAGAAACGCGGGCGCAAGAACTTTTTCAGGCTGGTAAAATGAAGTTGATTTGGAATGAAAAGGGAATCAACACATTTTCATTAGGTGAATGAAAATGAAACTAAAAGGCGTTGCAAAAATCTCAATCGCGACGTTCGTTTTAGCTTTCGCCATTACGGCGAGCTGGATTTTCATTGGCGGCTTTGCGAGCGAACTAAATGATACTGTGAATGAAACGGCAAGCGAAATCAATGAAACGGCAGATGCCCTCAATGACACGGCGAACGGGACCGTAAGCGAACCGACTGACGTAGTGAACGAAACTCTGGAGAACATCGCGACCGACATAATAACCGACAGAAAACAAACCGGCAATTCAACGGCGGAAACAACGGCTTTCCAGGACGCCGCCCCGACGACAGACATAACCCTACAGGGCACGTTCGCGCAGACGAACACTACCACGCTCTATCTGCTGAACGGCAGCGACACGCAATACTCTACGTACAGAAACATGTCGAACAACACTGTGAGCGGGACGCAGTCGAGCTCGACGACCAGCCTGCAGAGCCTAACCGTCAACCAAATCTACTGCTGGTCGCCGAAATGGATATACCAAAATTCTACCAACGCAATGCTTTACAACGGGACGTGGAAATTCAACGCCTACGCGTACTGCACGTCGAACGCGCCGGCCGCATACCTCGTGGCAAGAATTTTCAAATACAACGGAACTGAATACGGAATCGTCAACACGACGGCGTCCACCGACAACTTCTGCGCCGCACAAGTTTATACGCTCTATACGTGGAACTACACGGTCCCGTTCAGCCAATCGGTCAATCTGTCGGCAGGCGAGCGCATAGGCGTACAGATGTGCTTCAATGTCACGAACTCCAAGAACCAGAACGCGCTGGTCGGTTGGGAAGGGACCACGCCGTCAAACGTACAGATACAGAACTTCGTAACCGTCATAAATGACAACAACCCGCGCTGGAATGCACAGTCGCAGAACACCTCGTCACCGAACGTAAACGAAGCGATAAGGCTGGCTGCAAACTGGTCGGACGATTACGGGCTCAGTTATGCCATACTGGCGACGAACGAGACGGGCGCTTGGCTGAACAAGACCACGTACGGAAGCCCCGTCAATCTTGTTAGCGCTGCCAACTGGTCAAACTTCACCTGGCAGAACGCCTCGGTGGCGGGCGGCACGCTTGTGGGCTGGAGAATATACGCGAACGACTCGAGGAACCAGTGGAACGTCACGAATATAATGAACTTCACCGTAGCCGCGGACAATCTGCCCACGGTCAATCTCACGGGGCCGGCGAACGGCAACGTGACATCCGTCGACTGGACGAATTTCACCTGCAACGCCACGGACGACAAGCAGCTCAGCAACATCACGCTCTACTGGAACTACGGCGGAACGTGGGCAGCAAGCACCGGCGTAAACGTCATAGGCACGACAAACCAGACAAACTTCACGAAAACCGGCCTCAACAACGGGCCGATAATCTGGAACTGCAA
>Ga0315273_10010134_pt1 | contig 11993 bp, 16 predicted proteins | sample YL17G02_0_MG_FD_205753 | JGI IMG/M metagenome (GOLD analysis project Ga0315273, IMG submission 205753) | Sediment microbial communities from Yellowstone Lake, YNP, Wyoming, USA - YL17G02_0 | ecosystem: Environmental > Aquatic > Freshwater > Lake > Sediment | place: USA: Wyoming | collected... | reverse complement strand
TCATCAGCCGAAGGTCCAAAGAAGCGTCCGCTGGGCTAGCCGCGGAATGAACGCCGTTGTCCACGTAGACGGCTGCGCAGTCTGCCGGCTCTGCGATTGGAGTCAGTGCTAAGGAGGCCGTGCCCGACCTAGAGGTTCGCCAGAACGAACTTTGCTCTGTCCGGCAGCCCGGTTCGCGGTACCTCTATGAGCTCGTAGCCCAACTCTCGGTACGTGTCGATTACCAGTTGCCCTATTCTGGCCGACTCATCAAACGTCTGGGGTCTTATCGGGGTCTGCACATATATCTCAGCCCACGGCGGCACAAGAAACACCCTGCGGTTGTACCTGTATCGCCTCGCGGCGCTGAGGTAGAACTCCGGTATGGGCACACCATCAATAGCGAAGAAGGGTATGGCATCAGCGATTCCTCTGTCTGCGAAGACTAACCGGTCATCCGGCATTGATAGATACGCTTCTACTCTCATTGATAGCAGTGCCGCTTCGAACGCCAGGAATGAGTCCGTGCCTTTCCAGGGAAGCAGGTCTCCGTTGAGGCTTATCTGCTCGAAGATAAGTTCGGCCGCGAACTCCGGGATTGCAGAGTACGCCCCTGCTTGGCACAATTGGGCGATGAGTGCGGTCTTTCCGAAGCCTACCCCGCCCGTTAGCACGTAGCAGTTGCTCCGGATGAGCGGGGGCCCACCTGACAACAGCGCGTCATGCGTTTCGGCGCTACTCCGCCTCGGCTCGCTCATACGCTGTTAGAGTCCACTTCCGCCGATCAAGATACTTTGGGACTCCCACATCGCCAAAGCACTTGTGAATGATCCTCTTGTCCGGCTGGATGAGTAGCGTGACAAAGATGTCCGACAACAGGGCAAGATCGCCCTTTTCTACCGCAAGCTCGGGATTCGGAAAGGGACTAAACAACCACACCTCATCGCACCTCAGGGCGAACGAAGCCCTCGCCAGGGCCTTCCTGTAGGAATCCTCTCCAAAGGCCAAGGTCAGCGTGCTGGCGTTCGTGAGCGTGTGCGGGCAGACGGGAACTCGCGCTCGCAGGTACGCTTCTTGCCTCATCCAGTCGCAGTACTTGGCGTACCTCTCTGCCGTAGCCAAGAATGCCGGTTTGTGGAGGCTCTCCGGCGGCGTGGCTATTGCTCTCTCTATCCCGCCTCTGCGTTCAGGGCTCAGGTGCCGATCGATACCTGGACAGTAGGTGAAGTCCTGGACCATCCCACCACTGCTCAACTCGGCGACGCGTACCCGCTTCTCGATCTTCTCGGTCCAGAAGAGCAGTTCCGCAAGAACTCCTTCGGGGGCACCCGCCATAATCTCCTGCAGGCTGGACGGTGCCGCACTAAGCATAATCCAAAACTCATCACAGATGCTCACCAGGGACAGGCAGTCAAGGATGATTGGTAGCTTGGCGCCTTCATAGTGGTTCGTGACGAGATAGGTGCCTAGGGCCGACTCCGGGTTGAGTGGAACAAGACCGTGGCGCAAGACAAGCTGCTTCATAAGCTCACTTTGGGGTAGAAGGTCCCCGTCAAACGACGTGTAGGCAATAGCGGGAATGTCGCTCGCGGATACGGATGCCAGCCGGTCAAGCAGACTGGAGTCGTATCGAGTCAGTCTCGCAGCTAGTTCGTCCAGACCGATTTCTAGGAGTTGCCCATCTACCCGGGGGTTCGCATTGCCTCCCTCAGACAAGTTCATGTCGCCGCTTGGTGGATAGCGGCGTCTGAGGTCTTCGAGCTTCTGCACGGTGGAGGTGAGAAGGTGCCAAGCTCGTCTACCAGCATCAAGAGATAGTAGAGAATATCCACTACCTCATGGGCTACTTGGAGCTTGGTGTCTTGCTCCCGAGCTAGAGCCCAGGCATCCGTGCCGTCCTTCCACTGGAAAAGCTCAAGAAGCTCGGACGCTTCGATAGCGACGGATTTCGCCAAACGGTCCGGCGAGTAGTTCTTCTCCCGTCCCCTTTGGTGGGAGAAATCACGGAACATGGCTATCAACTCGCTGAGAGTTGTTCTCTGCCACAGCATCGGAGTCAGCCCCCACATAGCCCAGGTCGATATACTACCATTTGTCGCCAGGAAGGCTGAATCCTCCCACTGCCTCGGCATTCCCGGGAACCCTTGTAAAACGGGCCTTCGGATCGGAGCGAGGCCAACAAGGACGGCACGACGCGGACATACCTGCAACTGGTCGCCAACGAGCGGGCCGGCGGGAAGATCCGGCAGCGGGTGGTGGCCAACCTCGGGCGGCTGGAGGAGCTTCAGTCCGGCCCCCTGGACCGCCTGATGGAGAGCCTAGCCAAGTTCTCCCGTGAGCGGTGGGTCATGGAGCAAGCCCCCGGGCCGCTCAGGGCCAAGTGGGCGAGGACGTGGGGGCTCGCCCTGGTCTTCCCCAGGCTTTGGGAGAAGGCCGGGCTTTCGGCCGTCCTCGGGGGGCTGGTGGAGGCCTCTTCCGCCCAGAGCGACTTCGAGAAAGCCGCGTTCGGCATGGTGCTGAACCGCCCCCTCGACCCCGCGTCCAATCTCGGGACGAGCCAGTGGCTGAAGACTATCTACCGACCCCAATGGCAAGGGTTCAATCTCCACCACCTCCACCGGGCCCTGGACTTCCTGGCGGACCACAAGGACGAGAGCGAGCCCGCCCTCTACGCCCGGGTACGTGACCTCTTCAGCCTCAAGTGACCTCGTGCTATGGGACACGACCTCGACCTACTTCGAGGGCCGGGCCGCGGAAGGGCTCGCGGAGTTCGGCCACTCCAAGGACCACCGGCGCGACCGGGTCCAGATCGTGGTCGGGGCGCTCATGTCCCGGGACGGCTACCCCATCGCTCACGAGGTCTTCCCCGGGAACACGGCGGACATCGATACCTTTCGGCACACCCTGGGCAAGGTCAGGGAGAGATTTTCACCTGGGGCGCGTCATCCTGGTCGGCGACCGGGGGATGGTCTCGGAGAAACTGCTCGGGGAGATCGAAGCCCTGGGGCTCGGCTACATCGCGGGGGTGAGGATGCGGCAGCTCAAGGCGGCCGAGGCGGTTCTCGCCCGGGCTAGCCGTCACCGGGAGGTCGCCCCCAACCTCAGGGTCAAGGAAGTGGTCCACGGCGAGGCGCGCTATATCGTCTGCCTCAACCCGGAGGAGCGGGAGCGTGACCGCCGGGTCCGGGAGGAGGCCCTGGCCAAGCTCCGGGAGAAGCTGGCGGCGGGCGCGGCCAAACAGCTCGTCGGCAACAGCGCCTACCGGAGGTACCTGAAGCTCGACGGGGCCGGCGCGGAGATCAACGAGGCGGCAGCCGAGGACGAAGCTCGTCTCGACGGCAAGTACGTGCTGAGGACCAACTCCCCTTTGGACCCCGAGGAAGTGGCCCAGGCCTACAAGATATCCGGGGCCACGTCATGATCTGCTTCCTGGTCTTCGTCCTGGAGATGGCCCTGCCCCGCAAGGTCGTCGCTCTCGGAGAGGGCGTGCCCTACGATGACCTGCTCTCCGACCTCTCCGAGCTCAAGGCGGTGGAGCTGCACCTCGACGGCCGGCGCTACCTCGCCCGGACGGAGCTGGCCGGTTAGGCCGACCTCGCTTTCCGCGCGGTCGGTCTGAGACCACCCTCGCACATCACCGAGATGCCACCCGCTCCCACCAACCCGGCGCGGGAATGTAGTGGTACGTGACCCTTGTGTCCTGGATCCCTTGATTCACAAGGCTCCTTCGCGGCAAGGTGTCAAACTCCCGTCAGCGCCACTATCTGCCGGACGAGTTCGTCCATGTCCGTGAAGGAGCTTCTCGCGTTCGCCCAGGGGGGGAGGCCACCAAGTCTCAACCACATTGTCAGCGACCAGAGGGTAGAGACCAACAGGCTGACGGCGGCGGGGGCCACCATCTTCCGGACCGACTCCAGCACTAGGACATAGCCCCGTCCCGGCTGAAGGTGGTGGAAGTTGTAGTAGATCTCCTCCCCGCCACCAGCCTGTACGACCGAAAGGGTTTCCGCGGTGGAGTCCGTCCGGTTGACGATATACTCGCGAACAGCGGCTCGATACTGGCTCCATTCAACACCCTGCCACCTCCACCGTTCCTCGACGTCGAGCACGTCCACCCAGACGACGCTATGGGCTCGTGACAAGAGGTCAGCCAAGCTGAGTTCAACGAAAGACGCCTGTACGTTCCGGCCCTCGGGTGGTCCCTTAGTTGCCAGCGGATAATCCGGGGTGCTGACGAAGAGATTCCGGCCCAGAACGACCGCTAGGCCCATGAGGAGAAGACTGCCGCCGGCAAGGATGCCTAGGCGCCCCAGTCTCACCGAACCTCCACCTCCCATCGCGGCGGGGCTTGGCCGTTTGGCCCCGTCCTCATTCCTCCCCGCCGATCCATAGGTCGAGGTATGTCTCTATCTCGTCGGCTGAGGTGGTCCACTGGCGTAGACGGCGGCGCCGATCTTGGAGCGCACGGCCGGGTCGACCTGGGCCAGCCCGTGCTTGAGACCGCGGAGCGCGCTGGCGGCGTTCTCAGCCCACGGGCAGTGCCCGCCGATGGACTCGTCGTAAGTTGGGACACCGATGAGCAGGTTTTCGACCCCGGTCGCGGAGTACCACCGGACGGTCCGGGCCACCAGCCCGTCATAAACGTACGGCAGGGGGATGGCCGTGTCGTAAATCATGACGGCGACCTGGTCGACACGCGCGGCGACCTCGAGAAAGTAGTGCCGCGTTCAGTAGCCGGGGTTCCTGGCGAAGACGCCGAGGAACCGCTCGAGCCCAGAAATGGGCTCGGGCCGATGGTCGGCAAGATCCTCTGCCGCCAAAGGAAGTCGTAGACCCTCGTGTGGCTATAGCCCCGGTCGGCCACCACCTCCTCTGGCTTTCGACCGGCCAGCCAGCGGTGCTGGCTGATCAAGAGTTCGACCTGGTGTCCCTCCGGGCGGTCCCCAGGTGTCACTACTATTCCGGTGATGATCTGGGCCGGGCCACCGTCGACCGCAGTGTGGACCTTCCGGGCCAGGAACGGGCCCTTCTTATTGTCGGCGATGATTGCTGCTTGCGGGTCCGGTGCGACTCACCCTACGCGCGTTCGCTCCCGGCTTCCCGGGCTTAGACCCTCCAGCCGGCCTGGGTGCTTCCGGCGGTTCGGTCTCCCCGCCGTCCTCGGGAGGGTTCTCTGCCCAGAGTCTGTTCACGTACTCGTTGACGTTACCAAGCTGCTGGTCTAGGGGTCGGCTCACAAGGGAGTCGAGGGACGCGTTCGCCCGGACCAGTGTGGCGTCCAGGTAGACCCGGTCACCGTCGATGAGGCTGGCTTCGCGGCATCTCCTCACGACCTCCGAGAAGAACTGCCGATATTCCTGCGGCCCGTATCGGGCTCTAGCTTTGGACAGAATGCTGTGGTCGGGTGGCGTTTCGTCAAGGTCGTAACCGAGGAACCACTTGTAGGCCAGGTTCAGCCTGATATCCTCGGCCAGTTGTCTTTCGGAACTGATCCCGCAGAGGTAGCCCAGGAACCCCATCTTGAAGATGACCACGGGGTCGACCGATGGCGCGCCGGTGTGGCTGCAGGTGTGCTGAACCAGACCGCGCACGAAGGAGAAGTCGATCGCATTGGACACGAGGCGAAGGATGTGGTTCTCGGGGACCCGCTGATCGAGAGAGAAGTTGTAGAACCATTTACCCTGGAAGCCCTTCCTGCCCATCACGGCACTTCACCCAACTCCAGGATTTGTGCACCGAGAGGGCCTTCCTGTGCGAGTTCGGCAACAGGTCCCTAGCATGGCGCTGCCCACCTCGAGCAGGGTCCTCGCCACAGGCACGCGGAACGCCACGTGAAACGCTGGCTCGTCCCATTTCGGGCACCGCCGTTAGTCCAGAGCGTCCACGGAGCTGAAGCGCTCAAGAGCCAGACGCGGGCTGAGTTCGGTGATGGAGAGGAGTGCGGTCGGCGATGTCCATCGGCATGCCGCGGGTGGTCGCGCCTCATGCGCGGTCGCCCCTGTGTTCTCATTTAGCTTCTTGACAGCGGAGCGCCAGGCAAATCCTCCTTCCGCCAAGATCGTGACCCACTTGCAGATACGCAGGGGTTTCCAGAAATGCTGAACCGCCAAGGCCAGTCCCGGGCGTCGCCTGCATAATCGATGTTGACTCTGGGGCCGACCGCAACGTACTCACCCGGAAGGAGCCAAGGCCCCTTCTCCTGGTTGTCGCTGCCGCCCCGTGCGCCCGCCCCGGTCGCCCCTCTAGCAACCCACAGCGACCCTGGACTACAAAGATCCGCTCCATTGTCTGTAGTCGAAATGGCCAGAGCGTGGCAGAGCCTGCCCGGTCCCGAAGTCAGCAACCGCTCCTTCCGGAGGTCTCCGGAGTCCACCGGCTCTAGACCACGCCGGCGGGCCATGGCGTCGATACCCGCGAGAGGCTCAAGCGCTCTGATGAGAACAACCTCCGGCTTCCCCGGCGGAGCAGTCACAATACATAGACACGAATGCCCATGAAGCGAGTAGACATAGGCATAGCCGGGCGGGCCGTATTGGACCTCGGTCCTGCGTGTCCGGCGGAGTTCATAGGTATGGGAGGCCGGGTCTGTTGGCCCTACATAGGCCTCCGTCTCGACAATTCGGCCAATCGCCATGCCCTCGGGAAGAAGACGGACAAGCAAGCCACCGAGGAGCCGTCTGGCCGCATCCGGAGCGCCGAGGTCAAAGAACTGGCGGGGAAGTGGGTCCAAGCTCGCCTGTCGCGTCATTATTCAGTGATCGCGGCAGCATCATGGATGACGGCTGAGTCCGAGGAGAGACTCCTCACCTTACCGTCTTGGTTCAGCTTCCTCGCTATGGCTCTGCCGGCAATGATCCCTGTTGCCGCAGACTGTACAATCCCCTGACTGATCCCTGCTCCGTCGCCAATCGCATAGAGGCCCCGAACGCTCGTCTCCATCGCCCTACTGACCTTGATGCGGGGCATCCACCACTCAATTGCAGGGAAGAACACCAGGTGATCGGGCAAAAGAAGTCCACGCGCCAAGCCCTCCAACGAGAGCAAGAAGTCCCGGATGGCACCCCCAATCCCCAGTTCGTCCAGCCATCCCCGGACATCAGCGTGCAGTCCAGGGGGAACGAGGGTGCTTGCAAAGCGTTCCCAAGGTGCCTCCCGCACGGGGACCGACGAACCCAGAAACTCCCCGATGGACTGTACAGCAAGAGAATCGCCCAGACTCGCAACCTTCGTCATGAGAGCCCAGCAGGTGCCCCAAGACCATTGATGGTGTCGACCCTCGCGCACCAGGACCGCGAACGTGGATGAGTCTCCCCCGCCCTCAACAACACCTTGTCCCCCAGCGAGCGGTTGCCCATGGTAACGAACCATCAGAACCTGCCCGGGGTGACCGAAACAATGGGTCTTGACCTTATCCCCTGACGGCAGCATCTGGCTGATCTTGGGGTCTTTCGTGGCAACAACAAGGGGCGCGACAGTGGAACTTCGAGCCTCAATGCGTACTCCAATGCAGATGCCATTTCCATCAGGGTCTACTTTGAGCCCGAGCCGATTGGCGATCGTATCGTCACCGGCCGCTCCTTCCTTTCCAACCGCGAGCACGACACGACGGGCAAGGAGAGTACGCTCGGCGTGCTCCTCCCCAACGCCCGAGCAGCAGTCATACGAGCGACGCACGACGAGTTCGAAGCCTCTGCCAACTGGGTTGATGCTATCAACTCGCCACCCTAGCATGCAGTTCACCCGATGCGATTGCTCGATATGGGCGGCGAGGTTCCGTATTACCTGCCGTACACCCTGTGAGCCCAAATGCCTCACCGGATAATGCTTGTAGGTCAGGCCAATCGCATCGCAGCGAGACGAGAACCGGGCAGCAGCTTCTCGATCGTGCCCAGACTCCTGGGCCATGCCGCCAAACTCAGCAATGACGTTCAGCACACTCCGTAGCAGCCTCTGCTGGGTCCGCGCTGACAACTCACGAAGGTGTCCCCCAGCATCCAAATCCATGATGAGCTTGCCGTCACTGTACATCCCCGCCCCGCCAAGGCCATGAGTCCGGACCCACTCTCTGCGCCGCCCCGGAGCAGAGGGGGCTGTTTCGCTGAGCTCCCTTGCCTCCATGGATGGGCCCTGGTCGATGAGCACAACTCGCGGCTCGGCCGCCGGAGGGGAGCACCTAATGACCTCCAAAACAGCAAACAACCCAGCCGGCCCAGCACCCACTACGGCCACATCGAACACGAACCAACAACTCCCTTCTTGGTCAGCGCTATGACTAGCGACAAGGCAGCCAGTATCAAGGGGCCGACAACGACAATCGCTGTCTGCAATTGCTTCAGCTCCGGCCGCAACTGCTCTTGCTGGGTAGTGTGATGCTCCTTGACCACCTGGCGCAACCTACGAAGATGCTGATGATGATCCTGTCCCGCCGCCTTCCCTTGGCCGGCGTGCTCCGGTTCTTGCCCGCAGCCTCCGTACGGCCGCTGGGTGGGCTTATCCAGCTCCTTGAACTCGACGGTCAGCATCGGCCCCGTTGGAGAGACACGTAACGCGGCCAGTTTTTCCATATCCTGACCCGCTTTCCTTCTCCTGGAGCGCCTAGGCGTCTCTGGCCGGAAGGTGGTGCCTGCGTCTCAAAGTCCATGGCCTGGTGGGTGATGAAGGGGTTAGGGGAGAACCGGCGGTGAGCCCGCCGGTCTTTTGATTCTGGGCGGAGAAGAGGAGAACCCCCGGGCCCACCCCTAGGAAGGGGGCCAAGCCCGGGAGGCTGTGGCGCGGGCGCGGGTGTGCCCGTGCGGCTACCGGGTCCGTCATCTTCATGGGTACTACACGCGGTTGGTGGTGGTGGCTGGCGAGGAGTTCGAGATCCGGATCCCGAGGCTTCTCTGCCCGGCCTGCGGGAAGACGGCGGCGGTCCGACCCTGGTTTCTAGCCCCACGCTCGCCATATCCCTGGTTTCTCAGGCGGGCAGTCATGGTTTCCTTCCTGGGTGACGAGGGTAGATACCGGGCGACCGCGGCCAGGTTCGATCTGGACTGGCAACTCCTCTGGGTCCGGGTCGACGCCCTGACCCGGGAAGCCAAGGCCATCCTGGCGACTCTGACCGGTCTTGGCATCCGCTACCCCGTCCTGGCCGACGAGGGTCCGGTCGGGCCAGCGCTCCGTGATTTTGAGCTTCGCCCGGGCAGGGCCCGAAGCCCCGGACGAGGTTCTGGGCTTTCTGGCGGAATTGGAGTCGTCGCGGGCCCAAGCCCACCCGTTGTTCGCCGCCGGCGGCCAGACACGCCTCACCCGCCCGCCTTCCGCCGCCCGATGGATCCCCCGCTCCGTCGAGACCATCCTGGAGCGACCATCCCACAGAAGGCTTGTGGCTATGACCTCGACGAGACTCCTCCGGACCATAGCATCCTCTCGAAAGCACGGGCACGATATGGCCTACCGGAGTTCTGTAGCGAGATCGTCAGGCAGTGCGCGGAGCGGGGCCTTGTGGACGGCGATTCTTCCTCCGGGTCAGCCTTGGGTTGACCTCGTAGTGGTTGCCCTGGATGGAAACCCGGCCGGTCTTGTCGACCGAGCGGTCTTCCCGCCAGAGGAAGGCTTGGGCCAGGCGGTGGGTCAGGGAGGCGGATGCCGGCCATCCCCCGGGCGAAGCGGGCGGCGGGAGTCTCCCCGGTTTCCCGGTTCGGCCAGTGGTGATAGCCCTGCTCGAGCCAGGCGGCGAAGAGGGCGTTCAGTTCCTCGAGGGTCTCGGCCGGCCGTCTGTCTAGCTCGGGCCGGAACGAGGAGGCCACCGTCCGCCAAAAGCGTTCGATCTCTCCCTTTCCCCCAGGGGCGTAGGGACGGGCCGAGATATGGTGGATGCCGAGTTCGGCCGCGATGCGGGAGAACTGGCGGGACGTGTAGATGAGGCCGTTGTCGCAATAGGCGGGCCGGTAGGCCGCGCTGCGAGATGGCCTTTCTGAAGCAGTCGAGGAGGTTCTCCAGGTTCTCGGCCGGGTAGAAGGCGCCGTGGGTCACGAGGCGGGAATGGTTGTCGAGAAAGGCGATGAGATAGGTCCGGCGTCTGGTCCCGGGGTTGCCCGGGTCGGGCAGATACGGGCCATACCAGACGTCGGACTGCCACTGGGCGTTCGGCCGGTCTTTCTCGTAGCGGCGGAACGGACCCTTGGGCGCCTTGAACAGACGCCTCGTCTTGCCCAGGTACGTGAGGTGCCGGGACAGGGTGGAGCGCTTGAGTCTCCCGGCGGCGCCCCGGATCTCCGGAGCGAGGGTGAGGATGTCGATGATCTGCCTCGCGCTGCGTTCGGGGAGTTCCTCCCCCAGAGCCACCGCCTTCTCCAGCACCTCCGGCTCGATGTTCCGCGGTTTCCCCCGGTCCCTTTCGGACCTTGGAGCCCAAGGCCGCGAAGCCGCCGCGGCGATAGTCCCCAAGCCAGCGACGCAAGGTCCGCTCCGAGGTCCCCGGGCCTTGGCGGTGCCGGGCAAGGCGTGCTTCCTCTCCAGGATGTCGGCCCGGATGCGCCTGGCCTCGCCGGGGCCAAGGTCCGGCCCCCGGCGGTCTTCCCGCAGAGCGGGCGGAGAAGCCTCGGGATCCGGATCTTGAACTCCTCCCCCGCCGCCACCACAAAGCGGTGTGACCACCGTGAAGATGGCGGAACCGACAGCCGCACGGGCACTGGCGCCCTTTCTCAACCGCCTCCCGGGCCCCGCCGCGCTCCCATTCACCCAACAACCCTTTGACCCGCGCGAGAGGTTCTTGTAGCCTGTCCGACGAAGCGCGGCTCCCGCCCGCTGTAGCCTGAAGTGCAGGGTCACGTGGCTCACCCGGAAGTCCAGGAGCCCGGCCGACTGCCGGAACGAGTGCTCGGCCGCTAGGGCGACGCCATCCGCGACGAGACCGTCGCTGAGCCTGACCCGCGGCGCCAGCTCAAAGGCCTCGTCCAGGAGGTAGTGGTACTTGCCCGTCTCCTCGTCCCTGTAGCACCGCCGCTTGAAGCTCAACTCTCCGGCCCTGGTGACCAGCGTCCGCTCCCGGAAGCCCGCGTTCCGAAGGTGCTCCGGCCTCTCTTCCATCAGCGTCAGGTCAAAGCGCTCAAGCACGGCCACGAACTCGACCCGGGCCCACGCCCGATGCCACACGGTCTCTTCAAGAGCGTTGATATTCCTCGCCTCAGGCAGTACACTGGAGCCGCAATCCATAGGGAGACCTCACTTAGGGCTCAATGGGCGTTGAACCGAGTGAGGTCTTCCTACGTACAGACCCTCACGCATCCCTCCTCCACCAACGTTAACCTTACTCAAACCACTGCCCGCCGTGACGGGTACGGCGCCCCTGGCCAACCCACCGCTTCCTCTACGTTGCCAATAGGTTGGGCCAAGTGTAGAATTACCCCTGTGGCTTGGCCAGGGAGTGTTTTTGTGCCTTTTTCGCAGTTAACCGACAAATTGAACCAGGTCTTCCGTCAGTTGCGCGGTCGTGGCAAGCTGACCGAGCGCGACGTCGACGAGGCCTTGCGCCTGGTCCGGCTGGCCCTGCTCGAGGCGGACGTGAACTACAAGGTCGCTAAGGACTTCGTGGCCCGCGTGCGCGAAAGAGCCGTCGGGCAGGAGGTCCTCTCGAGCATCACTCCGGCCCAACAGGTCGTCAAGATCGTGCAGGACGAACTCACGACCCTCATGGGCCAGGGCCGAGCCGCCCTCGCCTTCTCGCCCCGCCCGCCCTCGGTGTTCATGCTCGTGGGACTGCACGGCGCCGGTAAGACCACGGCCTCGGCCAAGCTCGCCACCTACCTCAAGACCCAGGGACACCACCCGTTCCTCATCGCCGCCGACCTCCGCCGGCCGGGGGCCCAGGACCAACTGGAGGCCTTGGGCCGCCAGAACGGGCTGACCGTCTGGACCGGCTCGCCAGGAGGGGCGAAAGTCTCCGACCCCGACAGTCCGGAAGCGGTCAAGCTCACCCTCGAGGTCATCGCGACCGGTCTGGCGGAAGCCCGGCGTGGGGGGCACGACACGGT
>Ga0315273_10010132_pt1 | contig 11996 bp, 8 predicted proteins | sample YL17G02_0_MG_FD_205753 | JGI IMG/M metagenome (GOLD analysis project Ga0315273, IMG submission 205753) | Sediment microbial communities from Yellowstone Lake, YNP, Wyoming, USA - YL17G02_0 | ecosystem: Environmental > Aquatic > Freshwater > Lake > Sediment | place: USA: Wyoming | collected... | reverse complement strand
GTGTTCGATGAGCTGGAGCACTGCCGGCTGATGAACAACTACGCGCCCGCGTGGCTCGCGGATTATCGCAAGTTCGAGACGCTCGATCAGGCGTACACCGAGACCATCGGCGCATACAGGGCGCTCCGGTCGAGGTTCGCCGCGCTCGGATCGCCCGTCACCGCCACTCACGTCTGGCCCGTGATGCACCATCTTGCGGGGGAAGCCGGATTCACCGTCTGTCCGAAGATCTGCAAGGAGTTCTACTCGTCGGTCAGCCTGGCGATTGGGATGGGCGCGGCCAGGCAGTACGGGACTGAGTTGTGGGCCGACTGCGATCTCTGGTTCTGGGATCAGATTCCGGGCCACACGGCGGAGGAGATGAAGAGCAACCTGCTGATCGCGTACTGGCTCGGCGCGGACCTGATCTACATCGAGGGCGCGGGGTACAACCTCAAGCCGGCAGGTAAGGCGGGCATTCCGTTCTCGCTGATCGACTCCGAGACCGGCAAGCTGACCCCCCACGGCGAGGTGCTGAAGTCGTTCTGCCGGGAATACGTCCCCGCCCATCCGAGGAAGTGGACCTTCCGCGACGTGAAGCCCAACGCGGCGATCATCCGCTTCGACGACTCCTGCCACGGACAGCGGTACTGCGCGGTCTTCAAGGACAACCTCTTCGGCTCGCCGAACCTCCACAGCACCCCGGACACCGAGGCGTGGTTCGGAATCTGGAACCTCATCACGTTCGGCAAGACGGGCCGCGACGGGCTCTCATACTTCAAGGCATGGACCGCCCCATACGGATACCAGCAGGTCCCGGAGGGCGCGACGCCGAACTACCTGACGCGCCCGGTTCAGGCGGACCTCCATCGGTTCTTCGTGCCGCTGAACGGCGTCGTGGTGTACGACCACAAGGCGGGGTACGATCTGCTCAAGGGAGTCCCGCTCCTCTTCCTCACGGGAACAGAGGTCAGCGGGCCGACCATGGATGCGATTCGGCGGTGCGTGAATGACGGAGCGGTATGCGTGGCGTGGGGTCCGCTGGCGAAGAAGCACGGCTTCCCCGACTGGGAATCGGGCGTGAAGGTGCTGACCGAGGGCAAGGGGAAGTTCGTCCTGACCGACGACTTCCAGGTCCGGGAGGTATACGAGCAGGTTGCGGGCCTGTTGGGTCACCCGGACGAGATCCGGTACCGGTTCGGCGACTCGGAGGTGGTCCTCCGGCGGGTGACTGACAATGAGGTGGCCGTCGAGGTGCATTGATGGGGTTGGCAATGGCGCCCCCGACAGGACTCGAACCTGTGCTTCGGGCTCCGGAGGCCCGCACTCTATCCGCTGAGCTACGGGGGCGTATGCACATGGATCTTACCAGAATCGGGCCGGGATGTCAATTGCTCGTCGCCTGCGTGGCAGACCGAGCCGCACGTCGACTTCACGAAGATTCCGCCTGCCGAGGAGCGCCTGTATCCTGATATCCCGGTGAAGTGACGGAACCACAGAGGCACAGAGGACACAGAGAAGGGCATACCGAGACTGGTCAGGGGTATTCGTTGCACCTGACGAAGCGCATCGGCTCGTCCTCCTCCACGGACGGAAAGCGCTCGTGCTTCTCGAGGAAGTAGTTGTCAGTCTTGTCATCGCAGACACTCGAGGCCTCGCCGCTGACCGACGGGCCTGAGCCTTCCTCGCCCCAGAACTGGTGGAACGTCCTCGGCGGCAGGCAGATGCTCTCGCCCGGCTCGATGCGGATCGTCTCCCCGGGAGCGACTTCGCGCCGGATACCGCTAACGGCAAGGCTGAACCGCTGCTCGGACGGTCTATTGTCGTCCCCTGCCCTCCATACGGCGATCAGCACGTTTCCGCCGCCGCGATTGATGATGTCCTCCATCTTCGAGACGTGGAAGTGGAGAGGCGCTCGCTGGCCCTCCGGGTTGAAGATGAACTTCTCGGCGTATATCTTCGGGTAACGAGGATCGTTGTGCCGACCGTTTCGGAGGGTGAAGAGCGTCCGACCGATATGCGGGAAGTCGCCGCTCCCGAAATCCGTGACGTCCCAGCCGAGCATGCAGTCGCGGATCTCATCGCATTCGGGACCCGCATCCGCCCACTGCTCGGGCGTCCAGTAGGCATACGACGGCAGCAGGATCCCCATCCTGTCGAAGAACTCCATCGCCCGCTCGATAGCGCCGTTAATCTCGGACCGTCTCATCGCGTCAGCACGTCCTTGTAGACCGGATCGGCCTCCAGCATCACCCTGAGGACCTCGCGGCGCATCGGGTACTCGCCGCCCTTGTCATCGGGAAACACGCGATTGGTGAGGAACACGAGGAACGTGCCCGATAGCCGGTCGAAGCGGATATACGTCCCTGTGTAGCCGGCATGAGTCATCACCGCCTTGGCGTATCCTCGATTGAGCTTTGTCGCCGTCGGAGGATTGAGCGCGCGACCCCATCCCGTGCCGTGCATGCTGTGCACTCTGAGCGGAACCTTGTTCGTCGCCATCAGATCAACCGTCTCAGGCTTGAAGTACTCGCGGCCCTCCCAGCTTCCGTTCGAGAGGATCATCCGACAGAAGATCGAGAGATCATTCGCAGTCGAGAAGAGCCCGGCATTCCCGCCGCAGAAGAAACCATCGCTGATGTAGGCCGCGAGCGGATCGTGCACCGATCCCTGCAGGAGCGTCGTCCCGCCGACGGTCGGCGCGCTGTACGTCTTCTCGTCGGGCGTCGGATAGTATGTGGTGTGGGTCATCCCGAGCGGGCCGAAGAGCCTATCCCGGAGGAACTCGCCCTGCGACTTGCCGGCGACCTCGTGATTCACCCGTGCGAGCGTCAGGAAGTTGAGGCACGAGTAGACGTAGTCCTCCTCGGTCTTGTATTTCAGCGGGAGTGATGCGATCAGGCGGATGAGCGCGTCGTACTTCGGCTCGCCCGGGTTGCGCATCTCCTCCGCCTTCGACGCGCTCGTGTAGGCGGGCAGGCCGGAGATGTGCGAGATCAGATGCCGCAGCCTGATGTCGCGCTTGCCGTCGGTATCGAAGGCAGGGAGGTACTTACTCACGCGATCGTCGAGATTCAGCTTGCCGTCCTGCATGAGGAGCAGGGTCGCCGATGTCGTCCCGACCGCCTTCGAGACGGACGCGAGGTCGAAGAGCGTGTTCAGGGTCGTCGGCGGCGAGTTCGGGTCGTAGGTGAGGTGGCCGTATGCCCCGGCGTAGAGTATCTCGTCCTTCGTGCCGATCACGAGGGCAACCGCCGGCGCGAGGTGGCGCTCGATCCCCCGCTCGACGGCGCTGTCGATCCGCGACTTGGCGGCATCGTCGAGGATCGGTGCTCCGAGGGCCGGAATGCAGATGATGAGTGCAAGGATGACAAAGAGGCTCGGTCTGCGCATGATATGTATCCCACCTCCGCCCGAGAGATTGACCTACATGCACCGGGCGACACTCCAAGTGTTCGCCGTGAGGGAGAGGGAATCCTACGCCGGCATCGTCAGACGGTGATGATCTTGCCGAGGAGGAAGTGCTTGCGGTCCGGATACCAGAAGATGCGGACGCCCGCGTGCTGAGTGACCGATCCGTAGGAGCCGACCTCGGTCCGGCCGCTGGGACCGTATGGCACGCCCTCGCTCGACATGAAGGAGTGCGGAGTGCCGAACTGGATCGGCTGCTTCGCCATTCCGTCGTAGACACCGACCGTGAGGAAAAGCTCCTGGCGGTTCATGGTATAGTCGGTCGGGCCGCGACCCCCGTATCCGGTCCCATCGTTGTTGTAGAAGAAAAGGAGATACCGCCCGTCCCTCAGCCGGAAGATCGGGCACGGGGCGATCGGGTTCTTGACCATCTCTCCGTAGTCGTGATAGTGAAGCGGCTGGGGATCGCTCCAGGTCCGGCCGTTGTCGTGCGACTGAGACCACGCGACGCAGCCGTTGAGCGTGCGCATCGTACAGAACATCCCGCGGTCGGGGAGGAGCGTCACCGCCGGCTCCTGGGCGACAGAGACCTCCGGCTTGTCGGCGCGCGGAACCCTCAGGCCCACCCCATGCGGCATGATCGTCTCCACCACGAAGTTCTTCGGATTCGGCTCGGTCAGCCAGTTGGTGAACCGAAAGAAGTTGATCACCGAGTCGATCTCGAAGAGAGCCGATCCCTGCCCTCCCGCCCAGCGAGTGAACCCGGCGAACGGCACTCCGTCGTGGTCGATCTTGACCGGGTGGTAGAGTATCCAGTTCGGCGGCACCGAGGAATCCGGGCTGTCGAGCGGTGACCCTGCGAACGGAACGTCCACCGGCTTCGACCAGGTCCTGCCTTCGTTGTCGGAAACCCGCACGTACATCAGCCCGGTGGTGTCCTCGCGTGCGTCCGTAACACCGACGTTCTTGTTGTAGCCGACGATGATGCGCCCGGTCTCCGGGACGACGATCGGGAACGACCAGCTTGCGAGGCCGGTCCCCGGTGGGTCGCCGAGGCGCGCGCCGTCGAGGACCTTCGGAGCGGTCCAGGAGTGGCCCTCGTCGTCGCTGGTCGAGTAGACGATCCGCTGGTCGGGGTGGTTCTCGTGAGTCGCCATCGTCCAGGCGGCAAAGAACCTCCGCTCGGCAGAACGACGACGTGCAGATGCTGGTTCTCGGCATCCGGCGTGTCCGTTCCCGAGGGCACGTAGAGAACGTGCGAGGGATACGTGCGATCCTGTTCTCTGTTCGTTATCGGCTCTTCGAATCCCATGGTACTCTCGCGTTCGCGCAATCCGAAATCATATCGGTCAACAGGATACCTTTTTCCTCCCGTCGGGTAAACCTGGGAGCTGAGATGAGAATTCAATTGTTACGTTTTGACAGCGCGGGCGGTTTGTCCTATACTCCTGGTGACTGACGGCAATGGAGGGCTGAGACGATGGCGGACGAGACAGAAGTGCGCGTAAGGAAGATCATCGAGGAGTTGAGGAAAGCTTACCCGCATGCGAAGGTCACTCTCGATTTCCGCACGCCTCACGAGCTTCTCGTCGCCACAATCCTCGCCGCTCAATCGACCGATGTCAACGTCAACCAGGTGACCAAGAGCCTCTTTCGGAAGTACCCGTCGGTGCACGATTTCGCCAATGCCGATCCGAAGGAACTGGAGCGGGACATCTACTCGACCGGCTTCTTCAGGCAGAAGACGAAATCGATCATCGAATCCTCCCAGGACATCGTGAACCTCTACGGCGACCGCGTGCCGGACACGATGGAGGAGTTGACTCAGCTCCGGGGGGTCGGGCGCAAGACCGCGAACGTAATCCTCAGCGCGGCATTCGGGAAGCCGGGCCTCATCGTGGACACGCACGTCCTACGGGTGTCCGGAAGGCTCGGTCTCGCCGATCCTGAGCACGTAGAGAAGAAGGACGCCGACAAGGTCGAGCAGGAACTGATGGTGGTCGTCCCTGGGGAGGACTGGTCCTGCTTCAGCCACCTCCTCGTCGCACTCGGACGCACGATCTGCACCGCTCGCAATCCACGGCACGAGGAGTGCCCGATCCTCCACCTCTGCCCCACCGGCCAGAAGGCGATGAGTGGGGACTGAGGAGTGTGCTATAATACGCCCAGGAGGTGGTCGCAATGGTTGTGGCAAGAGTTACCTTGGCAGGTCGGATTACGATACCTGCAGAGATCCGTAAGCAGCTTGGCCTAAAGCCTGGCACAGAGGTGGAGATCCAAGTACGAGATAACGACATCCTCGTTCGCCCCTCAAGGACGACTAGGGACGCCTGCAGGGCCTCTAGGGACCAATGATCGCCCAAGGGCACGCTGGCGGCACGGACTCCTGACTTACTCGGCCTTCTCCTGCCAGCACTCGATGGTGGTCGCCATGCACTTCTCAATGGCCTCGTCGCCCTCTACATCGTGGCTGCGCTCGCACTCATACCGGATGAACACTCTCTCCGGGAACGGGGACTTGCCCCGCGCCTCGAGCTTGTGACGCTCGCGGAGGTGCCTGCACCCACCTGGTACCGGCTTGATCTCTGTCTGCCCTGCCATACTCGCTCTCCTTTGCTAGAACCGGACCCCTAGGTTGGCCTCGGCCTGGTACTCCGTCTTGTCCTCCAGATACATCCGGTCCTGCTCGTAGGTGGTCATCGTCCCGCCGATGTAGAGGTCCAGATCGGACCCGACGCGATGCTTGTACCCGATGGCATACACGTTCGTATCGAGAAGGTACTGCTCGCGGTACTCATCGAGCTTGTAGCTGGTCGTGAGCAGACCGTGGGCCGACAGCCGATAGTCGACGCCCACCTCCCTGACCTCGCTCAGCTTCCCGGCGAGATAGCTGTCCTTCATCGTGTAGCCGCCCTTGACCTTCAAGCGCCCGAAATCGGTCAGCAGCCCAACCTTCTGATTGTTCTCGCGCTGGACGATTCCCTTCTTGTCCTCCGGGTTGCTCGAATATTCTCCGGTGACCTTCAGGAAGCTTCCGGTATCGAGCACGACGGCTGCGTTCATGCTGTTGAGATCGGCCTCACCGAGTTTCTGTCTCTGCTTGTAGTCGCCCGAGAGCTGGATGAATTTCATCGGATTCGTCGAGGCGCTGAGGTCCTTCACTGTCGCGATCACCGTGCCGCCGGATTCCAACTCGCTGTACCCGCCGCCGAGGGTGGTATGCTCGAACGGCCTGAGCGTGATGTGTGCCTCCCGGGTCAGATTCTGCATCTCATCCGTGTCCCTCAACCCGATCGCAGCCGAAACACTCAGCATCTTAAAGGGATTCGCCTGCAACTCGAACCTGCCGACCTGCTCGTTCCCTCGGATCTCCGACTGCCGGTCCGACCAGTCCATCTGCACGTTCAGGTAGGACAGCGGCGACGATATTACCTTCACCGCATGCCCGAACTCGCTGCCCTCACCTTCGAGGTCCCTGTGGGCAAGGTTCATCTCGATCCTCAGACGGTCGGATGGATTGGCGGTGAGCTTGAACGTCTCCGACGCGTCGCTCCCATCGGCATCGGTCGTCCGATGCGTGATCGCCGCCTTGACACTGAGGGTCTTCGACGGATTCGCGTCGATATCGAACTTCATCTTCGTATCGCCGCCGGTGTCGCTCGAATCCTTCTGCGTGAGGTTGCCCTTGATCCCGACCTTGTTGTTGACCCTGGCGTCCACGGAGAGCTGATCGGTCGTCACGCGGGACTGTCCATCGTCGCCCTGAGCCACGACATTCTCATGCGCGGCGACGGCGTTGATGTTCGGGTTGATCTGATGCTCGAGCTTGATCTGATCGGTGGTGGTCTTCTGAGAGCCGGCATCCGGGCGATCCTTCTCGACCTCCGTGCGCGACACGTTCAACTTGGGCGCACCGTCGTCGGCATAGGCGATGGCGTAGGCATTGGTGGTCGTGACCTCGCCCTCCCTGACGCCTCCGAGCTGCTCGTTCCGGTTGGTGGATGCGCTCAGGTTGAGGACATCACTCGGGGCAAACGTGGCTGCGATGTCCATCGCCTCCACACCCGGTTTCAGCTTATACTCCTTCGCGCCGGCAAAGCTCTCACCGATGCGACTGTAGGAGGTCGTGAGCTTGAGGCCGCCGATGCCCGTGCTCCCGCCGACTTGCATCGCGGCCCGGTCGATGAATGATGCATTCGTCGTGTCCTGGCCGGAGGTTTCAGGGCTGAACAGGAACATCGAGGAGAGTTGGCTGCTCTCGAACTTCGTGTCGCCGCTGAGCCCGAGGATCATCAGGTCGGAGGTCTGCTTTGGATCCGCGCCCGCCTGCCTGTAGAGAGCCGTAAACTGTAGGCTTCTGTTGTCGCGCTTGAGCAGGTCGAGGGTCAGCGGCATATTGATCGCCGACACGTTGCGTGTGGCCGTTTTCGGATCAAACCTGTAACCGACCTTGATGACCGCGCCGCTCGGGATCGGCGAAGTGAATGCCAGGATGCCCGAGGCGTAGTCGATCCGGTAATCATTGTCGCGCTGAACCAGGTGGTTGTTGACGGTGACCGACTCGCTGTTTCGGTCGATCGGCTTCCAGGAAAGCGTGTAGGGACCCTTGGTATTCCTGCCGAAGAGGACGTCCTGCGTGCCGTCGAACATGTTCTGAGGCGCGGTCATCGCCGATGCGCCGGTGATACCAGTCGTTGCAACGCGCCCGGGAAGCTCCTGAGCGCTTGCTCCGGATAGGATGAGGGCCGATATGCATATGTGGACGAAGATTCGCGCTATCGTCCGAGCATTACTCATAACGCGATTCGCTCCTTGTAATACTGTCTTGCCATAGTATCTGACGTTCGGCCGGGCCTCAATGTTTCACGAACCGGCCTGCCTTCGCTCGTTCACCAAGCTATTAGTACTTTACCACAATCGCCGCTCAAACTCAACACTCTGCGCTCCACACTCTACACTTCTCAGACTCCCTGGCTCTTTACCCATGAGCGCTGGCCGGCGGAACGTTTGCGCTCGGGGTAGCGGTCGGGATCGGCCTCGATGCCCTCATTCCTGTATTCGGGAGTGAGCGGCCATATCTTCCTCGCGATGATCGAGAGCCCCCGCTGACCCATGCGCTCGACCTTGCCCTCTATGATCAAGCCGGGGCTGTTGAAGATCACCGGCCCGTACTGCTCATACACCTTCGGGAAGATCACCGTGTCCACCAGGCCGAACTCGTCCTCCAGCGTGACGAAGACGACGATGACCCCTGACTTCGTCGGCGGGCGCATGCACGTGACCACGACTCCGGCGACCTTGATGATCGAGCCGCCGGTCATCTCCTTCGCCTCAGTGCTCTTGACGATCCCCGCCTGCGCGAGCGTCTCCCGGTAGAAGACCATCGGATGGCAGAGCGGCGAGAGGCCGAGGATCTCGTAGTCCATCCGCACTCGGATGTGCATCGGCGGCTCGGGCACGTCGGGCAGATCGGCCAGTTGGTCGTCGGCGGCCGGCAGTTGGAGAAGCGGCGAATGGGAGAATGGGGGAATGGGCGATCCAGATTCTCCCACTCCCCCGTTCTCCCGTTCCCCCATTCTCCCATTCCTGATCTCCCCCAGCAGCCACAGCAGCTTCCCCCGCGGATGGCCGAATGACTCGAACGCGCCGCAGTTGACCAGGTTCTCGATGACCGGGCGGGCGACCCTCGTCCGCCGGCAGAAGTCGCTGAACGAGTCGAACTCCCGCTCGGCCCTCGCAGCCTCTATCGATTCGATCGCCGCGTCGCTGATCCCCTTCACCTGCATCAGCCCGATCCGGATATTGCCCTCCTCGACGCTGAACTTCTTCCGGCTGCGGTTGACATCGACGCCGAGGATGCCGATGCCGATCCGACGGGCCTCCTCGACGATCACGTTCGCCGGGTAGAAGCCCATCGGCTCGTTGCAGAGAATCCCCGCCAGGAACTCCGGCGCGTAGTGAGCCTTCAGGTAAGCGGTCTGGTAGGCGATCTTGGCGAACGAGGCGGCGTGCGCCTTGCAGAACCCATACGCCGCGAACGCCCTGAGCTGCGAGAAGACCTTCTCGGCGATCTCCTCATCGACGCCGCTATTCACCGCGCCACTGACGAAAGTCTCGCGGATCCCCTCCATCTCCTCCTGCGAGCGGTCGGTCGTCATCGCGCGTCGGAGCGAGTCCGCCTGGCCCGGCGTGAACCCGGCGAGCGCGCTCGATACCCGCAGGACCTGCTCCTGGTAGAGGATGACGCCGTAGGTCTCCTTCAGCGCGGGCTCGAGGCTCGGATGGAGATACGTTATCGGCTCCTCGCCATGCCGTCGCTTGATGAACGGATTGATCATGTCCGCCTGCATCGGGCCCGGGCGGAAGAGTGAGATCTGCGCGATGATGTCCTCGAACCGGGTCGGCTGGAGGCGTCCGAGCAGCCCCCGCATCCCGGGCGACTCGACCTGGAAGAGACCAACCGTGTTCGTGGACCGCAGCATCTCGTAGACCTTCGGGTCGTCGAACGGGAGGTTGTCCACATCGAGGTCGATGCCGTGATTCTCGCGGATCAACACCAGCGCATCCTCGATCGCCGAGAGGTTCCGGAGGCCGAGGATGTCCATCTTCACGAGGCCGAGCGTTTCGATGTCGTCCTTGTCGAACTGCGAGACGATCACACCCTTGGTCGCCCACTCCAGCGGCACGAGGTCGGTGAGCAGTCCGCGGCTGATCACCACTCCGCCGAGGTGGACGCTGAGGTGCCGAGGGAAGCCGTCCACCTTCTCGCAGATATCCACCAGGGTCTCCATCTTCTCGATCGAGACGCCGCCGTCCCGAAGCTCGGGCAGCTTGTCCATCGCCTCCCGGATGCGCCTGGCGTGAGTGTGGGGCAGACCGGATGCCAGGGAGTCGATCTGCTCCTGGGGGAAGTCCATCGCCTTCCCGACGTCACGGATCGCCGACTTCGCGCAGAGGGTGCTGACCGTGCAGACCATCGCCACCTTGTCCTCGCCGAACTTCTTGTAGATGTACTCGATGATCTCGTCGCGCCGGGCGGCATCGAAGTCGATGTCGATATCCGGCATGCCCTTGCGCTCGGGGTTGAGGAACCGCTCGAACAGCAGGTCGTGCTCCAGCGGATCGACGATCGTGATCCCCAGGCAGTAGGCGACCATCGAGTCGGCGGCCGATCCACGTCCGGAGCACCGGATGCCCATCTCCCTCGCCTGCCGGACGATATCCCAGTTCACCAGGAAGTACTCCGCGAACCCGAGGTCGTAGATGATCGACAGCTCGTGCTGGAGGCGCTTTGTGGCTTCTGGGGTGATAGGTTTGTATATGTTTGAGAGCCCTTCGTAGCACAACTTGCACATGTAACTGTACGCCGTCTCGCCTTTCGTGACCGGGAAGTCCGGAAACCGATATGTGCCGAGGCCCAGATCGAGGTTGCACTCCTGAGCGATGTCGGCGGCGGTGATCAAGGCCTGAGGGTATGCGGCAAAGAGCTTCTCCATCGCCTTTGGTGACTTCAGGAAGTACTCGCAGTTCCGCTTGCGGATCGGATGGCGGTCGTCGAGCTTGGTGATTGTCTGCACGCAGGCGAGGATGTCCTGCACCTTGAAGTCGTCCCTGCGGGCATAGTGGACATCGTTCGTCGCCACCACGCCGAGCTTGAGCTTCTCTGCCAGGGAGTGAAGTTCCTGGTTGAGGAGCGCGGTCCCGGGCAGGAGGTGGTTCTGCATCTCGATGAAGAAGCTCCCGCCGAAGATCTCGGCGTATCGTGACGCGGCTTCCTCTGCGGCATCAGGACATCCCTCTCGAATGAGGGAAGCGACCTCGCCCTTGCGGCATCCCGAGAGGCAGAATAGGTCGTCCTTATGGCGGTCGAGGACTTCGAGACTGACCGCGGCATGGCCCTTCTCGTGGGAGAGATGCGCGCGGGTGACGATCTTGCAGAGGTTCGAGTAGCCGGAGAGGTTCTTCGCCAGCAGGACGATGTGGCCGCCGCTCTCCATCGACATCTCAGCGCCGACAATCGGCTTGATCCCGGCCTTCCGGGCGTAGTCGTAGAATCGGACGGCGCCGTAGAGGCCGTTGTGATCGGTGACGGCGAGCGAGTCGCAGCCGACCTCCTTCGCCCGGTCAACGAGCGCCTCGACCGAGCTTCCCCCATCGAGGAACGAGAAATTCGAATGTACATGCAGATGAGTGAACATTTATCTATCAGGAAACCAGGAAGTCAGGAAGCCAGGAGGAAATGAAAAGTGAAACTTTCCACTTGGCATCCTTGGCGTTTTGGCGGTTCAATCCTCAACCCGGTCGAGCAGCCAGGAGCGGCGGATGTGATCGTAGGAAAGCTCGAAGATCCCGCCGGAGTCCACCTGGACACGGAAGAAGGTCCGCTCCCCTTCCCCATCCCACCACGCGCCGAGGAGCCGCCAGCATTCCCGGACGGCGGAGACCCTATAGAGCCGCCCCCGCCATCGAAACGCGGCCGGCGCGTGCTTCCTGCTATCTAAGGCTATCTGGACCGATCGGTTGATCATTTGGAACACAGATTACACGGACGATGTACAGATGGCGTCGTCATGCTGAACTTGATTCAGCATCCATCGCCTAGATGC
>Ga0315273_10010131_pt1 | contig 11996 bp, 13 predicted proteins | sample YL17G02_0_MG_FD_205753 | JGI IMG/M metagenome (GOLD analysis project Ga0315273, IMG submission 205753) | Sediment microbial communities from Yellowstone Lake, YNP, Wyoming, USA - YL17G02_0 | ecosystem: Environmental > Aquatic > Freshwater > Lake > Sediment | place: USA: Wyoming | collected... | reverse complement strand
CGTACCGGCGGGCGATGTAGTTGGCGGTGGCCACGACGCCGCGCTCACCGCCCCCCACGATGACCGGCTTGTCACGCAGAGAGGGGTCGAGATTCTCCTCCACACTGGCGAAGAAGGCGTCTAGATCCAGGTGGGCGATGACCCGGTAGGATGCCCGGGGAGGCTGTCGCAGACTCGAAGTCATATCGCCATCCTATACGAACAAGTGTTCGTATACAAGCCTATCCGTGGTGGCGGCTGCCGAACCGACGTAGGACCGCCGCGCCGATACCCAAACCTACGCCTGCGCCCGCCGTCGCCCCGAAGATAGCTGCGAGCTTTGGCGTCAAGAGCACCCGAGCTCCCTCCTCCAGCACCGTGGACGCCGAGACCAACAGGCCAACGTAGCTCCGGGCGACGCGTACCTCCCGAGCGGCGACCACGACTCCGGCGCCGCCCGTGGTGAGCGAGATATCGCCTGCCGCGACCAGGAATTGCCCGCCGCCCGCCGTGACGGAGATGTCGCCCCGGGCCACGATGAACTGGGCGCCACCCGCGGTAAGCTCTATGTCATGGCCCGCGGCGATAAGGGAAGCGCCGGCTCCGGTCAGGTGTGCGTCTGCCCTGGCCACCACCGCGCCGGCGCCCGCCTGACTCAGCGTGGCGTCATGGCCAGAGATGACGATGCCGGCAGCCCCCTGTCTCACCGTGGCGTCATCGGCCTTCACCAGGCCCACCAAGCCACGCTGAAACTCTCCTTCTTCGGCTTTCAACTTCACGTCGACCATCACCGCCTCCTCCATCCGCTCGGCCGCTCGTGACCTGGGCCCGCGCACATATCATGTGGGCCTGTCCCGACAGCGCGATTCGACCGCCTCCTACCCATCAGGGGTACGCTTCCAGGATGGCTCCGTGGCCAAACACGGTTCGTACGGTCTGTCGGCGAGGTGGTTCTCAGTTCCTCGAGCCTTTGCCCACGCGTGGAACCCTCGATCGCCCGCTAGACGATACTCGCGCGCAGGCATCATCGGCGTAGCCATGGTCTCCACCATCGCTCGAGTCAGCGGGCGCCCCTCGGCCAGCGCAACGGCCGCGCTGTCGAGCGCCCGGCGCACCGAACGCGCCAAGTCCCCGGCGGCGTCCAGCGCCCGCCCATCGATTGCCGCCCCCGCGCCCAGGGCGAGGCCGCCGGCCCACGACATGCCCGTCTCCTCCGCGAACCGCCGAGCCACAGACAGGGCCGGGGTGCACTGAACCGCCTCGGGGAAACCGCTGTTGACCAAGGCGGCCACCCGCACCGCGCGGTCGGCCGGCAGACCACGCGCCGCCACCCACTCGAGTACCGCTACCAGCGGCGCCGGCAACGCGTCCACATAGAGCGGGAACGCCAGCACCAGGAGTCCGGCCCTGCCAAGGGCCGAAGCCAACGCATCCCGACCGCTCCCCTCCTCGTCGAGCACCTCGCGCACGGTCAGACGATCGACCGCGATCCCCGATCGCCGAAAGGATAGAGAGAGGTGGTCACCCAAAGCAGCCGACGTGCTTCGTTTGGGCCGAGAGCTGCCAATCAGCAGCAGCGCGCGGCCCGGGCGTTCCCCCGAACTTGCCGTTCCCGCACCCACCTCGAGAAGGTGCGCGGTGGTGAGGTGGGCCTCCGGTGATTCGGCCGCGGGACGAAGTGGTCGCTCGCCGCGCGGCCCCACCCCCACCTGTTCGAGCAGGCTCTCTACCATCGCCTCCGCTGCGTCCGGCCCTTCGCCAGAGACCACCACCCCGGAAGCGGCCGCGGGAGCATGGAAGTTGACCGCATTCCGCGCGGCCAGGATGCGAAACACGACCTGTGCCGCTTCGTCCCGCACCTCCTGCACCCCCACGGTCACTACGCGGGCCGCGTGGTCATAGCGAGCCGGGTGATGGGTCTCGCCCATCATCATCGTGAAAAACGGCGAGATGTTGCCTATCGAGCGGTCCAGGACCTTCTTGAGCGCGCTCGAATACCCGCCGAAGGTCACCGAAGTCAGGAGCACCAGCAGATCGGCCTGCACCATGTCCCGCGCCACTCCCCGGGCGGCGTCGTCGGTGGTGCATATGCCCGGAGTCTGCGTCCAGCAGCCGAAGCAGGCCCGGCACGGCGCCACCTCGAGATCGCGCAGCAACCTGCGCTCCACAACACCGTCCGCATGGCGCAGCTTCCGCGCGAGCAGGTCCCCCACCGCCACGGCGGCTTCGTCACCGCGAAGGCTCCCGTCGAGGATCAGGACCTTCATCAGTGCGCGTCGATCCAGGTGGCTATGTCTGCCACTACCTGGGCGGCCACGTGGCTGGCGATCTCGTACTCGGCCGGGGCGCTCTTCCCCGAGCCGGTCATAAAAAGGTGATTCAGGTCGGGATACAGCTTGAAATCGGCGTCGGCCCGCCCCCCGAGCGCGGCCTTCCACAGATCATAGTCGCCGGTCGTGACCTGATAGTCGCGGCCGCCCTGAAGAACCAGCACGGGCATGGCAAGACCGGCGGCGGCGGCCGGAGGGTCGTAGCCGCGCAGATCCAGCCAGTAGGCGGCCGGGATGCCCAGGGGCAGCCCGCCGGCGGGAGTGTCCACCGAGAGCGCCGGGTCCTTGACCTTCGCCACCTGAGCCCGCATCTCGTCGATCTGCGACGTCCGCTCGGCCGCCGAGAGTCCTGACAGCAGGGCGAGCAGGTAGGTGGTCTGCTCCAGGATGACGTCCTCGAGAGGTCGAGCGGCGCCGGCCAGCAGGATGAGCCCTGCGACGTCGGGAGCGGCCGCCCCTATGCGCGGCGCCAACGTGCCCCCCAGGCTGTGACCGAGCACAAAGATCCGGCGCGGGTCGATGTCCGGGCGCCGGCTCAGCAACCTCACGGCGGCCACGGCGTCGTCGACGGTCTCTTCCTTGGTCGTGATCCGGTCGGCGGAACCGGCCATCTGCTGGGCATAGACCTTGGTGCGCTTCTCGTAGCGGAGCACGGCCACGCCACGGGAAGCCAGACCGCCGGCAAGATCACGAAACGGCTTGTTCGGACCGATGGATTCGTCCCGGTCCTGAGGGCCTGAACCGTGCGCCAACACGATGGCGGGGAAGAGTGCGGTTCCCTTGGGCAGACTCAAGGTGCCGGGGAGAGCCCACGTGCCGGTGCCCACCGTGACCTCCTGTTCGGTGAAGGCGTCGGCTGCGACGTAGGGCGGCGACTCATATGACGTGCTCGTTCCCGCGCCGACGGCCGCTGTGGGGACGAAGAACAAGCCCGCCACCTTTCCCGTGGCGTCCAAGACCACTTTCGTGTCGAGGGTCTGCGTGCCGAACGCGGTAGTCACGTACACGACGGTGTAGTCACCACTCTGTTCCATGCGGGTACCCTGGACCTCGCGGAACGGACCCACCTGCGATTCGATCCCCAGCCAGACTTCCGCGAGCTTCTCGGCCGGAAGAGCTGCCTTCATGGTGTCGTCCATGCGGGTCTCCGCCTCCGCATAGCCCGCCGAAGCCAGTAGCCCGACGAAGTCTCGGGCCTCACGCTCAGCCTCGCCGGTGGCCGTCTCACCGCCAGAGACGGTGGTCATAGGCCCGGCCGGCTGGGAGGTGGGTGGCGCGACGATAGTCGAGGAGGTCGTCGCCCCTCCTCCGCATGACGCCTCCGGCAAGATCACCACGAGGATGACCGCCGCAAGAACCGCGACGCCGCGCCGGCACCTGCCGCCCACCGCGCTACGCGACGAGGTATCGCGCGACTTCCCGCGGCGGGGCGCCCTTGGCCGAAACGGCCTCTGCCCTCTCGCCGTCGGCCACTCCCCCGCGGATCTCGGCGGCCAGGTCTTCGAAGCCCACGCGGCCCATCAGTGCGTAGGTGGCCTCTTTGCCGAGCTCCACACCCGGCTGATCGAACGCGTTGATGTCGTAGAGTTCCCCGGTCACCGCCGTAGCGGCTTCCAGCAGCATGAAGAACTGCCCCAACGAGGGTGCGTCGACACTGGGCATGTGGATGGTCAGTGACGGCCGCCTCCGCCTTGCCAACGCCCACGCCGTGGCTTCCTGCTCAGCGTTGAGCAGCTCGCCCAGCGAGTGCCCACCAAGATAGGCGAGCGGGTCGTCGTCGTCCTGCAGGGCGGGGATCACGACTTCCTGCCCGAAGCTCTCCACCCGCACGAACGTGACCACCTTGTCATCCGGGCCCTCGACGTAGAGCTGCATCTGCGAATGCTGGTCGGTGACCCCCAGTGATCTGATAGGAGTCAGGCCGGCATGGACCGTGCGCCCCTGCCTGTCGACGGCTTTGCCCAAGCTCTCGGCCCACAACTGCCGATACCAGCCGGCCACGTCGCGGAGACGGTTCGAATACGGCATCATCACGTTGATGCGTCGGTGGAACCGCGTGTCTTCAAGGAAATGCAGTGCCGCGTACACGTACGCCGGGTTCGCCACCACGTCGGCCTCCTCGAACCGTGCCAACATCGCAGCCGCGCCTGCAAGGAGACCGCGCACATCGATCCCCAGGAGTGCCGCCGGCAGTAGCCCCACCGGGCTCAGCACCGAGAACCGCCCCCCCACTCCGGCAGGGATCTCGAATAGGCGCACCTTGTCGAGCCGGCCGATCTTGCGCAGCACCCCGCTGTAGGGATCCGTGGTGAACACGAGATGCTGTGACACTTGGTCGGCCGGCACCTGCTGCTCGAGCAGACGGCGCACGATCAGATAGGCGGCCATGGTCTCGGCGGTCGACCCCGACTTGGAGACCACGTTCACCAGCGTGCTCCGCATGTCCATGTACTGGAAGAGGCCGGCGATATCGTCTGGGTCCACGTTGTCGACCACGAAGAGCCGCGGGGCGCCCGAGCGCTCGGCCTTCGGCAGCATGTTGTGATAGGGATGAAGGAGAGCCGTCGCCAGAGCGGTCGTCCCAAGAGCCGACCCGCCGATACCCAGCACTACCAGTGTGTCGAAGCGACCGCGCACCTCGGCGGCGTACGCGAGCAACTCCGCGGGATCGCGGTGAGGTAGTTCCATCCAAGCCAAGCCCCCGCCGCGGCGATGTTCGATCATGTTCTTACGTACCTGCTCGAGGGGCAGCCGCACCGCCTCCAAGAGGTATCGCGACAGGCCGGCCTGGCGACCCAGGGCCTCCTCCATGCAATAGGTGTAGTCGATAGACAGTAAGTCCACACACGCTCCTTCCCGCTCTTCCCGGCTCCCCGGCCGGACCTCTAGTCCGCAGCCACGCCTCGTGCCCTGTTCCCCGCGGTCGTTCTCCGCAAGCCAGCATTCTCCCAACACGACCAGATCTCCCGGTCGTACCGTTGCGCCATGCATCCCCAATCGTACGGGGTCACCCAGGTGCGTTGCCAGTCGGGCGACCACGGCTGCGGCGCGTTCATCGCCTGCCTCAGCAGTGGCACGAGCCCCCCCTCATCGTACAGGACGCGGTCGTGAACCTCAGCAGGTACGAGTTCCGGATAGCTGAGACGGCGTGGCAGCACCGGTCGGCAACCGCAGTAGAGGGCCTCCACCACAGCCACGCCGAAGAACTCGTGCAGAGCCGTGGACACCACGATATCGGCCCGCCACAGAAGATCGGCGTAGTCAGAGAACCGGTCGAGACGCCCCCATTGCACGATGTGCCGATCGAGCCTCTTGCGTGCCTCGACGAACTCCGCCGAGGGCAGACCCTGATGCGCGCCCGCCACTGCCACCCGGAAGGCGACACCCGCTTCCTGGAGCGCATAGAGCGCTTTGAAGAACTCACCCGGCGCTTTGTCGTACTCCCACCGTTGGTTCCAGAGTATCAAGGGCCCCCGCTCGGCATCGCCCCAGCGGCTCGCGGGCGACGTGATGCGGGCGTCGCCCCGCCGATCACCGTCGCCGCATCGAGGCGCGTGATCGTCGAACCGGCGCAGATCGCAGCCCAGCGGCAGAACGCGAGAGCGGGCGGCCGCTTCATCCACCAGCCATTCACAGTGCTCGTCGGGCATGGCGGCCAGCAGATCGGCCGCTGCGCGCAGGAAATCGTCGCGGTGGAACGCGCTGTTGAAATACACGGCGTCGGCCGCCACCGCGCTCACGAGCTGCCGCATGCCATATCCCAGGTCGCGCTCCACGCCGAGTGGCAGTGGGTAGGTGAGCTGGTTCTCGTGGAAATACAGCATGGCCGGCACGAGGGCGATGCTGGGGGGAGCCAGGGAGCGATATGAAGGCAGATCGAGCATGCCTGACGCGAACAAGACGTGTGGAGCACCGCCCGCCATCGCGGCACCGGCAGACCGAGCCAGACCGGCTGCCCCCCCGTGCATGCGCCACTTCCAGTGACGTCCGGGCAGTCCGTGCACCGACACCTCATGGCTGGAATAGACGCGCAGCCCTTCTAGGAACTGCCGGTGAGACCCCCCGAAGTACGGCTCGAGGGCCCACACACATAGTCCAGGAGCGGCCGCACCCAGCCATGGGGGCTCCGATGGACGCGGAGCCACTCTAGTTCTGGGGAGGACGCTCCGAGGGCTCCTCCAGCGGCACGAGGATATCGATAGCGTCAACGCGGACAAGCAGAAGGGGCACACGACCTACGATCTCACCAGTGCGCGCGTCAAGCATCTCAACACCGGACAGAGGTAGGAACCTGCGAGCGGGCTCGTTGACCAGATCGCTCACCCGTGAGCGGAAATCCTCGTCCGAAAGGCGAATCGAACCCACAAAGACCCGCTGACCCATCTCCACACGCACTCGGATCGCCGGCGAATCAGACCTGTATTCTAGTATGTTCTTGAGTTCCACGATGCCCCGATTCTAGCCGAATTCGCTCAGGTATGCGAGAGGCTGGGAAAGACGGCGGCTCAAATCGCCGGCTCTGAGAGCAATTCAGCCAGACGCGAAGCCTTTGCGCCGAGAAAGGCCATCTCATCCTGCAACTCCGCCTGATCGGGCGTCGGCTGCATCAAGAGGTTGATCGCCCGACTGCAGGCCGTTCCCACCAGGAACTTCAACTCCTCGATCTCGCTCTCTCGTCGCTCATCCACTCCACCACGGTATCATGTGATCCATGAGACCGGCCCCCCGATCGGAATCTCCCCGTCGCCGCATCGGCGCGCAGATCTCGACCGCCGGCGGCCTTCTGAACGCTGTGAGGCGTGCCACCGACATCGGAGCCGAGGCCGTGCAGGTGTTCTCGGGTAACCCCCGCCAATGGCGCAGCCATGCGTACACCGTCGAGCAACTCGAGGCCTTCAGCAGCGCGCTTCGCGACAGCGACCTGCTCCTCTTCGTGCATGCCATCTATCTGATCAACGTGGCAGGCCCCGACTCGGCGCTCCGCGAGCGTTCGACTCAAGCCTTGGCGGAATCCATGGTGTTCGCGGCGCGAACAAGGGCCGCCGGGGTGGTCACCCACGTGGGCTCCCACCGAGGCGACGGCTTCGAGACGGCTCTTCCCCGTATCCGCGAGGCGGTGCTCCGCGCGCAAGGCGCGGCCGTTGACGCCTGCGGAACCACCGACCTGCCGCCCTTGTTGCTGGAAACGAGCGCCGGGGGCGGCGACTCGGTGGGGCGAGATCCGGCCGAACTCGGCTTGATGCTGGAGTGTCTCGCGGGCTCGCAGGCGCCGGTAGGCGTGTGCCTCGACACCGCCCACCTGTTCGCCGCGGGACTGGCCGTGCACACACCCAGCGGCCTTGGATCGCTGGTAGTCGACCTGCAGGCATCGGGTTGCCTAGATGCGGTACGGCTCATCCATCTGAACGACAGCCGCACGGCCTTCGGGTCGCGCAGCGACCGTCACGAGAACCTGGGAGAAGGCCAACTCGGCAGCACCGGCCTCGCGCTGGTCGTACAGCACCCTGCGTTCCGGCTCTGTAGCTTCGTGCTCGAGGTGCCCGGGTTCGACGGGCATGGCCCCGACGCCGAGAACATGCGCCGAGCACGGGCTATGCGAGAAGAGTCGGCGTCGTCGCCTACGCCGACTCTTTGAGTCGGCGGATCACGCCGTTGTAGCTCAGACGCTCCAGCGCCTTGGCCTCGATCTGCCGCACGCGCTCTCGGCTGATCTGAAAATGCCCGCCGATCTGGCCCAACGTCCAGGGGTCACGACCATCGAGTCCATAGCGCAACACAAGGATCGACCGCTCTCTCTCGGGAAGGTCGCAGATAGCTTCGGCTATGCTCCGCAACCGCATGCGGTCGTATACCACGTCGAACGGGGACACCTGCAACGGATCACTCACGATCGCCATCAGATGCGCCGAGTCGCTATCGGCGTCCAGGTTGGCGTCAAGGCTGAGAGGAGTCTCGGCCACGTCCAGCAAAGCGTGGAGTTCTTCATCGGTGATGCCGATGGCGGCGGCGATCTCGACCCGCTCCGGCTCCCGCCCGAGATCCTGTCTCAACTCATGGATCGTGCGCTTGATGGCCGCCAGGCGCTCTACGATATGCACCGGCAATCGCACCGTGCGACCCTTGTCGGCCAGAGCCCGGGTGATGGATTGGCGGATCCACCACGTAGCGTAGGTAGAGAACTTGTTGCCCCGGCGATAGTCGAACTTCTGCGTGGCCCGCATAAGCCCGAAATTACCTTCTTGCACAAGGTCGGAGAAACTCAGGCCGCGATTGAGATAACGCCGGGCGATCGAGACCACCAAACGCAGGTTGGCCTCGATCATATGCTGACGAGCCGCCCTGTCGCCTTGCTCGATGCGGCGGGCGAGTTCGGTCTCTTCCTGTGCCGTGAGCAGCGGGACTCGGCCGATATCGTTCAGATACGTGCGCACGGATGACTCGTCGTGTACCGAATCCCTGGCTCTCGAGACACCAGAAGGACGCGACGTATCCTCCTCCTCGGTCCACCGCGAATCGTCGGAAGCCATGCGACCATCTCCCCCACACGTCCAGTCCGAGTTTTTCAGTATACACGAACGGTTTATTCCCCTAGGAACGGCCGACTATTCCTCGACGGGAATGCTACCCACTAACGGGCGTGCGGGCGTGCGGGGTACGACTACGAGCGGGTCAGGGCCTTAACGGCGGCGGCGGCGGCATTCCTACATGGGTGGCGACATCCGCCCGCAGAGCGTCGGCCAAGCGGAGCGTCACTGGCCCCGGTCGACCGTCGCCGACGGGCCGCCCCGCTATGCGAACGACCGGCATGACGTCCACTCCGGTGGACGTCATGAACGCCTCCTCGGCAGCCACGAGCTCGGCCAGATCGACGGCGGTCTCGTCGACCGGCAGCCCGAGAGAACGGGCCAGACGCAGAGCGTGGTGGCGCGTGACACCCGCGAGGATGCGCCGGTCGAGCGGGTGCGTGCGCACCGTTCCACCCACCACGGCGAACAGGTTCGAAGACCCGCCCTCGCGAACCGATTGATCCGGCCCGAGGAAGACCACCTCGTCGGCCCCTTCCCGCCGCGCCTCCTCTTTGGCCAGCACCGCGCCTAAGAGATTGATCGACTTTATGTTGCACCGCGCCCAACGCGGATCGTCTATCGCGTGCAGCTCTACGCCCGCCAGGATGGCCGCTGCGTCGGGGTAGCTCATGGGGCGCGTATAAGCGAGGACCGTCGAGTCGGTCCCAACCGCCAACGCATAGTCCCGTGGCGCCCAGCCGCGGGTCACCTGCATATATACGTAGCCCGTCTCCAGCCCCGCCTGGGCCACCAGATCGGGCAGCACCTCGTCGAACGCGTGTCCCTCGATGGCCGAGGAAAGGGCGATCTCCCCAAGGCTTCGTCGCAGTCGCTCGAGGTGATCGTCGAGGTAGACCAAGCGGCCGGCCATGACCTTGATCACTTCGTATATGCCGTCACCGAATTGGAAACCTCGGTCCTCTACCGATACCGTGCCTTCTGCCAGAGGCATGATCTTCCCGTTGAGATACAACAGCTCGTCGTCTCGTCCCACTGAACCCCCCTTTGCCCGGCCACGCCCACGCGCGCACCCGACCGCTCGTTGAATGCACCTGTTACCCTACCTACATGACCACTCGTCTCGCGACATCTTCGGACCTTCCGGCTCTTGTCGGCCTACTGGAAGAGATCATGGCACACCACGACGTGCGCCTGCCCGCGCGCAAGGATCTCGCGCGCACCTTGGCCGAGATACTCTCCGACGCCGAGACCTCGACGCGCCCGCGATATCTGTTCCTGGTCGCGGAGGCCCGCAGCCGCGTGGTGGGCGCCTGCTCGCTCATCTTCTCTCTCAGCACATGGTCCACCGGAGAAGTGTGCGAGCTGCAGGATGTGATAGTCACGGCGGACGAGCGGCACACCGGCGTCGGCCGCGCGCTGCTCGAAGCCGCCACCGAACTCGCCCGGTCCAGGGGATGCCTGCGCCTGTTCCTTCGAGCCGAGGCCGAGAACCTGGGTGCCCATGCCTTCTACCGCTCCCAAGGATTCGACGAGAAGACCGCACTCCATTTCGAACGCGATCTCACCGACAGAGGCTGAGCCGACTACCTCCGGGTTAGTCGCACCGTACAGGTCGAACCTTCTATCACCTCACCGGCCTCGAACCCGGCGTCCCGCAGTCTGCACTGGATATCGGTCAGGGTGAGGTCGTCGAAATCCTGGAACATGTCGAACTCCACGACCTGACTCTTCAGATCCGCACCGACGAACACCGCGCCGGTGATGTCGCAGATGAGATCCTTGAGCTGCGCCACTTGCTCAGGGGTGCTCAGGTTGATGATCTTGAGTTCTTCTCGTCTCATGTTGTCGCGTTCCTCCTTGGCATCGCCGCTCATGCGATACAGCCTGGTCATGGTATCAGCGCACCACCATACGCCGCCACCCCGGAGGCGCCGTCACAGCTCCCGACCCGACACATCGACCACCCGTCGACGCTCGTATGCGTCCGGAGCTCGATTCCGCAGCACGGGCAGCGACGCCCGCACTTTTCCGAGACGTGCCATGTCGAGGTCGGCCACGGCGACTCCCTCTCCGTCGGGCACCTGAGCCAGAACCACACCCCACGGATCGACGATGATGCTCCGGCCGTACGACTCCAACCCAGGAGCGTGGCACCCCGATTGGTTGGCAGCCAGCATGTACACCTGGTTCTCGATCGCGCGAGCCCGCACCAGCACGTGCCAATGATCGCGACCGGTAGTCATGGTGAACGCGGCCGGCACGGTGACGATCAGCGCGCCCATGTCGGCCAGAGCTCGGTAGAGCTCGGGGAAGCGCAGGTCGTAGCACACCGTCAGGCCGAGGGTGATCCGGCCCCCGGCGCCGGTCTCGCCGATGGCGGCGCCACCCGCATCAACCACCGCGACGCCACGCGGGGCGCCGGCCGCGGACCAGTCCGAGGGCACGGCCACAGCCACCACCTCGTCCCCGGGCAGACAGGTGTCGCTCTCACGATAGCTGCGGCCACCCACCTCCACGTCGAACATGTGCAGCTTGCGGTACGCGGCCAACATGCTGCCGTCCGGACCGAGCAGGACCGTGGTGTTGTAGGTGCGCGCATCACCCGGCACTGTCTCCCAGATGCTGCCGGCCACCAGGTACACGTCATGCCGAGCCGCCGCCTCAGCCAGCCGGGCAAGCACCGGACCGTCGAGTGGTTCCTTGACCCCGGCGACCCCTGCCTCGCCTCCGAGATAGTGGAACTTCTCAGGCAACACCAGAAGACCCGCACCGCGGTCGGCGCCGTCATCGACCAAACGCAGAGCCGTGGCAAGGTTGGCCGCCACATCGTCGGTGGTGGTCATCTGCAACACGGCCGCGCGTACCCGACCGCGCTCGTCGACCAAAGGTCTCATCGCGTCTCACCTCCGAGTATCGACGTAGCCCTGGCGTCAATACAGTTTAGCGGTTTGACGACCACCAAACCTTGGGCATCTGGTCTATAAGAGAAGATACAACACTCATGCGGACACACCAAAGGAGCGGGCGGAGATGTGCATGGCAGTGCTACGTAGTTGCGCCTGTGGGAACCAGGCTTCCCTGCATCACCTGAACTCGGTCCTCCCCGAGGAGGTCGTCGTCGCTGTTCATTGTCCGGATTGTGGTCCGGCCGCGGAATTCG
>Ga0315273_10010130_pt1 | contig 11996 bp, 9 predicted proteins | sample YL17G02_0_MG_FD_205753 | JGI IMG/M metagenome (GOLD analysis project Ga0315273, IMG submission 205753) | Sediment microbial communities from Yellowstone Lake, YNP, Wyoming, USA - YL17G02_0 | ecosystem: Environmental > Aquatic > Freshwater > Lake > Sediment | place: USA: Wyoming | collected... | reverse complement strand
CCGTCGGCGCCATCAGCTTCCCCCCCGAGTTCTCCACGGTCAGTGCAGAGCGGATCCGGGAGCTGGGGATCAGCAAGGTCATGACGATCACCAGCACCTACGACCACCGCGTCATCCAGGGGGCGGAGTCGGGCAGCTTCCTCAGGACGGTCGAGCGGTTCCTGTCGGGCACCGAACCCTTCTTCGGGGCCATTGCAGAGAGCCTCGGGCTCTCGCCGGTATCCGGAATCCCGGCGATCGCCGTGGCGCCCGCCGCGCGAGCGGTATCCGAACCGTCAGCGGCCACACCGGACGAACTGGCCCGAGTGGCAGCCGCCATGGCCCTCGTCAAGGCGTTCCGGACACACGGGCACCTGGCGGCCCGACTCGACCCCCTCGGCAGTGATCCGATCGGCGATCCGGCCCTCGACCCGGCGACGCTCGACCTCACCCCCGAGCTCATCGCGCGGATCCCGGCGCGCGTGCTTCGCGTGGCGGTCCCCGGCGAGACCCTCGCCGAGGCGCTCCCGAGGCTGCGGGAGACCTACTGCGGAACCATCGCCTATGAGGTCGAGCACATCTCGGACCATGCGGAGCGGGTGTGGCTCCGCAATGCGATCGAGTCCGGCGTGTATCGCCGGGCGCCCGCTCCGGTGGAACGGAGGCAACTGCTGGCCCGGCTCACCGCGGTCGAGACGTTCGAGCGATTTCTGCACAAGGCGTATCTCGGGCAGAAGCGCTTTTCGATCGAAGGCGTGGACGCGCTGGTTCCGATGCTCGACCTGGCCACCAACCTCGCCGCCGAGCAAGGCGCGCGCGAGGTGGCCATCGGCATGGCCCACCGTGGACGGCTCAATGTGCTGGTGCACACAGTGGGACGGCCGTACGAGTCGATCATGGCAGAGTTCGAGGGTCACAAGGCGCACCCCGAGGAGCCGGATGCGGGCACCGGCGACGTCAAGTACCACCTCGGCGCCGAGGGGACGATCCGGAGCGCCACGGGCAAGACCGTGACGGTGAGCGTCCTGCCCAATCCGAGCCATCTCGAGTTTGTCGGACCGGTGGTGAACGGCCGGACGCGCGCCCGGCAGACTTCCCGCAAGGGCCAGATGATCGAGCACGATGCGACGGCCGCGCTCCCCATCGTGATCCACGGCGATGCGGCATTCGCAGGCCAGGGAGTGGTGGCGGAGACGCTCAACCTGGCAAACCTGGCAGGCTACGACCCCGGCGGAACGCTCCACATCATCACCAACAATCAGGTCGGCTTCACCACCGACATGCGAGACTCACGCTCGACCCGGTACGCCTCCGACCTGGCCAAGGGATTCGACGTCGCGATCATCCACGTCAACGCCGACGACCCCGAGGCCTGCCTGAGCGCGGTCCGGCTGGCCATGGCCTACCGCGCGAAGTTCCGCAGCGACGTGCTCATTGACCTCGTGGGATACCGCCGGTGGGGCCACAACGAAGGCGACGAGCCAGGGTACACGCAGCCGGTGATGTACGCGCGGATCAAGGAACTGGCCACGGTGCGGGCCCAGTATGCGGCGCGGCTGGTCCGCGAGGGAATGCTGAGCGCCGCAGAGGCGGAGAGCGAGGCGGAGGCGGCCTATCAGCGACTGGTGGAGGTACAGCAGGCCATGAAGGCCGCCGCTGCCACGCCGCGCACGGATGTGCAGCCTCAGACCCTGCCCGAAGTCGCCACGGTGCGCACGGCACTCCCCGCGGATTTCCTCCTGGCGCTCAACGAACAATTGCTCGCGTGGCCGGAAGGATTCGCCGTGCATCCCAAGCTGGCGCGCCAGCTGGAACGGCGCCGCCAGGACATCGCCGCGCCCGGCGGCATCGACTGGGGGCACGCCGAGGCCCTCGCCGTCGGATCGCTGCTGCTGGAAGGCGTGCCGATCCGCCTGACCGGGCAGGACAGCGAACGCGGCACCTTCAGCCACCGGCACTTCGTGCTGCACGACGTGAACACGGGCGACACCTGGGCGCCGGTCCAGCGGCTCACAGGCGCACAGGCGCCGCTCGAAATCCATAACAGCCCGCTCTCCGAGCTGGCGACAATGGGATTCGAGTACGGGTACAGCGTGGCAGCACCCGAAGCGCTGGTGCTCTGGGAAGGACAGTTTGGCGACTTCGTCAACGGGGCGCAGGTCTTCCTGGATCAGTTCGTGGCGGCAGGACAATCAAAGTGGGGCCAGCGGAGCCGGCTCACCCTGCTTCTCCCGCACGGGTACGAGGGACAGGGACCGGAACACTCAAGCGCCCGGCTCGAGCGATTCCTCCAGCTCTGCGCCGAGCGCAACATGCGGGTCGCCAACTGCACGACTCCGGCGCAGTACTTCCACCTGCTGCGACGCCAGGCCCACGACGGACGACTGCGCCCGCTCATCGTCCTGACGCCGAAGAGCCTGCTCCGGCTCCCGGCTGCGGGCTCCACACTCCCAGACCTGACCGATGGCGCGTTCCAGCCGGTGCTCGACGACCCCACCCATCCGACTGGGGCCACCCGAGCCGTGCTCTGCTCCGGAAAGCTGTACTACGAACTGGCGGCGGGTGCCGAGGGCGCGCCTGTCCGCCCCGCGCTCGTCCGACAAGAACTGCTTTACCCCTTTCCAGCCGACGAAGTGCGCGCGGTGCTGGCTCGGTACCCCGCGTTGCGGGAGGTGGTGTGGGCGCAGGAGGAACCGCGGAACATGGGGGCGTGGAGTTTCGTGCAGGAGCGGCTCCGGGCGCTGCTGCCAGCGGGGGTCACCCTCCGCTACGCTGGCCGGCCGGAACGGGCGAGCCCGGCCGAGGGGTATCCCGGAGCGCACGCGGCAGAGCAGGCCAGGATTGTGGGGGAGGCAGTGAAATAGGCGGCCCCGCTGCCTAGGCCGGCAGAATCGGCCGCTCCGACGCCTTCCGCGCCAATTCTTTGAGCGGCTCGGAGAGGTGGTCGCCGTAGTGGAGCAGGAACACCCCGCGCGAGCGCCGCTGCATCAGGAACGCGACGAGCGGAGTGTCCGCCTTGGCCGCGTTACAGTCGCGGCAAGCGAGGACGAGATTGTCCGGGCGGTCGTACGCGTCCTGCCCACGCCGGGGACGCACGTGGTCGAGGGTGATGGCCTCCGTGGCCGTCTCGATGCCACAATAGGCACAGATGGAGCCGTGCTCGGCGAGGAGCCACTCACGATGCCCGGAGTAGGATCGGCCTGTTGAACGGCGGAAGGAGGGGGCCGCGATTGCCGCGGCGTTGGAGCTGCTGTTACTGCGTCGTCTGGATGTTCGTGCCACAAGCCCTGCCTGAAGTGTCGTACACGGTCCGGACCACCCGGGCCGCCTAATGCGTTGTCATTTCAACCCTTAAAACTACCATGCCGGAGCCTTCCCCGACAGCCCCAAACTCCACCCAGGGTGAGTGTGGCGGGCTCGGCCCGACACGGAAACATGCGTTAACTCATTACAATAAAACAACATGTGACATTTCAGGCGGCCGGAACGGTTGCCTACTTTTTAACCATCGCCCAGAGGCCATAGAACAGGAGCGCGGTCGAGGTCCACCCCACCACGCTCCACCTCAGAAAGACGCGGCGGAGCCCGGCCCGGTCGTCGGCATGCATGCGCTCGAGCCGGAACTGGTCCGGGATGAGGACCACCAGCCAGAGCAGGGTGGACAAGACCAGCGATCCGACCCCCCTGACCAGCCAGGGCGTGCCCCAGAATGGATAGCCGCGGGCCAGAATCAGCTGTATGCCGGAAAACGTGAGGAGAGCGGCCCCCCCGGCGGTGAACAGGAGGTCGGTCCAGAGGATGGCGCGCGCCACTGGCCGGAACGGCAGCGCGGTCCGCTGCATGTACAGGAAGGCCGCCCAGAAGCCGGTGACGGTGACGTTGCCGACCAGCAGGACCGCCCCGAGCACATGCAATGCCCGCCAACTGGAGACGTCAACCATTGCGTTCCTCGTAAGGGCCGTCGAGCCAGCCGAGCCGGTGCCGCAGGCGATCGAGCCGCTTGTTGAGCGAGGGCGACCCGCGCACGAGCACTCGGAACTCCGTCAGGCGTTCGACGTCCCGAGCGGCATCGAGGCGGGAGATGGTCGCGCCCAACCGGTCGGCGATCGCCGCCGTGAGGGAACGCCGCTCCCCCACTCCGGGCTCCACGACCCAACTCTCTCCGACCCAGGCGAACGCCTCGGGCAGATGCTCGCCAAGATAGCCGTAGCGGAAGCCTACGGGACAGATGCGGACTGGCCGGGATGCACCGAGGGCAAGATGCGCCGCGCCGGCTTCGAGTCCATCCAGCGGCTCGGTGGGGGGTCGGCGCTCGCCCTGCGGGAATACCCACAGTCCAGCCCCAGGAGTCATCGCACCACGGGCGTGCTCCAGGTCGGCGTAGGCGCGGGGTGCGGAGGTTCGGTCCAGCGGGAGGGCGCCCACGCGCAGGAAGAACCGGTACCGGGCCAGGTGCCGCGCCTCCATCAGCACGTAGAACGTCGTGCCCAGCGCGCGGCCGACCAAGTAGGCGAGGAAGCCGTCCCACCAGTTGGTGTGGTTGGCGACAAGAATGATGGGATGGTCGAGCGGGAGGCCGCCCGATGCTGCAGGAGGGCGCCAATGGACGGCGGCGAAATGCCGGCCCGCCAGATGTCGGAGGTAGCGCTCGAATCCTGCCGCCACCCAGGGGCGCGGAGGGCGGCTCGCGCGGAGGGCCTCGATCAGGCGGACTGCCCCGCCGGCATGGCGGCAATCGGCAGATACTCCTGCCAGAGCGCGCGGCCGAGGATGGCCAGCTTCCGGGGCGACGAGACGTGGGCCCGCAGCCGGAACACATCATATTCGTGACGTTCGATGGCGTCGAGGATGCCGGAGTAAGTGCGCTGCATGAGCCGGACGGTCATCCGGGAGCCGTCCGCCGGAAAGAGCCCGACCACGGCATCGCCGGCGGCGAAATGCTGTCGCGCCCGGCGGATCTGGAACGCCATGAAGCGCCGGAACTCCGGCGTGACCACCCGGCGCTCCAGGGCCGCCCGGTCCAGCCCGAAGGCGGCCAACTCGTCGGCCGGCAAGTAGAGGCGGCCCTCGCCGAGGTCCTCCCCGATGTCCCGCAGCACATTCGTGAGCTGCATGGCGATGCCGAGGCGAACACCGTACGAGTCAAAACCATTCCGCTCGGCACCGAGCACCGGGCCGAGCATCAATCCGACTACACCGGCCACCTGATAGGAGTAGCGCTCGAGGTCGGCAAAGGTCCGCATTTCCACTGGATCGAGATCGGTGGCCACGCCGTCGAGCAGTTCGAGGAGGGGCGCCAGCGGGACGGGGTGGCGCCGAGCTCCGCCAATTGCTGCCGCACCTCGGCGACGGGGCGGCTTCCGCGCAGGTCGACGAGATTGTCGGCATGCCGGCAGTAGTCATAGAGGGCAAAGATGGAGCGGCGCTTGGCTAGCGGGACGAACCGACTGGCAAAGTAGAAGCTCCGGGCCCAGGACGCCGTCACCCGTTCCGCGTTCGCGTAACTCCGCTCCAGCGCCGTGTTCACGCCGGCACGCCCTGTTCCGCGGCGATGCGCTCGACCACGAGCCGGGACGAGATCAGCACCATCGGCACACCGCAGCCCGGATGGGTGCTCTGGCCGACGAAGAACAGGTTGGTATAGTCGGCGTGGCGGTTGTGCGGACGGAAGTACCCGACCTGGTCGATGCCATGGGACAGGCCGAAGGCCTCGCCGCGAGTGGCGCTCAACTGGACCTGGAAGTCCGCCGGCGTGAACGTGCGCTTGGTCACCAGCCGCCGCCGCAGGTCGGTGAGCCCAAACCGTTCGAGCCGCTCGAGCATGGCCGCCTCGAGCCGGGGGCCTTCGACCGCCCAGTCGATCGGGTGCGCCGGGTCCTGGCTCGGCACCGGCACCAGGATGTAGATGTTTTCCATCCCCTTCGGCGCCAGCGACGGGTCAGTCTTGCTGGGATTACAGATATAGAACGCCGGATCCGCCGGCACCTGGTGCCGCTCGAAGATGTCGTCGCAGGCGCGGCGGAGGTCACTCGGCACGATCAGGTTGTGGTGTGGGAGGTCGGGATACAGCCCGTCCACACCGAGGTACATCAGGTAGGCTGAGCAGCTGAAATCGAACCGGTCGATGCCCTTGTACCGCTCGCCGAGCAGCGACTCGTAGGCGTAGGGCAGGTCGGCATTGACGAGTACGATGTCGGCCGGGAGGCGACGGCCGTCCGCCAGGCGCACCGCGCCAATCCGGTCTTCGGCCCTCTCGAGCGCCGCCACCTCGGTCTGGTACTCGATGGTCACGCCGAGCTCTTCGGCGAGCCGGGCGAGCGCGCGCGGGATGGCGTGCATTCCCCCCATCGGGAAGTAGAGCCCGCCGGCCACCTCGGTGTAGGGCAAGAGGCTGTAGATGGCGGGCGACTCGTAGGGCGACAGCCCGAGGTAGAGCGACTGGAAGCTGAAAGCCTGCTGCAGGCGCTCGTCCTTGAAGTAGCGCCCCACCATTTTCTGCAGCCGTTCCATGGCGCGTGCGCGGAGCAGGAGGAGCCCGTTCTTCAGGTTGAAGAAGTCGCGCCGCCGGTGGACGTTCCGGTCCACGAACGCGGCCAGGCCGATGGTGTAGAGCTTGGAGGTTTCCGCCAGGAACCGGAGAAACCGCGGGCCGACGCCGGGCTCGATCCGCTCGACCCCTTCGAGCATGCCGTTGATGCGGCTGGTCACGTCGAGCGAACTGCCGTCGGCGTAGTACACCCGGTAATTGGGGTCGAGCTGCCGGAGGTCGAGGTAATCCTCCAGTCGCCGGCCGGCGTCGGCAAAGACTTTCCGCAGATAGTCGGTCATCAGGAGGAGCGTGGGACCGGTGTCGAACCGGAACCCCTCCGATTCCCAGAGCCCGCAGCGGCCACCTGGAGTGGCGTGCCGCTCGAGCACGCGCACACGGTAGCCCTGGGCGGCGAGTCGGACGGCGGCGGCCAAGCCGCCAAGCCCAGCCCCGACGACCAGCACCTCGCGCACGGAGGAGGTATCGGTGGGTGCCAGCAGTTCGGGCGGGCCGTCCACCAGGATGTCAGGCAGTGCAGTGGCCACAGGTACTCCTGGAACGACCGAGTTACCGTCGATCGGCGGGCGCGGGGCGCCCGAGTTCGAATTTAAACCCGTGTCGAAGGAGATTGTTCCCGGAGGGGGGGACGCCGCGGCCGCCGATGACGGCGCGGACTTCGGGGGGAAGGTGGGCCACGAAGCCGGCGAGGGAAGGCATGGTGCGCTCGACAAGATCCGGGTCACTGGCGCTCAGGGCGACTGCGGCGGGCCGCAGGGTCCAAGCCGCCTGAATGACTTCGTCGAGGGGGAGGTCAGCCCCGAGGTAGTGGACCTGCCATCCTTCTGCGTGGGCGGCCACGAGGGTGGCAAGAAGCCCCCACTCATGGCGTTCCCCTGGCAGGGCGGACGCAAGGAGGAGCGGACCCGTCCCCGGCGCGTCCCGAAGTCCGCCCTTGAGGGCGTGCACGATCACCTCGCTGGCCAAGTGCTCGGACGCAATCGGCAGCCGGCCGAGCCGCCAGAGGTCGCCGACCTGGTCGGCGAGCGGCAGGACGATTTCCTCGGCAAAACGGCGGAGGCCGAGCTCGGCCAACTGCGCCCCGACCAGCGCCTCGAGCCGGTCGCGATCGTACCTCCGCACCGATTCCAGCATCGCCGCAAGCGGCGCGTCGGCGGCACCGGCCGTCTCCGCGCGGGCCATGACCGCCTCGCGGGGCTCGGCGGCCAGGTCGCCGATCCGCTCTCCCCCGCGGACGAGGCAGGCGAAGGCCCGGAGCAGGGCGACCTGCGCGGCCGAGTAGGCACGGTACCCGTTCGCCTGCCGCTCGGGCCGGACCACCGCGTACCGCCGCTCCCATGCGCGAAGCCGGGCGGTGCTGAGACCGGTCAATTCGGCCGCTTCCTGGATTTCGTAGCTGCGCTCAGGTGTAGTCAAGGGCGACAAGATGCCTGCCGGTTGGGTGTTTGTCAAAGGTTATATGAAACAAGAGTGGACATGGCCTCCTACCCCGGTCCACTCCGTAAAGATCCCCTTATTGACGGATGCCGTCCTCCGCCCGATGTTCGCGGTGCGGGACCCCGTCGGGGGGCTCCGCGCGACGCGACACCGTGCGCACGCACGGACTGCCCAACGTTGCCCCCTCGCGCGGGAGGCAGGATGCCTCGTGTCAGTAGCATTCTTTCGGTGGTGGTCGCCCTTGCCGTTGGGGTAGCGGGGAGGCTGCCGGCGCAGGGCGCGGACCAGCAGGCGCTCATCAAGAGCGCGCTCGCGGCCGCCCCGGCGGACATCGCCAAGGGGGCTGCGGTGATCGCGCCGGGCCCCGACGGGAAGATGGTCCAGCTCAAGGCGGGAACCAACGGCTTCACCTGCCTCCCGGATCAGCCCGATACCCCAGGCAAGGACGCGATGTGCCTCGATCCGCAGGCGATGATCTGGGCGCAATCGTGGATGGCGCACGATGCGGTGCCGAAGAACACGGCCCCCGGGATTGCGTACATGCTCTCGGGGGGCAGTGACATCAGCGCCAACGACCCGTGGGCCAAGATCGTGCCGGGGCAGAAGTTCGTGGAGTCTCCCCCGCACTGGATGGTCATGTGGGCCTTCGATGCCAAGACCACGGGGTTGAGCACCACACCCAGGAAGACCGGCACCTGGATCATGTTCGCGGGCACGCCCTACGCGCACCTGATGATCAACCAGGTGCCGTAGCGCGGGTGACGGCAGCCGGTGCGGGGTGTTATTTTCCAGACATCATTCCACCCCGCATCGACCGCGCCGCACCACACGACACAGGAGTCGGGCCCTGACGCTTCCCGCCGCTGCGCCTCGCGCCGCCGTCCCGAGCGCCGCTCCCGTCCAGCCCGACATGGCCTGGACCAGCATCAACAGCCTCCGTGTACTCGCCATGGACGCGGTCGAACAGGCCAACTCCGGCCACCCGGGCACGCCGATGGCCCTGGCACCGGTGGCGTATCTCCTCTGGACGCGTCACCTCAAACACAGTCCGCAGCACCCCGACTGGTCCGACCGCGACCGGTTCGTGCTCTCCTGCGGCCACGCCTCGATGCTGCTGTACGGCCTCCTGCACCTGACCGGCTACGACCTCTCACTCGAGGACATCCGCCAGTTTCGCCAGTGGGGCTCGCGGACCCCCGGGCACCCGGAGCGCGGGCATACCGCCGGGGTCGAGACGACCACCGGACCCCTCGGGCAGGGGATCGGCAACGCCGTCGGGATGGCCATGGCGGAACGATTCCTTTCGGCGTCGTTCAACCGCTCCGGCGAGCCGCTGGTCAACCACCGCACCTGGGTGCTGGCGAGCGACGGCGACCTGATGGAGGGCGTGGCGTCCGAAGCCGCCTCCCTGGCGGGGCACCTCCGGCTCGGCAAGTTGACGGTGATCTACGACGACAACTCGATCACCATCGACGGCCGCACTGACCTGGCGTTCTCCGAAGATGTGGGCCGCCGGTTCGAGGCCTATGGTTGGCGCGTCCTGCGCGTGGAGGACGGGAACGACCTGCCCGCCATCGACGCCGCCCTGGCGGACGCCGGCGGGCAATCCGAGCGGCCCACGCTGATCCTGCTCCGCACGATCATTGCCGACCCGGCCCCGACCAAGCGAGACACCCCCGGGGCGCACGGGGCACCGCTCGGTGCCGAGGAAATCCGAAAGACGAAGGCCATTTTGGGCTGGCCCGACGAGCCGTTCTTCGTGCCGGAAGGCGCGCGTGCGGACATGGGGAAGGCCGTGCAGAAAGGCGCCGCGCTGGAGGCGGAGTGGCAGCGACTCCACGCCGCATACGCCGCCGGGCACCCGACCGATGCGGAGCGGCTCCGGCAGTGGCTCGCGGGCGAACTTCCCGCGGGCTGGGACTCCGGACTCCCCACGTTCGGTGTCGAGGCAAAGGCGGTCGAAACCCGCAAGGCGTCGGCGGCTGCGCTCAAGGCGCTGGCGGCCGCACTCCCGAACCTGGTCGGGGGCTCGGCGGACCTGGCGGGGAGCACGGGCACCTCGCACGGGCTGGGCGGAGAGTTCGGCCCAGGGCAGGCGGGCCAAACGGTGCATTGGGGAATTCGGGAACACGCGATGGCGGCGTGCATGAACGGGATGGCGGCGCATGGCGGCGTCCGCCCGTTCGGGAGCACCTTCCTGGTGTTCAGCGACTACATGAAGCCATCGATCCGTCTCGCCGCCCTCATGGGCCTCCCGGCCATCTACCTCGGCACACACGACTCCATCGGCGTTGGCGAAGACGGCCCGACCCATCAGCCCGTCGAGCACCTCGCGATGCTGCGCGCGATTCCCAACGTGGTGGTATTCCGCCCCGGCGATGCGAATGAAACGGTCGAGGCGTGGCGCGCCGCCATCCTCCGTCGCGGTGGTCCCACGATGCTGGTGTTGACGCGGCAGAAGCTCCCGGTGCTCGACCGGGCGACGCTGGGCGCGGCCACTGGCGTCCACCGTGGCGGCTACGTCCTCTACGACCCGCCGGGCGGCGCCCAGGCCATCCTGCTTGCCACGGGGTCCGAACTTGCTGTCGCCCTCGAGGCGGCGCGCCGGCTGGGGGAAGGCGGCCTCCGGGCGCGGGTGGTCAGCTTGCCCTCCTGGGAACTCTTTGCCGCCCAGCCCCAGGCGTATCGGGAGGCGGTGCTCCCCCCCGCGGTACGCGCGCGGGTGAGCGTGGAAGCGGGCACTTCCTTCGGTTGGCAGCGGTGGCTGGGCGACCTCGGCGAGGCCGTCAGCCTCGACCACTTCGGCGCTTCCGCACCGGCAGAGCGATTGTTCGAGGAATTCGGGTTCACCGCGGCGCATGTTGCGGACACCGTCCGACGCGTGCTCTCCCGTTCGGAATGAGCGACTCCATGGCGAACGACAACCCACTCGTGCGGCTGGGCGCCCTCGGGCAGAGTCCCTGGTACGACTTCATCACGCGGGAATTGATCGCCACCGGCGAGCTCCGTGCGCTGATCTCGCACGACGGCCTCCTCGGCATGACCTCCAACCCGACCATCTTCGAGAAGGCCATTGCAGGCAGCGCGGACTACGATGACGACATCCGCCGGCTTGCGTCGGCGGGGCACTCCGCCGAGGACATTTTCGAGACGCTGGCGATCGCCGACGTGCGCGCGGCCTGCGACGCGTTCCGGGGGGTGTACGACGCGAGTGGGGGCTCGGACGGGCTGGTGTCGCTTGAGGTCTCGCCGACGCTCGCGCGAGACGGCACGGCCACGGAGGCGGCGGCCCGACGGCTCTGGGCGGCGGTGGGGCGGCCCAACCTGATGATCAAGATCCCGGGTACGGCGGAAGGACTCGGCGCCATCGAGCGCTGCACGGCCGACGGCATCAACGTCAACGTGACCCTGCTGTTCTCGGTGGCCCGGCATGAGGCCGTCATGGAGGCCTACCTCCGCGGGCTCGAGCGGCGCGCCGCGGCCGGACGCCCCGTCGATCGGGTCGCGTCGGTGGCCAGCTTCTTCGTGAGCCGGGTGGACACCAAGGTGGACCCGATGCTCGAGGCCGCGGGGCGCGCTGACCTGCGCGGGACGATCGCCATCGCCAACGCCTGCCTCGCATATGCCGCCTTCGAGCGCACCTTCCGCGGGCCGCGCTGGGCGGCGCTCGCGACGCGCGGCGCTCGCGTCCAGCGCCCGCTCTGGGCCTCGACGAGCACCAAGGACCCGGCACTTCCAGACGTGTATTATGTGGAGGCGTTGATCGCACCGCACACCGTCAACACCCTCCCCCCCGAGACCTTCACCGCGTATCGCGACCACGGCCAGCCGGCTGTGCGAATCGGCGAGGGCCTCGCGTCCGCCGCCGGGCGGCTCGCGGCGCTCGCCGCGGCCGGGATTGACCTGGACGTCGTCACGCGCGAACTGGAGGCCGAAGGCGTCGAGAAGTTTGCCGCATCCTTCCGATCGCTTCTCAGCGGCATCGACGCCAAGGCTGGCGCGCTGGCCGGCTAAGCCCCTTCCACCGGAGAAA
>Ga0315273_10010129_pt1 | contig 11997 bp, 8 predicted proteins | sample YL17G02_0_MG_FD_205753 | JGI IMG/M metagenome (GOLD analysis project Ga0315273, IMG submission 205753) | Sediment microbial communities from Yellowstone Lake, YNP, Wyoming, USA - YL17G02_0 | ecosystem: Environmental > Aquatic > Freshwater > Lake > Sediment | place: USA: Wyoming | collected... | reverse complement strand
CGGGGAAGCACAAATATACTCCCATGCCGATCATTCCGGGAGTACGACCGAATCTGTGGATGGCGGCAATATGTCCCAGTTCGTGAATCGGTAAGGCAAGGAGGAGTATGGTCGCATATGCCAACACATGCCATTTTCCGATGGGAATCTGCGCTGTCGGCCAGTGTTGGACGATTTGTCTGAAGATCGCGACATGGAACAGGATGCCCAACGCAGCAGCGAGAGCCGCGCTGCAGGGATGGAAAATAAACTGCAGGCGCCTGGTCACTGGTTGCAGACGCGCCGCATGGAACAGGGGGAGAGAAATGCTGAGCAGATGGGCTCCCCAGAATCGCCGAGCGGGAGCAACTGCCTGAACGGCCTGGCCTGTGGAGTCCTCGTTCAAAAGGCCGCCTGGAAGCACAAATGAGTCCAGAATGTCCTGTGCGGAACAACGATTCAACTCTCCACAATTGCCGCAGTCCAATATCCCTTGGAGTTCCGTGATGGATCGCGAGCCATCGAGCAGGGCGACGAAGTCCGCCAGTGACGCAGGAACCTGCCATTGCCGCCCATTCGGACCCGTGATCAAGCGAGCATCTCTGTTTGCTGTAATGTCGAGAGGATCGATACGCACGCCCGAAGCCAGCTTTGGGTGGAATGAAGTGTTCATGGCATTCCTGCATGGACGCGCAAGTCTTCCAGGTCGTTCTGAAGTCTGTCGACACGATCGAGAAGCCACTCGGCCAACTGCCGCAGCCCGCTCTGGCCTGCCAGCTGTGCGCACACACGGCAGTAACCCCGAACGGAGTCGAACCATTGTGCCGAGACGGCCGCATCGTATACCAGCTCCTGCAGTACGCCGATGTTGCCCCGCAAGCGTTGGTCGTCCCCAAGAAGACCATTGAGAAACCAGTTCCTTGCGGGAAATTGCACGTCATCTCTCCACTCAAGGTAGGAATCGAACATCGATAGACCGGAGCTCAAGGCAATTTGCGCTTTGCACAAACCCGCAGCGGTATCGTTTTGCCTCGTCAGGTCTCCCAAGGCGCAAATGATGAGCTGGAGATGGCGGTTCTTCTGCCGCGCGTACCTCTCATGCTCTCTGTCCGTGAAAGTGATCTGTGGCTCGAGCATGCGCGCTTCCGTCGCCAAAGCCTCATCCTGGTCCTTGATGAAGTTTTGCTGGAATCGATGGAGTTCCGACCGTTCTCCGGCCGGGGCCTCCAGGAGCTGGAACGCGCACTGTTGAAGCTTCCGGCTATAGGGATCGACGGAGCTGCCCGTTCCCTGCCTTATTAATCCGAGACGATTGTGAAATGAATCCGAAAAAAGCACTGCGGCGGCTGCCAGACCGCGACATTGACCATCTGTCGCAGGAAGATCTTTGGAGAACAGCCAGGGATAGTAATGTTCCAGGCGCAGTCCTGGATGATAATGTGGCGCGGCATCGGCATCGATTTGCAGGTAGATCTTGTGACACAGGCGATGCACCCTGAGAGCCTTAAACCTGAGAAGGGAGTCCTGCAGGAAGGTCGGCGATGCCTTCGAGCGCGTGCCTTCTTGAGAGAACAAAGTCCTGCTGGAGCTGATCATCGTCTGCGAGCTCCCGAACGACTTAAGGAGAAGTGGCAGGACCGGTGGGTCACCGATCCTGCCGACCCTATCAGCAGTTGTTTGCGGCTTCGTCTACCCCGGCGGTGACGAGAATGGTCCCAACGGCAATGCCACCGGCGCCGCCGAAAATGGCAGCCGCGGTGCCACCAATCATTTCACCGATGCCGAGCAGGCATCCGCCACAACTTCTCACTTCATCCCGCCTCTCCAGTTCAATGGCTAGGCGAGAATCAAACTTTGTGTAGCTGTTTGGGTTCATAGTTACCTCCTTGCGCCTAGAGTATGAATTCCGTTGACCGGCTACAAGGAAATTGGATGTGCAGAATGGCCAATTCATTGTCAACCTGGTCATTTTTATAATTGCACCCACGGCACGGTGATATCGGATAGCTGCAAGGCCCCGTTCCGAATCGCCGACGGAGTAAAGCCGGTTTTCATTCTGAGGAATCGTGAAAGCCCACCGGGCGAATCATAGCCAAGATCAATTGCAACTATCTTTATGCTTTTGGCTGGATCTTCGTTCAATAGCCTGAACGCCTTTGCCAGGAGCTTTGACTCGCGGTATTTGGAAAACGACATGCCTGTCAGCTGATGGAATGCCTTCCCTGCCGTATGCCTGCTCACTCCAATTCCGCGCGCAAGCGTAGTGAGCGAAAGAGTGAGATCCTGGGCGAGCTGCGAATCCAGTCTGGCAAATAGCTGCCGATGGTTGTACGACATGGGGCTCCCTTCTGGGGACGCCTCCGATGAGCAGTAAATTCCGAGGAAGAATGCAGAGGGCAGGAGCACGAACAGGCCACTGTCAAAAAACGAACTTATGCCACGTTCCAGCTACGAGCATCCTAGGCCACCTGGCAGCAAGCCCCCGCACATTGAGCTCAATGCCATTTCTGATATCCACCTGTAATTTTCCACCGTGAGACCGCTCAAGAGTCTGGGTAACGAGTCAATTATGAGAACCGCCGTAGGATAGTGACGGTTTGAACCCGCCTCACACGACAGTTTTCGTCCCTCTACCTACAAGGACGCTGAATCGCGAAATATAGCCATCAGGAGAAACAAAAAGCCGCTGGTTGGAACTTGGGGGGGGACTGGCCGGGCAATGGCATTCGCTTAAGGGCTCGACAGCATTCGTTTAAGGATTTTGGAGATTCGTAGGCGCAACGCTCAGGCGGACGCCAGAGAGACTGCGGCTTTTCTATCTCGCTTCTTCTCCTTGCTCGGATACCACTTCGTTTCGGGTCGCATGGACCTGCGGGCGTAGGAACGATTCGGTCTGATTCGCTGGTATTGGCCGACGATGAGATGAAAGGCGTGCTGAACAGCGCTTTTCATTCGTGCATGAAGCAGGAGAAGCTCTTCAAGGCTGCGTTCGAAGACGTGAATGCAGTTTTTGAAGTTGGTCTTGAGACCTGGTGCGGTCGCGATGGATGCCGCTGCGCTGGACCAATCCCGGGGATACATGGGGGTGGAGGGCTCGGGTGGATTGAGTGCGGAGTCCGCCCGATTGGCGAAGAGGCGGTTCATGGTGATCAGCACGAACTGTGCGAACAGCTCTTGTTTGACCCCGCGCTCGGTTTTGGCGTGAAAGTCCTCGACGACAAAGATCTGCTTGCTGACCTTGTAAAGCTCCTCGATGCCCCACCGGCCATGGTAGACATCCATGAACTCTTGGAGCGGATAGCGTTGGTGGGCAGCGATCAGGGTGGTGCCCAAGCAAAACGTGCTGCCTGCGATTTCGTATTTGAGCAGCCGCATTTTCAGCGGGATGATATCGAGATCGGGATACTGCGAGCGGATGTCGGCGCGCGTACGTGGAGAGGGATCGATGGTGACTTCGGTGTCGGTTTGCGAACCTGAGAAAAACTCCCGGATCACGGTTGAGCTGTTTTCTTGCAGACGGAAAATCGCGTGGATGCCGGTTGCGAAGTGTCGATGGAGCAGGGGGTAGGAGAAGTAACCTCTGTCGTAGACGACCACGTCATTGTTTTCGAGACGCTCGAGGTGGCGCATGGCGCACCAGCGCTCGTTGGCATGCGCGACGAGGTCGAAATCAAAGGGCAGCTGGGATTTGAGCTGGTAGAGGCAGCTGAGCAAGCCTTGCGGATAGTGCGCCATTTCGCTGGGAGTTGGGTAGCCGAACGCGCGCAACTCTCGCGGGAGATTGATCTTGGAGCCATCGACCGCAAAGAGCCGGTGTCCCAGCCACCTGTAGCGCAAGGCATCGTCGGCGTAGGTGGCGAGGATTTTCTGGTTGGCGCACTTGAACACATCTGCGTCGAGCTTCTGGCGAGCCGCGCAGAACGACGACGGCGCGATGCTGTTGTTTTGCGGCAACGACAGTTTCAGTTTTGCGCAGCTGTCCCAGAGATCATCGATGGTGGTGCCGTAGCTTTGCGCGTTCTTGGAACAGACCAGGCGAAAGATCAGCAGCATGAGAATCAGTGAGTCGATGACTCGCTTATGCACCCTCCACTTCTGGTCGTACTGGGCGGCCACATCGTGGAAGATATGGACCACATCCTCCCACAACGAGACGAAGGCGTCATCGATTGCCGGTGCCCGGCTCGCCTGCAGGTCGTTGCGGTAGCGTTTCTTCAACTCCACAGCACGAGCAACGGCGGTCAAGCATTGCTGCCAGTCCGCCTGCAGAGGGTAGACGAAGATGAGCTTCTTGCTCGTGCGACACGCATGATCGGGATCGAGACGCCCGCGTCCCTGTGTGTGGCCCAAGAACTGCCAATTGGCAGCCCGATAACAGGTGCCGGCAAAGTGAGTTGGATCCACGAATGTCTCGATGAGCACCGGTCGATACCCGTAGGCCTGCACCCAGTCGTCCCCGATCTGCTTTGTCGCAAGGGCAAGCGCGTGACTCGCCAGATTCGCAACGTGAATCCACGGGAAAATTAGGAAGCGGTCATTGCTCAGGACCAGAGACAGCAGCTTTTTCCTATGCTTGTCTTCCCAGCCGATCCATTTGTCGCGCGGTGCCAAGGCCCAGGCGGCCGATGCCGAGAACAGCAGGCAGCCGAGTCGCTGTTGGCGTGGCTCGGAGACGACAAAGTAGCCGAGATGGGCTCCTACCGGCTGCCGGTAGCCCAAGTAGTGGTAGGTCTGCAGATAGGCCTTCCAGCATTCCCGATCCTCTCCCGATGACCCGACCGGTTCGAGCCGGATCGGCACAACTGAGCTGAGCGCATCGTCAATGGGGAGATCGAGCGGATCGTTGTCGAAAGCCGGTATCCGCCGTTGCGGCGGCTTTCTTACCCGCACGGCCGGCGGTGTCACCACGCCATGGGCCTCCAGCGCTTCGAGCAAGGTCAGGCACGACTCGATCTTGTATTTGCCGTTGGGCGTGGTCCAGCGCAGGTGTTCGCACAGCGTGCGGGCCAATTCCGTTCGGCTCAGCATCGGAAAGCGCTCGACCGTCTCTTGCACCCGAGCGAGCTGCTTTCGCGTGAATCTCCGCCCGCTAAATGTGGTGCTCGGCAAGGCATCGACGGATTTCATCGAATCGTACCTTGGTACGAACGAACCAAAAGGTCAAGCGAAAACTTGCGAAAGTTCTCCGATCTTCGATAAGCGCTATACTATCAGTAGCTTATGCTGCCGCCGAGAGAGCAGGCCTATTCGCTCGAACGAAAGCGAATGCCATTGCCCCGGGCCGGGCCTCGCCGTCTGCGAAACCGCTGCCGTTTATATCCCCCGCAATCCCGAAGAAAGCGTCCTATATGGCGCGGTTGCCGTACAACTGGAGACTTTTCTGGAAAGGCAACACCTCCGCGATCGCATAGTGCCCCGGTTCGTGGAACGCGAACTGAGATCATTTTTGGAATGTGGCATCCTGGCCAACGGCTTTTTAAGAGTCCATTGCGATGCCTGCCGGCTGAACCGGGTCGTCCCGTTTTCGTGTTATCCGCAGCGGGAAACTATCTGCAGTTCCAACTCCGCGCCGGAGAGAAAACGGCATGAATGCTTCGTGTCGGACTGTTGATAAATCGAACCAGCTCAAGATAGTTTCTTCCTTGGGAGTGAGCAACAAACCCCTCCCAGGAAGGAAACAGAAATGTACATCTATTCAAAACCGGTTCCAGGATTATCGGCTATTCAGTCGGCAAAGTTCGTGGAGCTTGTGCACGACTATGAAAAGGCGCTCGTTGAGGATGGCTACAAACCTCACGTCGTGCGGTTCCACCTGCATTCGGTTGCACATTTCGTGGTTTGGTTCGAACTGGAAGACGTTGAGCTGGAGACGATGGATGAAAGAACGGTGGCTGCATTTGAGCGACACCGGACGCGCTGCAGGTGTCCGGGACCGTCGCGTAATCACCGCCGATCAGTCGTCTCATGCGTTCGTGTTTTTCTGCGCCATTTGCGGAAACAGGGAAGGGTTCGTGCAGCGGAGACCCCCGCGGAAACCAGGGTAATGGTGGGTGAGTTCCTTCAGTGGATGACAGCTCACCGAGGAGCCGTTCCGGCAACGCTCTTCTCGTAGCGGCTGTATGTAACCAATCTGATCGAGTTTCTTGGAGATCACCCGGAAACGTATACGGCCAGAGGTTTGCGGGATTTCATTGCAAAGCGGTATCGACATTATGGTCGCAATTCCATCCGAATAGTTTTGGCTGCGGTGCGAATGTTTCTGCGGTATATGGTTGTGGAAAGGCGCTGCCGAGCGGGGCTCGATCAGGCGCTGACATCGCCAGCGAAGTGGTCCCATCAATCTCTGCCGCAGGGATTGATGTCTGAAGAAGTCACGCGGATCTTGACGCTTTGTCCATCGACACCAAGGGGTATCCGTGACCGGGCCATCCTTTTATTGTTGGTCCGTCTCGGGTTGCGCGCCGGCGACGTGGCTGCTTTGCGCATGAGCGATATCTGCTTCCAGGCAGGCAGCATTACGGTTTTGGGAAAAGGAAGCCGCGAGGTCCGGTTGCCACTTCCGCAGGACGTGGGGGACGCCTTGTTGGAGTACCTGCGAGCCGGGCGTCCACGAGTCGAAAGCGACTACGTCTTCCTGCGCTCGATAGCTCCCTTTGGACCTTTTGGAGGGTTCCGGCCTGGAAGCGCGGTTAAATACATTGCACAGATCGCCTTGCGCCGTGCCGGCATTCAACGGCGGCGGCGGGGGGCCCATGTCTTTCGACACACGGCCGCGTGCCAAATGCTCCTCGCAGATGTTGGTCTGGAAGCTATCGCTGAGGTTTTACGTCATCGATCCATTGAAACGACCGGGATCTATGCCAAAGTCGACCTCCACTTATTGGAGCAGGTCGCGCAACCGTGGCCGGAGGAGGCATCATGCTAAGCGCAGCTGTCGATCAGTACCTGGCCGCTCGTCGCGCTGTCGGCTTCCAACTCCGGGACACTGAAGAGATTCTCCGTGACTTTGTTGCGTTTGCGTCCGGAAAAGCGGACACACGCGTCTGTAGCTCGACAGTGCTGGAGTGGATTCGGAGTCGAAACAGCAGCCCGCTGAGAAACGACGTCCGCCTGCGGACGGTCGTCCTCCTTGCACGCTACCTGCACGCAGAAGATGAACGCCATGAAATTCCCCAAGAGGCCCTTCGTCGTCATAGCCCACAAAGAAGGCCGCCGTTTCTCTTCATGCCCGCGCACGTCGCCGCTCTGGTCCGTGCAGCTCGGACCCTGGGGCCGGAGCATTCACTCCAACCCCACATCTACAGCACGCTCTTCGGCCTGCTGGCCTCAACCGGGCTGCGGATCTCCGAAGCGCTCAACTTGCGGATCGAGGACGTGACCCCCGGTGGCCTGTTGATCCGAAATACGAAGTTTGGAAAGAGCCGGTTGCTCCCCCTACACGCAACAACGAAACAGCGGCTCGATGGTTATCTGGCACTCCGGCTCGGTGAGGCAGGCTCCTGTCCTTTTGTCTTTGTCTCTATCAGGGGTGGCAAACTTCACCCAACTACGGTCCGTGGAGTCTTCCGCCGACTGGTTTACTCGCAGGGTGTTGCACAGCCCGAAAACAAGCTTCGCCCACGGCTCCATGACTTGAGGTTTTACTTCGCTAACCAAGTCCTCACACATTCACCGGACGATCACGATGGCATCGGCCGCCACATGGTTGCCCTCACCGCCTATCTTGGCCACAGCGATGTACGGAACGGTTACTGGTACCTGGAAGCCACTCCTGCACTCTTCGCCAGGATCGCCGCAAGATGTGAAGCGTTTGCGAACGGAGGAAACTTATGACGCCGCTCGCGCCACTGCTCACCGCCTTTTTCCATACGCATCTCGCCGCCGAGAAAGGCGTCACCAAAAACACCATCGCCAGTTACAGCTACACATTCAAATTCCTCTGTCGATACGCCAGCCGCCGGCTCGGGAAGACCCCTTCGGCACTCTGCCTGGAAGATCTCGACGCACGCATCATCCGGGACTTTCTAGAGTATCTGGAACGAGAGTGCAGCAACACGCCACGGACCAGAAACCTACGCCTGACTGCCATCCGCTCGTTCATGAAGTACATCGAGTATGAGGTGCCCGCGGCGCTGGATCAGGTCCGCCAAATCCGGGCGTTGTCCAACAAGCGGACTCAGGAACGCTTAGTCAACCATCTGACCCGGGAGGAAATGAAGGCGGTCCTCGATGCCCCGGATCCCGCTACGCACAACGGAGTTCGGGACCAAGCCATGCTCTATCTCGGCTTCGCCGCGGGACTGCGTGTTTCGGAACTGGTTGGTCTCCGCCTCGACGACCTTGAACTGGAGGCTCCGTATGCCAGTCTCCTGGTGCGGGGAAAAGGCCGCAAGCAACGCCGCTTGCCACTGTGGAAGGAAGCGGTGCGGGCGGTGCGGGCTTGGTTGGCCGTACGCGGTTCCCCTCCTACACCCGAGGTCTTCCTAAACGCCCGTGGCGCCGCTCTCACCGCCTCGGGGTTTAGCTACATTGTTAAGAGCCATGTCCAAGCAGCAACCTCTCCATGTCCAAGCCTGTCGAAGAAGCGTGTCGCAGCTAATGTTCTGAGTTGCCGAGCGACGCGATCGATGGCCGAATCCCCATCCCTTGGCCACACGCCGCAACTCCACCGGGCGGGTCCCCTGCCGGCTCCACTACCTGGGTTTCGCCAGCGATTCAGTCAACGTACCCTTGAGGGAGACATAGACGCTGCCCCCGGTGGCCTTGGTGCCGTCCTTCGACAAGCTGTACCTTGGAACCCTTTCGCCCTTTCTGTCTGTAGCCAAACGCGAACTGATATGACTGAAGGCGGTGATGGCGGAAGCAGGAATCTCGCCAGAGTAATCCCACTGGTTGTCCGAAGGGTACGAGCGGAACTTGAGTTCAACGCCCTGGACCGTGCATGACTCCTTGGTCCGGTTAGTGAGCGTGACGCCAAGGTGGTCCACCGTTTCACCGCCCTGGGTCTCGCGCATGATGGTCAAGTCCACTTTCATCGCCTGGTAGTCGTCGCTGATCTTGGCTGTCAGCGTCATCGTGTACTGCTCCTCGCCAGGCTTGTCCACCTTGCCTGTCAGATTCAGCGTGCCCTTGGTCAGATTCAGCGGCTGCTGGGACAGATCTGCAGTGATGTCGAAACTGCCGACCTCGTCCCTGCCATCGCCCCACTTCACCGCGGCATTGCCCGTCACGGTGCAGCCCGCACTCACCTTGCTCAATATCAACCGTCGCTCCTTGACGCGAACCGTGACCGACTGGTCGGAGAAGTAGTCGTTGATCGCCACGATGTAAAGGGCCTCATCGTCAGCCAGCGAGATGTTCGCAACCTTCCTCTTGGCCTTGGGGTACTCGAAGGTAATGGCGGGCCCGACATTGGCACCGCGCTGAGAGCTCTTGACCTTGCGGGCATAGACAGACACGTAAGCCGGCACATCACCGTCGATCATCACCTCGAAGCCGCGCGGGCTGATGGGCCCGCGGCGCTGCGCGGTGATCTCCCAGGCTTTGGCGGAGTGGCCGCCGACCAGGTTGAACGTGTGGAGCTGAGCGTCGGTGGCATCCGGCGCGATCACGACGGATGCATCCATCGCCGCGGGATTCACTCTTGCAGGATCACTAGCATAGGCGGGCATTGGACTGGCCGGGTCAAAGAGGAAGTAGGGCACGAAGCGGTCGTACTGCCGCGCGAGATTGTTGCGCAGGCCGTGTTGCTTGGTGAGGAAATCATCCAGGGCCGGCATGGTCTCCAGCCCACCCGTGGCCACTGCCTTGAACATTCGTGCGAAGTACTCTTGCTCGGTCAGTTTCGGTTCCTCGCTGCGGAGCATCCGCAGGCCTTCACGAGCCAGGAACTCCAGGAAGTACGCGCCCTGGTACGCGTGGTACTGCCAGGGATCGTTGCCCCAGACCAGCTTCAGCGCCTTGTCCACGAATTCGTACTTGGGCGTGTGGGCATAGGTCAGATATTGCGACAGAAACCGCTCCGGAACCTTGTTGCCCGGAGCCTGGTCCAGCTTGCCCATGTTGGCATAGTGAGGCAGGGCGATGCGGCTGGCGGCATACTCCGCGGTGCACTCCATCCACCACCGACGGGCGATGATTCCGCCAACGGTGTAGTAGTTCACTTGCACATTGTGGAACAGCTCGTGCGCCACGGCATAGCGGAGTTCCTGCTCGTCCAGAGCCTGGCAGGTCATCGTGATGTTGTTCGTGACCGAACTGTGCTGCGAACTCCCCGTTCCGGTCACGTAGATGTGGATGGGCTTGGTGTACAGATCCAACCCGATCTTCCGGTATGCCGCCACCGCGTCGCGCGCCGCGGACATGATGACCGCGATGTACCCCGGCAGTCGATCCGCGTCCTTGGGCGGCGTGATGTCGCCAATGGCCGGAATGACCTCCACGCTCACGCCCGAATCGCGCGGGAAGCGCGGCACCGTAAGGGCCCGCACTTCTTTGCGATCAAAGTGCGCCACGAAATCGCCGTCGGCGTGCAGGACGTAATCGTCGCCACCGCCATAAACCATCAGCGCGAAGGTGCTCAAGTGCCGGGTCCGCGCGGTTACCAACCCCTCCTTGAGGTCCACGTCACAGGGCACGTTGACCCACGCCTGTTGGTACTGGTCCAAATAGGCCACCGATAGCGCGGCTGGCGATAACCCCGCGGGCAGCGACAGCGACTTGGTCGAAAAGGTGATTCGCAATTCGCCGTCAAGTTCGTGCTCTTCGCCCAGCGACACGTCGTACACCGCCGCATGCCGCAACCCCGGATGCGCAGGTGCCGGCGGGTTGGCCACGCTGGAAATCGCCAGCGTCTGTTTCTGGGCCAGCAGTCCGCCAGGCACCGTTACCTCCAGCTTGTCCTCGTGGCTGATCGACTGAGCAGCGGCGGATGGACTCAAGTCCCGCGAGATCAACGGCGTTGTCTGCAGCGGCGGGATCTTCACTGTCGGTCGGAATACATCGGACCGCTCAGTCTCCGCTGGCCGTGTCGCTCGTGTCTTGACGATCGGCGGTGGCAGGACTGCGGATTCGCTGTCAGTCCCCGCGCGGACCTCCCCGGTGGTGCCGGGATCGCATGTAAACATGCGGCCGGGATTAGCGCCGCCGGTGCACGAGGTGGCGGTCACATTCTTATACGTACAGCCGTCGTCCCAACAGACGGCGGTGAAACCCTTGAAGCTCGCGTTGCACTTCGCCGGATCGGGGTTGGAACCAGTGGAACTCGCCACATCGCCATCTGGACAATCCCCGCTCCCTGCCGAACGCCAGTTGCCAATCGACGGCGGCGGGGGCGGTGAGGGTGTGGTGGGCGCCGGCGCTGTCGTTTGGAAAATCCTGCCCGGCGTTTCTGTTTTAGTCTCGATGCTCTTGGGAGCGATCGAAGGAGTTGATGTCTTCTCTGCAGGGGCATCGCCGGTGCGTGTCAGGTTCCACGGGCCAAGAAGTCCATCGCTGTGGCGGTAATTGCCTTCCCACCGGGGTGGAGCGCCGTCCGACCAGGAAAAGACCGCGACACCTGTCTGGTCGCCCCAAGTATAGTTGAGGATAAGGCTTCTTTCGTCCAGGGTGCCGGATTCGATGGTTCCCTGTCTGCCGCTATCCATTATCCAGTACCCTTTGACCGAGGTTCCAGAGTATATGAGCACTACGGTGCCCCATTCGGAACTGTAGGTGCCGCTGACATTGGTGGGAGGCTTGACACTTCCCGTCACTTGGAAATCGAGCGTACCCACGTTCGCCGAAGCGGTGACGCATGCAGCCAAAACCACCATCACAAGGCCGAGAACAACGGGACCGAAGAATTCTCGCGGCAATATGCGGCATCGGGCCGGATTTGTCCCCCAGACCAACCCGGAATTTATATGTATCGAATCCCTGATTTGCCCGCTTTGAATGGGTGCCTTCATGAGAACCTCGTCGGTTTTAAAGCACACTTGGTACCCTGGTCCGTAAATACGCCAACATACTTCGCCCCGG
>Ga0315273_10010128_pt1 | contig 11999 bp, 6 predicted proteins | sample YL17G02_0_MG_FD_205753 | JGI IMG/M metagenome (GOLD analysis project Ga0315273, IMG submission 205753) | Sediment microbial communities from Yellowstone Lake, YNP, Wyoming, USA - YL17G02_0 | ecosystem: Environmental > Aquatic > Freshwater > Lake > Sediment | place: USA: Wyoming | collected... | reverse complement strand
CGGGATTCCCGGTGTCCTTATCGGCCTGAGTACCGGCCCGACCTTCCGGACGGCCGCCAGCGGTTGGTACGCCTTCTACAACCTCCCAGCGGCCCTGTATGGGGTGACGGAAGTCCAGCCGGCGGGATACGAGAGCACAACCCCTGATCACTTGAGCATCACGATTGCTCCGGCTGAGGTCAGTCTCGGCCACGACTTTGGGGATCGACGCCTGCCGCCATCGCCCACACCCAGCGCCAGCCCAACGTCAGAGCCGACCGAGGTGATCGCACCGCGCCTCCTGCTGAGCGAGGTGCTCTACGATGCCCCGCAATCGGGAGCCGATTGGCAGTACGAATGGGTCGAGGTGGTCAACGCGGCTGCGGTACCTGTGAACCTGGCAGGCTGGACGCTAGGCGACAACGCGAGCCAAGACACAATTCCAGCTTTCCTCCTGGGTCCTTCGGAGTACCTGGTAATCGCCGGCACGGCGGCAGGCTTCAACGCAAACCACCCTGATTTCGACGGAAATCTGGTCACGCTCGAGAGCCCCATCGGAAACGGATTGGGCAACAGCGGCGATCGAGTAGTCCTGGTAGCGCCCGATTCACATCCAGCTGATGAGATGAGCTACGGAGATGATGCCGGCGCCTTCAGTCCGTCGTGTCCGTCCGTAGAGGCGGGACAATCGTTGGCTCGGGTGCCTTCGTGGGTGGATACGAACACCGCAGGGGATTGGGTCAGGCAACTCATCGCCAACCCCGGAATACCAGGATTTGAGCTGCCTCCAACGCCTACAGCGACCACAACCATCACGCCTGGGCCGAGTTTCACGCCCTCAGTCACGGCCACGCGAACGCCAACGCACACCCCGCGCGCCACACCCTCACCAAGCCTGACCCCTTCGGTTACGCCGACCTCGACTCCGATCATCTACGACGCTGGGAGCATCCGGCTCAACGAGATCTTGCCGTACCCGTCCCACTTTGATTGGGATGGCGATGGCACTGTGGATGCCGAGGATGAATGGGTCGAAGTGTATAGTCGCGGCTCGGTTCCAGTGGATCTGGGTGGCTGGTCGTTGGACGACGTCGCCGCAGGCGGCGGCCGCCCCTACGTCATCCCCGGCGCTACCTGGTTGGCGCCAGGCGCATTCCGCCTATTCTTCCGTTCTCAAACCCAAATCGCCTACAACAACGACGGCGATACCGTGCGCCTGTTGGGACCCGACGCCGTCGTTGTCGATAGCTTCGCGTACGAGGGCGCTGGACCCGACCGCTCGTTTAGCCGCACTGAAGACGGCGATGGTGCTTGGACAGAGGACTATCCACCGTCACCGGGCCGAAGCAATGTCCCACCAACACCCAGCCCAACCCCGACATCTACTCCCACGGCGACGCCATTTCCTGATGGGATTGCTTTGAATGAGATCCTGCCCGATCCGCAAGAGACAGATTGGGACCGAAACGGAACGAATGACTTTCGGGACGAATGGATCGAGCTTTTCAATGCAGGCGATGCATGGGCGGACCTCTCTCACTGGACGGTCATGGACGATACCGGCATCTACACGCTACCGGTGGGCACTGTGATCTGGCCCGGGGGCTACCTGCTTCTCTTCCGCGTGGAGACCAGACTCATCCTGAGCGATTACGCGGATCAGGTGACTTTGTCCCGTCCCGATGGCAGTCTCGTTGACCGGTTCGAGTACATCCAAGGTCCTGGCCCGGATCGGAGCTACTGCCGCAATACGGACGGAAGCGGTTCGTGGACACGCGACTGCGTGGTCACCCCCGGTGATGCCAATCGCTTGCTTCCGCCGCGCGAGCCTGCTGATGCTCGAGACGACACCACGCCCGGGCGATCGAGGGCGACACCTCCACCGTACGCAGCAGAGACCATCGCGGCGGCCCGCGCAAGGCCTCCGAATACGGGCGTCACGATCATCGGCGCCGTGACGATGCCGCCCGGGCTCTTCGGGCGCAGCATCTATGTCGAAGACGCGAGTGGAGGCATCCGGGTGTATCTCCAATATGGGGAATACCCCGCCCTTGCTCTCGGCGACCGGGTTCGGATCACGGGCCGGCTTCGCCTGTACTATGGGGAGTTGGAGATCTACGTATCATCGCCGCGCTCGGTGACCCGGATATCGGCCGGTGAAACGGTGGCACCGCGATGGATCACGACAGGGAGGACAGGTGCGGCTGACGCAGGACAATTGATTGCCGTGGCGGGGCCTATCGTTGGGTTTCACTCGAGTGGTTGGATCATCGATGATGGCAGCGGGCAGCTCCGCATCTACTTCCCCGACGAACTCCCCTGGCATCGACCTTATGTCCGGGTTGGCGACCTTTGGGCGGCGACTGGCGTGGTGAGCCCCTACGCGTCGGATGCTACGCAAACCCCGGACTACCGCGTGATTGTGCGCTTTGCGGACGATGTCAGCCAGCCGCCGTTGTTTCTCCCGGTGACGGGCAGGTCGTGCTGAAGAGCGCCGTGCTGAGATCTCGCGGCGCTACAATTCCGCGATCTGGTCCCGAGTCTCTTTCAAATAGCCCTTTGCCGCTTGAAGATGCGCCAGGGCGTCCATGGCAGTATGGTCGCCTTCCGGCTCACGCGCCAGTTGCTTTATGGCATCCACGGCGGGCATGTGCCCGATGGGAGTCTGTGGATAGTTGTACTGAGGCTGACGGCGGGCCGTGTTCGTGTCGCCGTAATAGGTGTCTGATTCGAAGACCTGGCTGTAGTCTCCGAGCAGCTTGCCCCCCATGATCCAGAAGTAGCCGGCTTTCAGCCACTCCGGGCGCGCCAGGCCGCCGAGCGCGATCTCCCCTTCCAACCACCGGCAGATCAAGGTTACCTGGCGGGCGTGTTCCTCAGGGGTCAGGCGGGGGTAGCGCTTGTCCAGGTCCTGCCAGGGGCGCGGCCCCATCTCGGTGATCCGGCAGGGCACTGCCGCGTTAACGCCGAGGGTTGTCCTCATGTGGTGCTCGTGTACCTGCCAGCCCAGGAAATTGTCCGAGTCCTTCATCACCGTATCGCCCGGCCTGGCCAGGTCCCGGCGCAACTGGTTGATGTACTCGCGCGAGTAACCGTGCCAGTACCATAAATCCCAAGCACGGTACTCGGTCTCCGTCAATTGCTCGCCATGCTGGTGGACGTCGTCATAGGGATACAACTTGCCCTTCCAGATCAGGCGGTTGAACGGGTAGAGGTGGATATTGATCGCCAGGCCCTTCTCGAAAAGGTTTCCTGCACCCAGGTTTACGGCGATTTGAAACTGGTTGATTTCCAGGCCGGGGTTGAGAGGAGGCAGCGACATCTCCAGCCCGATCGACAGGCCATAGGTGCAGGCGGGCAGCGCCCACTCGATTGATTTCACCGCCCAGTCGGTTGGCACCTTCTGGCGTGGCCATTCGCGATCGTCGTTCGGCTCATTCCAGACCTGGATGTGTTTCACTCCGGCCTTCGCCAGGCCGTCGAGCACGTGCGCCGGGATAGAGCCTGAGCGGATACCGCCCAGGTTACTCAGGCGGATGGCGGGTTCTACGCCGATGGAGTTCAGATCCCTGATCATCCCCTCGATGCCCGGCCTGGCATCCCGCGGGATGCGCGATGGATCGAGCGTGCCCGTCGCAGGATCGAAGTTGCGCATGCCGCTGATGTCGTGACAGATGAACAGCGTGCCGATGCCCAACTCCTGGATCTCGCGCAGCCAGGTATCCCAGTTGGGAACATTGTCGTGCTGGAACGTGGCCCGCCAGTGAAACCCGACGCGTTTCAGCTTCCTGGCCATTACTCTCCCTCCAGCAAGGCCCGCGCAGCATCGATCTCAGATTGTGCCTTGTCGAGCAGCGCCAGCAACTGCGCTTTCTTCGCCGCATCCAATGCCGGCGGAGGCGGCGGGATTGGCGGAACTTGCGGTGGGGGCGTTGGCGGGCCAGGCGGTGTCACGCTCACCCCGCGCTGGAAGACCAGGTAGATGGAGGTGTTGGCATAAGCGTTGCCGGGCACCCCGGTGCGCGCACCGGTGACCTGGTCCGAGCTTGCGTTTGGGATATCGACGCTGTAAACACCGCCGGCGAACATCGGGAAGTTGCCCCAGAATTGATCGTAGCCGCCGGCCTTGGTGTACTCAATCCGGGCGCCGCCGTTGGTGACGCGAAAGCGCTGGCCCTCCAGCGGAGTGCCGCGGTCATCCAGGATACGCACAAAGATGTGGTGCTTGTCTCCTGACTCGGCAGCGCTGCGCCATGACGCCTCAACCAGGCGGTATTGTGCGGCTGCCGGCGCCTCGAGGCGTACGCCGGCATCGGTAAGGCGGGGATCCCACTTGCGTTCCACGGATCACAGCTCCTTTCGCGGCGGCTCGCCCCGTGGCACGAATCTCGAAAGGCGAACCGGACATTGACGGCAAGGTGCACTTTGCAGGGGCAATGCAAGAATAGCATAGCTTGTCACAACTGACAAGACTAACTCCCAATAAAGAATGTTGTATTGCGCTGAGCCTGCGCGCGTCTTGCAACTGGGCTGCTATGTGCGATCATTGTAACGCGCCTGATGGGGCCGGATGCTTTTGGCTTATGTCCAGACGCGTGGCAGCCAGGGGTGCTAGCGAACCCAGCGCCGCCGCACCAGGAAAATCATGCCCGCGGCAACCGCTGCCGCCAAGAGCACGATCCCGCTGCCCAATATGAGACCGCGTGACGTATCCTCGGCAGTCCCTGGGTGATTGGCGGCTGGTCTCGCCTGCCCACCGGCGAGGATCGGTGCGTTTGTGGGGCGGGCTGTGCGCATTGTCACCACCGTAGGCGAGGGCGATGGACTGGCGCCTGGGGTTGGAGTCGGGGATGGAGCAACCGCGGTTTCGCCACGTGTGGCAGCCTCAGCAGTTGCCGGCAGGGCCGGTGTTTGCGTCGCAGGCGCAGATGTTGGGGCGGGTGACGCCTCGCCGGTAGTCGGAATCGTCACGAGGGCGGGCGCGGGAGCGGTGGGAGATGGCTCGCTGATCGGTGGGATCTCCGTCGCTGTCGCTGCTGGCGGCATCTCCGTCACTCCGGCCGCCGGTGCGGCGGCCGCCGGTGCGGCCGTGGCCTCTTGCGGACGATGGGTCGCCGTAGGGACAGCGGTCTCAGGCGGCCGTCGGGTCGCCGTTGGCGGCACAGGCGACGGCGTCCGCGTTGGCGTCGTGGGCGGCGCCGGTGGCAGCGCTGTTTGTACTCGAAGATTCAACAACACGACCCCATTGCTCTTGAACGGATAGCTCTCGCGCCACTCCCCGCTGGCCTCGGCAACCTGGGCCTTCTCGCCGTTGACGTAGAACTCGACGGCCGTACCATCAGCTACGGTTCCCTGCACCAGGAGCTTTGGGTCCAACGTGCCGGGGCCGCCGTATTTGCCGGCTTCCTGCGTCACCAAAGGATTGAGCGGAATTCCGGTGCGCACGCCATTACCGCGGGCCTCAATAACCGTACCGGCAGGCGCAGGTCCACCGGCGGCGGTGACCGCGCCGTAGAACGCCTGGGGGAAGACCGGTATCTGGGCCCGCGTCGCCGGCACGGACACCGTGAGAAACAGTGTCACCAAGGCCACCGCCAGCGACGTCAGCGAGACTCTCTGAAGGCAGAGTGTCTGAGCCTGTAGCGAACTATCTCTTCTCATATCAGGACCATCGGAAAGTAGCCACGCAACGCTGGCGGAACGACCGTCGGAGTGCCGCCAGGGGTGGCCCTCGGCGGTGCGGTCGCTGTGTCTTCGGGCGTCCCGTCGATCGTAACATCCCCGTGGAACTTGTGAGGTGGTTCCGGGATGGCATCCGGCGCGCTCGCCTGAGACGGCGCTGGGGCGCCCGCACTGGCAGCGCATGACGACAATCCGCCGGTCGCGACGATCACAACCAGGCACGGGCCGAGGGCCAGTAATGCAACGAGGGCTCTCACGGCGTGTCTCCGACCGGGAAAAGCCGGCATGATGATGCCTCATCGCTGCAGACAGGGTTGAGCAAGTCAGAACTCAAGGCCGGCTCAACCCTGCGAAACCGATGCTGGATGGTCATTTCGACGGATACTTCAGGACCAGTGGCAAATAGAAGGATAAGCGCGCCGCCGGCGCCGTTGGCGTCATCGTCGGCGTCGCCGTCCGGGTGGGTGTCGGGGTCGATGTGCCGGTCGGCGTTGCCGTCCGGGTGGGTGTCAGGGTCGATGTGCCGGTCGGCGTTGCCGTCCGGGTGGGTGTCAGGGTCGATGTGCCGGTCGGCGTTGCCGTCCGGGTGGGTGTCAGGGTCGATGTGCCGGTCGGCGTTGCCGACGGGGTCGGAGTGCTGGTCGGTGTGCTGGTGGGTGTCGCCGACGGGGTTGCCGTAGGCGTCGGCGTCCAAGCTATCAGGCCGAAGTTCGCCACCTTTTGAGCCTCGGCGACGACATCGACCGTTACGCTGATGGGAGTCGTGGCAGTATAGCCGAGCACCTGAGCCATCTGCACCGAGTACTGCAGTGGCGCAAGCCCCAGGAATTGATAGGCGCCAGCAGGCGAACTGGTCAACTGCGTCAGAGTGGTTGTGTTCGTTAGAGTGAGCGTGATCTCAATGCCGCCAAGTCCGGCCGTTTCGCCGGGATCCCGCGTGCCGTTGCCGTTGAGATCCCGGAAGACAAAGCCCGTGATATCGCCGGTTGTGCGCCGGAAGGAAGCGCTGATCGCGTGGTTGGAGGTGACGCTCGTGAAAGTGAAGCTGCTGATGGCGCCCTTGGACTGGCCGTCCACCACGACGTTGGCGATGGCGTAGCCGCTGTTGGCGGCGATATTGAAGGTGCGATTGCTGCCGATCAGCACCGAGACGTTCCCGGACGGGCTGATCTGGCCGCCAGTTCCGGCCGATGCATTGATGGTGAAGTAGATGTCCGCCCGGAGGTTGATAGTGCTCAGACCGCCCACCTCCCAGGGTACGCTGGCTACCTGCTGGTTCGCGTCGTTGAACATTTGCGCTGTCACGCCGCCGACGCGAAAGACGATCGGGTCGCCAGGTCGGGCCCCTTCAATAGTATCCGGGGTCGCCGGGTCATCGCCCGGCACGGTGAGCAGGTACAAATCGTCGGCGAGAACGTCTTGGCCCGTATTTCTGCTCACACTCCCCGTCCAGGTGCCGCTAGCGGCTCTAGCCGTCACTTGAATGCCGGCCGGATACGCCCCACCCGATGTTGTCTTGACACTGCCGATGAAGGTGTCACCGACTACAGGACTTGCCCAGGCCGACCCGGCGAGCGCGCACAATAGGCCGAATACGGTTCCCAGAGCCAGCAGCCACCGCAGAGTTGGCAGCACCCGGCGGGCTCGCGATTGAGTCGAATCCGTGATCATAGGTTATGGCCTCCCGAAAACCCAAGATGCTCGGCCCTACTACGACACTGGCAGGAGCCGCTCGGCTCCTGCCAGTGTACTTGGGTGACTGGTGTCAGCCTGGCCTAGAGGTTTCGCTCAGGCCGAGTTGATATCTAGCTGACTTTAGGGAAAGATGGTCCCACCTTCGCTCACGGCCAGCCAGTAGCCCTGGCCAGCAAACGCCGCCGGCGGCACTTCGTAGAAGCCGCCTGCCGCGTTCCACCGGTAAATCGCCACGGTGTGGAGGAAGTTGGCGAGGCCCAGGTAGTCCTGCCAGGGCTCCGCTGGCACGCCAAACTTCGCTGTGTAGCCGATCATGTTCCAGCCAGCGAAGATCGGGTACGCCGGCAGCGATGACGGCGGGATGCCCAGCACCGCACCCTTCACCACCAGCGGGGCCGGCGCGTTCATCTGGACCCAGTAGCCCTGCCCGTCGACGAAAGTGGTCAGCGAGCCGCCGACCCCAGGTATCCAGGTCGTCTGCGTCAGCACGCCGCCCGACCGCACGAACGTCGCCACCTGCTTCACGGGCAGACCCGCAAATGCAGCCGAGATCGACGTGTTGTACGGCACCAGCGGCGTCGAGATCAGGTTCCAACCAAGCAGCAACGGAATGCTTGCGGTGTTTTGCACATTGACCCCGGCGCAAAGCGTCGACAGCGTAGTATTGCCGGCGACGTCATAGGCCTTAGCCCACACACCCGCGCCTCCATCCGGCGCCGTGGTGGTGTCCCAGCTTGCCTCATAGGGCGCCGTCGGATCGGAGGCGATCAACGTGCCGCCGCTAAAGCACGTGCCGCCGTAGTAGAACTCGACCTTCGCAACACCCGAGCCGAGGTCGCTGGCCGTCGCGGCCAGGCGGTATGCCGTGCCGGAGACGATTGCGGTAGCCGGCGGCGTCAGCGTGACGACCGGCGGTACGGTGTCCCACTTGTCAACCACAGTCGCCTGGGCGACTGCGCCTACGCCGTTGGTGGCGACAGCCTTGAAGGTAACAGGACCGGCGGTATTTGCGGGCGCAGCGCAGGTCGCCTCGTAGGGCGACGTAAGGTCCACACCACAGGAGACGCTATCCGCGAAGAACTCCACCTTCGCAATGCCCGACTCGGGATCGGACGCGGTTGCCTTCACGGTCACAGGTGCTATGAACCAGAGGCCGGCGGCTGGTTGGGTGATGGAGACGAGCGGCGGTGTGGAATCCTGACCGTAGACCATGAAGGGGCCCCCGCTCAGGAAGTTGGCGCCAGCGATCTGCTCGGGGTTGTAGTCCCCAGAGTAGTTGTCGGTGGTGTTCCCACACTCGTCGGTTACGATGATCCGGATGAAACACGCCGTATTCGGCACAACGTTGGCGATCTTCCAGGGCCACGAACCGGTGTTCGGCAGACCTGCGGCCAACATCTGAGGATCGCCGACGCACACGAGCTCGAGGCTGACCGGGTTGGTTGCCAATTTACCGGCGTCGCTGACCGACGCGGTGTTCCACATGATTTGGACGGTCGTGCCGCTCTGCCACACGGTACCGCTGATGGGCATGGTAATCGTTGGGGTCAACGGAGGGGTATTGTCCACCCGGGACGTTACCGGGGCCGACGTGGCAGTCAGGCCCGCCCCGTTGGTCGCGATGTCGCGGAACCAGATCTTGCCATCCGGCACCGTGATTGTGTTGAACGGCGCGCTGTAAGGCGTGGACGTGTCGGCGAAGATATCGGTCCATGCCAGGCCAGTGAGCGAATTCTGGAACATCACTTGCGTGATGCCGGAATGCGGATCGCTGGCCGTGGCTCCCAGATCGCCCGAGCCCATGATGCAGGCGCGCACGGGATTCATCGCGGTCGCCGGCCCTGAGTTGTCAACGATCACCTGCACGGGGTTGGTGGTCACGCTGACCTGGTTGCCATTCGTGCAGGTCGCCCGCAGCAACAGAGCGCTGCCGTCAACAAAGGTTGTCGTGTTCAACGTGGTCTGGTACGGGAGGGCCAAAACAGTGGCCAGGTTGCCCCAGGTCGAACCGAGGTTGCTCGAGACCTGGAAGAGCACCTGCTTGATGCCGGACTCGGCATCTGCGGCGTTAGCCTGCACAGGGACTGTGCCCTTCACGTAGCCGGGGGCTGGCGCCACCCAATCGCAGGACGGCGGGGTCTTGTCAACGTTGAAGATGGTGAAGTTGTTGTCGCTGGTATCAGACGCGCTGTTGCCGGCCTGGTCCGTGGCGATCAGTCGCACCTTTGCCTGATCGGTGATGGTCACCAATGCAGGGTTGAGGCACCAGTTGTAGGGGCTGGTATTCGGAAGCCCGGTCGCGATATTGCCGACCTTAACCCCGGCGATCCACAGCTCCAGGTCGATGCTGACGGGAAACGCGTCCGTAATACCGGCTGCATTCCAGACAATGTTGTGGCAGGAGTTGATCTGCCAGAACTCGCCGCCATTAGGCGAGATCAAGGTGTTCGTAGGTACCTTTGGCGCGGTGCTGTCGACGATCACCGAGTTGACCTGCAGCCCCGCGATCCAGTTGGTCTGGCCGAGGTTGGCAGCAAGCACCTGAAAGTCATAGACGCCGTCTGCCGTTCCAAGAGGCACAACTACGTTGTCGGTTTTGTTGACCACCGGCAGCGTAACGTTGAAGGGGCCAAAGATGGTGTTGAGGCCGAGCTGATACCTCACACTCCCGGCGAGGGGATCGCTTGCCCCATCGGTGCTATAGGAGGTGGTGAAAGTGCCGCCCGCTTTTACGTACACCGCAGGGGCAGCGGTCGGCCATGTGACGGTGACCGTGGTCACGGGATCCTGGGCAGAGGGCGCTGCCAGGGTCGTGCTCGGAGCTGATAGGGCAAGGGCCAAAAGCAGTACTGCGACTGCCACGGCCCCCAGCCCCAGACTTGTGAGCACCCAAGGTGCTCGTGCTCGGTAAGGCATTTTTTCCTCCTCGCAACAGCTTGGTTTGAGACCTGTTTGGCTGGAAGTGCGGAGACGCATGCCACAAAAAACGCAGGGGTCGGTGGTCCTGCCATCGATCAAGCTGCATGCTCCGCCGGATCATCGTGGCTGTTGAAGATGTCTGTGATGCGCCGGTCACCTCCTTATCGATGCGTTCGTCTGCGTAGAGATCTGTCGTCGGCAACCGTTGCCGAGGTGGTGAGACCGGGATGCGAGGGATGAGACTGCGATGCAGAATCTACACGAAATGGATGCGTTCGTCTGCGTAGAGATCTGTCGTCGGCAACCGTTGCCGAGGTGGTGAGACTGCGATGCGAGGGGTGAGACTGCGATGTAGAGCCTACACATATCTAGACGCTGGAGTATCCTCAGCGTTACGCCTGGGCAGCCCAATCCGGGACGATTAGGATGGGTCCTGTGTCCGAGGCGGCTAACGATACCCTTGGTCGGCAATGGGCGTACAGCCAGGGGAATTGCAAATCAGATAACCCCGACGACTCCCTTCTTGCGTCAGAGCACGACGCCTGACGAAGAGCGTACCAGTTCTAGATGGACAACCAGAACAAATCTTCTTTCGCCAACTGCCGTCAGCTTGCTGAGCTGTCAGAAAAGCGCGGCTAATGTTTGGGTCTTGCAGCCTGCCGGGGTGACTCTGAATAGTGCAAGAGGAGTACTGTAGCATAAGTGCCACAACTTGTTCATAAGTCACCGCAGTCTGTCGAAGACACACTAGATTGTATTACAGATCTGACACTTTGTCAAGTACGAGTGGGATCAATCACCTACCGCCATTCGATCAACACCCTTAAGGTTGGCGGGGCGACTCTGAGATCGCTCAGCCATGAAGCTAGCTTATAGGTCAAGAAAGGCGCCTTCCCTAGCGACGCCGTGCAATGCGCTGGTATGGATTCCTCCTGAGCATGATCGGCTTTCACATTGTGAGTATGCGCACAAGGGATGAAAGCAGTATGAACAACAGAGAGGGCGGAGGGTTAATGTTTGTTCACATTGCCACGAGAAAGACGGCGGGGGGCAATCTTGGGAGTTAGTCCCCGCCATCGCAGGCTACATGGACGCTGGTGGCGCACTCCAGCTGCTGCGCACGAGGACCGAACGCGAGAAGGCGGAGCGTGGAGGGCGTCGAGTGTAGGAGGGAGCTGCTATCGGGTCTCGCGCAGTTCCGGTGCGCAACAACGCGACGCCTGCTCAGAGTTGGTCTTAGGCGGTGCCCGAGATCGCCGGAATTACGGCGCGGGATGGCCCATGGCGATCTACGCCACTTCATGAGATGTCTGCGCCCAGTATGGTAAAATGTGCTTGGTAACCGCGACAGCGATGTGGACGTGCTGCCGTTGTGAGCCTCGATCTAGGATGCGCCAATGAAGCCCAAACGCATCATCCTTGATACGGACATCGGCACCGATGTAGACGATTGCCTGGCGTTGGCATTGATCTTGAACTCACCGGAACTTGACCTGGTGGCCGTCACGACCGTCTACGGCGACACGGTCCTGAGGGCGCGCATGGTCTTGAAGTTGCTGGCATTGCGGGGAGTGGGTGGGATTCCCGTGGCTGCTGGCGCCGAGAAGCCCCTGCTGGGCAGCCGGCCCATCTACTGGGCGGGCTACGAAGGACGGGGACTGCTCGGCCCGGAGGATGCGGCGCTGCACCCTGTCGACGAGGGTGCGGTGGCGTTGATGGCCCGG
>Ga0315273_10010127_pt1 | contig 11999 bp, 9 predicted proteins | sample YL17G02_0_MG_FD_205753 | JGI IMG/M metagenome (GOLD analysis project Ga0315273, IMG submission 205753) | Sediment microbial communities from Yellowstone Lake, YNP, Wyoming, USA - YL17G02_0 | ecosystem: Environmental > Aquatic > Freshwater > Lake > Sediment | place: USA: Wyoming | collected... | reverse complement strand
TTCCAGTTGATAAAACCAGTGTAAATTTGAACTATCAAGGCACGTCAAATGTAAACGGTCTAGATCTAACTTTTGACCACACACTTTTTTTGTTTAAGCCCGCATATGAAGAAATAATTGCAATTAATGAAAAAAAGATTCAATTAGAAGAGCAAGAACGACTCCAGAAAATCAAAGAAGAAAAAATTGCAAAAATATTAAACCTACTGTCAAAAAACGGTTCTCCCGTTGCAGGACGTGAATATGCGGAACAACTTATTGATTTATCGGAACATGAAAATTCCGATTATCGGATTTTAATCGCAATAATGGGTTTGGAGTCGGGTTTTTGTCGTGCTCCCTATATAAAAAATGGAGTGAATACACATAATTGTTTTGGGTACATAAATGGTGTGGTCTATTCTTCTTTTAAAGAGGCCTTTGATAATTTAGTCCCAAAAATTTGTCGTCAATATGTCAACAGATATGGTTGGGACTTTGAAGCTCTAGCCCGTGCCTACGGCCAAGCAGAATGGCAACAAAATGCAAATTACCTCAGAAATTACGCTTCTGTATTATAGGTTATATGATAATTTCAAAAAATAAGTTATAGTGAATAGAATTTTCTATTTTATTTTGTTTTTGTCATATTATAAATGGCACAGGATTTTGTACATTTACATTTACACACGGAATATTCACTTCTTGATGGAGTTCAAAAAATTCGTCCTGTTTTTGATAGAATCAGTAAGAATGGAATGACTGCATGTGCTATAACAGACCATGGTTCCATGGCAGGTGTTTATGAATTTTGGTCCACAGCAAAGGAATATAATATAAAGCCGATTATTGGTTGTGAGGTGTATGTTGCAAAAAGAAAAAGGACAGACAAAGAAGTTGAACATGATAAAACTCGATATCACCTTACTCTACTGGCCAAAAACAAGGAGGGCTATCACAATTTGCTAAAACTGGTATCTGTAGCGAATATCGAAGGGTTCTACTATAAGCCAAGAGTCGATGTTGAATTATTAAAAAAATACAATAAAGGTATTATTGCTTTAACTGGTTGTATGTCAAGTAATTTCAATAGATATTTGCGTGCAGGTGAGATTGAAAAATGTGTCGACTGGTTAAAATTTCTTAAAAAAAATTTTGAAAATGTATATGTGGAACTGATGAGAACTGGTATCAAATGGGCAGATAAGTTAATTCCCCATCAAGTAGAACTAGCGAAAAAATTTGATTTACCCATTGTAGCGACTTGTGATGCCCATTACCTTGAGAAAGAGGATTATATTATCCAAGAAATTGCTTGGTGTATTTGCGATGGTAAAAAATTAAATGACCCGGAAAGGCGAAGATATGAATCAACAGAGTTTTACGTTAAATCAAAAGAAGAAATGATTGAACTTTTTGCTGACTATCCGGAAGCGATACAAAATACTGTAAAAATTGCAAACTTAGTTGAGACATATTCGATGGAATTTGTGAGAGTCCAACCAAAATATGACGTCAATAAAAATGAAACCGAAATAAAAAATATGCTAAAGACACATGTAAAGAGAAAAACTAACACTCGTTACCCTGTCATTACCAAAGAAATTGGGGACAGAGTCAATTATGAATTAGATATAATTAATCAAAAAGGATATAACGACTATTTTCTGGTGGTAGAGGACTATGTAGAATGGGCAAGAGATAGGAATATTTTGGTAGGACCTGGTAGGGGCTCAGGGGCTGGCTCTGTTGTAGCATACATTTTGGGCATCACTAATCTCGACCCATTTAAGTGGAAATTGATTTTCGAAAGGTTTCTAAATCCGGAAAGACCTTCGCCACCGGATTTTGATATTGATTTCCAAGACGACAGACGTGACGAGGTTTTTACATATATGGAAAAACGCTATGGCAAAGAGAATACAAGTTTTATTGGTACTTTTGGACGACTTAAAACAAAGGCGGCTATAAAAGATGTAGCAAGAGTTATGGGAATTGAGCTGTCCACTGCTGATAAATTATCTAAAATGGTAACTGTAAAGTTTGGTAAGGTCCATTCTATTGCCAAAATGAGAAGTGAAGTGCCAGAATTCGATAAAATTATTAGAACATCCCCCGATTTAGAATTAATGGCAAAATATGTAATGAAGTTGGAAAATGTAGCTCGTCATATTTCAGTTCATGCTTGTGGATTTTTGATTACACCCTCCCCTATTACTGATTATGTTCCTGTCCAAATTGAACCAAGGGCTAATAATAAAATAATTACACAGTATGAAGGGTTGCATTTAGAACCCATTGGTTTGATGAAATTTGATTTTTTGGGGCTTACCAATCTTACAATAATTGCCAAAACAATTAAATTAATTAAGGAAATCCATAAAGTCAAAATTAATATTAATACAATTCCGCTTGATGACAAAATAACTTTTCAACTATTCCAAGAAGGCAACACAAGTGGTATTTTCCAGTTTGAATCAGATGGAATGCGTAAATACTTAAAAGATTTGCAACCAACTGAAGTAGAAGATTTAATTTTCATGAATGCGGCTTATAGACCTGGTGCGATGAGTTACATTCCAAGTTATATTGCAAGGAAAAATGGACTTGAAAAGGTGGAATTCCCAGACCCTTGTTTAGAAGATATTTTGAAAACGACCTTTGGTTTTGCAATTTATCAAGAACAGGTTATTAATGTTGCAGTTATTTTTTCCGGATATACCTTAGGTGAGGCAGATGTGCTTCGTCGTGCCATGGGTAAGAAGAAAAAAGAAGTGATGGACAAGGAAAAAGAAAAATTTATAAATAAAGCAATCGAGAAGGGCCATACAAGGGCTAGAGCTATCAAGGTTTTTTCCTTTTTAGAACCGTTTGCTGATTATGGTTTTAATCGTTCGCATAGTGCCAGTTATTCTCTGATTGCATATCAGACGGCATATTTGAAGGCACATTATCCTGTGGAATTTATGGCTTGTCTAATGGAGGTGGATTGTAAGACACCTGAAAAATTGGCACGCGACCTCAATGCTTCTCAGGAAATGAATATTAAAATTTTGCCTCCTTCAGTAAATGAGAGTGTAGTTAATTTTACTATTGATAAAACTCAAGCAATAAGATTCGGTTTGTCAGGTATTAAAGGAGTTGGAATGAAAGTTATGGAAAATATTGTAGAAAAAAGGCAGGATTCCAAGTTTGCTTCTTTGGAAGATATACTAACTAAGGTTGGGACAGAAAATTTAACCAAAAAGGACTTGGAATGTTTAATAAAAGTAGGAGCAATGGATGAATTTGGATATAGGAGTCAATTACTAGAGGTATTGCCTTTGGTCTTTGATAATATATCTAAATATAAGAAGAATTTTGAGGGTGGTCAGGGGGATTTGTTTAGTGGAAATACAAATTTGTATAGTAATGATAAAATGATTGATTCTTTTCCAAAAATACCATTACCAAATACCAAACAGGAAAAGGATATTGAGCGACTGAATTGGGAAAAAGAATTGTTAGGTATTTTTTTGAGTACTCATCCATTAATTAAATATAACTATTTAATTCAAACAGGGTTAGCAATAAAATTATTTGAGGTTCTAGGTCTTGAGAGTGGAAAAAATTTCGAGGCAGTAGTAATGTTTTCAAGAATCAAAATTATTTATACAAAAAAGGACGGAAAGCCAATGGCTTTTGTAACTCTAGAAGACCAGAGTAGTAAAGCAGAGGGAGTAATTTTCCCTCGAAAATTTGAAAGAATTAGAAAATTTTTAAAAGAATTAACTCCATTATTAGTTAAGGGAACAGTAAATGAGAGGAATGGGGAAAAGTCATTAATTATTGAAGATGTTTTAGACGTAGAACAAGTAAAATTAAAGAAGGAATTAAAGATAAGCATTTGTGCTGAACAAAATAAATCAAAATTAGCACAGTTCAAGAAATTACTAAACAAATATTCAGGAGAAAATATTTTGAAAATTTATTATGGAGAGAAGGACTCCGGGAATTTTATTATCAAAAAGGTCTCTTTGTCTGAAGAATTAAACAATTTCATTCAACAATATCGTTTTTGAAATTAATGAAAAATATATTTAAGAATCGTCTTCTATTAATAATAGTACTTGCAATTCTGTCACGATTGTTATTATTAGGTGGAAGTTTGCTTGTTAATAATAATTTAGTAGAAAATTGGGTGCATTTTGACGGAGAATGGTATATTGATATAGCCAAAAATGGCTATGACTCTGAATATCCATCAGTTACCCCTGAAAATCTTTTGTGTAACGAGGGAACTGGCTTTTGCCAGCGAAATTTTGCTTTTTTTCCACTATATCCCATGACGATGAATGTTGTACACGAAATATCCGGACTGAGTATAGAGTTATCTGGGATATTGATTTCAAATATTGCCTTTGTTCTAGCAGTGTTGGTTTTGTTTAAGTTTACTAAACAAGTATTTTCGCAAAAAATCGCTGTAATTTCCTCGATTTTATTGATTGTGTTTCCCATTGGTTATGTTTTCTCTGCTGTTATGAGCGAGAGTTTGTTTCTATTGTTACTTTTATTGACACTATATTTTGCTTTTAATAATAAATATGTATTAGCAGGTGTATCCGGTCTAGTTCTTACTGCTACCCGCAATATTGGAGTTCTGGTTTTGATTCCCTTAATATTTTTGTATTGGCAGCAAAATAAAAAAGAAATTTTACTCAAACAAATTAATTGGAAAATAATTGTTTGTATGCTGATGGTACCTGCTGGGTTGATTTTTTTTGGTTTATATCTTAATCTACGAGTAAATGATTTTTTGGCATTCATACATATTCAAGCATACTGGGAAAAGCCCGTGTTAGGTCTAAATCCAATATTTGCAATCCCCTTCTCGATTTTTGACTATAGATTGGAGGGCTCTTTTAGAAATCATTTATATAATTTAACTTGGTTTGCCGGTATAGTAATTTTATTTTTCTTTTCCTCAAAAAAGAAACTATTACCTGCTTTTTTGAATAATATTTTTCTTTGGTTCATCATTCCCCTTACTGCCGGCAGTATGTTGGCATTACCCAGATATATTTGCATTCAATTTCCCATTTATATTTCTTTTGCAAAATTATTGGTGAAAAATAAAATTATTTTATATATCACAATAACAATATGCTTTTTGGCACTGTTACTTCTGACACTTCTTTATATAAAGGGCTTTTGGATTACTGTATAAAGGAGATATTAAAATAACCCAAATAGATTGTTAAATGACCATTCAACATTTATTTAGAAGACGTCGAATCGCTTTCCCGAAAATATTTTAAACAATAATTGTAATTTCCTTTCTAAAATACTTGCATTTTTGATTTAAATATTTTATAGTGGTGCAAGGTGGTGAAATGTGGTGAACTACTACAAAAAGAAAAAAGATAAATTCACTATTAAATGTTTTTACTACAAATTAATACTCATACCCCATTTTCCTCTTAATTCATCATATTTCCCACCATGTTAATCGGAGAATTCGAAGTCAAGTTAACAGATAAAAACAGAATAGCAATCCCTAAGAAGATAAGAAATGAGTTAAAAGATGATTTAATTTTATCAAGAGGTTACGAGGGATGTTTAATTTTACTAGATAAGTCGAGATGGCTTGATTTAGAAAAGTTAATTGACAAGGGTACCGTTTTGACTATGTCAACAAGGGATACCAAAAGATTTATTTTAGGTGGAGCTCACGAATTAGAGTTGGATATGCAGGGAAGATTTGTTTTACCATTGAATTTGAAGGATTATGCACAAATTAATAATGAGATTGTCTTTGTCGCAATTAAGGATTGGGTGGAGGTTTGGGCATTAGATATTTGGAATAAGAAAATTGAGGACTTATCTAAAAATGCCAGTGATATAGCGGACAAATTATATATTAAGAATTTTAAGTAAATTTTTGGGATGGAAAATAAGACGAAACATATACCTGTTCTTTTACAAGAAACGATTGGGAATTTGGAACTAAAGTCAGGCGATTGCTTTATTGATGCAACTCTGGGTGGTGGTGGACATTTTTTTGCATTGCTTACAAATTTAAAAGGTAATGGTTCTGCTATCGGCATAGATGAAGATAAGAGAGCGATTATAAGAGTAAAAGAGAAATTGATAAATGAAGGATTTAAAGTGATGTCAACAGAAGATAAAAAAAACATATTATCTAAAAATGGAATAAAAATAACATTACTAAATGAAAACTTTATAAATTTAGATAAAGAAAAAAAATTGATTAATGAAAACCCGATAAAAGTAATTATTGCTGACTTGGGTTTATCTACTGACCAGATTGAAGATGAGAAATTGGGTTTTAGTTATCAAAATGATTATGCTGACTTAGATATGCGATTGAACACAGACACACAAGTCAAGGCGAAGGACTTGCTAAATGGACTTTATAAGAAGGAATTGGAAAAAATGTTTTTTGAACTTGGAGATATTTCTTTTACAAAAATTCTTGTGCGCGAGATTTTGAAGACAAGAGAGAAGACACCATTTCAAACAGTAGGACAATTAAAAAATATTATTCAAAGAATTGTACCCTTCTATTCGCGTAGAGGTACAAATAGGCATCCTGAGGCAAAAGTGTTTCAAGCCATACGAATAGCTGTAAATCAGGAATTACATAATTTACAGTGTTTTCTGCCCCTGGCTTTTGAGACACTTGCTTCGGGAGGTCGAATAGGAGTGATTTCTTTTCACTCAGGTGAAGATAGGATTGTAAAAAATTATTTTAGGGACTTGGTGGAAAAAGATGATGCAAAATATATAAATGACGAAAGATATTATATTGCCAAGCAAGAAGAATTATTTACTAACAAAAAAAGTCATAGCGCCAAATTAAGAATCGTAACTAAAAATTAATAAAATAAATGCACAATTTTAACTAGTTCTATTTTTAGTGTTTTTAGTACTGCCTAATGGAACAATCGAATAAAACCTCAAAACATAATTATTTTTTAATAATTTTCTTTATACTCCTGTCTGTATTTGTGGGTTTGCAATTGTATATACTCAGTAATTTAGGGACAAAAGGACAAGAATTAAGTGATATAAAGTCCACACAGGGAATTATTAAAGTAGATAATGAAATTCTTAAAGCAAAAGTATTTGCGTTAAAATCTAATCAGGCAGTGCTTGATGGCTTGAATAATCATGTTAATGTTGAGGTAAAGACAATAAATTTTTTGAATCCGGATCTTAACAATATTGCTGCCCAATTTTAATTTTGTCTAAAGGTATAATAAACATATGTATGCTTTAAACAATATTCAAAATAAAAAGATGCGTATTGTTATGATTTTTTTCTTAGTATTATTTATTGCAAGTGTTGTATTGCTCTTATATTGGCAATTAATTGATAATGAAAGATTTCAAGCTATAGCAAATGCCAGGCTTATAGATATTAAAATTCCAGCTACCAGAGGTACGATTTTAGCTAGTGATGGTTCTACTTTGGCATATAGCGAGCCAAGATACGATGTATATTTATGGCTACCGGAAGTTGAAAGTTCTGAAAAAAATCAAGAACAAACCAGAGAGGACTTAATTTCAAAGGCCTCCCCTGTGTTGGCTCTAACAGAGGAACAATTAACGCAGAAGATTAAGGATGGTCCATTATGGATTAAAATTGGTGCTCGTGTAACAGTCGAGCAGAAGAACCAACTGCAGGCATTAAAGACAGAAGTTGATGAAAATAAACCATTTAAGGGAATACATTATGAGTATGCGAATCGACGAGTTTATCCAGAAGGGAAACTTGCCTCACAAATATTGGGATATGTGGGCTTTGATACCAATAGCAGAGAAAAAGGTGTTTGGGGACTTGAACAGTATTGGGATGGCAGTTTGAGGGCTCTGGAGGGTGTTGAATCAAGCGAAGTGGATAGTTTTGGTAATCCTATCACAATTTCAAGTTCTGATTCAATCGCTTCGAAAGAAGGTGCTACACTTTATACAACGATAAATAAAACGATTCAGACAATCTTAGAAACGAAAATAAAAGAAGGGTTTGAACAATTTAAAGCAAAATCAGTAACTGGAATTATTATTGAACCCAAAACAGGGGCGATATTAGCCATGGCTAACTATCCAAGTTTCGACCCAAATAAATATTACGAAGAGACAGATGCAGAAGTATTTGGAAACAAAGCAATTTCTAATCCATATGAAATTGGCTCTGTCTCAAAGGCATTTACTTTATCTGCGGCTATAGATTTAGGTAGAGTGAGTCCGAATACAGTTCTATTACCTGACGGACATAATGGTTGTGAAATTATTTCACCAAATTCAGCACCTGAAGACCGTTGTGTAAGCCACGAAACAAATAAAAATCCCACCAAAATAATTGATTGTATATGTGTGTATAATCGTAAGCCGGTAAGAAGGATGATAAATGTTTTAGACGGTCTTACAAGTTCTGATAATATTGCCTTTAGACATATTGCTTTAACTATGAGTTATCAGGAATTTAGGGATTATTTATCAAGATTTGGTGCAGGGAAAGTAACTCAGGTGGATTTACCTAGTGAGTCATATGCAACTTTAAAAGATGCATCTAAGTGGAATTATTCTGACCAAGCGGTCTATTCCTATGGACATGGTTACTCTATGACTCCACTTGAGACAGTAGTTGGAGTTGCTGCGATTGCAAATGATGGTGATAGAATGCAACCATATCTTGTCTCAAAAATTATTGACAGTGATTCGACTGTTACTGAATTTAAACCAAAAGTAATTGCTCATGTTATTAAACCGGAAACGGCAAAGACGGTCTCAAGCATGATGCATCAAGTATATCTGAATCAATTAATTGAAAAAAAATACAAGATATTAGCTAAATATAATATTGGATTAAAGTCAGGGACCGCTCTTATTCCTTACACCGATAAACCGGGATATTCATCTGATATTAATACAACATTTTTGGGTTTTGATGCATCTGCGGAGAAAAAATTTGCTATGATTATCAAACTGGAAAAGCCCGAAGTTGGGGATTTGTCCTTTTACAATGCTCGTATTCTTTGGCTAGACACATTGTTGGCTATAAAAGATCCGTTGAATTTATAAGATTGCAGTTCATAAACAACTTGGAATAAAAGGGAATACGATGCGGTCTATGAAATATTTAGTATTATGACTCGTTTATCTAGGTTATAATTACTAATAATTTAGTTTTTTAAAAATTATTTCTATGGCAACATACAAAATCGAAGGAGGGACACCTCTTGTAGGTACTATTTCTCCTGTGCCGAATAAAAATTCTATTTTGAAATTAATTCCTGCGGCATTATTAACAGAAGAAGCCGTAATAATTCATAATGTACCAAAAAGTAGTGATGTACGGCTGATGTTAAAAATTGTTAAACAACTAGGTGGGAAGGTGTCATATCTTGGTGATGGTAATTCAGTAAAAATTCACGGGGATACTATGAATACTTTTGAAATTGACTCGGAATTATCACAAAAGGCAAAGGCCTCAATAATGTTTATGGCTCCCCTGTTGTTAAAGTTTAAGAAAGCGTATATGCCTATTCCGGGAGGATGTAAACTTGGCACTAGACCCTTAGATGCATTTGTTGATAATATGTTGCAGATGGGTGCACAGTACCGCCGAGAAAAAGGATATTATTTTGAAGCGAATAATTTAAAAGCAGCAAAAATTTGGTCATGGTTTCCAAGTGTTACTGCCACCGAAAACACAATAATGCTTGCTGTATTAACCTCCGGAATGACAGAAATATATAATGCAGCTTGTGAACCCCATACCCAGGACTTATGCAATATGCTTAATGCAATGGGGGCAAGGATTTCAGGTATTGGCTCGAATAAATTAATCATTGAAGGAGTAGACCAACTTCATGGTGTTGAATGGAATGTGATTCCTGATCATCTTGATATTGGTGCATATATTGCGGCTGCATTAATGACTAATGGAGAAATTACAATCGAGAACGCTATTCCTGAGCATATGAGTTTAATTTTACAATTTTTTGAAAAAATTAACGCGAAAGTGATAGTGAAAGACAATACAATTTATATTCCTAAAAATCAAAAACTAAAATGTGCATTGACTGTCCGGGGAGATATTTTTGATGTTAAAACATTTGCATGGCCATTCCTTCCACCGGATTTTGTCCATGTGGCTGTGGTATCTGCTCTTATGGCAGAGGGAAGTTTTGTCTTTCATAATTCTTTTTATGAATACGGATTCTTCTTCATTGAAGAATTAGCCAAAATGAAAGCAAAATTGATTATGGCTGATCCATATAGAATTATTACTTTTGGTCCAACAAAATTTCAATCAGCAAAAATAATTGCTCCAAATATAATTCAAGCAACGATGGCCTTGTTTTTGGCTGCACTAAGTGCAAGTGGGACAACAATACTTGAAGATAGTGAAGATGCATTACTAAGGAGGTATCCTGATTTGATTGCGAATTATTCAAAATTAGGTGCTAAAATTACCAAGACATAAATAAAAATCATGGTTAGAGAAATTTTCAAAAATATTATGAGTTTATTGGCAAAGTGGGCGATTAAGAAACATCAAATGTCGATAATTGTTGTAAGTGGGTGGTATGGGACAGAAATTACTAGGGAGTTTGTTTATACCGTATTAAAGACCAAATATGCAGTAAGGAGGAATTTGAAAAATCCTTGGTGGGATTTGTCTTTCCCTCTTGCTATCTTGGGTTATGCCGATTATCAAAGAAACTGGATAGAATGGTTGGGGTTAATTATTAAAGCAGTGGTTCGGTTGATTTTAGGCGGCAGACATAAACATTATATTGTACTAAATATTAATTATTCTAACCTCGAAACAATAAAATATTGGTCGAGATTTATCAAGCCGGGATATTTAATAATTACTGGCTACAAGAAAAATTATGGTTTCATAGATACCCTAATTGCCAATACGATTATTAATAAAGGTAAAATTTTATATAACCAAAAAAATAAGATTCTTTTGAAAGAAACATTCAAAAATTATCAAAAAACGTATAGTTTTGGAGCAGAAAAGAACGATATGTCTTTACACATTGAACAGAATTCTGTCTCAACCATCTATTCATGTCTGGGTGACACAATTACTGTTCGAAAAAATATTCTTCCAAGCATTAATAATGAAATAATTGCGTCTAGTTTGCTAATGGGTAAAATCAAAAAAATTGATTTAACCGAAGGACTGTATGCTATCATTAAATATGGCTTGCCCAAGAGATTAATAACTCAAATAAAAGCTAATCTTAAGGTCTAACTTTTTAACTGTTTTTAATATCAAACAATTATCACAAGAAAAAATTGCTCGATTTTTGGTAAAAGAGAAATATTCTAAGGGTGACTTTGTAAAGTTATATCAAATATTTAGTAAAAAAATATTTGACTTTTTAAAAAGAAAGGTCTCAAATAAAGAAATAGCTGAAGATTTAACTGCAGAGGTTTTTGAGAAAGTCCTAAAGACAATAAATGATTATCAATGGCAAGGAATTAGCGTTTCAGCATGGATTTACCGAGTAGCAAGAAATCACTTAATTGACTACTATCGAAAACAAAATAAATTTAAAGATGATACGTCATTTGACGATGTTGTAAATATTGTTGAATCAAATTCACCCACAGCTGAGACAGAGATTATCCAAGATGAAGAAGATATTATTCTTTTTAGAACATTAAAGGAACTCGATGAGGAGGACCAATATCTTATTTATTACAAATTTTTCGAAGAAATGAGTAATAGTGAGATTGCACAAATTGTTGGACAAACCGAAACCAATGTTGGCACTAGATTGCACAGGATTAGAAAAAAAATGGAAAAAATTATTAAAATTAAATCCAATGAAAAAGTTTTTTAGACAATACAAAAATTTTGTTCATGCCAGTCAAGGTGTACTGGCAGAAATTTATTATGGCTTGCCCTATAAAAAATTGAAATTCATTGCTGTTACCGGCACTGATGGCAAAACGACCACTACTCAACTTATCGAGCATATTTTGCAGAA
>Ga0315273_10010126_pt1 | contig 11999 bp, 7 predicted proteins | sample YL17G02_0_MG_FD_205753 | JGI IMG/M metagenome (GOLD analysis project Ga0315273, IMG submission 205753) | Sediment microbial communities from Yellowstone Lake, YNP, Wyoming, USA - YL17G02_0 | ecosystem: Environmental > Aquatic > Freshwater > Lake > Sediment | place: USA: Wyoming | collected... | reverse complement strand
TACTAGCCCCGGAGGAAATCATGGAATCCCACGCACATCCGAATCGGCTGGGCATCCGGGGGTGGGTCGGCGGCGGGCGCTGGGGCTTCGAGCGCTATCTGTACACGCTCCACCGCCTCACCGGGCTCGGCCTGCTCACCTACTTCCTGCTGCACATCTTCGTCACCTCGGCCCGGGTCTTCGGTCCCGGCCCCTGGAAGGAGATGATGGAGGCCGTGGAAGGCCCGTTCTTCAAGATCGGTGAGTACCTGGTCTTCGCCGCCTTCGCCTTCCACGCCGTCAACGGCATCCGGCTCGCACTGATCGAACTCGGCTTCGCGGTCGGCAGGCCCATCGAACCCATCTACCCCTACGCGACCTCGGTCGGCCGGCAGCGGCCGCTCGCGCTCGCGGTGCTGCTGATCGCGGGCGTGCTCGCGGTCTGGGGTGGTTACAACTTCTTCTTCATGGACTAGGAGGCCACCATGCGAGACCGCACGCTCTGGACCTGGCACATCTTCGCAGGCGTGGTGATCCTGGTCTTCCTCGGCCTGCACATGACCATCATGCACCTCAACGGGACGTTCCCGACCTTCAACAACCCCTTCGGCGGCGAGGCCGAGTCCTGGCAGAACGTCGCGGCCCGCGCGAAGAGCCTGTTCTTCACCCTGACCTACGTGGTCATGCTCGGCGCGGCGCTGTACCACGGGCTCTTCGGCCTGCGGGGCATCCTGCTCGAGCTGAACCCCGGCGCCGGGCTGCGCAAGGGCATCAACGTGGCGCTCTCGATGCTCGGCCTGGCGTTGTTCGCCTTCGGGGCCTGGGTCGCCATCACGGCTCCCGGCGTCATGTCCCGGATGGGAGGCTGACATGGCCGGCACGAGCCTGAAACAGGTGACCTTCCACCTCCGCCGCTACGAGCCCGGCAAGGACCGCGAGCCGCACTGGGAGCAGTACCAGGTCGACGCGCCGCCGGGCATGACCGTGCTCGACGGCCTGTGGAAGGTGAAGGAACTGTTCGCGCCGACCCTGGCGTGGCGCTCGTCCTGCCGCATGGGCATCTGCGGTTCGTGCGGCATGCTCATCAACGGCCGCCCGCGGCTCGCCTGCAACACGCAGATCTCCGAACTGCAGAGCGACGTCGTGGCGGTGGGACCGCTGCCCAACTTCGGCATCATCAAGGACCTGGTCCCCGACCTGCACCCGATGTTCGAGGCCCACCGCGAGCTGATGCCCTACCTGATCCGCGAGGACACCCAGGAGCAGGAGAACCCGACCGGGGAATACTGGCAGACGCCGCACGAGCTGGAGCGCTACCTGCAGTTCAGCTACTGCATCAAGTGCGGCTGCTGCATGGCGGCCTGCCCGACGGTGGCGACCGATCCGGAGTATTCCGGGCCGATGCCACTGGGCCAGGCTCACCGCTACAACAGCGACACGCGTGACGGCGGGTTCGCGAAACGCCGCGAGGCGCTCTCCGAGGTGCGTGGACCGTGGCGCTGCCACTTCGCGGGCGAGTGCTCGCAGGTCTGCCCCAAGGGCGTGGATCCGGCCAAGGCAATCCAGCTGATGAAGCAGGACCTGGTCTTCGACCTGCTGAAGCTGCGCGGGCGCAAGCCGGCCGCGAGGCTGGTGGCCACGCCCTGCGGCAAGCGGCGCGAGGACATCCCGGCCGCACCACCGCGGACGATCACGAAGGCCTGAGACCCGCAGACCGTCCCGAATCCAACGAGGCCCCGTCCCGGAGCACCGGGGCGGGGCCGGTTCCATCACGTGCCGCGCCCGTCTGCCCGGGCGCAGATCGCTCCACCGGCAGCGAGTCGCCTCCGGCCGCGACCGGGCGTCCGGTCCCCACCCCTTCACCACCAGGAACGGCCGCAACCGCGCCACGCGCTTCGCCCGGTCCGCCCCTTCCACCACGCGCACCACGTCGGCCGCATCCTGCAGGCCTCACCGGTCTCCTCGCGCAGTGTGTCGCGCATGTGATCGGGGCAGACCTGGTGGCCCCGCCCGCGCGAGCCGCAGCGGATCAGCACCGTGACCACGCCGCGCTGGAGCCCGAACACCCGCGCCGCAGCCTCGTCGTTGATCTTGTCCAGCCCACCCGCGGCCATCCGAAGGCCATTGACGAGGCCGCAGGACCCTGTAGTCTGGAACCAGCTGCTGTAAGCCTCCTTCCGTAGCAGGCCCCGACGAGAGGAGAGACCCGTGCTGGCACCTGGCACTTCGCTCGGCCCCTACCGGATCCTCGCGCCCCTCGGCGCGGGCGGGATGGGCGAGGTCTACCGCGCCCACGACACGCGGCTGGGCCGCGACGTCGCGGTCAAGGTGCTGTCCCCGCATCTGGCCGCCACACCCGAGGTCCGCGCCCGCTTCGAGCGCGAAGCCCGCACGATCTCCCAGCTCAACCACGCCCACATCTGCACGCTTTACGACATCGGCCACCAGGACGGCACCGACTACCTGGTGATGGAGCTGTTGGATGGCGAGACCCTCGCCCACCGGCTGGAGAAGGGCGCGCTGCCGGTGGCGGACGTGCTGGCGCTCGGCGCGCAGATCGCCGATGCGCTGGCCCGGGCGCACCACGCGGGCGTGGTGCACCGGGATCTCAAGCCCGGCAACGTGATGCTGACCAAGTCCGGGGCGAAGCTGATGGACTTCGGCCTCGCGCGGGCGGCGGGGCTGGCCGCGGCCCCTGGCGTGATGACCGAGTCGCCGACGGTGAGCCGACCCTTGACGGCGGAGGGGACGATCGTCGGGACGTTCCAGTACATGGCGCCCGAGCAGTTGGAGGGCAAGGAGGCGGACCCACGCACGGATCTCTGGGCACTCGGCTGCGTGCTCTACGAAATGGCGACGGGGCAGCGGGCGTTCGAGGGAGCCAGTCAGGCGTCGCTGATCTCGTCGATCATGAAGGATGAGCCGCGCCCGATGGGAGCGTTGGAGCCGGATCCGGCTTCGCCGGGTGCCCCGCCGCCTGCCCTCGACCGGATCGTGCGCGAGTGCCTGGCCAAGGACCCGGAGGAGCGGATCCAAAGCGCCCACGACGTGAGACTCCAGCTCGAATGGATCCGCGAAGCGGACTCGCGGGCCGACGTCCCTTGCGGATACCCGTCGGAGGCGAGTCGGGCGTCCCGGCGGCCAAGTCGGGAGCGGCTGGCGTGGATTGCCTCGCTGTCGGTCGTGACCCTGGGGATGCTCGTGGCCGTCCTGTTGCTCCTAAGGTCCGGGGCCGGGCCCGAGACCATCTACGCATCGCTCGTGGCTCCAGCGGGGGGAGAGTTCTCGTCCAGCTACGCCAATCCGCTTCCCCTGGCCGTCTCTCCCGACGGGGCTCAAATCGTGTTCTGCGCGCGCAAGGGTGAAGGTCCCGACGTGTTGTGGGTGCGGTCCCTGGATTCTCCGGACGCCCGGCCGCTCCCCGGCACCGAGAACGCGCATGGTCCGTTCTTCTCGCCAGATGGACGCTCGATCGGGTTCTTTGCCGAGGCGAAGCTCAAACGGGTCGACATCGCCGGCGGATCCGCCATCACCCTGGCCGATGCGCGCGATCCACGGGGTGGCACGTGGGGCCGCGATGGCATGATCCTGTACGCCACCACTGGGGAAGGGCCGATCTTCAGGGTCGCGGCAGATGGCGGACGGGCGGCCGAGGTAACCGCACTCGACACGACCCTGGGCGAGAGCACCCATCGCTACCCGGTATTCCTGCCCGATGGGCGTCACTTCCTCTATCTGGCCAGGCGCGGCGGCACGGGGGCGGGCGAGGAGGCAGCGATCTACGCTGCCGACTTGGGATCTCCCGATCGCACATTGGTCGTGGGGGTCGCGTCCAACGTCGTGTACGCCGCGGGCCATCTGCTCTATGCGCGCGAGGGCAGCCTGGTGGCCCAGCCATTCGACACCGGACGCCTCGCCACGACGGGGCCAACCGTACCGCTGGTGGAGGATCTGCAGTGGGACGAGCGGTTCAGCCGCGGCGTCTTTGCGGCGTCCCGGAACGGGGTTCTCGCCTTCATGACCGGCAAGGCGCGGACACGCACGCAGCTTCTGTGGCTGGACCGGAGCGGCCGCAGGCTCGAGCGGGTCGGCGAGGCGGCTGACTATACCTACGGCGGCACACCCGCCATCTCTCCCGATGGTGGACGGGCGGCGATGGGAATCCTGAACCCGGAGCGGGGGAACTCCGGTATCTGGATCGTGGATCTCGCAACCGGGCGCCGGCGCAAGCTGACGGTTGACGATGCCGACCATCCCGGGTGCGCCTGGTCACATGACGGAAGGCGGGTCGTCGTGGACCAAGGCGCTGCCGGCCAACAACCTGTTCCCCTGGTGCTCAGGACCGTGGACGGGCCCGGTGTTGACACCGTGACGATGCGGGCCGGCTGGCTCTGGCCCAGGTCGGCCTCACCGGACGGCAGGTTCATCCTCTTCGACGTGAACCCCGGGATCACATCGGACATCCTGGCCGCGCCGGTGTCGGGAAAGGGCCCGCCCATTCCGGTGGCGGCGGGCCCGGCGTACGAACTGACGGGTCAGTTCTCTCGCGACGGGCGGCTGGTGGCCTACACCTCCGACGAGTCGGGCCGCGACGAGGTCTACGTGGTGTCATTCCCGGTGCCGGGTGGAAAGTGGCAGGTGTCGCAGGACGGCGGGAGCGAGCCCCGCTGGAGCCGTGACGGAAGGGAACTGTTCTACGTGGACCGGGAGAACTGGATCTCGTCCGTCGGGGTGGTTGCCTCGCCGTCGGGCTTCGAGACCGGCGCGGTCCGGCAGCTCTTCCAGCTGCACACTGCCGGAGGAGACTGGCGCTACGACGTATCTCCGGATGGGTCGCGATTCCTCGTCACGGTGCCGCAGGAGGAGAAAGCGTCCCCGACTGTCTCCCTGATGACCAACTGGCCCGCGCTGCTGAGGAAGAAGTAGATGCTGGCCGCCGGCACGAAGCTCGGCCCCTACCAGATCCTCGCCCCGCTGGGCGCGGGCGGGATGGGCGAGGTCTATCGGGCTCACGACACGCGCCTGGGCCGCGATGTCGCGGTCAAGGTGCTGTCCCCGCATCTCGCTGCCACACCTGAGGTGCGGGCGCGCTTCGAGCGCGAGGCCCGCACCATCTCCCAGCTCAGTCACCCGCACATCTGCACCCTGTTCGACATCGGTCACCAGGACGGCACCGACTACCTGGTGATGGAATTGCTCGAGGGCGAGACGCTCGCCCACCGCCTAGAGAAGGGCCCCCTGCCCGTGGCGGAGATGCTGATGCTCGGCACCCAGATCGCCGACGCGCTGGACCGGGCACACCGGGCAGGGGTGGTGCACCGGGATCTAAAGCCCGGCAACGTCATGCTGACGAGGTCCGGGGCGAAGCTGATGGACTTCGGCCTGGCGCGGGCGGCGGGACTGGGGGCGGCCCCGGGGATCATGACCGAATCACCGACGGTGAGCCGACCCTTGACGGCGGAGGGGACGATCGTCGGGACGTTCCAGTACATGGCGCCGGAGCAACTGGAGGGCAAGGAGGCGGACGCGCGGGCCGACCTCTGGGCGCTGGGGTGCGTGCTGTACGAGATGGCGACCGGAAAGCGGGCGTTCGAGGGGGACAGCCAGGCGAGCCTGATCGCGGCCATCCTGGAGCACGAGCCGCGACCGATCGCAGAGCTGAAGCCCAGGTCGCCGCCGGCGCTCGAGCGCGTGGTGAAGCGCTGTCTCGCCAAGGATCCGGAGTGCCGCTGGCAAAGCGCGCGCGACCTGATGCACGAACTGCAGTGGATCGCTGCGGCCGGATCGCAGGCGGGCGCACCCGCCGCGGCGCCGGCACGGCATCGGCGGGGCGCGATGGGCTGGCTGGCGATCGGGCTTCTCGGCTCTGCGGTCGGGGTGGTGGCCGCCACGGCGATCGTGAGCCGCCAGGCGGGATCTCGCGTCGTCTCGTTCACGCCCAAGACCTTCCAGCCGTATCCGGTCTTCAATGCGCGCTTCGCACCCGACGGGGAGAGCATCGTCTTCAGCGCGGCGCCGGAGGGGAACACGCCGGAGCTCTTCTCGATCCGTCCCGAGTACATCGCGCCACGCCCGCTCGGGTTTCCGCGGACTCACCTGCTGGCCGTGTCGTCGAGCGGAGAGCTGGCGGTGCTCACCGAAGCGAGGCACATCGCGCACTGCGTCTTCAGGGGCACACTGGCGCGGCTGCGGCTCGGAGCGGAGGCTCCGCGGGAACTGCTCGAGAACGTGCGGGATGCCGACTGGAATCCCGATGGCTCGGGCCTGGCGATCATCCGTGAGGTCGGCGGCAGAGACCGCCTCGAGTACCCGATTGGGAAGGTCCTGTGCGAGTCGGGTGGCTACCTGAGCGACGTTCGCTTCTCGCCGCGGGGCGACCGGATCGCGTTCTTCGACCACCCGATCAAGTGGGACGATCGCGGTTCGTTGAAGGTCACGGATCTCTCCGGCCGGGTGACGGAACTGTCCACTGGCTACGCCGCGGAAGAGGGAGTCGCCTGGTCACGGGACGGTGGGCAGATCTACTTCTCGGGAGCGGACAGCAGCGGCACCTCCGGCTTCGGCGGGTGGGTCTTCGCGATCACGCTGTCGGGCAAGAGACGCGTCGCCCAGCAGAGTTCGGGCGCGTTGATCATCCACGACGTCTCCCGACAGGGCCGCTGGCTCGTCACCCGGGACGACCTCCGATACGCGATCGCAGGTCGACCGTCGGGAGCGAGCAACGAGCGCGACCTGTCCTGGCTGGATGGCTCCGGCCTGCCGTCTCTCTCCGCCGATGGGCGGACGATGCTCTTCACCGAGTACGGCGGACAGCACAACGTCAACTACCAGGTCTGTCTCCGGGGAACGGACGGCTCGGCCGTCGTGCGACTGGGGGAAGGACTTGGCGAACAGCTGTCCCCGGATGGCGAATGGGCGCTGGCCTTCGTTCCGACCTCTCCCTGGCAACCCGTACTCTACGCGACTGGCGCGGGCGAGACCGTGAAGCTCGAGCGCGGGAACATCGAGGCCTACGGGAATGGGGCGGCCTGGTTCCCCGATGGGCGACGCGTCATTCTGTGCGGCGCGGAGCCGGGACGAGCTCCGCGCGTGTACGTGCAGGAAGTTCCGGGCGGTAGACCGCGTGCAATCACGCCGGAGGGCACACACCTCGGCGCCTTGTCGCCCGACGGCAGGTTGGTGCTGGCGCGCGGGAGCGACGGATCGTGGGCCACGTACCCTGTCGAAGGAGGAACGCCCCGCCCCGTGCCCGGTCTCACGGCCAGGGACGAAATCGCCCGCTGGAGCAAGGACGGGCTGTCCGTGTACGCCTTCGATCCGCGACAGGTACCGTGCCGGGTGGACCAGCTCACGCTCGCCACCGGGCAGCGGGATTCCATGATGCTGCTGGGAACGGGAGGCCGGACCGGCCTGGTCCGGGTGGTCACAGTCAGCATGGCCGACGACCCGCACGTCTACGCCTACTCCCCCTACCACATGCTGTCGACTCTCTTCGTCGTGGACGGTGCGCGATGACCCTCGCCCCCGGCACACGTCTCGGCCCGTACGAGATCGTCGCCCCGCTCGGTGCTGGGGGCATGGGCGAGGTCTACCGCGCCCACGACCCCCGCCTCGGCCGCGACGTGGCGATCAAAGTGCTGCCACCGCACCTAGCCGCCGCTCCCGAGGCCCGCGCGCGCTTCGAGCGCGAGGCACGAACCATCTCGCAGCTCAACCATCCGCACATCTGCGCGTTGTTCGACGTCGGCCGGGCACCCGGCGGGCACCCGCCGGAGGCGGGTCGCGGGTCGGACGGCACCGACTACCTGGTGATGGAGCTGCTCGAGGGTGAGACCCTCGCGCACCGCCTGGAGAAGGGGCCGCTGCCGGTAGCCGAGGTGCTTTCGCTGGGTGCGCAGATCGCCGACGCGCTGGACCGTGCCCACCACGCGGGCGTGGTGCACCGGGACTTGAAGCCCGGGAACGTGATGCTGACGAAGTCGGGCGCGAAACTGATGGACTTCGGACTGGCGCGGGCGGCCGGGCTTGCTGGGGCCGCGCCGGGCGCCCTGACGGAATCCCCAACGGTGAGCCGGCCGCTGACCAGGGAAGGCACGATTGTCGGAACGTTCCAGTACATGGCGCCGGAGCAACTGGAGGGCAAGGAAGCGGACGCGCGGGCCGACCTCTGGGCGCTGGGGTGCGTGCTGTACGAGATGGCGACCGGAAAGCGGGCGTTCGAGGGCCAAAGCCAGGCGTCGCTGATCGCGGCCATCCTGGAGCACGAGCCGCGGCCGATCCTGGAGTTGCAGCCGCTGTCGCCGCCGGCGCTGGAACATCTGGCGAGGCGCTGCCTGGCGAAGGACCCGGACAAGCGCTGGCAGAGCGCAGGTGACCTTGCGCGCGAGCTCGAGTGGGTCGCTACGGGGGGCTCACAGACGGGCAGACCGGCACCGGTCGTCGCGCGACGGCGGCACCGCGAGCGCCTGGCGTGGACCCTGGCTGTAGCGGCCGCGGTTGTCGCGATCGTGACGGTTGTGGTCACCCGGCTCACGCTCCGCCCGCCCGCCCTCGCGCCCTTGCGCTTCAGCATCACGGCGCCCCCGGGCCAGGCCCTGTCGACCGACGGGCCAAATGTCGTGATCTCGCCCGACGGACGGCGAATCGCGTTCATCGCGGCGGATTCCTCCGGCACGGGGAGGCTGTGGACCCGGCCGATGGACTCGTTCTCGGCGCAGCCCCTTGCCGGCACCGAGAACGCGGCCCTTCCCTTCTGGTCCCCCGACAGCCGCTTCATCGCCTTCTTCGCCGGCGGCAAGCTCAGGAAGACCGCGGTGGGCGGCGGCGCGCCCGAGGTGATTTGTGATGCCTTCAACGGGCGCGGCGGGACCTGGGGCAAGAACGGCGTGATCGTCTTCGCGCCCCTGACCACAGGCCCGCTGTTGCGGGTCTCGGCCGATGGGGGAGCGCCGGCCGAGGTCGCGCGGCCGGATTCCACGCGGCGGGAGACCGGGCTGCGATTCCCGTGCTTCCTCCCCGATGGCAGGCACTTCCTCTTCGTGGGCGTTCCCCGCAAGCGGGCGGGCTTCGACGTCTACATGGGCGCCCTGGACTCGAAGGAGCGCAGGCTCATCATGTCCGCCGGCTCGGCGCCGGTCTATGCCGAGCCGGGCTATCTGCTCTTCGAGCGCGGCGGCCGCCTGGCGGCCCAGCGGTTCGATCGGTTCCGATTGCGCCCGGTGGGCGGGGTCGTGCCGTTGGGCGACGCGTCGCCTGCCTCGTCGTACGACAGCGCACCCCAGGTGTCGCCGGCAGGCGGGGCGTTCGTCCAGATCGCGGCGAGCCTGCCGAACACGCAGCTGGCGTGGCTCGATCGCACCGGCCGCACGTCGGGAGCGGTTCCCCTTCCACCCGGTCGCTACGAAGTTCCCACCCTGTCCCCGGACGACCGGAAGGCGGCGGTGACGAAGGTCAGTTCCGCGACCAGCGGAGACCTCTGGATCGTCGATCTGCAGCGGGCTGTTGCCACCCGCGCCACCTTCGATGGCTCGGCGGCGTCGGGCACACCGGGGATCTGGTCCCCGGACGACAGTCGCATCGCATTCCAGTGCAACCCCTTGGGCCCCTATGACGTCTACCAGGTGCTCGCCAGCGGCCTGGGGCCACCGGAACCGCTCGTTCAATCCCACGCGGCGTTCAAGATACCCCTGGATTGGTCGCGTGATGGGAAGTACTTCGTCTTCTCACAGAACGACGAGGCGACCGGCTGGGACCTGTGGCTGCTGCCCCTGCAGGGTGACCGCAGGCCCGTGCCCTTCGTCCGCAGTCCCTTCGACGAGCTCACCGCGAGCCTCTCACCCGACGGGCGCTGGCTGGCCTACGACTCGAACGAGACCGGAACGGCGGAGATCTACGTATGCGCCTTCCCCCAGCCGGGGGAGAAGTACCGGGTCACGACCTCGGGAGGGACCGGCGCGCACTGGTCGAGGGACGGCCAGGAACTGCTGATCTGGACGGGCGGGTCGCCCGTACTCCCCGGAACCGGCCCAGTCTATTCCGTGCCGATCGAGATGACCCCGTCGTTCAAGTCGGGCACGCCCAGGCTGCTCTTCACCCCGCGGCAGGATGTCGCAGGCGTCACGGCCACTCGCGACCACGCGCGCTTCCTGGCCGCGGTTCCAGTGGAGGGAGCGGCCCCCGCCAGCATCACGGTGGTGATGAACTGGCAGGCGGCGCTGAAGCGCTAGGGGCGCGCCCGGATCAGCGGCCGCTTCCCGTGGCCCCCTACCCCTTGACGACCAGAAAGGGCTTCAGCCGCGCCACGCGCTTCGCCAGGTCCGCCCCCTCGACCACGCGCACCACGTCGGCAACGTCCTTGTAGGCCTCGCTGGTCTCCTCGCGCAGCGTGTCGCGGCCTTCGTAGCGCACGGCAATGCCGGCCTCGCGCAGTTCGGCCACCAGGTCGCGGCCGCTGGTCTCGCGCACCGCCTGGGTGCGGCTCATGCGGCGCCCGGCGCCGTGGCAGGTGGAGCCGAAGGCGTGCGCCATCGAGCCGGGGCGCCCGGCCAGCACGAACGAATAGCGCCCCATGTCGCCCGGCACCAGCACCGGCTGGCCCACCGCCCGGTAGGCCGCTGGCACCTCGGGATGCCCCGGCGGAAAGGCGCGCGTCGCCCCCTTGCGATGCACCAGGCAGCGCACCGTGCCCGCTGCGGTCCGGTGCCGCTCGAACTTGGCGAGGTTGTGCGCCACGTCGTAGACCAGCGTGAGCCCGAGCGACTCGTGGCTGCGGCGCAGCGTGGACTCGAAGGCGCGGCGCACCTCGTCGGCGATGCACTGCCGGTTCGCCCAGGCGAAGTTGGCGGCCGCCCGCATCGCGCCCAGGTAGGAAGTGGCCTCGGGCGAGCGCAGCGGGGCGCAGGCGAGCTGGCGGTCCGGCAGCGTGATGCCCCAGCCGGTGAGCTTGCGCGCGACCTCGCGCACGTGGTCGGTGCAGACCTGGTGGCCAAGGCCACGCGAGCCGCAGTGGATCATCACGGTCACCATGCCCCGTGCGAGCCCGAACACCCGCGCCGCCTGCTCGTCGTGGATTTCGTCCACTTCCTGCACCTCGAGGAAGTGATTGCCCGAGCCCAGCGTGCCGAGTTGGTCGCGGCCGCGGCCCTTCGCCCCCGCACTCACCGCGTCCGGATCGGCATCGGCCAGCGCGCCACCCTCCTCACAGTGCTCGAGGTCACTCGCGCTGCCCATGCCGCGCCCGACCACCCAGCCGGCGCCCTCGCGCAGCACGCGGTCCAGCTCGCCCGGCTTCAGGCGCAGCGGACCCGTGGAGCCCACGCCGCAGGGCACCTCGCGGAAGAGCGCGTCGGCCAGCGCCTCCACGCGCGGGGCCAGGTCGGCACGGGTGAGGCGGGTGCGCATCAGGCGCACGCCGCAGCCGATGTCGTAGCCCACCGCGCCCGGCGAGACCACGCCCTCTTCGGGATCGAAGGCCACCACGCCGCCGACCGGCAATCCATAACCCCAGTGAGCGTCAGGCATCGCGATCGAGGCCTCGAGGATGCCCGGCAGGGTCGCGGCGTTGCGGATCTGCTCGCAGGTGCGGTCGGCGAGGATGTGCTCGAGCAGCGGACGGTCGGCGAAGACGACGCCGGGCACGCGCATCGCGCCGGTGCGCGGAATCATCCAGCGGAAATCGTCGAGCCGCTCGAGCCCGGCGGTGGAGATGGCGTCCATGACGGGCGGGAGTCTGCGCCCGTCGCGGGATGCGTTCAACCCGGGCGGGGCGGGCGATCGGGGTGTGAGGAGTGCGCCAGGCGCGTTGCGGAGCGCGTTCAACCGGGCGGGGCGCGGCGGGGCGATCGCAGTGGCGAGAGAGCGCCAGGCGCGTCGCGCGGCATCCCTGCAGCCATTGGCCCCGTGAGGCGCCGTGGTCTGCGGACGAAACGCGGAGCGAACGAAAGGTGCAACCGGGGACATGGTCTACAGAACAGACCGGGGACATAGGTAACAGTCTTCAACGTCGGTAAGGTGTGCGGCGG
>Ga0315273_10010125_pt1 | contig 12001 bp, 12 predicted proteins | sample YL17G02_0_MG_FD_205753 | JGI IMG/M metagenome (GOLD analysis project Ga0315273, IMG submission 205753) | Sediment microbial communities from Yellowstone Lake, YNP, Wyoming, USA - YL17G02_0 | ecosystem: Environmental > Aquatic > Freshwater > Lake > Sediment | place: USA: Wyoming | collected... | reverse complement strand
CGTTCTTTTCCTCATCGCTTCCAACTCCATACTCTTCTCCTGATCCTTGTGAACGCGATCGATCGCCTTTGCCAATTCGTCCGTGTCTGCCGAGATTTTTGCCTTGAGGTAATACGTAAGTCCGTCCCATTTCTCCTCGAGGATGATCGTGCTAACTATCCCTGCGGTGAACGATATAACCTTATCTTTGGTCACTTCGGAATCTTTCACCTCGGTTACGCTGATGACGTAGGTCCCCAATTCTTCCAGAAGAAGCCGTTTGACCTGCTCGAAGGCGATGGTCCTGGAGGACAATTTGCTGTCCGCCTCGCTGGCCTGATAGCGGTACTCCCTGATGTAACTCACAGTTTTTGCGGATGTTATCGAAGGAAACAGCAATAACGCCGTGACGAACAGGAATGCATGACTTATCTTTCGGTATGTGCTCATGGTCTATGCCATCCGGTGTTATTCAGTAAATCCGCCCCGCCCGTATCTTACGTCATGAACAAGCAAGTATGTCGTCTGATCCATTACAATGTTTTCACTTATCTCCAAGGATTCAACGCCGTTATTATTCAGGACTCTTCTCATGTCGGTTAAATTTACGGAATGGCGGAATACATTAAAATTATATTTGTCAACAAGAAGAAATGTGATGCTTGAAGATTGCTTCTTCATCTGCACCTTTAAGTTTTCGTTATACGGTGAGCATTTCATGCTGTAAAATAATTTCCCATTACGCCAAATGGTTTTCAACGATACCGACAAGTTGTTATTATTGCCTATAGGTAACGTTGCCTCTTCAAATTCTTTAATGGACGAGAGTCTTTCCTCCAAGTCTTCCTTCTCCCTCGGCATTATTACTTTATTTGCTTCTCCGCCAACCATCCAGGTTGTTTCCCCGGTCCATTTGTCAAACCTGTAGAAGCCGCCATCGGTTTTTTCCAATGCATATCGTCCTGCGCATCCGATAATAAAGGAGGTGACAATAAGCCCCATTACGACACCTATCGATCGTTTCATGCCTCCTCCTATCGAATCTCGTTCAAAGATCATTTCCCCGCGATGACGACTTTCGCCTCGCCAAGGTAGTCGTTGCCGAACCGAGTCGATTCCCGGAGGGCCTTCGCGCACTCCGGGTGGAGGACGAGGAGGTTGTCCGGGGTCACCTCGGAGACGGCGACGACCATCGGGTTGTCGCCCAACCGGGGGTCCCGGAGCGCCTGTTCCACGGAATCGGCGTATCGCGCCACGCCATACGTCCGAACGACTTCGGGCTTGACGGACCTGGCCGAATACACGGTCTGGAACTTTCCTTTTTCCATCCCGGTCACGACGACGGGGAAGAGCTCCCGCTCGAACCGAAGATTCACGGCGCGCAGAACAAGTCCTGTCACTTTCCGGCTCCGATCGTACGACACAACCGGGGGGTTCACGATCTCGGCGGGGGCCTTGTCCGCTGAATCGCCGGGCACGTCGCCACCTTCGTAGTAGACGGCGGGCACGTAGGAAGGCTGTTTCCGATCCTCGACGGAGAGGGCCTGGATGAGCGCGTTCCCGGACCGGCACTCCGGGGATTCCAGAAAGAGACAGATCCGCAGTTCCACAGTCGCCCATGGAATCTCACCGTCCCACGTCACCTCCTCCCGGACCTTCTGCGCGCCACGGACGATTCCCTGGACACGGGTCGTAACGACGGAGGCCCTCATCGCGCCCCCAACGGTCGTTTCCCCGTCGATCCGCACGCCGTGAATGGTTTCCGCCAAGGCCCGCTGAGCGGAGACTTCCGCGGCCCGGAGCGCCATCATCCGGTCCTTTCCCCGGTTCCCGCTCGGCGTCGCCGTACCTTGTCCGACCCCCCGGACGTACCCCCCGGTCCAACGGACCTCCCCGGTCGGTTCGCCCGCCAGGCCGCGATGCGAAGGCAAGAGGAGGATCAATAAGACCAGCACCGTAACCGCCGCGCGACCGTTCCCAACCTGATGCAATCCATCGCGGTAGCTCGAGATCCACTCCCTCGGGATGTTCAAGGGATTCCATTCCTCTCGACGGCAGTCAACGGCACGGCTCCTCTTCCCGCGGTTCCGTCCCATGGGGATTTATGGAAACCGCCAAGGTGCTTCCACCCAGACGGGAGTCCCTTTATGGCGCCACCGTCGCCCGGATGATCCCGTTGCCCCGGATTCCGGCGGCTCCGATGTCGGACCACGCTCCCGACCGGTTGATCCAGTTCCGACCCGGGATGGCGTTCGCGCTCGTGTCGTATCCGAGGCCCGGGAGTCCGGCATGCTGCACCTGGATGGACACGCGGAAGTTTCCCCCCGGCACCGGGACGACTCCTCCCACTTGGGCCAGGTCAACCTCCTGAAGGGCCGTGTCCGACCCCTGGGCCTCGAAACTTGCAGTGAAAAGGACTCCACCGCCGTCCGCGGTGCCGACGTCCTGGGAAACCTTCAAGGTCACGATCCCTTTGCCGGAGGAGCCGCCGAAGAGGAAATAGATCTTCGTCACATTGAACGGCCGATCGACGGGCCCCAGAACGACGGCCACCTCGTCGCCCGGTTTCAGGATGCTCACAAACGATGTCTTGCCCCCCGGGGCGAAGTTTTCGTTCTGCAGGGTCTGCGGGAAACCGGCGCCCCCTGCCCCCGACGGCGGAGGCGGGGCTCCCATGGCGCTCGCGGGACCGCCGGCGCCCATCCCGCTCCCGGCGACGAACCCAATGGTCTTGTCGATGAGCTCCCCAGGCCTTCCCTGCTGGGCCTTGGACCATGCGTCCCCGGCGGATGGAGACCCGCCGTAAGATCTCCCGGTGCCGCCCGAGGGCCACCCGCCACTTTCCTGTCCGTAGGTGCCGCCGCCGCCTCCCGCGGGCCAGGCGCCCCCCTGAGCGCCGCCGCTTGAAGGGAACCCGCCACTGCCTTGGCCGGTACCGCCAGCGGGCCATGCTCCGCTCTGGCTGCCTGGAGGAGGTACCGTCCCCGCTGCGGACCATGCACCGGAGGCGCTCCACGTCCCCGCGCCGGTTCCGGCAGCTCCCGGATATGTCACCGCACCCGCGCCGGCGAGTTCGGCGGGGGTCTTCGCGCTTCCCGTCACCTGCTCGCTCTTCTGGCGAAGGTCGTCCTCGATCTGCACCACATACGGGATGCCATCCAGCCCCGCCGTGGGGGCTGCGTTCACGACGATCACAGCCTCCCCCGAGTAACCGTCCGGGTTCCTCCGGTTGTCGTACTCGTCGACCTTCAGTTCCTTCTGCTCCTTTCCGACGATCGCCCGGATGACGGTCACCGGGTTGGAAGACTGCCAGTGGACGCTGATCTTGACCAGCATTTCCGTGTACTCGGCGTCCAGCCGGACGATCTCCGGCTTCTCCTTGGCGTGGGCGACATTCCCGAAGAGGAAAAGCAGGAGCGGAAGAACAAGGACGACGGAGGTCGATCGGCGAATCGCGGTCACTTTTCCCTCCTCGGAACGGATTATTGCCGCGGACGGACTTCAAGGTCGACGGGGCGAACGAGCCGGATGTTGAACGACTCTTCGAGAAGGGAAACCCGTGCTGCAAAGGTTTTCGGCATCAGGGCGTCGCTCAGCTCCGCGTCGAGGAGAGTCAGCCGGATCTTTTGGCGAACGATCCGGTCCGTAGCCGGGTCGATCCTCGCCAGGATCGTCCCGCCGTAATGCTGGCAGTCGTCGACCCTCGGATAGGCGGGGAATGCGACGGTCAGCGACTTCCGCCTCGGGTCCGTCGACCGGATGTCGACGAGCCAGGCCGCAACCATGTTCCGGCTCACGGCGTCCGCGCGGGGGCACGCCCAGAGAAGATTCCTCGGAAGCGATTTCCCCCCCCCGGGCTCGATGACCTCCAGTCTCGCTTTCACGATCAGGTCAGACCCGGTGAGGTCAACGGTTTTCTCCAGCGCCAGAGGGATGCTTCCGGAATCCCGTTTCTGGTAAGTTCCCATGTCGATCATGTGTAGCTTGTACCCTATGACCAGACCGTCCCCTTCTGATGCCGACCTCCCCACCCCCCCCGTTTCGGCGGAAAATGTCGCTACTCCCGAGGGTCCTTTCGAACCTACGCCGACCCCGACCTTTATCCCCTTCTCCTCCTTGATCCGGAAGTTGGCCAGCCGCAGCGCCTCCGTAATATACGGCACGTTCGGCTCGAATGGGATGTCGGCGAGGGAAACGACGGATATGATCTCCAGACCCGACAATTTCGACTGCGCTTCGCCTCCGCTCTGCGCCCCGATGGTCGCCGATTGCCCAAGGACGCTCTCTCCTCCCAGGGAGATGCCGCGGTTATAAGCCTGCTCCTGCAGCACGTTGTTGAGGGAACGTTCCTTCTTCACCCGGATGTCCGGGGCCGTCGCGTCCTCCACAGGACCGAACTGGCGGGACCATGCGTAGCCGATGTAATTACGGTCGACCGGCTTTGGAGGGGCGAAGTACCCGTCCTCCGTCAGCGGTTCCAGACCCTTCCTGTGCGCCTCCGTCGCCTTGATCTCCGGCGCCGCGCAGCCCGGAGGAAGAATCGCCGCAAGGAAGAGAACCACAAAAAGAGGATGAATGGTTTTCCGGATGGCTTTCACGATCCCTCCAGGCGCAGCTGGATTCGCACGACCATTAGGGAACCGAAGGGACGATCGCCCAGTCCCCGGTGCTCGAACGGGGATTATAGGAGATCGTACCATCGGGAAAAATTTCATCAAGCGCTTTCTATATTGGCGCATCGCGTAATCCAGTGGATAGGGGGAATCCTGGGGAACAAAACCATTCCTTGACACGAGTGTGTGATATTCTAATATTGGAATCTTGATTCGTCCGAACTGCTAACCGAACCGATTAACGGGCAACGATCCGGCAATCTGCGAACAACCGCGAATCTGCCTCGACAGGGGTGGCTGGGATGAACTTTCTCTCCCCCGGTGCGGGAAACGATCTCGGACCTATCCATACCTCCACCTATCGCCCGATCCGACCGCCCTGAACATGGTCCATGAAGAGAGGATGCGCTCAGGCAATCCACTCTGATCATCTCCCCGGATGCTTCGGGGTCACGAAGTTCCGGGCCGGTAACGGGGTTGCCGTGGGGGACTTCATCACGTGCGCCGCGTCCGGGTTCATCATCAAGTGCAATTCCGGCTATATCTACGTTGGCGAGTGCGTCACCGCCGCCGCGTCCGGGAATCTGGGGACAGCCCTTCTCCGTGGCAAGTTCTACGTTGCGTCCCTGTAGGAGTTCGCAGGATGCCCTGTAAGCGACGATCTCCTCTGGTCCCCGCCCGGGAGATCGCCGTCCGAGGTAAATGTCCGCCTCGGGTAATGGGCGGGGGCTATGTCCCCGCCCGTAACATTGGTCCCGGAGAGTTGACTCCCTTCGCTCCGGGGCCGGGAGGGGTGATTCTCTGGTCGCGTGTCGGCGTGTCCGGGGAGTCCCCCCCCCCCACCTTCTTCCCCATCGGCGGCGGGATGAACTACGGTCTTTGACAATCGCTCGGGACTGCGGAAACAGAAAGGGCGGGGTTTGCGGCCCCGCCCTTCCAAGATACTGAACTGTTCGTTGAGAAAGGTCGCGGGAGCAACACCACGGCCCGCATTATCGCAATTATGGTTTTTTCGCTTTTATGTCCCATTCGTACGGCACCACGCCCCCCAAATTTCCGTCCGGTTTCTGGGGCCAGTATTCGACCTTGATCTTTGTGAAGACGAACGTAAACTGGTCCACCGGGTATGGGTCGATTGACGCCTGGGCTTGGGTGCCTGTCGGAATCGGGACTCCGGTCTGGTACCCCATTCCGGTCTGGTACCCCGTTACGAGAACGTCTGTGAGTGTGACCTTAAAGTATTCTTGCTCTGTCGATGGTTTACGGCATGTCAGCAGGGCGTACTTTACGATCGCCCCCTGTGCGACGTACTTTAACAGTATCGGGGATTGCAATCCCATCCGGGCGGTGAACCGGAGATTCGAAATCTGAGACGGGCCGGCTCCATAAGTTGCCCCATGTTGGACCACTGATTGTGAAACCCCGAATCCCCAGGTCAGGACCTCGATCTCGTCCTTGTGTTTTGAATCGAGTGAGTCCCCCTTGATTCCTTCCATCTTGAGGAAGCAGTTCGCGGGGGCCGCCTCCGACCGGACCGGAACCAGGAACGCGAATACGGCGACGACCAGCACGAGGACCGCCAAGGACACACACCTCTTCCATTCACTGAAAATCGTGGCCATCGATACCCCTCCTTGTAATGCGTTTAATGAAAGATTAGAGGCTCGGTACGGGATGCCGCATGCCTACAGCGGCTCTCCGCGACGGTCAGGCGGACGGGTTACCGGTTGACGCGATTCTCTTCAAAAGGAGTCACAGGTGCGGGATTCTTTGTATCGAAGATCATCAATTCAGGAATGTCCGTCAAGACATATTATTTAAAACGCTAATCGTCGCTACATAACCGCACAACTACTCAATAAGTATCCTTTATATAATTGATAACGATTGTTGTATCCGGATCAATAAATGTCTGTTCGCTTTACGAGAGGGCTCGGAAAGGAGTGCGGTCCCTGTAGGTGCTCAATAGTGGAAAACCGAATCAGATACCGGATTTTGTCAGCCTGCCGTGGGTTGCGCTGAATTTCCATCTATTGCCGCATCCACTCCCAAACTAATTCGGTCCAGCACTCCCACCGCCCTCCTGAGAGCATCCGCCTGCACGTGCGCGTAGGTCTGCGTGGTCAGCCGGACGTCGGAGTGCCCCGCCAGTTTCTGAACCGCGAACGGATCGGCCCCGCTGTTGAAAGGATGGCGAGGGGCACACGCGCTGTGTGCCCCTTATGGCATTTTCCGATCACACCACCGAAGTGTTCCCCGAGATCAAATCGAACCGATCATGATTTCTCGACAAAGATGCGTTCCCTGCTTCCCTCAGGACAAATACCCCGTCACGCCTGTTGATGTGAATCTTAACCGTACCGTCTCCGGCGACCTTCGCCCCGCCGTTTGCCTTGATCATCTGAAATATCTCTCTTATGGGTATGACCACCGTGCGATCACCGCTTCCCAAACTGAATAAATTAAGAAGACCGAGATGTCTTGGTTGCGTGAAACGAGCCAATCCTTGCAGCGCCAGTGTTGTGCGAATCCCAGCCCTCCCGACCCGTTCAGTTTTCTAACCACCTTGTCCTTAGCCTCTCTCTCCACCGTGTAGTCGCGCATCTTCCCCTCCTCACTGCGAAAAGGCGCAGAAATGGATGGTGTCGCCCTCGAACGAGAGACTCTTCCCGATGGATAGATTCCCTTTGTAGCGCTCATCGAGCCCCACGCCGACCGCCGCAGGATAGGCTTCCATGGGAATCTCCCGAGCCTCCGTGAGGATCGCCTTGAGTATCTCCTTCTGGTCCTTGATCGCCACCTTCTTCTTGCCGTTTTCCGCCATCAGGGCGTCCACCACGCTCGCGAACTCGGCGAGCAGGTTATCCCCCCGGGTATCCACGACGCGACCTTTGTGTTTCTCGACGCACAGGGGCAGGTCACGGCCATGACCATGTTGGACCAAGAACGGGGTGAGGCGCAGTGTCCATCTCTGCATCTTGTTGACTTCCCGGCATCGCTGGATCATCCTGAATCCACCCACATTTATATTTTTCACGCCGCGACTACATTCTAGGGAGGGCTTATGAAGCGATTTGTATTGATGATCGTTTTTGCGGCGGTCGGGGTGATGGTGCTGGTCAGTTGCGCTACGGTGGAGCCGAAGAAATCCGAGGAAAAGATCTCCCCGATCAAACAGGACCAGGCTATTACAGTTCAAGGGGCGGATGCGTCTTCTTCGATGAAACAGGTATTGCTAAATCCAAAGGGGTTCTATATGAATTGGACCTGTCATGGCAATAGCGGCATTTCCCGTATTGTTTTCCGGGAGGACGGCAATAAAATTGTCGTTGATATCGATAACTCAAGGACCAGTGGGGTATTGAGATGCACGAGCGACGCGAAATTAACCGATAACGGAGTAATTTTTAACGGTTGCAATGTCGGTAGTCGTGACATTCCTTTGACCTACGATCCGGGAAATAAGGAAACTCCTTTCAAGGGGTCGAAGGGAGGGGTTTGCTCAAGTGTCGAATTAAGTCCATAGTAGTTAGATATACGAGATGTCATAATCTGGATGTAGTTATCGAGGATGGCATCGCCGGGCCGGGGGCCACCCTCCGGCCCTTTTCATTCCCGCGATTGAGATCAGCGGGACGATGCCTAGCAGCAGACCGAAGACGAGTGTTGCGAGTGAGACAGTCACGTTTGGCGGGAGGATACAGGCGAACAGGGTCCTGGACTTCCTCCGATTCCGTTTCAACCTCTTCTCGCAAATGAGGACGAAAGAATGATTACGTTGTCTTCATTTTTATCTTTTTCCTGATTCACCGACGATCGTGAATGGTGCCCAAAAGAGAGGATGCGCGTAAGAAGCAGCAATCTTCCCCGTGGCCGGATCGAAAAAGCGTTCGATGTCGATCAGGTCAAGCATGGATTTCCGGAGAGCTTGCGAGCGTGAAAGAGAGGCGTCCGTCTTTTGCGCCTCGAAAATTCCCGTCACCAGCTTTCTCGCCGAGGTCGTCTCAACCGGCCACATGCTGGCGAGAATGGATCTGGTGCCCGCATAGAAAAACGCCCGGCCAAGACCCGTCAATGCCTCGGTTCCGCCACCTTCCGAAGCCCCCGTGTTACAGGCCGAGAGAACTACCCAATCGGCATTCAACTTGAGCTTCATGATTTCACCCATGGTGAGAAGACCATCCTCGGAATCTCCCGTCACGGATGGGGAGGACAGTGCAAGCGCGGGTTGGTCCAAACCATCCAGATCACCCGGTATCAGTGCATGGGTGGCGAAAGAAATAACACGCCTGTCAGACAAGGTCATCGTCTTTAATTTCCGTTCGGAGGCATTTTTACCCAAATACACATCTTGAGCCAAATCGGCATGCAGGGCATTCGCGGTGTCCGTGATTTCGCCTGCCGTATCCGGGAGACGATTCAGATCCTCCAGTTTTATGGAATTAATCTGCTTATTGTCGATATTGCCTTCCTCGCATATGCGAACGCCCCTTACCTGCAGTCTCGTTCCACGGCTCGCCAAAATTGTAGACTTCTCTTTTTTTCCAGCATCCAAATTGGCAGCCTGATCCTTACTGAATATCGGATCCCCAAAGCCGGCAAACGCCTTACGATTCGGATCGCTGGGTGGTAAACCACGCAATGTAACGAAAGTCGAAACCGATGGAAGTACCGTAACGGAAACATTCCTGATCAGCCAGGGCACGTTTCTGTACCTGTCGAAAAGGACATTACGATCGGATAAAGGTGACGCGGGCGCCGCAGGTAACGTGGCCAGAGGCAATTGGCCCAATGGACCGCGAACAACAACAAGAAGGTCGGTGGCACCCTTAAACCCACTCTCCACAGGTTCAAATATCTTCTTGTAAAGGGAATAAGCGGAAGACACGTCATAATCCGGGATGTCGCCCAGTACATTGGAATGTGAATCCAATGCCCGGCGCAGATTGAATACGATATCTGCAAGTTCCTTTTTCCCCAAAGGGGAGACTGCAAACTTCACATCACCGCTTTTAGGAATACACCAAACATAGGTTTTTTCATCAGTTGTATAGATGGATACAAACGCCTCCCCTTGACGGAGATTCTTCTGCGTAACTTCAACCGTAGGCTGTTTCGGATTTAGATAGTCAGCGTACCTTGGAAATCTTTTCTCTATTTCATCGAGGACAATGACTCTGGCTTTTTCTAAGTTATTAATCCTTGTAATTGATTCGTTTATTCCTTTTGCAGTCACTTCATCGCTAGTTGTGGAAAGTAGGACAGAGATGGTTTTTTCCAAAATGTTTATTTCCTTCAGAGCATCCTGTTCCCTTCGCACTAAATCAGCAAGATCCCCATCATATGAGGCTGCAGCGCGGGCACTGCTTTTCCCCATGGCTACAGATAAGGAATAGCCGCTCAGGGCATTCATAATCTTGTAAGATTCCAAATCCGCTTTTATCTTATACTTCTCCTCCAGATCCGTACCGCGGATTTGAGACAGAAAATCAATGTAAGACTCATAAATCACTGCCACTCTTTTTCTGTTATCGGAATCTGGAATCTGATCCAGATTCGACTTTCGCAGTGTAGGAAGCGCTAAAGAAAAATCATGGTGCGCTTCTTCGTTCCTACCCAACTTTACATTGGCCATGGCCCTTATTCCGAGAGCTTCGGCAACCTTGTCGCTTTCACCGCCATAAATCTTCCGATTGGACTCATACGCATTGGAGGCCATTTTTGCAGCTTCTTCGGCACGGCCTGTTTTAATCAGGGATACCACCATATTCATGTTGCGCAATATCCATGCGTCACATGCCTGTTGGTTGTCTTTAAAATCAATCATTGCCTTATCATAGACCTTCATGGCTTCGGCATAATTATCTTGGGCAAATAAAATATCACCTCTCATGGCGCGGGCAAAGCCTATGATATATGAATCAGTTCCCACTCCAGAGGCTTCGAAGATCTTTATCGTCTCCTTGGACAGGTTGTCCGCTTCCTGCAGGCGGTCCTGCTGGCGAAGAATTTTTACAAAAAGTGCTAACATATCCCCGGTTAACACGGAATTTTTCCCGGTGAGATCAAGGGACTGCTGAAGCCCTTTTCTTGCTTCGAATTCCGCCTCGAATAATTTCCCCTGATATGTCAAATTGTTTATCAGATGCAAGCGCGGGGCTATGGCGTGACGCGGATAGCTATTCATTCTCAACGCTGAATAATCAGCGAACTTTCTAAAAGATTCTACTGCTTTATCAAACTTTCCTTCGCCTTCAAAAAGAAATCCCTCAGATCTGTTCAACTGTGCTTCGCAAGCTTCAATATCTCCTGTATTTCCAGGGTATCTTCGTCGATAATCGGAACAAGTTTCCCTGCACCTTCGATTCATATCGCGGGCAGATTCCATGTCTCCCAACCGTACATACACATGAGTCAAAAATGAGTACATTGTCCATGGAAATGGATTTTTATGAATTTCTTCTTCAAGAATATCTATGGATTTATTGAAATTTCCGACTTCGAATTCCAAAAAGCTCAGGTTTATCGCTAAAACATTTCGCTTCCCCCCGGTATTTTGCAGGTAGCCGTAAGCCTTTCTCAGATCTTCCAAGGCTATCTTGTAGTTGCCAAGCTGATAAGCTGCAATGCCTCGGTCCTCGTAAAACTGCTTTAAAGTTGCATCGTCCGCCCCGGATGGAGGGGGCATCGCTGCCTTTCTGGTGTACTCAGCGGTACTTTGGGATGTATAGATTCCTTTTTTATCAAGGAGAACGTTGATGTCCATCGAGTTTCTGGGGGGCATAACGAATGTCTTTTTGCTGGTGGCAATGGTGACCTTTTTGGCCTCCTCTATCGTCATCTTTGTGGTACAGGAAGCAATAAAAAGAAAAATAAAAGCTATTGCACCGGGATAGGAGGCGGAACGCAAATTCATTTTTTACTCTGTCCCACTTTTTTTAAAAAAAACCGCTTCATGACGAAGTCCCCATCGGTGATATGACCCTCCATTAAGAGGAGTCTTGATCCCATCGAGTCAGATCTAGAAGTCACTTGCTTACATGATCCAAATGAATTCGATTCTCAAGCTCAGGCAGTTCAGATTCATCGGAGAGTCTTCAATTCGGCGTTACTTTCCACAAATTCCGCCCCCGGGGGTCTGGAAGCAGAAACCCCTCCCAGCCGGTCACCGGCAATGATCTTGATCCCGCGACTTATTATCCCGATATCGCGTTCCTTCGTCTTAACGCCATAGACCTCACCGCCCGATTCCAGGTCCAAATCTCCCAGCGGCGCGGTGCTGGCGAATAGGATAACCTGTTCGCTTCCGAAAGGAGGAGATACCTCCAGGCGGAACCGATCCTTGTTTCCTTCCGGCAGTTCATACACCACCCCACCCTGGAAATAGTTATCCTTGCGATAGGGATTTG
>Ga0315273_10010124_pt1 | contig 12002 bp, 19 predicted proteins | sample YL17G02_0_MG_FD_205753 | JGI IMG/M metagenome (GOLD analysis project Ga0315273, IMG submission 205753) | Sediment microbial communities from Yellowstone Lake, YNP, Wyoming, USA - YL17G02_0 | ecosystem: Environmental > Aquatic > Freshwater > Lake > Sediment | place: USA: Wyoming | collected... | reverse complement strand
GCTGGAACTAGAGCTGAAACTTGAACTACAACTCGAACTCGAACTCGATCTGCAAGAGCTCGAAGAACTTGAACTCAAGCAAGAACTCGAAGAACTTGAGCATGAGCTAGACGAGCTGGATCTGCAAGAACTCGAGCTGGAATTACTCGAACTGGAGCTCGATGAACTTGAACTGGATCTGCAAGAGCTCGAAGAACTGGAGCTAGAGCTGGATCTGCAAGAGCTCGAACTGGAGCTCGACAAGCTGGAGCTAGAACTCGAGCTTGAGCTAGAACTCGATCTGCAAGAGCTTGAGCTAGAGCAAGAGCTGGAACTGCAACTAGAACTTGAGCTAGTCTCCGTTACGATATCGGTTATTCCGTAAGTGCTGAAATAATCGGTATCAGTAACTCCGCTATCATTGTCTAGTCTAGATAGAGTCTGATCGAACCTATCCACCGCTTGATCGAGGAAATCAACAAAATCTCCTTGATTGATTCCCCGCGCCTTGACACCGGCATTAGGAACATCGATCAAAAAATAAACTGATCCAAACTTCAATCCGGTATATATTGTCGTCCCGTTGACCGTCCCATCTGCGGCTAACTTCGTCATTAAAGCGTCGAAGTTAGTGCGAAACTGTTTACAAAGCGAAGTTACATGATCGTCATACATCCCGTTCGGCTTGACCTGTTTTCCGTAAGTCGAACCGATTGTCGGCGATGTAATAGCCAGGGTAGAACTATAATCTACATCTGTTACCCCGCCATCAGAATCCAACTTTGTAAGGACAGCGTTGAAGTTAGTGATCAGCGCATATACCAGATCGTAAATCCCTTTTTGCCAATATCCGCGTGGGTTTATGTTTTCTGAATAACCCATAGGATCCTCCCGTTAATTCGTGAAGGGCCTCCTCCGCACATCGGATTCGGCCCCGCACTCTTTTTTTAACAGCTAGTCAACGATCAACAACAACATCGTGGTTACGGCTGTCCAATCCGTCGCACTTGCTCCTGCGGCGTTCAAGGTAACAAGCGTAATTGCCAACCCGCTAAACGACGCATATATCGTCGCGCAATCCGCGTCCTGGCCGGCGGTTATCACCGGGACAATAGCGTAAATCGTTCTTACGCCATGCGTGGCCAAGGTAAGCGTGATTGTATCGCTTGCCGTTGTCGGAGCAGCGGTAGTAAGGATCAAGATCCTTTTACCAGCTAACGGCGTTTGATATCCGACTGTTCCTGTAAGTGCTGCCATGGTAATTCCTCCTTTTTAATGTTAGGCAGTTTAAAGACTTGCCCGGGTCTATTTATTTGAACTATGCTTACGCGGTGCTAGCGGCTGCGGATCCGGCATGCATCGTAACTACGCCGTAATCAACAGTATTGAATATCGGCTTAATTACTCCGAAGATCGCGCCTACTGAAAAACCCCAGCTGTTCCCGTAGTCAAAAGATTTTTCAACCCATTTGACCGGCTGGCCCCATCCGAACACACCAGCTTGCTGGCCGCAAAGAATATTCCTGGCGATATAAGCACTAGATCCGTCGTTCGTCCGATAGACATATTCGTGCTCATGAATGATAATCCCGTTCCAGACCCCTTCGGCTCCGGAGAAAATCGGATTATCGTTGCCGCGAATATTGGCCTCGCGTTGCGCTTGATTATAGACTGGATCCTGTTTCAAGTTAGTCATATCATAAGGATGCAGGATCGCAACATAATGCGGTTTCCCGTCTATACGCAAAGGTTTAATCTTAGGACTGCAATCAACAGCGGCAAGCTGTTTTGCTGCGTCTAAGATCTTGGTATCCATCTTCATCGCGCTCGTAACAGCACCGATTGAAGCCTGGCCACCGGCATAAATGCAGCGGGTAGCAGCAGCCGCAGTCGGCGTATTCGAGAAAGTCGAAGATGTTTTTCCGCAGAGCTTGTCAATAATCTCTTGATCAAGTCTCTCGGCCCACCAATCAGCTAGACGATTTTTTGCAGAAGTCCGCATATTATAAGCGTTCTTCTTTTCGTCCATGCTGCCCGTCAACCGGACTGCATGTCTTAACTGATCAATGGCCAAATCCTCATCGTAATCTGTCATCGACTCTTCGTTACCTTCCAATTCGCTATCTCCGGTAACGCCAGAACCCGACAACTTCATACCCAACCCAAAGCTGATATTGCTGCCAGCCTCGGCTTTTAGATCCTCTAACTCCTGAATCATGGATTGCTCGGAACTCCCCATGAACCTCGTCATGTAGAGATTATCCCGAACATCCGCAAATAACTGTTTACGCCACAATTCCGGGCGTAGATTCGTTGCGCTTAATGTCCTAGCCATCTAAGGCCTCCTTTTATCCGTATTGCTCGAGGAACTTGACGCGTGTTTTCTTAGGCAACTTTGCGAATTGAAGATCAGACATCGACATGATATCTTGAACAGAATATCCGTCGATCTTGCCTGACTCATCCGCGCCGCCGCTTTCTCCCCCGGCATGTCCCGTTGTTTTAGTTTTATCCTTATTCTTTTCAAGAGCGTCCTGGGCCTCTTGCGCCTTTCTTTCCTTCTCAATCTCTTCTGGAGACTTCTCGGACTTTTTCTCTCCGGCTTTCCTGGCCTTGACTTTATTCTCGGCAGCAGGAAATAACTTGGAGAACTCCGGATCTGATTTTATCAACTCATAGGTTTTTATAGCTGGGTTTTCTCCTGCGGCGATTGATTTTGCCACCTCTTTCAAATAAGTGGGGTTAGTATTGACGATCTCTTCCGTCAACTCCATTACGGACTCATAATCTTCGGGATGCGCGACCCGGGCCTCTTCATCGCATAACTTGAGATATTTCATCCGCACAGGATCAATCGCTGCCCCTTTCGGCTCTGCCTCTTTTTTGGCTGCCGGCTTTGTAACCTTTTCTAAAATCCCCACCACTTCTTTAACCGTCAAGAAGTCTGTCGGATCCTTCTTTTTCAATTCGGCCAGGGGATCTTCGTCTGTTTTCTCTTCCTTAGTCTCATCTTTATTTTTATGCTGGATCTCTCTGAAAAGCGCAGCATCCCGTTCCTCTTCGGCTTTCTGCCGGTTCTTCCTATCTCTGCGCATCTGATAGAAATAGGCTTTTTCTCTGTCCGAAAATTCAGCCAGATTCTCTTGCCCCTCGGGTTTTTGTAACTCCCGCTCTATTCTAAAAAGAGGATCTTTTGATTCCTCCTCTTCGGTTTTCTTTTTCTCTGCGGCAGCAGCCTCATCGTCCGCTTTCTTTTTATCTGCCGCGGCTTGATCTTCCTTGGCCTTCTTCTCTTCCGGAGTCTCTTCGCCTTTCTTATCTTTACCAGTTAGATCTTCGGCAGCACCCCAATCAATCTTCTCTTCTTCTTCGCCTTCATCTGTCGCCGGTTTATTCCCGGCATCAGCATCTTCCGGAGGAAGAGCCATAACAAACTTATTTTCTTCTTTGCTTAGGGCCTCGCCTTTTTCTAACTTCGCATTTACGCTTTCCAGAGTGATATCGGCCATGGTATTCTCCTTTGCTATTCGGCTTTATTGGGCTGCCGGTTGACCCTTCGCGGCTTGTGCCGCGGCTAATTGCTGCGCTTGCTGCTCTTTTACCTTTTGCTTTACCTCTTCCGAATTGGGAAGATCCATGTAATCAATCAGTAATTCTACTGGGATCGGAGCGCCTGCTTTCAACAGCTCCGTCAATTCCTGAAATATCTCAAACCGGATTGTCGAATTTTGATCTGCCTCGGTAACATAGACATCGTATTTATTGTCTGCTACCATCGTCAAAAAGGCTTTGATATGCCCTTCATTCAACCCTTGCGGATATTTCTCGGGGTCCAGGGCCTTCTTCATGTATTCCGGGCCAATAACTTTCATCAGCTTTTTATCATCAAAAAGCATGGGGACCATCTGTAACAGGAAATTGCCAATGATCTCTTTCGAATACCGGTAATTCGAGAATAAACGGACCAAGGCCAGAATCGCTTGTTTAATGCGCATCGAAATGGCTCGGCCAGAAGAGGTCCCTTCCTGGAATCCCATCAGATCCGGATTGATCCCGGATATCTGTTTAAACTCTTCGTCTGCTTTCTCTTCGCGCTGGATCATCCCGGCGTTAGGACCTTTCGGCAGAATCTCTCTTAACTCTGCCCCAGGTTTCTTTTTAACTGTGATCCCAGGCTTAGATCCCATCTTCTCTAACTGCGTCCATCCTTCCGGAGTAAGCGCGTTATCATCACCAACCCAGCCGGAATTGGCCTGCGTATTCAAGATATGCAAGTTTTGAGACTTCGACTTATTCTTTTCGCGCTGTGGATCTTTGAGCGGCCTAACCATTCCTTGAACTCGAAAGGTTTCGCTAGCGGCATTCGGGGCCCAGTCTGCTAACAATCTGAAAAACGGGAATCCGGAATAGTAAGGCTCAAACGGAGACAACTCATCTTCCTGGAGAATCCATCCAGCGCACATCGCGGAGACATGCATCTCCGGGACCCGGCGTTCAATAACTTTCCCGAAAGCCTGGCTAGTAACAAAGAGGTCTGCCTCTTCCTTCTTCTCAAACTTCTTCGGCTCGCCGTTCTCTTTATCAATAACAAAGAACCGGTCCACCATCTTCGTATGCCAATATTCCTTGACTAAAAACTTCTCGTCGTCATCGAAATCGCTTTCATCGTCGCCGTCTTCTTCTTTCGTTACGGTAGTAGTATTCGGCCTATTCCCGTAATCATCATCATCGCCTTCTTTAAGAATCACGCCTGGAGCGGATACCGAAGGATCATCATTATCCTCGAGGAAATTATCGATTATATCCTTTTTCTTAGGATACAATTCTTTCAATTCTGCCTTGCTTAACTTGACAGCCTTAAAACAATACCGACCCCAATTCAAATCATACTCGAGATTATCCGGGTCCGGCAAAATCTGGTAAGGAGATCGTTGCTTGAAATGCAACTCGCCGCGAATCGGATCCTTCTGATAATCCAGGATCGCTTCCAGAAAACCTTTGCCACAATAGCAGCCATCATCGAAAAAGTAGCCCAGCTTATAAGTTAAATGACTCCACTTATCAATCGCCTTGATTGTCCGGTCCATCACTTCGGAGAATATCCGGTCCTCTCCGCCTTCGGGGTTGACTTTGATCCTGGCCGTATTTTCTCGCTGGTATCCTGTAACCAGATTGATCAATGGCCGGATCCGGTTAAAGGTTAAACAAGGACGACCTTGATCTGCTAGGGCTTGCCGATCTTCTTCGCTCCATTGATCACCCAGCGCAAAATCGTAATCTTCCTTAGCCTCTTCTGTCCATGGCGCATAATGATCCGAGGCATACTTAAACCGATCAATAATCTCTCGGCGCATGGGATCGTTCTTCTCTATCTCTTGCAAGGTTTCGTCTGGCATATTAAACTCCTTATCTCCTTATGCGGCCATAGCGCTCGTAACCGCAGATCCAACTTCTTTCGATCCACCCGGCTCATCCCAACCGGTATTCTTATAAGCTACCGCGGATCTACGCCGACCCCATACATTCAACACCCAGGCATCAGCTCTACCCGGGGACCTCCCGATCCGTTCTTTCACATCGTCCTTATCTTCAATCTGGAGCTTGCCTCGAGTGTTTACGAAATACTTCATTTCTTGCAGCTCTTGTTTCAAAAACTCATCATCCGGGATCTGCTCTCTGCCGGCCTCTGCCTCATTCTTAGCGTAGAACCACATCTCTGCCTTGAGATTCTGATACTGCTCATCCTCCGGCTTACCGTTAGAATGAACCTCTTGGAGAGTGATCCCTTTCGGCAATATGGCCCTAACGAATTGGGCGATCGGCGCACCCATGCCGTCGCAATCTATTACGATATGATTCGCCCCGATCTCCCGGGTAACTTGCAAAATCAAGGAACACGACTCTGGCGCTTTACATTGAGGCTTGATATCTGTTTTGATAATCCGGCCAGAGATCGCGCCATAAATCACTTGCTCATCGTCTCCCATACCCGCAGGATCGCAGCTGGTAACAATCTTCCGAATCACTTGCTTAGGATCGTGCTTAACCATGAAGTCGACCAGCTCTGCGGAGAACAGCGTATCGATTGAACTCCTAGGTTTCTTGCCTCTTACCCTGGCCAGCCAGAGCGGATGATCTTCAGTCCCTTCTGGATTCCAGCGCTGCCGGCGCTGCTCAATCCATTCGTAGCTGGCCATGCCCGGGATCACGATTGACTTATATCGATAATTCGGGGAATCAAGCGCGTCTAAGGGGATCACAATATTGTGAGTGGTATCATCGATTGCCCTGGCAAATGTCCCGGTAGTCCTTAGCGGGTTCCCAATCATAATAAAAAGGTTATGCTCTGCGCCTAAGAGGGAATCAAGCTGCTCAAAAATTTTATCTTCAACAGCCTGGGCCTCTGATACGATCACGCAAATATTCGGGGAATGAAATCCTTGGGCCTTGCCTGTTTGATCTCCGGACTCTTTCGTAGTAAATCCGATCACGAACCAGTCCGGCTCAATATCCAGCTTACAACTAAGCATCCGACCAGGGACATCAATTTTCTTTTTGCCCCAGGCCGTTTCTAATTCAGCCCAAATAATATCTTTGACCTGGCGATCAGTCGGCGCGGTGATAATTACTTTTGACGGCGCATAGTTATACGCAAACCAAAGCGGGATCCTGCCGCAAATAAAATCCTTGCCTTGCATATTGCCGGAAGGAACCACAATAGGCTTATTCTCTTCAATGGCCCGGGGAATCGCTTTTAATAATTCAGCTTGGCCCTTAGAGAACTTCGAAACGGCCAGCGCCAACCCGATCCATTCCATCGGTTTCTGCCTGGCTGTCTCCAATTCTGTTTTCGATAATGGTAGCTTTTCCATTTCCATTCGATAAGATTTTGATCACTTGCAACATACTCATCTGGCCTTTTGCGCTATCTCCCAGTTTATTCAATCCTTCAACTTCATTCCTGGCCTCTGCTATCAGCGCAGGAATAATCCCGATCTTTCTCTCTTCAACCTTGCCCCATTCACTTACGGATTTTGTCCTCCAGGTTAAAGCCTCTCGTAAAGTCTCTTGAAGAATTGCTAATCGGTAAGCTTTATTCGCAATCGGAATCCGGGAAATATTATTCAGATACCTTTTGCGAAGATAAGTAATAACAGGCCGCCATCGTTTTGAATAGCGATAATTGGCGTTTATGTTTTGGGCCGACATTTTAATCTCAAGCCGATCCCATAACTCTTCTTGGATTTCTTTTGTCGTCTTCCCGAGTGCTATCCAAAGACAGATCTGGAACTGATAATTTTCAGCGGAATATTTGTGAAGCCGCCCCTGTTTTTTCAATAGGTTTTTCATATACTTTCTTAAGCGTAATACCTATCCTGCAACCTTTTAGCTTTGCAAGAGACAATAAAACCGATGCAAGTTGAGTCGCATCGGTAGTAAAAGTAATCGTGGCCGCGCCGTCTCCGTCAATATTGATAATCTTTTTATTCGGATCATAACTGGCCTCGAAGTAAATCTCTTTTTTAGGCATAAAAAAAGCGAATCCTCTCGCATAACAAGAAGATTCGCTAAGATAAATAAAAAAGCGAACCCTAGGCTCTCCAAGAAGGTTCGTTTTCTTTGTTTCTAGATAGAGTGTTTCACGAAAAAGCTATTTTGTCAAGTGTTTTCTAATCCCCGGGGCTAGATCTCGTAAATTCAAGACAATGGCCCAGATACAGATCGCCAAAGCAAAGAACGGCGCTCCGATAAGAATAAGCACGATTGCCCGGATCGAATTAGTCATAATCCACTTTTCAAGATTTTGATCAAAACACGATAAAAATCAATAATTTTTTTTCTCTCCCCTTTCGGGATGAATATCCAGGACTTATATTTCGCTAGATCTAAATCCATGGGATGAGAGAGCAACGGAATACAAAACTTGCGTCTACCTAACTTTGGCATTAGGATCTCCTTTCCCAAACTGCGATTTCTTTTTTTCCATCGCAAACATAAAACCTACCACAAAGATCCACTCCACAAAACTCTCGCCGCGCTTTACCCGGAAGGCTTTCGGATGTAATTTATGCCAGCGATCAATCCAGTCCGGGTAAATCGGGACATACCAGGCCCGGGGCCCAAAAGCCCAATCAATGCATTCATCGATCTCGGGACCAGCAACTCCGGCCTTCATCAGAATATACGCGATCCTGCCTTCCAAACCGGTGCGCGCAGGATCCGGTTTCTTTTTAGATTTCTCCAAGGTCTAGTCCTTTCTCTACATCGGCCAAAAACTCTTCTTTGAATTTTACGACTGCGCTCCTGGTATCCTCAAAAGATAACCGATCCCGAAGATAATTAAAATCGATTACCCGGAGGCCCTTCTCATCTACGCGATTCGTTAAAGAGGCTGCAAAAATAACAAACCCCTCGCTATCCATCAACCTGTTCAAAATCTCCTCTAGCGGAAGATGGGGATTCCGTTCCTTCGCACCTTGACCTTCGTTTTCTTTCGCCATACCTTCCTCCTTTTGTTTTGATAAATCACTTTATACGGAATGTCTGGATACTTTTCTTCGAATAACTTTTTCTTGAGTCTTGCAACCGCGGTAAAAAATCCTTTCGTCTCATGAACCTCCCGGGAAAAGTCCGGCCCCGGTTTCACCACAAAATCGACAATGTGTTTTATCCCCCCGGGGAGCCAAAACGGAACCTGGACATCGTAGTGCTGGATCTCCCCGGACTGTTTCATCGCTAAAAGCCGGTTACAATAGCCAGCCTCAAACTTCGAGTCATGCAAGTGCCGCATCAAACAATAAGTTTTTCGATTATTATATTTTGACATCTTTTTTGATTTTAGTCCCTTTGGGGTGATGATAATTTTGATGCTCACTGTTATTCTCAAAAAGTTTCAAATTCTTGAGGCAATTATCATTTGATATCCCGTTAATATGATGCACTACTTCTTTAGGTCTAAGGTAGCGCCCAAGATATTTTTCCATGATAAGGCGGTGCTCGAAAACATATTTCCCTTTCCAGTTATGATAAGGATGGCTAGGTTTATAAACCAAAACATATCCGTCTGGTCGCGAAAATTTACCTCTAAAATTCCATGGAAGTTTGCCTATTTTGCTTTTTGAAATCTTTTCTCTTGTTTCCTTGGAATGATGTTTACCCTTATTCCACGGAATATTACCCTTCTTAAAACCATGGCCAGGATAAATATGTTTTCCTTTATTCCAAGAACTTATTTCCTTTTTGAATCTATGTTTACGACTATTAGGATGTTGACCTCGATCATATCTCATTTCTTTTCTTCGCCCGCTAAAATAACATGCGCCAATTCTCCGTAAGGAAAAAGTTCCGGCTTAGTAGTCTTCAACCCTTTAACAAACTCCGCGATCACCCGGGTTAAATTATCAATCCGGGATCTGCGCCTAGCCTCCAGCTCTTCCTGGGTAACTTTCGGGACCAGCATATAATCCATCTTATCTATTGCCAGCAGGATCCTCCCGGCCCGGCCAATATACGGCTCGGATTCTACTTTCGGCAAAGATTCAAACGACTTGCCTCGCAGATCAGCCTTCTCGTCATAATACATCATCGCGCCTAGGGTCTCCGTTATGCTTAAGCGCTTTTTCTGTTTAGGCGCGCTAGGTATTGCGCCGTTTGTCTTGTCGTCCATAACTCCCTCCTTTTTAAAAATAACCGCGTTAGGATCCTACGATTCCTTTTCCCTGCCCGGAGCATATGCCGGCAGATTTTAGAACATGTATAAGTGATCCCGGGTCCGTTGTTAGGCTGCCGGCGCAGCGGGATCCCGCAACATAAGCAAGACAGCGCCGTCTTTGTGATCCAGCGATCTCCTTTCTTTCTGCCTTCTTCCGCCAGGACCTTCGGCATGTCTTTTTTCTCCGGAACCGGCTCCGGTTTCTTCTTAAACTTATTCAGCAAACGGTCTAAGCTCTTCATCGCCATCCTTTCCGATAAACCAGCAAGTCCCAGTAAATACAATAATAAAAAAAGCAATAACAGAGAAGAGAAGAACAATCAGAGTCGCAGCGTAAAACCCCATCGCAAAATTAAACCCCATCATGAAATAATTCATGCTTTACCTCCTCAATCCTTTCCACCGTTTTCCCTTTACTTTCGCCGGCAGTATAGACTTGCAACCTCCCCAGCTCTTTATCAAACCAAACGAGTGTATATCCGCCTTCTTTGTAAATAATTCTTATTCCCTCGGCCATCCCCTACCTCCCGATTTTACTCATGATATCTTTAAGACTTAGCGCTCCCTGCTCCTTAAGTTTCCGGTGCTCTTCGATATTTTTAGAGGCAAAGTAAGATTCGCTTTCTTTGCGCAAAACAGCCATAAACCAGGGGAATGGACTTTGAATCTGCGCTTTTTCTTTTTCTCTCCAGTAAGCATCGCACACACCAAGCAAAACCTCTTCCGGGAATTGCTGCTCTTTGGGCCAGCCTAGCTGCTTTTTGACTTTATTGATCAGCTGGTAAATATTGAAATTGTCTTTAAAGATTTTCTCTAAAGCAGTCTGCAAGACTGCCGAAGGCTGCTTTAGTTCTTTCTCTTTCTCTTTCTCTTTCTCTTTCTCTACAATTCCTTTGGAGTCCCCAAGTGTTTCCTTGGGATTTCCCGGGGAATACCCTAACCCGGACCTCTCCGGTATCCAGTTAGTCTTCTCCTCAAAGCCCTCGAAATAGTATATGTCGTTGTTTTCCTTAAACTTAGGGAAATTACGCTTAATCTCTTCCAGAGATTTTAAGATACTTTTCTCATAGAGGTTAGTCCTAAAAGCGCGTTTTAAAACCCCAATGTCTTTAGGAATTTTATTGTAAGTTTCGGCGGCGGTCAAGAACAACTTGACGAGTAGTAGCTGACTGGTCTCCGACATGCAGTAAAACCGAGGGTCATTTAGTAGTCTTTTCTCCAGTTTTACAAACACGATATTCTTATACGGCATGCACTACCTCCCTAGGTATGCTATCAGCATCTATCATCGTCCCTTTAGTATTTAATCCCTCCAAAATTACTCCTTCCCGGCCAATGAAAGACCGCCACCGGGAAAAATTTCCGTATTGGGGATAAAGGCAAGATCGGTAACTTCTACCATCTTCGCCTTTAAAAAAAGCGTAAAAAAAATGGCCACCGAATCTTGATTTCTGCTCTTGCGTCTTTAAAAGAGTGGCTCTCATTTTTTCCTCCTAAACTGATCAGCATTCGGACAATCAACAAAATGGCTGATCCAGCTCCCGTCTTCCCGCTGGATAACCGGCTTAAAACGATTCTTCCGGGTAACTCCCCAAACAAACTCCTTTTTGCAAGCCTTACAGATCCCCTTCCTCCTGGGCGTATCGATAAAAACCTCCGCGCCGCCTTCTAACTTGACCCATTCGCTCATTCTTCTGCCTCCTTAGTTTTCTTTTCCGACAACAAAACATTTACAAACCCGGCTAACTTTTCCAGAGAATTGATCTCTGATACCTTGGCCCATCCTTCTCCACCGGCGCAATAACTAAACCTCTCATGTCCCAGGGAGTCGTAACATTGTTTTATCGTTTTCATCAGCCCCATGGCGATGTTCTGTTTTACGCCAAAACGCCCGAGATCTCCCGGCTCCCAGATCTTGAGCTCTTTCGCGTCAAACACTTTGGCAGCTTTCTCCACAACAGGCTCTACTGGAGCAGTTGCAGGGCCAGGGACTTCAATCGGCTTATCATTAGGCTCATCCCCAGGCATACTATCATCCGGGGCAGGAAGGGCCGCTAGCATCGTTTTCTCTGGCGCAACCAAGGCAGCCTGCTGGAGCTTGGCCAGGGATGCCTGCATATCCACCTGGAGAACATAATGTTTACCCAGGTGGATATGCAGGCATCCCTGGCCAAGCTCCAGCAGGCTGCATATCCACCTGGAGAACATAATGTTTACCCTTGCTTTGCTTGCCATCCGGACCGGTATGCGCGATCTCTACCGGCATTCTTAGAAGAGTAACCGGGATCATCTGGTATCTGCCGCAGAGCCC
>Ga0315273_10010123_pt1 | contig 12002 bp, 7 predicted proteins | sample YL17G02_0_MG_FD_205753 | JGI IMG/M metagenome (GOLD analysis project Ga0315273, IMG submission 205753) | Sediment microbial communities from Yellowstone Lake, YNP, Wyoming, USA - YL17G02_0 | ecosystem: Environmental > Aquatic > Freshwater > Lake > Sediment | place: USA: Wyoming | collected... | reverse complement strand
GGCGCCAGCCGGCCCGTCATCAGTTCTTCCCCGAACACCGCCCTGGCGTACTGAAGAAACACGCCCGTCCCCAGCCGCGGATGCCGGCTGTAGAGGATGCCCGCATAGGAACGGTCGTCAATCGCCGAGCACACCATCCGCTGGACGATGACCGCAGGGTAGTGCGTGTCGCTCGACATGAAGTTCCGCAGAACGTCGAGATGATCGGTGTAGAAGCGATAGGCCGTGTCCAGGAAGAACCGGACTTGTCCGACCGCATCGGTCAGCAGATCCGGAGCCCGACGGGCAATCAGTTCCTCCAACATGACCGACTGGTCTTCTGTCTCGGCCCGCGTCAGGTCGGGACGGATTCCGGCGTCGATGCCCGAGTAGGCCTCCGGATCGAGGGCTTCCATCAGCGTCTTGCGACTGTTCAGACGGATGCGCGCGGCGCCATCTGGGCCGTACCTGCCGGGCAGGCCAGGCAGCACGGCTGGCGTCAACCCGACGTTGAGGTACGTGGGCATGAAACCCGGCATGTAGGCGGGCATGGCGGACCGCACTGCGATGAGGAGCGGATTGTCGGGATTGCCCAGTTGACGACCGCTGAGCATTTCCAGGTCGCGAATCGCGTCGCGGACCGACGCCTCAAATTCCACGCGGGACAGTTGGGCGGCGCCGGCCGACAAGATCGTGAAGTCGGCCGTTGCGAAGCCTTGCTGGGACAGGGCCAGCAGGATCGCGCCCTTGTGGCTGACCTGTGCTTCCGTAAACTGGCCTGCCGACGTGTACGGGATCACATACTCGTTGTCGGTCAGCGTCGGTCCCGAGAATCGCGCCGTGATGGCCGGTCCGGTCGCGGCGGTTCGCGCGTCGAGCTCGGCGGCCGCGTCCAGGTCGTGTCGCCGGGCACGATGAATGAGCTCGACGTGTTCAACGGCCGTCTCTCGCTCGACGCGATCGAGAAAGCGGACGTCGCTGTCTCGGACCGATATCGTCAGATCCGTGCCGTCGTCGAGGACGTAGTCGATCTCGGGCGGCGCGTAGCCAGGATGACGCGGCATCACGGTGCCGGCCAGGCGGTGCTCAATATTCGAACTGATCGTGCGCGCGCTGGCGTATTCGGAACGCACGTCGGCGACGTCGCGAACAGTGCCGGGTCGCGCGCGGTCGCGGCCCGTCTGGGCAGGCGGGAGGTTCGGCTGCATCACCGGCTCCTCACGGCGCGAACGTGCATGCGCCTCTGGCGCGCCGGCGCCAGTTTACCGCGGCCGCCCGCCTCCACGCGGATGGCCTGACGGCCCGCCTGGCCGCGAGGGTGACCCCGGCCTTGACCCACCATGGCCTGACGGCCCTGGCCGCGATCCGCCGGGTCCGGCGTGCCCCGGTCTCGATCCGCCCGGTCCCGCATGTCCAGGCCGCGATCCGCCGGGCCGCGAGCCACCCGCTCCCGCGTGCGGCCCACCCGGCCGAGAGCCTCCTGGCCGCGACCCGCCGGGCCGGGCGTGCTGGCCAGCGCCCTGGCCCGGGCGGCCATTCATGCGGGCGGGCGACTGTCCGCGCGGCCTCCTGGCGGCTCGCATCGCCGCGAGGCGTTCGGCCAGCGGAATCTCAAGCCGCTCCTTGGCCACGGCGTTGTAGTCGAAATCGGGCACCGTGACGCGCGGCAGGCGTTTACCTATCGCATGCTCGATCCGCCGCAGGTCTTCTTCGTCTTCGCGCGAGACAAACGTAAACGCATCCCCCACCGCATCGGCTCGTCCTGTCCGGCCGACGCGATGGATATAGTCGTCGGGCACCTTCGGCACATCGAAGTTCACCACGTGCCCGAGTTCCTGCACGTCAATCCCGCGCGCCGCGATGTCGGTGGCCACTAGGACACGGTGCTTGCCGGCCTTGAACCCGGCCAGCGCCGCGGTCCGCTGCCCTTGCGACCGGTTCCCGTGAATCCGCTCCGCCGAGAGGCCGTGCTGGACCAGGTACGCCGCGAGACGGTTGGCCCTGTGCTTGGTGCGTGTGAAGACCAGCGCGTCCTGGATGTCTCCGCGCTCGAGCAACGCCACCAGGAGTGCCGACTTGAGGTGCTGCTGCACTGGGTACACCGCGTGCGTGATGCCGACAGCCGGCGCCTGCTTGCGCTCGAACTGGATGGTGGCAGGCGTCCGCAACAGTTCGTGCGCAAGCTTGAGGATCCCCGCGGGCATCGTCGCACTGAAAAACAGCGTCTGACGACGGGCGGGCAGGAGGCGCAGGATGCGGCGGATGTCAGGCAGGAACCCCATGTCGAGCATCCGGTCTGCTTCGTCGAGCACCAGGTACTCCAGGCCAGCGAGCTTCGCGTACGCGTGGCGGGTGTGGTCGAGCAACCGCCCAGGCGTGGCGATGATCACGTCGGCCCCGCTGCGGAACGCGTGCTCCTGCGGTCCCATGCTGACCCCGCCGATGACCGCCGCACCGTTGACCGGTGTGTGGACGGCCAGTTCGTTGAGGGCCTCGAGAATCTGGACGGCCAACTCGCGCGTTGGCGTGAGCACCAGGGCGCGCGTGGTCTTGCGAGGCCGGCTGAGCAGACCGTTAAGGATGGGGAGCAGGAAGGCGGCGGTCTTGCCGCTGCCGGTCATCGCGCAGGCCAGGATGTCCTGCCCCTCGAGCGCAGGCGGAATGGACTCGGCCTGCACGGGCGTTGGGCGGGTGTAGCCGAGTTCCTTGATCGCCTTGAGCAGGCTGGCGTCGAGCTTCAAACTGCTGAATGGCACAAACGTATCCTCTAATTAAGTCGCCCCAGCCAGGCGAACGCAGACAGCGGGGGCGGAATGCGGAAGGCGACCCGCAACAACATGGTGCACCAGGGCCGCTTCAGACTGGAACGACGGTGTTTCTGGAGACGGTTTCAAAACCTGCGCGTGCGGCCCTGTCACGTGGCCGCGAGAACGGGTTGTAGAACCGGTCCTAGTGTGACACAGGGGGGCCGTGTCGTGCCACGGCGCGGTCAATTGCGATATACCATCGACGTGGCTCGCGGGCGCGGCCGCCCATCGTCTGCGAGAGAGGTGCCAATGAAACGTAGATTGATCATGGGTGCCATCGTCCTGGCCCTGCTGGTTAGCGCCCCTGCGGCCAGGGCGGATGACGGCGTTCGAACCGTGGGCAATGCGCTGAACATCGCGCTGCCCCTCACGGCGGCGGTGGCGACAATCGGGCACCACGACGGCGTCGGCGCGAAACAACTGGCTCTCTCACTCGGCGTGACCTGGGGAGTCACCTTCGCGTTGAAGCGCGCGATCAACGAGACGCGGCCCAATGGTGGAGACTACTCGTTTCCGTCAGGCCACTCCTCGTCGTCGTTCGCGTCGGCCGAGTTCATGCGTCGGCGATACGGATGGAAATGGGGGGTACCCGCCTATGCGCTGGCGGCGTTTGTCGCGTACAGCCGGGTCGAGTCCCGGATGCATTACACGCACGATGTCGTCGCTGGCGCCGCCATCGGTGTCGCGAGCAGTCTCATCTTCACGAAGCCACACCGGAGCTGGACGGCCACAGTGGCGGGCGACACCAGCGGAGCACGGTTCACCTTCAGCCGCGTCTGGTAGGGAGGGAGCAAAGGGGGCGGGACTCTTTCCGTTTATCACCCCTCGTGGATGACAAAATTCTCATTGTCGCGGATGCTCGCACCTGGTTGAGCAGTCGCGCCGCTCGCGAATGCCTCCTGTACGACATTGGTCTCGTCGGTGATCCGCCCGTCGGTGACGCAGGACGAAATGCTGTACGCTTGCCGGCATGCGCACGCTGATTCGGGTCGTGATGACTCTCGCTGTGGCTGGCGGCGGGCTGGCCTGGTTGGATGCAGGAGACGCGGCGTCGTTCGCCAGCCACGAACCTCGGGAAGCGCGCTTGAGTCAGGCGCAGTGGCCCCAGCCCGGCTCACGTGGCGACGTTGTTCTGCTTTGGCCGGAGGGCGTGCCCGTAAACCCGTAACAACAGTTTTACGGAAATACCAATATACATATTGACGGCAGGACGCGAACCCGCTAATCTGTCGCCGGATGTGCCCGCGACGACGTCAAGGCGACCCGGCTGCCAGTTCGGACCGGGGTGTGAAAACCACAATCGAACTGCCCGAAGACGTGTGGCGCGCGGCCAAGATACGCGCCTTGGACGACTACACAGACCTTCGAACAGTGGTGACTGCAGCCCTGATGGCCTATCTGCGCGTGTCCTCTCCTGGGGGCCAGGATGGCTGATGCCCGCGCACGAGGCCGCCCCTTTCTCGCGAAGCGTCTGCTGGTGTCCGTGAGTATCGTAATCGTGTCTCTGGTTGCGCTGGTCGGCCTGCCGGAGTTTTCTAATCTGGTAGAGGCTCGTCACAAAGTTCGATCGCTCGTCATCGAGATCGCTCGGCTTCGCCAGGACAACGATGCTCTTCGAGCAAAGGCGCGGAGCCTTCGAGAGGATCCCGCAGCGATCGAGGATGTGGCACGACGCGAGTTGGGCATGCTGCGCCGCGGCGAGATCCTGTTCATCATCAAAGACGTTCCATCGCCCGCCCACAAAGAACCAGCTCCGCCAAAGAGCCCGCTGCCGAAGTGACCCGCCGCCGTTTCCCCGCATGACCTGCGAGGCTCCACCGGGTAGAATGACGTGAGACCGCTCACGCCGACCGCCGATTCGCCTCCCGGGTGGTCGGCTGGCGGGCGCGTCGTGTCTCAGGCTCGAGGAGTTGGCTGATGGCTATCGGAGTGATCGGTTCGGGATCGATCGGTCCCGATCTCGCGTACGCGTTCCTCTCTGCGGTCGGGGCGCAGCCGGGGGCGAGGGTCTACCTGCTCGACATCAAGCGGGACGCCCTTGATGCGGGCACCGCCCGGATCCTTGGTTACGTCGAGAAGGGGCTGTCCAGCGGCCGCGTCGGTCCCAAGGCGGCCGAGGCGATCCGGCGTGCGCTTGTGCCGACGCTGGATATCGCCGACCTGGCCGCCTGTGACTACGTGCTCGAAGCAGCCAGCGAGGACCTGGCCACCAAGCGCGCCATTCTCGCGAAGCTCGAGGCGGTCGTCGGTGCCGAGTGCCTCATTGGCTTTGCCACCTCAGGCCTGCCGCGCGCCGAAATCGCGGCGTCGGCGGCGCACCCGGAGCGGTGCTTCGTCAACCACCCGTTCTACCCGGCCTGGCGATCGCTTCCGATCGAGGTCGTGCTGTCCGGCCACGGCGAGTTCGACAGACGGATGCTGGCCACGCTGGTCGCGCTCGGGAAGGTGCCGATCATCACGGCCGACGTCGCGTGCTTCGCCGCCGACGACATCTTCTGCAACTACATTTCGGAAGCCGTGCGGATTGTCGAAGAGGGCGTAGCCACTCCTGCTCAGGTGGATCGCATCGTGAACGACGCGATCGGCGGCGGCGGACCCTTCGCGGTGATGGATCTGACGCGCGGCAATCTGCTGACGGTCCATTGCCAGGAGTTGATGCGCGCAGCGCCAACCGGCAGCGAGTGGTTCCGGGCGCCGGCGCTGCTCGGCAGGCAGGGCCACACCCCCTGGCACGTTCCGAAGAGTCCCGGCGATTCGAGCGCGGGCGAAAGTGTCGCGCGAACGGTGATGGACCGGATCCTCGCGGTGCTTCTGGCGCGCACGTATTTCGTGATCGACCAGGGTATCTGTTCCGCCTCGGATCTCAACTGGCTCACACGTCACGCTCTGGGGTTTGCGAAGGGTTTGCCGGATCTTGCCGCATCGCTTGGTGCCGACCAGGTTGCGCGGCTGTGCGAGTCGTACGGCGCGGCCCATCCCGGGTTCGTGGTGCCCGCGAGCCTCGTCTCGCGGCGGCTCGCGCAGTTTCACCGCCACATCGTCGTGTCGCGCGACGGCCCCGCGGCCGTCGTCACGATTCGGCGGCCTGAGGCAAAGAACGCGTTGAGCGGCGCGACGTTGCGGGAGCTCGAGGAGGTGGTCGCCGCGCTTGGCGCCGATGGCACGGTCGGCGGCGTCGTGCTGACCGGCTTTGCCGGCGCGCTGGCCGGGGCCGACATCAACGAGCTGGCGGTTCTGCCGACGCCGGACGCCTGCGAGGGCGTCTGCCTGACGAGCCATGGCATCTTCAACGCCATCGGCAGACTGGCCAAGCCGGTAGTGGCCGCAGTGGACGGCCCCGTGCTTGGCGGAGGCGCCGAGCTGTCGATGGCGTGTCACGCGCGCGTCGTGGGCCGGAACCTGATGCTCGGGCAGCCCGAGGTCAACCTCGGCATCATCCCGGGCTACGGCGGTACCCAGCGGCTTCCGCGGCTGGTGGGTGTCGGACGTGCGGTGGACCTGCTCAGGACCGGCCGGACGATCGGCGCCGCTGACGCCTGCGCGTGGGGATGGGCGAGCGGCGAGCCGTCGGACGATCCGGTGAACGCGGCCGTCGTTCTGATCGCCGCGCACATCGAGGGTCGAGCGACGATCACGCCGCTCGACCCCGCCCCCGTCGCGCTGCCGGACCTGTGGCCCGCGGTCGATCTCGGGCATCACTCGCTGGCCATCGATGCCATCCTCGTCGACGTCCTGCGGCGCGGTCTGGCGCTGCCGCTGGATCAGGGGCTGCGGGTCGAGGCGGCGGGCTTCGCCGCCTGCAGGCGGACGGTCGATATGGACATCGGCATGAAGAACTTCATGCAAAACGGACCGCGGGTGCCCGCGGTGTTCCTGCACGAGTAGGCGGAGGACCACGCATGGCAACCGGCAACTCGGTAGTACTGCTCGATGGCGGACGACGACTGCCGCGGGCGGATATTCTGGTCGACAACAAGAAGCCCGGGCTCTTCTCGCGCTTCTCGACGACGCATCTCGGCGGTCTGGCGGTCAAAGCCGCGCTCGATCATACGGCGCTCGATCCCGCGCTTGTCGGCCATGTCGTGATGGGCATGGCCCAGCACAGTCACCGCGACTCGATCTACGCCGCTCAGGGTATGCGCTGGCGCGCTGGTCTGCCGAGCGACGTGCCGGCCCTCACTGTCGCGCGCATCTGCGGAAGCGGGGTGGAGGCGATTGCGGTGGCCTCCGAGATGATGCTCGCCGGACTCCGGCACGACTCGCACCGTCCGTTCTCCGTCGTTGGCGGCGCCGAGAGCATGCAGTATCCGTTCGCGCTCTACAACCACCGCGGCCGGCCGGTGGGCGCGGGTGTGCAGAAGTACGGTCCGATTGACGCCTCCGCGCTGCCGCGCGGGACGCACCTGCAGGACGTGCTGCTGATGAGCCTCTACGATCCGAGCGCGCAGATGAGCATGGCGAACACGGCCGAGGAGTTGGGCCGGCGCTACGGGATCACCCGCGACGAGGCTGACGCATTCGGGCTCCGATCGCATGTCAACGCGAAACAGGCACGCGACACCGGGTTCTTCGCCGAAGAGACCGAACCGGTAGACGTGATGATGGACGGCGCGGCAGAGCCTGTGCGCGTCGTCCACGACACCCACATCATGGATCGCGCCAGCCGCGAGGGCTTCGCGCGCCTGCGCCCCGCCTTCGAGGCCGGCGGCATCATCACGGCGGGCAACGCCAGCGCGGTGGTCGATGGCGCCGCGGCGATGGTGATTGGCCGGGAGGCCGATGTGGCGAAGCACGGGCTCAAGCCGCTGGCGCGCATCGCGGGCTTCGGGGTGGCGGGTTGCGATCCGCGCATCATGGGAATCGGGCCGGTGCCCGCGACCGGCAAGGCGCTGGCGCAGGCCGGCATCGGCGGCAGCGACATCGATATCGTCGAGTTGAACGAGGCCTTCGCACCGCAGGCGCTGGCCGTCATGCGCGACTTCGAGAAGATGGGGATCGATCCCGGCAAGGTCAACCCGCAGGGCGGCGCCATCGCGCTCGGACATCCGCTCGGGGCGACGGGCGCCATCCTGACGCTGACCTGCGCGTACGCCCTCCGGCGCCGGGCGCTGCGCTACGGTCTGATCACCATGTGCATCGGGGGCGGCCAGGGCATCGCGATCATCATCGAGTCGATGCGCTGACGCGCCGTTGCCGGCGGAGGTGACCGCCTACACCAGGCCTGTCATCGGCGGGTGCCGGTCCTTCCACTCGGTGGCCTGCTCGAAGGCCAGCGCAATGCGGCAAATCGTCGCTTCGTCGTACAGGCGGCCGGTGATGACGAGCGGCCGGGGCCGGCCGCCCACAATCGCACACTTCATCGAAATTGCCGGATGCCCCGTCAGATTGGCCACGCCCGAGAGCGAGTCACCCGGACTCAGAATGGCATCCCACTTCATGTAGTCGTCCATCCGGCGCTGCAGGATCGTCCTCGCCCGCATCGCCTTGATGTACTCAACCGCCGGCACGAACCGCGCATGGCGAAATGTGTTCGGCCAACTGCTGCGTGACGTGCCGGTGGCCAGTGCGTTAATCTCTCCCGATCGCGTCACATCGTCGAACGATGCTCCCGACTCGACGTTCAGGATGAGGTTCATGGCATTGGCGGTTTGGCTGAGGTCCTGCGCTGGTTCGATCGGTTCGAGCCTGGCGCCGAGCTTGCGAAACACCTCGAGCACCGCCGCGTAGGCCTTTCGCAGCTCCTCCTGTTGACGCTGCTGCTCGGCCTGCTGCTCGGGGGTGAGGGGCGTGCCGCGCCCGCCGCCACGTCCACCGCCGCCGCCGGCACCCGCCGCAGCGCCAGCACCCGCCGCGGGTGGGCCCGCGGCCGCAGCGCCACCGGCTGCAGGCGCCCCAGCCGCCGGCGTGCTTGGAGTGCCCGCGCCGCGGCCCCCGCCCCCGCCGCCGTTGTCGAACGCCGTCTTAAAGTAGGCGATCTTGTACCCGGCGAGCGGCGCGTCCGGGTTCCACGTGAAGGCGGCGTCGGCGACCGAACCGTCGCGCTTGTCGGGCCCGTAGATCGCGTTCAGCGCGAGCACGGCATCTTCAACGTACCGGCACAATGGGCCGACTTTGTCCATCGTGGTTGCGAGCGCCATCGCGCCATAGCGACTGACGCGGCCATACGTGGGTCGCAGGCCGACGCAGCCATTCTCTGCGGCGGGCGACAGGATGGAGCCGCGCGTCTCGGTGCCAATGCCGAATCCGACGCAGCCCGCCGCGGTGGCCGAACTCGGCCCCGCCGACGATCCGCTCGATCCGCGCGCGATGTCCCAGGGATTCTTCGTCTGGCCGCCGAACCAGCGGTCGCCCTGCGCCAGCGCGCCCAGGGTGAGTTTGGCGACCAGCACCGCACCAGCCTCACGTAACCGTTCGACAATAGTGGCGTCGTAGTCGAAGACCTGGTCGACGTACAGTTCGCCCCCCCACGTCGTCTTGATGCCCTTGGTCGCAAACAGGTCCTTCGCACCCCAGGGAATGCCGTGCAGCGGGCCTTTGTACTTGCCGGCGGCGATCGCGCGGTCGGCGTCGGCGGCCTGCTTGAGCGCCAGCTCCTCTGTGAGGGTCACGTAGAACAGCAGCTTGGGCTGATAGCGCTTCAGCCGCTCCAGGTACATCCTGGTCAGTTCCGTCGACGTCACGAGCCGCCGCTCGACGAGGGCGGACAGTCTGGTCACGGGCCAGAAGGCCACCTCTTCGAGGTTGGCCGGGCGCTTCAACGTGCGTGGCGGTTTCGTGTAGCGAACCGCCGCTCCCGGCGTCGCGGGGCCCTTCGGCTCTTTTCCAGGGAGTGCAGGCCTGAAGACGTAGGCGGGCTCCGTGTCCTGCGGCATCTTCAGATCGCGCAGCCGCTGAAACGCGGTGAGGTTGTTGTTGACCGTCGAGAGCGCCGCCTGCTCTTCCTCGCTCGTAAACTTCACGCCGTCGATCGTCTCGGCGGCCCTCAGCATCTCGACGGTCACCGGACCGCCCGGCTGGGGAGGCGGTGGCAGCGAAGCCGGCGGCACGGAGGCCGGCGGCTGGGGCGGCGTCGCCGTCTGCGCCCAGGCGCCGGTTGCCATGGCGCCGGCGACGGCTGCGGGGACCGATGCGAGGAAGGTACGACGCGAGCGGCTGAGTCTCTTTTTTGTGCTCATGCTGGTTGTCCTGGTGTCGGGATAAGTGCCCGCATGCTAGCAAGCGCCAAATGGGGCCGTCAAGCAACGAACCCCACCGCGCAGGCACCGAAGATCCGATCGATCTACTTGAAGATCTGCGTCGCGAAGTCGCGGAGGTAGTCACGCCAATTGAGCCAGGTGTGCCCGCCAGGGCTCTCCTTGAACACCGGCTTGAACCCGTGCTTCTGCAACAGGTCGACGGTGGCCTTGGTGTTGGCCATGAGGCGATCGTCCACGCCCGTGCTCAGCCAGATCAGGCTCACGCCCTTCTTCAGGCGCGCGTCGTCCAGATTCGACTTGTGCGCCGTCTCCCAGTCGGGCGGCGGCGTCGCGGCGGTTGCCGCGCCGCGGCCGCCGCCGAGCGACGCGCCGGAACTGAACACGCCGATGTACGCAAACCGATCCAGATGCCGGAACGCGACGTCGAGCGTCTGGCTTCCGCCCATCGAGAGGCCGGCAATCGCGCAGTTTCGACGACCCGGGAGCAGCCGATAGTGGCGCTCGACGTAGGGCACCACGTCCGCCACGAATTCCCTCGTGAACCCATTGATGGCCTGTGGTGAAACGGGAGAGGGCGCGCTAGTGGCCGGTGCGGCGCCACCTGGAGGTGCCGGCTGATGGCCGGCGGGCATGACGATGACCATCGGCGGCACCTGCCTGGTGGCGATCAGGTTGTCGATGATGAAGCCCGCGCGGCCGACCGATGTCCACGCGTCGTCGCAGTCCCCGGCCCCGTGCAGCAGGTAGAAGACGGGGTACTTCTTCTGGCCCGACTCGTATCCCGGCGGCGTGTACACGTGCATCCGGCGCGTGGTCTTCAGCGTCGTCGAGTAGTAGTAGACCGATGCCACGGCGCCATGTGGCACCTCCTTCACGTCCTGGACGTCGAGGCCCGGCACGTAGAACAGGCTCCAGTTCGCCGTGTTCGACTCGCTCAGCCCGGTGTTCACCGGGTCGAGCGTGCGCACGCCGTCCACCTGGAACACGTAGCGGAAGGCGCCCGGGACGATAGGACCGACGGTTGTTTCCCACACACCGTTTTCGCTCTTCGCGAAGACGGGACCGCGCGGCGCCTGCGGCGCGGCAGGCGGTGCTCCAGCGGCGGCAGGCGTCTGGGCCGGCGGCGCGGGCGGCAGCGCACCCGGCGCAGCGGGTGCCGGGATGTCGCCTGCGCTGAGCGTCACGCTCTCTGCGCGCGGCGCATAGATTCGGAAGACGACCCGGGCGTCCGGGAGGATTTCGGGCGACACGACGGTCGGCCGTCCGCCTCCGCGTCCAACCTGGGGCGCGGCTGCGCTCGCGGGGGACGGCACAGGCGGCTGAGCGGTGGCCACTGACGCCAGCGCGGCCACGGCCATGAACGCGATCGTGAATCGGGCGAATACGACGGGGTGTTTCATCGGTACGTCTCCTGGACGATCACACGGAGGGATGGCGTGGTCATTCTGGCGCATCTTACCGCGGATGGCAGACGCGGCCCCGCGCTGGATTTCCGGAAACCGCCGTGTGGGTCGGCGCGCCGTGGCGCCGAGGCCGGACCTGCGGGCCGCGTGTGTCCGGCGGGATCGTGGTACGGTAGGCCGACCGCGGATGGAGTTGCCCATGCGTATCCGGATCGGCCTCGCGCTCTGTGCCCTTTCAATCCTCGCGGCCGGGCCGTCGGCCGCGCAGGTTACCCTCACCACCACGGACCTCCGCGTGCGCCTCGACGGACGCGGCCAGGTGATGAGTCTGCTCAACCCGGCGCGCGGCCAGGAGTATCTCGCGCCGGGCCAACCCGCGCCGCTGCTGCAGATTCGGATCGGCACGCGCGTGGAATCGCCCGTGGCGATGACATGGGATGCCCGCGCCGGCGTGGCGACACTGCAGTTCATGCCCAGCGGGGCGCGGGTACAGGTGAAGGCGGTTGCGCGGCCGACCCACGTGGCCCTCGCGATCACCCGCGTCGACCCGGTCGGGATCGTCGACGCCGCGATCTGGGGGCCGTACCCGATCACTATCGGCGAGACGGTGGGGGAGA
>Ga0315273_10010122_pt1 | contig 12003 bp, 25 predicted proteins | sample YL17G02_0_MG_FD_205753 | JGI IMG/M metagenome (GOLD analysis project Ga0315273, IMG submission 205753) | Sediment microbial communities from Yellowstone Lake, YNP, Wyoming, USA - YL17G02_0 | ecosystem: Environmental > Aquatic > Freshwater > Lake > Sediment | place: USA: Wyoming | collected... | reverse complement strand
AAACGCCGGACCCAGCGGTTTCGGGGCGGCTTGAACCGCCATCGTTTTCATATTTTGTATTCCCCCGGTCTTAGGCGAAGAGCGTACCTTTCTGGGATATTTTCACGGACTTTCAAATCGGGTATGTCGGCGGAAAAAACATTGTACTCAGCCACTTCTTCCGATCCCCATTGACGCAGCGCAAGCAGTTTCGTGCCTGCGGACAAAACAGCGCCATTCTTAAACGTCATGTCGGCGGTCAGGGTCAACCAGACCGCGCAATCCTTGCGGTGCATTTCTGAACCGTCCATGCGTGCGCTCCAAGCGTAAAAACAGCCCCCGGTTCCTTCCCCAGCGCCGGAGACACCCGCTGGACTCATGAATGCGCCTTAAAGGGATTAAAGGCGGTTCATCGGAAGACTACTTAATCTTCACGTATGCGTCGTACAGTTTCATGCCGAGATAATATAACACGGTGCCCAACACAATCAACTCGAAAATTATCTGGATTAGCTTTTTTGTTTTAAGGTTCATGGCCGTCACCAAGGATGCCGTGCTGCTTGTCGCCGACCGAATTGCACCACACCAGCCCTTTATATTCCAAGTCGGCCCACTTTGAGCGCGGGACGGTGTCCTTGGAAAGTTCGGTCGCGTTGATGCTCTCATTGGAAGGATGGCGCTTGACGCTGCGAAACCCCGCGCAGGCGGCTCCTGTGGCCGAGAACCATGCGTTGTATAGACCTTCCGGCGCTTTTTCAGGGGCCAGCGGGACGGGGTGCAGCGCCACCGGGACGGGGTCTGCATGGGACAGTATCGCGCAGAGCGGGTCTTCGTCGAAATAAGTCTCTGCCGACATGTCTGACGCGAAGATGGCCGCTGGCCTAAGCGACGAGATCAGCGCGGAAGGGATTCGCGAACCTGTTGTCAGGCGTATGGTGGTGGACAAATCTTTCATCGGACTGAGTTCGAGCATCGTAAATCCGCCGGGCGACATGTACTCGAAGCACGAGCCGCTCTGGAGCAGCACGCGAGAGCCTGTCTCCTGAATTTTCAGCGACCCCTCGCCGATGGCGAAGCAGACGTTGTGGGGGCCGAGATTAAAAAGCGACATAGACCACTGCGGATTGTCGAACACCAGCAGCGTCTGCTTCTTGATCAACATCCCCAGCGTGTTCTGGAACAGCTTTTCATTCATCGTAGATAAACCCGTGCTTGTCAGCCAGCCACTTGGGCATGATCGCCCAGCCCTGCTCACCCTTTTCCAGCGTGTGCTCCTCGATCTGCGACTTGGGGAGCCAGATTATCTCTTCGACGTCCGATTCGACGCCAAACGCCTTGTCAGTCTCTATCTTCATGATCAAGTCCTGCACGGTCACTGGGTCGAGGTTGCTCATTTTAGGATTCCCACGGTTATCCTTTCGTCCTAAAGTATTAGCGTCACTCACACGCTGCTGCGAATGCGTCAAGCAGCGGCTTCAACGACTTAACGCCGCAGCGTATCGATTGTGCCATTTCTTTGCGCGTAGCGTCTTCAGAAACAATGAAATGATCGACAAGTCCAACCGAACGCATTGGAAATGTGACGTGCTTAATGAGCCGCATAACTTCTGCCTCAAGATCGTGCGCGGCAGCGCCCTGTTCGCTGTCGTGCAATGTTCCATCCGCTGCTCGGAATGCCTCGATTTTCGTAGCCATCCAATCCTCCGTTTGAGTATTTTGAAAGGTCTGTCATTTGTTTCTCCATGTCAGGTTTGGGCTAGGAGCGCCCGTCTCAGGGGCCGATGAGCGTTGCCACTCACACGATTTATGCTCCATAGCCCAATCAAACCCGATTTTTGGCATAAGAGTTTATTAGCGTCACTCACTGAATCTTTCATTCGCAACCCTCGATAGGTTCAGGAATGATTCTCCATTCCGTGATTACGTTGAACGGAACTGGTCCGCCGCCCTGACTCTGGTAAAGGCCATCATCAAGTTTCATATAGACGTTCCATTTCCCGGAAACATCTGCGACGCCGAGACGGCCCGAAGGAATAGTTTCACGACCCCACAAGAATGTCTCATTGGGGAGACTTTTTAAAAACGAAATTCGCGCTTCATACTGCTCAAGATTCACATTCTTCTCTTTTTTCATTTGTGTAGTTTACCCACTTTCGGAAGCATGCTATTTCCCGTTATGTTTAACTACCGTTCACACACCAAAAGGTCTGCCGCATCTAGGGCAGTCGTCGCCTGCCTCTACAGTCGACCTTGCTGTCCTGCGGCTGGCTTCGTGCCACCAGATAAACTTTCGGTTCAACGTGTTTCATTTTGCCTCCTGTCGCTCACGGAGCAGAAATTTTTGGATCACTGAAACAGGCACGAAGACGCACTGTTTCTTTTCGCCTGCGATATAGCCTGTCGCCATTCCGCAGAGCAGACCTTCCAGAAGCAGCGGCCCACCGGAACAGCCCTCGTCAAATTTTTCGATCTCGGCAACGCATCTGGTTTCTGAGTCGTTGAGCTTGACGGCCTTGATTTTTCCCATCATGGGCCGCACGTCCAAGCCCTTCGCGCAGCCTGAAAACAGAATCTTGTCGTCCAGCTTCGCGTCTTCCCCGCATTTGACGCGCAGGCGTCTATCCGGTGCGATGGCGAGCTTGAGCAGCACCAGATCGTTGTCTTTGTCCGTGGCGACCACTGTGGACAGTATCAGCCCCTCTGGAAGCTCGACGAAGACTTTTTCCTCCCCTTTGATGTTGTGCAGCGCCGTCAGGACCAAACCTGAATCCAGCACGACGCCAGACCCGTAGTCGCGATGCTGCACGTTCTTGTCTTGGTGCGTCATCTCGATTTTGACAGCTTGCGCCTGTGCCGAAAAAACAAGGCACAGCATCATCAAGGAGATTCTCATTCGTCGTCCCTCTTGGCCCAGACGTAGAACGCCCCGAACACCAGCATGAAGAAGCTCACCACAAAAATAGTTTCCATCACGCTTCCTCCATCGCATAGCCGATTTTTTCGAAGCTGATCTTGATCCGGTCGTGGATTTCATCCATGTCTTCATCGTGTTCTGGAAAAGTGGCGACCACGACCAGCTTGCTGTTGGACTTGTCGATCCTGTAGACGCGTCCCGCCGCCGCCGATGCCCACGAAGCCCCGTCCCGCACGCTGGCGATCAGCTTGCGGTTCCACAGCAAGTCGGATGGGGACGGACGCCAGACAGCTTTCAAGCTTTGCCTTTCTTCCGTTTCGCCAGCGGCTTGCTGGCCGGATTGTCGGTGGGTTCTTCATCGGAAATGCACACGGGCCGCACAGGCCGCGCAAAAAGAGGATTGAAATCTTCCTCGTAGTCCATCGAGGCTGGAAGCAGCCTGCCGCCGCTTTTGAAGCTCCACTGGTACTTGGCGGCGTGATCGGCGAAAAGCTCGACATCCGTGCCTAGTTCGCAGGTGAGCATCAGATAATGCGCCGAACAGCAGGCATCTATAACCTGTTCGCCGCCGCTGATTGACAATTCCTGCAATCGCGGCCCGTTGTTGCTGTGTATGGCGACTAGAATCGGGTTGCGACCGACGTTCAATATGGCCCAAGAGCGAATCAGCGTGCGTTCAGGGAGCCTGATTTCGCGGGTGCCTTGAAGCGTAAACGATTCGTTCATGCTGTCTGCTCCCGCTGGCGCTGCGGCTGGAACTGTGTTGTGACAGCCGAAAAAAGTATTTTGGTGGGCTGCTGATATATAACCAATCGAGACACTATCCGCAGCAGCGTTTGGACTTCTTGCCGGAACCGCAGGCGCAGGGCTTATTGGGTCCGGTGGTCTTGCCACCCTTGTGCTGATCAGGTTTTTCAACAATCGGCAGCAGGTGCTCAAAGTCAGCGAGATCATAGTCGTCAGCGATGTCCACATAAATTTCGCCTTCCTTGAATTCTACGACCGACCAGACTTCGACCTCGCCTTCCTGACTGTGCTTGTCCACCAGCATGAAATGATCCGGGTTATGCACCGGACCCTCAAACGCCTCCCATTTCTCACGCAGGCGTTTCCACTGCTCCTGCGACCAGACTTCCTGCGCGAGAAATGGCGGGAAGTGAACAGCCTTTACGTGCCGCCGGACTTTTGCGTCTTTTTCTTCCTGCGCCACGAGGGTTCCCCTTTTTAGAGCGAGATGTTCACTTCAATCTTCAGCGGGACGCGCTTGAAGACGTTGATCTTCTTCCCCGGATTCGCGGCGATGACCGCCTTGACCTCGTCGATGGTCTTCACAAACGCTTCGGGAATCCGGCCACCCGTCCAGACGGCGTAGTCGAAGGCTTCGAGATTGATGCGGGGGCGCTTGATGCCGTCGCTGTCGCTGTCGGCTTCGACCGCTGGCGCGGGGGGCGGGACGGGGGCGGCGGTCACGGGTGCCGCGCTTTTCTTCTTAAGAGCCATTGCTTTCTCCTCAAGAGTGGTTTAACTGATCCGTAATCAAATTAACTTGTAATTAAACAAAGTCAAGACGTAAAACAAAATAATTATCGGTTTATACGGCCATCATCATTGTTCTTCGTTCACCCAAACCCTTTCTACGCGGCCCCATCTTCGATCTGCTTCGGCCAACATGTGACCAGCAAGAAATTCAGATTCGATAATATTAGAAACGCGAAGCCCACGGGACCGCCCTTCGGACTCTTCAGGCTCTTCGTAAAATACCATTTCTTCATCGGGTATGCTGTCTTCTTCGTCCAAATAAATATTGGCTGGCTCAGGAACTCTGCGCCAGACAACATAATTTTCTCCGGGCGTTCGCCGCTGCTTTTCGTACCAGACAACCTGTCCGTTTCCAGAAACGTCCAGCGTAAGACGGACAAGCGTGCCGACAGCCGCTGGCGCGAAACTCAAACCGTCAAACACAGAAACAAGTGTGCTCATGCTTCCGGCCCTTCTTGGGTAACTCACTGTACGCCCTCCATGCTGGCCGTAATAGGCGTACCGGGAGTAAAGCACGGACCCGTGATCTTTTTGGCAGACAAGTAATTCACCTGCTTGCCGTGCGAGATGGCATACTCAATTTCGCGCTCGGTGGATTCGCCGATGTAACCGTTCACATCAATCACAAAAATCGAATCAGCCAAGTCTATCTTTCTCAGGTGCAGAACGTCCAGCTTGGACTTGACCAGTCTGGTTAGCTCTTGGCCGTTATCGGTTTTGCCGACGCCGACGCTCAGGACTATTTTACCTTCAAGGGTAAGACGGGAAGCCTGCTTCTGGAATTCATCCCAGAATTTGCACGAGCCGCAGAGACAAACTACTTCGGGTTTACTCATGAATTTTCTCCCTTCCATTTCCACCACGCATCACGCTTGTACTGTTTCTCATTCTCGTACTTACCAATCAGAAAATTTATGTCTGCGCGGCGTTCGTGCGCAGGTATCTGATCAAATAACTCACAAACTATTTTAAGCACTTCGATGCTCTTTAGGATTCTTTCGTGTTGCCCTTTTTCTATTTTAGGCATACTAGCTCTCCAAAATTTTTCTGATCTGGCACCACTTGCAGTCCGGCTCGCCTTGGCACTGGCAGTCGGTCTGGGTGCCGACAAGTTTTTGGACCCGCTGAATTTTTTCTTCGAGCTTCAAAGTAATATCAAAAATTTCCGGCCCGGTCAGGCCAGCAAAACTAAGCTCTTCTGCCCGGTGTGTAGCCCCACACGCGCACGGACCGTCTATCATGTCGCACGGATCGTTGCAGCCGTTGTACTGAGCAGGCAACCACTTGGGCCAGACCATAAGGTGCTTCACTTGGGAGTCTCCGGCGGTGTAAAGGTCAAGCCGCCCATGCTGCTTGTTCTTTTGATGAAGCCTGAAATATACTCGTACTCAAGAGGCGTCATGATTCCACGAAGCTCAAGTGAAGCCGTCTTGAGACAAAATTCGTAGGGCTTTGTGCAAGTAGCTCTCTCGCCGAGAGCTATGCCGTGATCAACAATTTCTGGTTCGGGCTTGGCCTTAAGATTCAATTCTTTTTCGAGAGCTTCAACGCGCTTACGAAGAGAAAAATTTTCTCTGTTGTGGCACGAATTACTTTTCAGAAGGTCTTGCCAAATCTTCGCAGCATGCTCCCAGCCTTCGGATTCCTGCGTCTCGACCCGGATTACGTCTTCAGCACCGAAGAAAATTTCTTTTCCCTCAAGCAGCCCTTTTTGCCACCAGCCTGCGGCGCTCGCGTCAACGAAATGCAAAAAAGTAGCCCAGATCGGACCTTCCCTGTAATCCGTGGAACCGGGAGCGGCCCCCTTATATTCTGAAATCTGATCTTTGTAGCGACGAACTTGAACCCGCGTTCCCATAGGATGATTAAACTCAGAGTTTAAATGGCACGTGTTCATGTGGCCGATCACCAGAAATTTATGGCAAATATCACATAAGCCCCGCTCTGATTTAGAGCCGCAATTTACGCAAATCATTTGGGAGTCTCCGGTGGCGTAAAAGTCAAGCCGCCCATCGGAATCATCATCAGCCTCTTCGTCGTCATCGTCGGTGTCGTCATCGTCACCGTCATCGTCGTCATCTTCCTCATCGCCGTCAACTTCGGCAGTTTCATCTTCGTCCTCGTCCTCATCGTCGCGCTCCTTGATCGGCTTCGTGGACTTCTTGCCTTTCTTTTTTGGTGCTTTTAGCGCCATGACACTTTCTCCTGTTAGTGACACGCATTCTTTACGAAGCGCGTTTTTTGTTGCGGCGGCTTTTAGTCGTCGTCTTCTTCTTCCAATACCTCTTCGTCGTCTTCGTCGTCTTCATCTTCTTCGAGGTCTTCTTCTTCTTCATCATCTTCTTCTTCCGCCTCTGCGAGGATTTCATCGATCACGTCCCGCAAATCTTCTAGAGCGCCCAGATCGGGTATCTCAACGATCTTGATCGGCTGTCCGCCGATGGTCAGCGCATCGCCGCTCATCAGCTTGACGAGTTGCTTCACACTCAGGTTTATCGTCTCTTTTTTTGCCATGATCATATCAGCCCCAAGCTCATCGCGAACGCCTTCAACGCGCTGTCGTCGATGTCTTCGCGCAAATCCTTGAACTTCGCCGGATCGATCCGCATGATGCGGTCAACCTCCTCCATCACGCAGGCGCGGCACGTGGCGATGCCATCTGTCATCACCTTGAACTTCCGGCGCTCCATAAGCGCGAGGCACGGCACGCACAGGTACATGCGGTTCGGCAGCAGCACGATGCCGTCAGGGTGGACCTCGTCCTGCATGCGGCAGTGCCTGCACGCGAAGCAGGCTTTCGCCAACTGGTGCTTGTTGATGGGGCAACCGATGACGGTTCGGAAGTATAAATTCTTGGCAGCTTCCTCGGCGGTTTCCTTCTGCTCGTACCATTCAGCCAGTTCCTGCGGCGAAATGCTGTTCAGGTTCGGCAGGTTGTCAAACGTGTCCATGCGGCGGCGGCTCCTGTTTGTTTTTCTCTTTCTCTTCGATCTTGCGGCGAAGCTCGGCTTGGGCGCGTGCCAGCGCCGGATTCATGACTACGTTTCCGGCGGCGTCCATGCCGATGTCCTTGCTGCTGCCAGCGTCGAGTCCTTTGATCGTTTCAAATGGAATGGAGCACAGCAGGTTGTCGATCACGGACTGAATCCGTGAACGCGCCTGAAGCGGCTCGATGAAAAACTTTTTGACGGGGATGATCACGGCGAGATCGACGCCAGCGGATTCCCCGGCGCGGACGGTGATCTGGATGTTCAGCTTGTCTTCAAGCTCGTCGTATCCAAGCTCTTCATTGTCCACTGGCATGAGCCTCTCTTAAAGTAGTCCAGAACCATATTTAGACTCGAAGCATGGCTGACAAATAAGTTCTCCCCCCTTTCGTCCGTCCCTGATTGAGTCTTCTATGTCGAAAAATTGAGAACAACTTGCACATTGGAATTTATCATCACCGTCTCCGTCTTCGTCTGCGCCATATACCTCTTCCAGAAAAGCTGGTGAAACGCATTCGAGATTCTTAGCCGTCACCAGTTCATTCGTCCACGGCGAGAGGTATTGCACGTCTTCGTAGTGGTATCCCGACGCACGCACGTCATTCATGCAGAAGTCGTCCACGTCCACTTCGCAGTCGTCGCCGCAGAACGCTGCGAGGATCAGGTGACCAAGCTCATGCAGCAGGACGCCAATCCGCGCTTCGGGCAGAAGGCTTTCAACAGCCGCCGAACAATAGATCACCGGATCGTTGGGGCGCATATAGCAAAACGCCCGTGGATCGTTGCGGTTGACAAGGTCGTGCTCGGCGTCCCATTGCAGCTTGATGCCGCTGGACAGTTCGTAGTCACGCCGAAGAAAATCCTTCAGCCGTTCAAGGTCGTGCGAGGCTTTGTCGAGCATGTTGTTTTCTTCCTGCGGGGGGTTGCTACGCCATTTGGGAAGGTAAATTTTTTGGGTCGGCATCCATCCGCGTTTTTCCTTCTCCTGCATTTCTTCTTTTGTCTCTCCGGTACAAGCAATGCGTTCTGCGTAATCAGTGGTAAAACCAAGCGATCTCATCATCCGGTTCAGCCGATCACGTCTTGCAACCCACTCTTCCCCATATTCTTCTGAATCATCGTCAGGAGAGGTGTCGGACGAAACTGAAACACCTGCTTGATCTGCGGCGGCGATTACTTTTTGGACTGCTTTTTTTGCAAGTCCCGACCCGCGCAATGCTTCCGGCACTTCAACTCTATCCATGCGGATGTGATCAGGCTTATTCGACAAAGAAAAAACCAATCTTTGCCCTTCGTTTAGAACAGCTTCAATATGATTAATAGTTTGAAACTTAGTTGCCCACGTGCTTTGGGTTTGCCTCCCACCTAAAGCTTTGAAGAACAATTCTACGGGCGTCATGCTCAACCCCTCGTCAAAAACGCCGGAGTGCACTTGCCGACATACGCACCCTGAGTGTTAAATTCAAAGCATTCTTCGGCTTCGTCTTCCGCCATGCCGTCGCGGGTCATCAGTATTTCGATGCATTTGGCGCGGTCGTACACGGCGAACGAAGTGTTAAATTGCGTCGCAACGCCGATGAAGGCGTCTTCAAGACCATCGGCCAGCATGATCTCGTCGTAATCCTTGACCTTCTCCCTTATTTCATCCGCTGTCATCGTCAATTCCTCACGTGGCAACTGCGGCATACGTGCAGCAGATCGCAAAGCCTCTCCCTGTAGAGCGTATTGTAATGCCGATGATGCACTTCCGCCGCAGGCTGGGCGCGGCATTGTTCGCACACTCCGTTCGACCGCGCAAGGATCAACCTGCGTTTTTCGTCCCATTCTGGACTCTTCAGGTACGCCAGATATTTTTTACGCCCCTTCAAACTTGTCCAATCGACGTAAACCATCACTGTGTCCTTCTGATCTCATGCATCGCCGCCCCGTCCCGCACCAAGTCTGTGTACGTGCCGTCCTGCGTTTCGCCAAAGACGTTTTCATCGTTGTTCAGCGGCAAAGCCGCGTCTCCCAAGTCGGAGAATCCCATGTGGTCAGGCTGGCCGTCTGCGCGGTTTTGCCCGGCCTGACCGTGGGGCGCGTTTGCTGCGGCTTGCACAGCCTCGGCGCTGAGCGTCGGCACGGCACGCTGGATGCAGAGCACCAAGGCGTTGGCATCGTTGTGGGGGATGGGGTATAGCTGGTAGCGCACACGCGGCGAGCCTAGCCGCTCGCTGCGCACATACTCGACGACTGTTGCGCGGTCTGTGGATGGATGAGCAAAGATCAGGCGCTCGTTGCCGCCCAGAGGGACTTCCGAAGTTGCTGCGAGTAGCCAGATCATGTGTTTTCCCCTTTTGCTTATGCCAAGTATAAAACCCGCTGCGGCGGTTTCTACATAGAAATTTCGGGAGGATTGTCGCCCGAAACCACGGGGGCAAACTGCTGGAGCGGGGCAGGCTGCGGGGCAGGCTGCGCGGGACGGATCGGCGTGACATTGGACGGCGGCTTGACGAAGATGTTCTGCAACGCAGCAGGCTGCGCTACAGGGGCACCGCCGTTGGCGTTGCTGGTGCCGCTCGCGGACATGGCGTTGGAAATGTTGACCTTGATCTGCTGAACGAGCGGACTGCTCTCCGCGCCCCAGACCGCCATCCCCTGATTATACAGGCGTTGCGTGAGCAGATGCGCCGTCATTGGCACAAGCTGCGCCATCACCGCCGGAAGGTACTCCTTGAGCATCGCCGGGTTGATTCCCGCCGCTTGCAGCGCGGACGGCAGCGCCTGCTGGATCGCCAGATTCAATTCCCCGCCCAGCACCTGATACGTCGTTTCCGGCTTGAACCGCACATGCTTCATTTTGAATCTCCTCTTTCATGACAAGTTTAACGGTGAGTTCTTTGTCCGAAAACAACTTTAGTTTTTCGCGGGACGTGTCGTCGTGCGCCTTGCCGAAGACATAGCCGTCCGCATACATGTCCACGATCAGAGCCTCAAGCTCTTTCTGGATCAGCGCGACAGGGAGCTTGGCCTTCTCGGCCTGCACGAACAAAAACTTCCTGCCGTACTCAAGCAGAAAAACGTCAACCGGGCCGACCCGTATGGTCAGCGCCGACGACTTGCGCAGGCGCACGGCACCCTCGGAGTCTGCTCGTCCCATGACGTATCCGTCGCGGTACATCGCGAGCACGAAGTTTGACAGTGTTTCCTTGAACAGGTGCGCCTTCATCCCGGCGATCTTCAGGATTTTGTCGAAGACGATCTGCGCAGCCGTGCGACTCGGCCAGATGGTGATGTCAGCCATGATCCCTTACTTTTTCTTTTTTAGTTTTTCAACGGTTGATTCACGGACGGCTTCGTGGTCTTCGGCCAGCGGCTCTTCAGCTTCCGCGTCGTGCGCCTGCTGCATCAGCATGTACTTGGTGGGGGCATCGACGCCGTTCTCATCCTTGAACGCCTTCAAGGCGACGCCGATGTCGTTCATCATGAAAAACATCATGCGCTGCGTGTCGAGGATTCCGCCTTCCTCGTCGTAGTAGGTGTTCAAGTCCTGAAACATTTCAGCGATTGCGAGGCGCGAAAAACCGCGTTCCCCGTCAGGCATCTTGTGCGTCTTGCGCTTCGTGAGGCAATCGCCGATGTACTCAAGCCCACGGATGATGCCGACCATCGCATGGAGCGTCGCGCCGTTGGCCTTCTTCTCGCGTTCTTCGGGGGCGAGCGTGGACTTGTCGTCCATGATCTCGCTGATGGTGCCTTCGACGAACGTGGCTATTGCGGCGAGGTCGATGCGCTTGAGTTCAAGCTCAGCGCCTTTAGTGGACGTGCGCTCGCGCAGGTTTTTTTGCGCCTGCGCCAGATCGGCTGGCGACAACGACCTTGCCAGAGCGGTCATTGTTGTTTCGCGTTTGGGTTCGGTCATTTTTGCTCCTAGGAAATGTCTTTGCCGTCGTAGTACAGCCGCCTGTCTTCGATTCTGAGCTTGCCCTTGGCGACAAGCGAGTGAAACCCGGTCAATGTGATTTTGAACCCCAGATACGACCCAGCTAAAAAAAGAACCAGACCAAACAGCGACAGCGTCGCATAATCCACGAACATGGCTCAGCCCTTTTTCTTTTTTGTGCGCGTGGACTTCGGAGCTTGGGGGGCGGCGTGCTGGATGCCCATCGACGACAGAAAGCTCCACATGTCGGACTGAGCATCCTCCTGAATCTTGACCACTTTTTCAAACGCGGCCAGAAACTGAGGCTTGATGGAGTGGATGACGGCGGATGTCCGCACGCGCAGAATCTCCCAATCACGCAGCCTGACCAGCAGGCGTGCTCCTCCGCAACCCACTTGCTGCATCAGGTATCCAACCTTCCAGCCGTGCTCCACCGAATAGAACACGACGGGGGCGAGCTTTTCCGGCGAGACGTTTTTAAGTTCGGCCAGCGCGTCGTTGTCCACGGAGAGCCGCTGCGCTGGCGCTGTGGCGCGATGTATCATGTGTTCGCGGATGCGCAGGACTTCCTTCTGTTTTTGAAGCTGCGCGATCTCGGTCCACCATTTTGCTTTGGATTCTGTTTTCATGAAAATGCTTTCTATGTGAGTAAAGTCCTTATT
>Ga0315273_10010119_pt1 | contig 12004 bp, 16 predicted proteins | sample YL17G02_0_MG_FD_205753 | JGI IMG/M metagenome (GOLD analysis project Ga0315273, IMG submission 205753) | Sediment microbial communities from Yellowstone Lake, YNP, Wyoming, USA - YL17G02_0 | ecosystem: Environmental > Aquatic > Freshwater > Lake > Sediment | place: USA: Wyoming | collected... | reverse complement strand
TGCTTTTCTTGTGTAGAGATCGATATCACAATAGGATGAACGCACAAGGCCATAAAAATGCTACATAACTGACTTAATTCGGCGAGGAGAGTGGTTTCGACTTTTCAGACGCGCTCATAGACCAGCGAGCGCGTGCGAATTATAGAAAGCCATGCCTACCGCAATACAGAAAGCGATGCCTCCATACGCACAGCCGGGTTATTTACATTATGAACGCATCGCATATGGGGTGCGAACGCACGAGGACCTCAAGCGTATTTGGCGCAGCTTGATTTTACCACGCAAGCCGGAGCAAGCTATCAATGACACTCGAAGATCGCGCAGCACGCTGGGCGGAACAGCTAGCTCCAATGATGACATCGACCCGCCGCAAAAGTGAGTTAGCACGTTGCATGTAAGCCATCCCACGAACGAGTCGCAGAGATCGCCCCCTCACTGGTGTTACGGATCATGAAACTCTTCTCCAAACAGATGCGAGTCACGGAAGGACGACTAGCTTCGAAACGGGCTGCGAACTCAAAATGCAAGATGCCGTTGTTTTCACTGCGCCGCACACTCTCTGACGTCTCTCAATATGATCGGGTACATGAGTCGATACTGCAGGCGCTTCATGAAGATCATCTGCAGATTCATGAGCTCGGTGTGCGGGATGCCGAGGATGCGGCCATAGCACACGTCGCTGAGGGGAAAGTCGCTGTCGAACTTGTGCGCCAGCACCATGGCGACGGCGACAAGACGATGCACCGAGATCGGCGACAGAACGTCGCTGTGCGTGCAGAGGTACCGATCCAAGTACTCGATGGCGAGGAGAAACTGATCTTTGTCTAGGGGAACGTACGAAACAACTCTGATGAGGTAGTCGCGTATGTGGATGTCCGGTGCGCAGGTCGAGTCGAAGACATCGAGGGTGTGAGATGGAGCGCTCTTCTCTTTGAACACGGCGGCCGCGCCGTTGCAGAGGTGCTGCAGCTCTGCAGAGACGCTCCAGACACCGCCCACCCTCACATGCGTCGCGCGTTCCGAGGTCATTGCGGGAGAAGAGGGGGGCTAAAAACAGGAGCATGTGGAAAGAGTGCGAGGTCGCGGAGCGGAGTGAATCTCAGTGGCAAGAAGCTCTGGCTACGGTGCAGTCGGCTGCTGAGACCTTGTCTTGCATGCGCTTCATCTTTCAGATCGCCTCACAAACTCCCGAATTCTACGTCGGGGGCAACGACAGTCCTTTTTTGCTGCAGTTCCTTTCGGCGCCGGCTGAGAAAGGCGGCGACATCGACCTCATCGTCACGGTTCTCTCCCCCCTCGAAGAGGGTGTGCGCTACTGCTTCACCGGCCGCGGCGAGGACGCCCTCAAACTCTGCGGTTCTTTCATGGAAGCCTTCCCAAGCGCGCCGGTCGTGCTTCAAAAAGAAGACGGCGCCTTCGACTACATCCTCTGCTCTCTGAAGGATGAACCCTGCAAGCGACGCCCTGTCACGCTCGAGAACATGCTTCGTTTCCTCAGCAGGGGCACGGAAGCCGACTCCGTGGCGTTCTATCTCCCTGCGGAAGCGACGAGTCGCCCTTCCTCCGTCTCTTTTGAAAGATTCGCTGCGAGACCCGCCGTCACGCTGGACTAGCGGGGCGGGGGTCGGCGCTTCTTTTCTGGCTTGCTGGTCGCCACCAGCTTTTCCTGAAACGTGGCACTGTCTGCAGCGTACCACTGCTCCGCTTCCTTTTGTTGCCGCTCGAAGGCGAGGTAGGCTTCTTCTATCATGAGTCGGCGCGTGTGTCTTGAGCTCGTTTTGAACTTCCAATCTATAGCCACGGGGCAAACGCCCGCGGTTCGAGACATGCCGGTGAGTCGCGTCGAAGTTAGCTCGACAGCTCCTTTTGACACAGACGCCTACTTGTTCTAAGAGGGATATGAACGAAGGCCGTCACGCGAAGGCCCTCGGGGCATATACGTCGTTGGGGGCGCATCCACTCGCGCGCAGGCCCTGCTTTCGGCGCGGCGCGTTGGAGGTGCATGACGCATACTGAGCCCAAGACTTGCCTGGCGTGGACCACCACGCGTTGTTGACCGCAAAGGATTTCTGTCCGTCCTTGTTGACGTAGAGAGGAAGCTCCGCGACGCCGGCGGGTGCCCCGTTCACCAGGAAGTGTCGATAGCGCAAGTGCTCCCAGAACATGCTGTATATACCAGACGCGATCTTGTGAACGAGCTCCTCTGTGCACTGCGCGAGGTTCGCGGGAGCCCAGATCGTCGCCTGCGCAAAGAGCCGTCGCAGAAGCTCCGCCCAGTATGATGCGAGCTCGAAGATCTGGATTCCGTCCAACGCCGACGGCTTCAAGTCCAGCTCGGCGAGCACGCAGCGGACGCCCTGCATCACGGTTCGCACGGCGTCGATGCATGTCAGCTGCTTCACGTAGAGTGGCGCTTCCGAAACGGCGTACCACTGCAGTGCTTCGCCCTCAACGGCTTGGTGCAGCGCGATTATCTGCTCTTCTGCCCCGTTCGTGGCGGGGTCGCTCATTTTCCTGTACGCCAGATGAAGCGCTCGCTGGACTTTTGGTTTTCCACCGCGCGGTCGTCGCAGAGCTCGCCTCCAGCGACCAGCCGTCCTCGACTCTGTCCCATTTCTCGGCCCAGAAGCCCCAGGAACACCCCGCGAGTGCCGGCAAGATGTCCGCGCTGAGGCGTTCTCCCAGAGGCAGGGCGACCCCCGGAAGAAGGCATATGCCCGCCTTGCAGCTGCAAAGACTCCCCGCGGCGTCCGTTTCCACGACTCTGACGACGACCTTCGTCGGCGCAGACCAGCGTCGCACGAGGAGACGTAGCTCCGAGTCCGGGATGGAGTCGCGCGTGAGAGAAAACACCAGGCGAAGTGCTTCCGACGCGTCTTCCATGATAGCTTTGCACAGGGCAGGTCCTCCGAACTTTCTTTATTTGACGCAAAACCCGGCGACGGTCAGTTGCTGTACATGAGAGACGCCACTGTCGGCACGGGTGGTGCGGCCGGCTTTTTTTTCGGGGACGGCGTGGAGCTAGCTTCGAGGCCGGCGTTCCGCGAGGAGAGCGGCTGGTCGGAGACGCTGTCCTGCCACTGCATGCCTCTGTCAGGAGAAGGTCGATCCGATCCTTGGATGAGTGCTCCTAAGCGTGGAGGTTCCGGGTAGCCGAGGGACGCCTGCGCTCCTTTCGTCAACCGCACATCGTCCTCGCGGCGCCTCGTCATGCGTGCGGCGAGCGCGCTTTCGCTCTGTTCGTCTCTGCTGGAGGGCGCCGTCTTCTTGAGCGCTTCTGGTGAGCGGCTGGGGTCTGTCCCCTTCCCGCGCGATTTCCCCGGCTTGCTCACTTGCCGGTCGTCTGGCTTGCTCTCCTCCGAAACGACGGTGGTCAGACACTGCAGCAGTCCATCTACCACGAAGCAGCCCACCTGCAGTCGCGGTGGTCCGAGAGGACGTCCGGCCGCCGACGTCATGCACTCTTTGATAGAAGAGCAGCGAAGATGTTTTGTTTTTCTCCCGAAGACGTCAGAGCAGCGGCTCGAGCTTCGTCCAAGAGGCGTTCCAGTCTTTCGCAGGCCAGATCGGCCTCGAGCCGACGCGAGGCGTGGACGTCGAGGCATGTCTGCAGGCCGAGTCTCTCGGGGTTTTCGTGGAGTCGTTTCAGAAAAGCAACTTCCAAGGACCGTTCGGCGTCCCTACGCAGGCGAGCTTCTTCGGCCAAGCCGTGGAGCGTCCTCACATGTCCTTCTAGAGTAAAGAAACCTTGTGATGTCTGCGGCATCTGCACGGAGCGCCCGATCGAGTAGCTCCGGCTCTTCCGGATCGACTTCTAGCACCCCGCGCCACACGATCGCGCGAGCGCTGCAAGAGCTCGCAGAAGAACGAAAAGGCACCCACGAGAAGGAAAGACAGCGGGAAACGGCGGAAAGGGAGCGACACGTCGCAAGCGACAAGGCTCTGCTCGATCTAAAACTGCGGATCGAGAATGAGATCGTCGCATGGCCGCTGCGAGAAGCTATCAGCCTCTTAGGCCTTTTCAACCTGTTTTTTCTGATCAACGTCGACAGCTACACACGAGACGATCTCATGAGCATGACGGCCGCAAAGCTCAGTTCCCAGGTCGTTCGCCCAGGCCTCGTCTTGGACGACACCGTTTTCCAAGGCTTGGCGAACTTCTTCGAGGGCTTGCACTTCGAACCGAAGGTCTACAAGGCTCTCAAAGATTCTACGCAGAGCATCGTCCAAGCGCGTCGAAGCGGCGAGTGGCTGCTCACCAACATCGAGTACCACAAGTACCTGGCGGGAAACGAGACGAAGGAGGCCGAACCTCTCTCCGAAATCGTCAAGCTCCTCACCATCGCGAAGACTACTCTGCCCAGGGTCGAGGCGTCTTTGCAGTCCTTGGCGCTGCTTCTCGTGGCAAGAAACGAAGTCCACGACTACAGCAGCGACCTCTTTCACGAGGAAGGAACTCGCAGAACGGCGTTCTTCCGCAGTCTTCTGGAGGTGGCCAACGCTTGCACCCGCGCGTATTTGGCGGAAAATCTGGAGAAGACCTTCGAAGACTTGACGCTGAACCCTTTGAGTTTCCAAGAGGAGGCTCTCAAAAAGGCACGAGAAGGCGGCGGTACCAAGCTGGACGAGGTGAATCACCTGAAACGGTTAGAAGATCTCAAACGTAGACAAGACCTCGCGCTTCTGCATTTGCACCGGGCGACGCAGACGCTCGAAGACAAGCGAAACATGTCCTTCCAGGACCCAGATTTCGAGAGCAGCACGTATGCGGAGAGACGCATCGAAGAACATTTTCGGAGCCTACTTTTCGACAGACTCCGCGTTCTCTGCGTCTATCGTTTGCAGCTCGTCAACGTTTCCGCTTACAACGACACCGGTCGTGCGGTGAAGCTCGCCGCGATGATCTCCGATCCTGCGTTTTTGGAGGCGAAGCTTCCTTTGTACTGGCTGATTTGTGTGCACTCCCTCCTAAATTCCTTGGGCTACGACTTGCACGCGCTTCGTGCGATGCTCGATCTCTGGATCCCTCCGGCCAGATCGCAGGTGCCTTCCCTCCTCGTCAGAGGAGGACCGCAGGTAGACCTGGCTCGACAAACCTTTTACCGCATGCGAGAGATTCTCAGTCACGTCGGAAAGACACCCGAGACGAGAGCCGTCACCAGTCTTTTCGAAGGTCAAGAGGAGCCTTTTCTCAAAAAAGTGCAGGATTTCGCGCGCCTCTTTCCAGAGAGTCTGAAGCGGCGCAACGCCTCCAGCGCCCTGCCGCATATATACATGCGAGGGACTGCGTCGCCGTTTTACGCCGTCTCCCTCAAAATTCTCAAGGGAGGCGCGCAGGAGAAAAAAGGCGAAGACCAGAGCGAAGCGCCTCCAAAAAAAGACGAGGTTCCTCATCTTACGGCGACGGATATTGATGCCTTCATCTGTGAGGTCATGGAGTGGTTCGAGCACGAAGGAGCTCCGCGCTTGAGGCTCGATCGCACCTTGAAAAACCCCCCACCCGAGTTGGCTGCGGAGGAAAAAAGGGAGTCGGCTCCAGAAAAAAATAAAAAGCATGCATCTCCAAAGCTTCGTGCATGGGCGAAGAAGGGGCGCAAGTCCACTGAGGCCGGTCGACCTGCTCCCTCTGCCGTCAAGAGCTAGAAAAGCAGCGCCTCGGAGGGCATCTGCGAGATGTTGAACGTTCGCGTTCCGGCGCGACCGTAGCGCTCGCTCTGCAGGAGCACAGGAATCGAAGGCACCGTCTGGTTGCTCACGCTTTTCGTCTGTGTCGCCGAGCGTTGCAAGCAGCGCAGAACCCTCGTAGCTTCTTCGCAGCAAGGTTTCGACTGCACGACCCACTTGTCGAATCCCCTCAACAAAAGCGCCACCGTCGAAGGCAGTTCCATTTATTTCAAGAGATCATTTTAACCGCCCTTGGTCCGTGCGTGCTTCTGCCTGGTCTCGCATGCGCTGACCTTGCTTCAAACGAGCAACCTGGGCATTTTTGGCCGCTTGAAACCGCTCTTCGGAGTTTCGAAGTTCCTTCCGCAAAGTCCTCCTCATCGCTTTTCGAAGCATGTAAGTGGCTTGAACGACGTTTCTCGTGTATCTTCCAGAAACCCTCCACACCAACCATGAGGCGTCGGCGTCTCGGCACAAGTCGTCGATGTCAGGCCCGTCCGAGAGATGCCCCTCCACATTCAAACCGACTTCTCTCAAGTCGGTCTTGAGATCTTCCCAGACGCGCAAGAGACTTTCCACGTTGTCGTCGTCGAGCAAAGACAAAATCGTGCGGCGCTCCACCACGCGGTCGATGGTGATACAAGAGGCGCGCAGGACCGTCAAACGTTGCACTCTGCCGATGTTGAGCCCAAGAAGGGCCGAGTTAGCTGCGTCGCATAATGTCGTCATGGCGCCGTTGAGAGCGCTTTCCCTTGAGCCTCGGACAGGCAACCACTACTTTTTCTTGTCCGAAGTAAACAAGTCATGAGCATGCCAGCGGGTTGGACAGCCGACGTGTTCAAGGACGCAAATGTGATCTTCGTCACGCTCACTGCCCTCTTGCTGTCCTTTGCAACCTTAGGGGTACCTCTTATCGCCTCCGCAATGGGCGTCAATGCACCCGGATCTTGGCACTCAGTCACGGCTGCACTCATCGTCCTCGCAGCCGCCGGCTACCTTCTCGTTCAGATCACGTCCGACGTCTTCGACAAACAGTCGAGGATTCTGCAGACTCGCGCTGGGCAGAGATGGAAACCGCTGTCGCTCTCTGCGGTGGCTCTCGTGCTCTGTGGGGGTCTTCTGTACCTGAAGCAACGCAACGGAGGAGGCGGCTACGGCGACATGTCCGGCTAGACGCTCCCAGCTTTCGAAGGATCTTTCAAAGAAATGCGTCTGAACTTCCCGAACGTTACGGCGACCACGCACAGAAACGTGTTCGTCGTTTGCGCGGGCGGCGCCGTGGTTCTCTCCGGCGCCTTTTTTGTGTACTCCGACTTGATTCGGGAGTTGGAGGAGAGTTCCTGCGAGAGACCTCGCAGCTTCGCAGACGCAAAACTCTGGTTGCAAGCGTTGCAGGTGACCTTTTGCTGCTTCCTCTTTGGAGCGGTCTACTGCGTGTTCTCTCTTTGCAAGGCGGGCCCGGGAGGGAGGTCTCTCAAAAAGCAATGCGCGCGTTTGAATACGCAGCATTTCCGTCTTGGCTCATAAAAAGCTACTTTCTTTCATGGAAGCATCCCCTTCCTCCGCATCATCACTCAAGTTCGATCGACCGGACTTGGAAAAAGTTCTCAGCCTCTTGGCACTGGCCGCTGACAGAGGCGCCTTTCAAATACAGGAGTTCAGAGATGTCGGCTCCTTGTGGGAAAAGCTGCACGCTTGCCTACAGTCGACAAAGTCTTGAGCAGCTGGCGAGCCTCATTGCGGCCCCTCTGCAATGCTGCAACGGCTTCGACAAGGTGTTCTATCCCGAGTGCAACACGCCATCCGCCACCGACGACGGCCTCTACCCGTATCAGAGGGTCGCCCGAGACCTTCTTCGAGGCGCCGACGAGCTCAATCTGCTCGTCGCCTCGCCCACGGGCTCGGGAAAGAGCCGCGTCATCGAAGAGTGCGTGGCGCTCGCACGCGCGCGAGGGCAGCGCATCTTCGTGGCCGAGCCCCTCATAGCTCTCGTGGAGCAGATCTACACGCGCATAGGAGGAGAAAACATCTGCATGCTCACAGGACCGTCGCGCAAGGGAGCGGAGAACGCCGACGTGGTCGTCTGCACCTACGAAGTCCTGGCGCGCATCGCTTCGTGCGAGCCGCAGCGCTTGGACGGCTGCCCGCGCATCGTTTTGGACGAGTTCCACTTCCTGGCCACAGACAGAGGCCCGGTCATCGAAGAGATCCTGGCGCACTGTCAAGTCGGGCGCTCCATCGTGGCTCTCTCCGGAACGATGCCCAACGTCTCGGATCTGGCAGCTTTCCTCACGCGAATCAACGGGTTCCCCACGCACGTGCTTGGGGCCGCGAGGCGCCCCATCGAGATCTCCTTCTACGCGTACGCCGCAGCAGAAGACAGCATGAGCACTCTGGCCGCTCCCGACAGACCGCAGCCGTTTCGCTCTCAGGCCGTCGGAGGCATCGGCGACAGGCAGTCCCTGCTCCGCTTCATGGCGCAGCTCGATAAGTGGGACTGTCACCCGAGCCTCCTGGTCACCTTCTCGTGTCGTCGCCTGGACGAGATGGCCGATTGGGCCGCCTCCACGACCTCCATCGAGCGCGACGCCAAACGCCTCGTCGCGGTCGGCTTCGCGAAACTTCTCAAAGGCGTGGAGCCGGAGGATCGCGGCCTTTTCGCCATCTACCGACACTGGGCCGACCACGGCGTGGCCGTGCACCACAGTCACGCACCCACGCCTTACCTGGAGCTCGTAAGCTGGCTGGCGGAGAGGCGAGCGCTGAAGCTCGTCTTCTCCTCTTCCACGCTCTCGGCCGGCATCAACCTGCCTGTCCGCACCATGTGTCTGCTCTCCGCCAGGCTGCCGAAAAAGTCCCCAGAAGGAGGCATGGACCACGTCGACATCGACCCCCTCCTTTTCCACCAGCTCGTGGGAAGAGCGGGCCGTCCCGGCTACGAAACGGAGGGCAACTGCATCATCTTGGTCAAGAAGCGCGCCGACTACGCGAGCGCACAGACCCTCATGACCAGCAGGGTGCCTCCAGTGCTCCCGCTCAGCGGCTTTTCCGCAGGCGACGTGCTGCGAGCCACGCGCGACGGTCGCAACATGCTCGCAGAAATTCAGGCCCTGGCGTGCCCCATGGAGCACGCTCTATCGCTCCGCGTGATGAGAGACGCGCGTATCAAAGAAGCCGCCCTGGCGCAGCTCAAAGAGCCCAAGCTCGCCGAGCTTCTCGAGCAACAGGTGCGCGCCGTGCACGACGTCCTTCGAGCTCCGGCCTCTCTTTTGCCCTTCGCGGCCGTGACCGCACTCGAAGGTGCATATCTCTTCGTTTACGCCGACGGCGGCTTTTCCGTTGGCCGCGGCGAGTTCGACGAAGAACAGTTCGAGCGGAGCATTCCCATGACGACGCCCAAGAGAGGAGTGAAAAAGATTCCCTTCGAAGACCTCAGTGCAGTCTTAACTCTTCAGGAGGCCTTCAAAACCCTGCTGAAGCCGCTGCAAGACGACGGTGGCCTGAAGGAAATTCGAAGGATCTGTTTTCTGCACGAGCAGGCCAAGATCTACCTGGCTTCTTCTCCACTGCAGGAGGAGTTCGACCGCAGCGCACGAGCGATGGAAGGCGCTTGTCTGACAAGCACCTCCGACGGTTATGTGCTCACTCCTCTGGGACACGCCGCCTGCGAACTCAGAACCTGCGCGGACCCTTCGGTGGTGCTGCAGAGGCTCCTCTCCTGCGGCAGTCTGGACTCCACGCAAGCCTTGGCATTCGCGTCGCAAGTTCTCCGAGAGGGCGGCTCTCTTCGCGAGGAGCCCGTTGTCGACGACAAGCAGCTGGAAGCTCAGTTGCAAGAGGCGAGAGGCGTGCTGGACGGAGAAGTGGTGGCCTGCGCTCTGAAGGGCTTCGAAGGCTCGAGTCGCGAGTGGACGCTGGCCGTTCTCTGCTGGGCGAAGGGCGCGAGCCTCACGCGCTTGCAACAGCTTCTCCCCGTCGGGTGCTTCTGCCGCCACATCACGCGCGTGGCCGACTTTTGCGCAGAGGCATCGCAGGCTCTCAAGTCGTTAGGCGTGGATCCCTTCTTTTTCGAAGAAGCGGCCGACATGATCACGCGCGGGATGCCCTTCGCGAAGAGAGGCGTCTGGAAGAGCTCTCCGGACGAGGATACGACCATCTGTGAGGGATTGGCCCGCATCGGAGAAGAAGGAACCCCTCTCGACGACATCTTCGGAGAGATCACGGAGTGAGCCCCCTTCACGTCCGCTTACCCCATGGAAAATCAGAGAAGCGAGTGATGAAGAGTTTTTCTCCCGCGCTTTGAGAGGTGATGACCGAACATACACCCCACTTTCCTCTCTCGCCCCGGCACGCTTCGGTCGAAACCGACACCTTTTCCGACCATAAAGTCCAACCTTCTCGTGGATAAGTCCCAGGTTGCGCCATGCCTCGTTCGTGCAGTCTTTTTGTAAAGTTGCGACAGAAAGTGAGATAGTCGAGTTTTCCTCTCCAAGCGTAGCTTTTCATGTACTCGATGCACTCCAAAAATATCGGATGCTTCGGTCGGGCAAAGATGACGCCTTGATAAACGCAGGGCCAATTCCGGGAATGAATGGCAACGGGGCTTTTCGCTGTGAGGCACGTCGCCATGGGCGTTCCCAGGCTTCGAAGATCGTCGTAGATTTGTTGCAGAGGGAGAACGAGTTCGGTCTTGATGTCGAGATATATGCCTCCCTCGACGTACAAGTAGCAGTAGCGGAAGAGGTCCGCTTTGAAAGCGCCCATAGAGAAGCCTCGGAAAAGCTCCGCTACGACGTTTGGAAAGTGCTTCGTGATGAACCCCACGGCCGCTTCATCATCGTAGAGGACCCGCTCGAAGCCGATCGCCAAATTCTCGAATTGCGCGGCGACTTTGGAAGGCACCGTTTCGAAATCGTAGTGCGTTTGCATTATGACCTTTGGAATGAACCATTCACCTTCCAAGACGTGTTCATGTCGGAGGTAGCACGTGCTGTCTTCTGCGAGGAGCAGGACGTAAACGAAAACCACCAGAAGGCCTATCAAGACCCCAACCGAAGTCCCGGCGACGAAATGCGCGAAAGACATTTGACAAAGGGTCCGATTATTCAAACGTTGTTCAAATCGACTCTACCGACCGGCCTCGCCGGAGCAGGTCATTTAAGCCAAACGAACTCTGAAAAATCGCTGGCTTCATTTACAATCTCATAATCGTGGTCGCCTTCGCACCTGTTACTGACATGCGTGGTGGGCACTGGGGGTCCACTTTGGTCCTTCATAATTTGCTGCGTGGGTGCTTTCGAAATTGATTTCAAAAGGTCAGCGCTAACCGTCTCGCCGATAAAGTCATGCAAGCTCATTGGAAGAACCGAAGTCATCAAGAATCAATCCAACCTTTGTTACACACCGTCTGATAATTCCGCTTGTTTGAATTCTCAGACAGGCGGTTAAAGCGTACCTACATTTCCAACAAGTTTTAAACCTCGAAGAGCGTGACATCCTCCATTCATGGAGAACTGCCGACCTAAGTGGTGCATTGGAGCGTGCTCTTTGGCTCTTATATTACGTCTCAATCGCGCCCACGCTGGTGTGTCGGGCATATATTCCTCCCAAGGTAAATTGGAGAAGCTCAAAATTTGCTTCGCCAGAAAGGCGCCAAGCCCGTAAGGCCCGGCTTTTTCTAAAAGCTGAAGAGCCCTTTTCGCGTCGGCTTGAACAGCAATGTCGCGTCGGTTTCGGACATCGGAATTTAGCTCTTCTGGCCGATGCGCTGTCAAGTCTTGGATGGCAGCCTCGCAAGCCTGATCATCCCTCACGTCGTAACTTCGGTTGTAATATGGAAGGCAATGCCTGACAAGAAACACAAGCCACGGACCAGGGGATGGCAAAGCCAGCGCAATTCTCTTCGCTTCAAGAATACCAAACCGTTGAGCTGCATTTTCCAGCAAGCGATCTACGTCTTGGAAGGGCATACGAGTCGTTGCCAGGAAAAACTCGTATCGCGAATCCTCGGTATTTCGGTTTAAAAGACCTAGAGCCGTCGCCGCGTCAAAAAAAGCTCGACGTTCCGGTGCACGCGGGGCACTCATTTATTTTAGGGAGAAGTTTACTGACACACCGTCTGATAATTCCGCTTGTAAAATATGTTGATATATGTCAAGCAGATGGCTGCAATAGCTGTCAAAAACGAGTTAGCACGTTGCGTGTACGCCATCCCACGAACAAGTCGCAGAGGACGCCCAAGAGTGCCCCACACGCCAAAGTCGACAAGATTGATGCCAAGTTTCTGCACGCGGTGATCGAAAGCGATGCGGCACATGCCTGAGGCAACACGAGCTCGTTT
>Ga0315273_10010118_pt1 | contig 12004 bp, 9 predicted proteins | sample YL17G02_0_MG_FD_205753 | JGI IMG/M metagenome (GOLD analysis project Ga0315273, IMG submission 205753) | Sediment microbial communities from Yellowstone Lake, YNP, Wyoming, USA - YL17G02_0 | ecosystem: Environmental > Aquatic > Freshwater > Lake > Sediment | place: USA: Wyoming | collected... | reverse complement strand
CGGCACAAGAGTCTGGTACAGGATCACAGCGTTTGACGGTGCTGGAAACAATGCAACCAAAAACGAAAATGGCACTACACCGTATCACTACGACGTGGTTCCTGAATTCATGACAGCAGTTCTTATAGTAATGCTGACTGGGTTAGCTGGCGCAATGGTCGTGTACCGCAAGAAATTTGTTCGACTACCCTAACCACCCTTTTTTTATGCATAAAGTATTCTGCAGAAGGAATACGGTTTTTTTGATCCCTACGTTTAGGGAGATATTGAGCCGCCTGAACGTGTCGACTGGCACGTTGCAAGAAGCTTTGATTCAGTGCGCGCTTATCTTTGCAGTCTTATGGTCATGACAGTGTTTTGTTGGGCTGATTCGTTGAGATATCTCAGCACGTAGTCACGTGCGGTTTCAAAGGTTATGTTTTTTCCGATTACGACGCCGCTGAGTTCGTGATGGGGTCTGGTCCTGTATCTCGGCATTATCTTTTCTGGCTTAATGTTGTATTTTTTAATGATCCTTATCTTGTACCTTTCCATTCCATGCTCTGGGCATGTTGCTTCAACCATCAAACTTGGAGGCAAAGCAATTACTCTCCTTATCCCCATCTTTATAACATGTTGTTCGGAATATAAAACGTTGTTGGCTCACACGGAGTTTTACCATTCTTTCAGGTTTGTTGGAACCCTGTGAGTTGCCATCTTTCAACGCGGCCAAGAGTTGCTCAACAAACAAGCCTAAATCAGACGTCAATAGGCAAAAGAGAAATTAAACCCGTTTTTAACTGTTTTCGGGACAAGGCAGCGCGCTCGACAACCTTAATTGTTCCAAGCTACCTTACGTTACATGGGTGGACTTGTGAAATTTTTGAAGGGCGCTTCTGTCCTTTTTCTAGTGATGTTTTCAGTTTCGTGGTGCTCCGCCGTGGCTGCATCTCCTACAGAGGCTTCGGTCGTTGGAACCCGGCAGGGTGATTGGGCAATGTATGTTGGCGCGCCGCCTTCTGAGGAATATGAATGGATTCGGATTTCCGTCCTGCAAATCGAAGGAACTGTTGTTGACTTGCAATATCACTATGATCTGCGCGCCCGGTTCAGAGCACAAGCGACTGTTCACTTTCCGGATGATCCGCATTTTGTCTCCATAGATGTTGCTGATGGAACGGGCAACTCTTTCTTTTTCCTCATACCGCGGAACCTAACTGTAGGAGACCATGTCCCTGTTGCACAAGATCATGCGCCCCTCAAGATTGAAGGTGTTGAACAAAGAAGATATGCGGGAGCAGAAAGAACAGTCGTGTACGCGTCCTTCTCAAATATGACGATCTCATACGCCGAGTTCAAGACGGCGGGAAGATACTACTGGGACAAGGAGACGGGATTGCTGGTGGAAAGAATTGCGGCAGTCGGTGATTTTGACATGACGTGTCAAAAACTTACAGGTACAAGTATGTGGTCGCTTGACTTGAGATACTGGATAGTGGACAATTACCCAATCGTGATGATGCTGGCTTTCATTCTCGGAGCACTCTCAATTTCGACCGTGATTTTTGTGAGGGCCAGAAAGAAGATCTCATACAGAGTGACCCATACAAACATGGGAGCCGCTCTAGTGGCAGTAGGGATTGCTCTGTTGGTGACTTCAATTCTTAGTCTAACGGCTTTTGGCCAGGTGATTTCTTCACTTAGTTTGTCGTTTGCACCGTTCTTCCTTGTCAGTGGTGTGTTGGCCTACACCGGAGGGTGGGTTGCCTTGCGCAAGGACAAGCTTGTCATTGACGTGGGCATCGTCTTGGTAGCAGGCGCAATTATTCTCAGCGGAATGGGCGCTGCGTGCGCGACGTACCGAGAGGTAGGCGCAGTAGTGCCTTACATAGATGAGACGCGTACGAGCGCATCGGTGTTTGGACACCCACTTACAGGCTACACATCGTACTCAGTCGTGTTTTTCTATCCATATAGTTGGTTTTCATCTACATTTTTCAACATAGTAGTCTGTCTTGCTGGAGTGGGCTTTTTTTGCAAGATCGGTCAAAGGTTCTAGTGTATGCAATTGCGAAAGAGAAGGTCAAGCATTGAGCGCGCTGCCATGTCCCTTTATTAGGTGTTGAAGTGTGTTAGGGAGACTGCTTTGTCTGGTCTATTGATGTTTTCGGCTGCTTCTCTGTCCAGAACCAGGCACAGCAGGCTGTAGAGCGCGAGGGAAGCAACGTTTCTTATGCCTCTGACCTTGTTATTGGCTAGGCTGTACTGTGTCTTGAGGAAACTGTAAACCGCTTCTATGTGCGGCCTCTTATAGCGCGCTCTCTCTTAATCCTTCTCTAAGACTCGTCTGATTTTAGGTCTTTGAGAAAGAAGTATACAAAAAGCGTGCTATCTTGTCCCCAAAATGGTCAAAACTGGTTTTTTATTCTTTTTTGGCAAGTTTTGGTATGGGAAAACCATGCTTCCTGCTGGGATCTTTCGTAACTCCTGGTGGTCTAGCGTCTGTTAATACTGCCAGGGTTTGCATGCCAAACAAGCCCATATTGGACACGAATGGGTAAAGAGAAACAAATAGCATTTTTGCACCAATTTCGGGATAGGTCCGCACGCCCAATGCAACTAATATCCTTATCCCATCTTTATGACATGTTGTTTTGAAGCGCGCAGGCGTGTTCTTTGATTCCCTTTTTCAAGTGTGAGAGACTTGGGTCACGCCTTCTGAGTGATGCTTGTCGTATCCCAAAGGTCATCACCAACGATAGACGAAGCAAAACTGCAAGCATAACCTACTCCCCAACTGAATTCAGGAACATGCATGCACGTTAACGTTGTTGGCTCACATGGAGTCTTATGCTTTTTCGGACGGACACTTGAAGTGGTCTGTTAGCCTGAATTGTCGTGGGGTGTTGTTCCTTTTTGTGCTGCCCTGTGGGCTAGTCCTTGTCTTTCGTGTCTGCGATAACACTGTGAACGTGGTTCCAGAATTCTCTTTCAATCTTCGTCCATGTTTCGTCAGACTTTAGGTCTTTAAGCAGGAAATATCCTCCTCCGAACATCGTTGCGAGTGTCATGGGAAAATTGAACCTTTTTGTCTCTTTTAGGGGGTTCAAGCTGATGGTGAAACCATCCTTCTCTTTGTGGATGTCCACTTTCAAGTCGCTTCTTAATTTGTACGTTCGCGAGTTTCCGGCTATGATTTGGTAGCCGTTATCATTCTGGAAAGCTGTGATGTCTTCGAACTTTTCGACGTCAAAGAACCGAATTATCTGTTTTGTAAGCGTTTCAAGATTGGTTTTTCTTTCGAAACTTTTCTGCATTCTCTAACCCATTTTTATTGTTGTGAATTTGCGCGCGCTGGACGAATTGGCTAGAAGATTGGATAGATCCTGTCTTCAGGTATCTGCAGGGTTACGTCTCCTTCTGCTTCGTCGCAGTACACTCTGATTCTGATTGGGTACGTAGTTCCGGTCTTAGTTATTAACCGTTCAGACGCAAGTGATACTTCTACTGATTCTGACGTGCCGTTCAACATTTTTGGCCAGTAGAGGTTCGCGTCGAGTGGGTCTGTGAAGCCGCCTACTTCAAGGTGAAGGTTGGTGGCGTTCCCTCCGACTGGTGTCATGTTGAGATGGAAGAATGTGACCTTGATAATCTTGTCCGTGTTCCCAACAGGGACATATTCTGCGGTAAGCTCTGTGAACACAAAATAGTCTACTGCTGGCAACTTTGGTTTTTGTGCAGGAGCATTTGGATTGTACACAACAATGAGTATTGAGGCTATTGCAGCTATGAGCAAGACACCAAGTATTTTTGCATATTTGATGGTTTTTCTTTTCCTCAGCGTTCTCTTATATGTCTTCATTTTTCTATTCCTGCTCAACGACATCGTATGTCCAGTTAGCTATTTGGTTTGAACCTGAAGATAAACGTTTTTTCTTTAACTCTCACTTGGCAGCATCATATGAATCGAGCTGTTTGGAATGTGAATGAGTGTTCAGATCTTTCTAGTCTTCGGAAGACAGAATTCCTGAAGAGTCCTCCTGGATCGTGCGCGTTTCCTACAACCTGAGAGCCTACCAAATGACAATGCACACGCAGCGATGGGTTCTCATTTGATAGTTGGTGTTTTACCTGAAGATAAATGTTGTTTCGGCCTTTCATTTCGCAACTTGAACTGAGGCGAGCCGTTTGGGAAATGAATATAAATGTTCGGACTGTTCTAGTCCCTGAAGTGGAATTGTTGACATGGCCTCTTAGACAACGATGGTTTTGGGCAATTTTTTTCATGGTATCGTTGGCTCTTATCCTGCCAGTGTTAGTTGTGGGGTTGATCTTTAACTTCTCATCGAGTGTTCTGTTTGCTGTTCTTATAGTTTTGATAGTCATTTGGATTGTAATTAGGAGTTACAGGGACTGGAGATTCAAAGAAGAGGCTGGTCATGGAGAGAGTAAAGAACTGGACGGTGATGAGATTATGAGACGTGCAACTTCCCTATTTCACTGCTTGTGATTCAAGGAAGAATCTACTGAAACAATGTTCCACAATGATTATATATCGCCCTGTTCAGGTTGTTACTTGCGTAAAAATTGAGAAGGGAGAAAAAATGAAAAAGATAGTATCGTTAGCTATAGTTCTAGTATTCGTTGTATCTATGATGGCACCAGTATTTGCTGTACCCCCGCCTATAGCGAGACCAAATGAAATCATCGAAGCCACCATTGAAGGTGGAACGATTCCGACCGTTGACCCTGGCAAGTGCTACGACACTGCCAGCGCCGCACTGCTATTCCAAGTTTATGACACTCTTTTGGCCTTTGACGGTGAGCACATGGACCGGTACCTGCCAGCGTTGGCTGCAGAACTTCCGGTTATAGTGCAACATACTACGCCGATCGTTGACCCAGACACTGGCCTGACCTTCAAGTGGACATACTACTTCAAGCTCAGGACGGGCGTTCAATGGCACGACCCAGCATTCGGCAACCTAACTACTGCCGATGTTGAGTACTCTATCGAACGTGTAATGATTATGGAGGCAGGAGACGATCCGGCATGGATGTACTATGAACCTCTGTTGAACGGTGCTTCAGCCACTTACATAGACGGTGTTGAGTACAACATGAGCATTCCTGCAGACGCCGTGTTCGCTGGGAAAGCTATTGACCACTCTGTCGTGTCTAACAGCACTCATGTGTGGTTCAACCTAGTGTTCGACGGTGCATACGCGCCTTTCCAGCAGATTTTATGCCAATCTTGGGCAAGCATCCTCTCCAAAGCATGGGCAAACAGCCTCCTCAGACCAACAAACTGGCCTGGTACTTGGGGCGACTACACCGGTTGGGTAGCTTACCGCTATCCGGCTCCTGCTCCGCTCGACACACCAACCCCCGCCTTGATGGGGTGTGGTCCATATGTATTCGGAAACCTTGACAAAGTACTGAAGTACTGGGATGTGAACAGATTCACAAACTATTGGCGTGGTTGGGGCAGTGGTCCTGCACCAAACTATGGCATAGGCTGGCCAGCATTCGGAGGATCCAAACCCGCAGGCTACATTAACCACTACAAAGTCACGTGGGCCTACGACTGGACAGCAAGGTCAGCATTGTTCCTCGCCGGAGATGTTGACTACTGCAGTGTACCAACACAATTCAAAAACGACATAATCGGACAGCCAAACATCAGGAGTACATTCCCATTGCCAAGCTTGGCCGTAGGAGTTGCCCACTATCAGTTCAACATCAGGACAACATCGCCATACGGTCCAATCTACGAATCTGGCATCATCAATGAGGCTGGTATTCCAAGAGACTTCTTCGGCAACACAACCTATGGTATCAACAACAGAAAAGCGTTCTCGTACTGCGTCGACTTTGCGACCTACCTTAGCACAGTGTTTCTGGGCGAGGCTATACAGCCACCGACAGCCATGATTCCGACCCTGCCATACTACAACGCGTCAATTCCAAAGTACGCTTACAACTTGACGAAAGCTGCAGAACTGCTCCATATATGGCCAGGATTGTGGGACACAGGCTTCACAATTCAACTGGTCTACAACATTGGCAACCTTGCGAGACAGACTCTATGCGAGATGATGGCGACTGGCATTAGCTCTTTGAACCCGAAGTTCCACGCTAGCGCCTTGGGACTTGACTGGGACTCATTCTTGGCTGCAAGCAATGGCAAGCAATTGCCAGTCTTCACAGTAGGTTGGTTGGCAGACTACCCAGATGGGCACAACTTTGCTTACCCATACTACTACTCGTACGGATCCTATGCAGCCAGACAAGCCTTCAGTGACGCAACAATGGATGCATTGATCGAGCAAGGTATAGCGACACCTGACGGTCCGGCAAGAGCCGCAATATACAGCCAAATCCAGCAAAGAGTAATTGACTTGTGCCCCAGCCTTGCACTGTACTCGGCTATCGGTCGACACTACGAACAAACATGGGTCTGCGGCTGGTACTACAACCCGATCTACACAGGCAACTACGTTGCAAACACGTGGAAATGGTATTACACGCCACATGCACAGCTAGATGTAGTCACCAACGCTACCGCCACTCTGTTGCCATACGACGTTAACTATGACGGCAAAACCAACATGGTTGACATCGGCACCACAGCAGCAAGCTTTGGAGCCATCTATGGTCCGCCGATGAGTACAAAGTGGGTCTACAGATGTGACTTCAACAACGACCGAAAGGTCGACATGAAGGACATCGGTGGAGTCGCTAAGAACTTCGGCAAGACCAGTACAGCTTGGAATCCAAGCTAATAGAAGACTCAGAACTACAACAATTTCCCTTTTTTTGTTTTTTTAATCTTTGCCAGCGCGCGCTTTGCCATGTCTTACAACTGAGTGATATCTGATAGTGATAGAAACGATCTTGTTCTATCTAAGAAATTGGCAACAATCTCTATGTTTCAAGAAAGTGCAGCTGATTAGAAAAGAATTGGGATGAACTCACGAAGTGGATTGTTAGGCGCCGATCGGGAGGTACGCTTGTTGCCACGATATGTGCTCAAGCAAGGATAAGCAGGAAAGTATTCTATCATAGGTGGACTCGTTACCAGGCTGAAGGCTGGAAGGGTCTTGAAGAAGAACAGCGAGGCCGACCTGAAGGACGAGAACTTGAAGAAACCCTGAAAGGGAAAGTTGTCAAGCTAAGAAAACAGTACGGTTGGAGTCCAAACAAGAAAGCTGGTTGCCTCAATCGCCAAGACTTCTGCACAGACTACAACCAGGTTAGTTTGGTCATATGTGAGGTTGGCCTAGACCCCCCCATAAGTGAGCAATGAAACACCTGAGAAACAGAGCGCTTCCGAAGGGAACATTACAACAGCCTTTGGCACGTGGGTTTCAAGCTTTGCAGCGACGACGACTGGCTGATTAGCTATTAGGGTGACCCTCGCGCTTTATGACGGGGTCAGTTAGGATTTGGTGTCCAACAGGAGAAAACGCAGATTTCTCTGCTTGAGGAAGCCGTTACGGTATGGTGTTCCAGAACAGATGCTTACTGATCAGAGAAGCAGTCTAACCCTGCCAGGGGAGCACCATCAGAGTTTGCAGGACGTCGTCAAGACCCTGGAATCGAGCATATCACTGCCAGCGTACGCAGGCCCAGAACTATAGGCAAAATCGAAGCTTTCCATGAAGCCTACGAAGTAGAGGCGCACCTGTTCAAGTAGCACTTGAGCTTCATACGCTACTACAACCACAGGAGACCTCATGAAGGGCTAAACCATTCAACGCCAGCAGAAATTTACCCCAAAGACGAAGTGTAACCCTATTTCTAAAGTAGAACAGTTTGAAACGATCTCGGCAACCTTAAATATTCATATGGAGACGTATAGACCTGGGTCTTTGGATGGCGAGCTTGGCGGCATACATCGTAAGAAGATTGCTTTTGCTTGTTTTTGTTATCGTCGGTGTTACAGTTCTTATTTTTGCTATCACGATGATGTTTCCTCCCGAAATTCGAGCATACATGTACATTGGTAACGCGGAACAAGCGAGACCAGGAGTCATCGAACAGGCAATCATCACTCATGGACTCAACGATCCTTTTTATATTCAATACGGCCGATGGATGAGCCAAGTATTTCAGGGTAACCTAGGTTGGTCCTACTCAAGCGGCGAATCGGTCGTTTCGGCGATCAGTGGTAGGTGGGTGTTCACTCTTGAAATAGTGATGTTCGCTGCTCCCATCATAGTTTTCGTTGGCATATACCTCGGCGTACAATCTGCCATACACAGAAACGGTCTTGTTGATCATGTATGCAGAGTAGCTTCTATTGTAGGCTGGTCGCTTCCCTCTTTTTGGCTCGGCCTGCTACTCATTTCGGTTTTCAGCGGTTACTTGCGGTGGGTAAGCATCGGCCCTCTCAGTAACGCCTACATAGACTTCATAGCCGAAGGAATAAAGTCTCACACATGGGTGGCATATACAGGAATACACTTGTTTGACGGGCTTTTGAATGGTCATCCAGATATTACGCTTGATGCAGTCAAACATGTTATCATGCCGGTTATGGTGATTGTGGCAATTGATGTTGCACTCTTGATTAGAGTGATGCGTTCATCAATGCTTGAGGCTTTGAACAAAGCCTACATAATAACTGCGAAAGCGAAGGGTTTGAGTAAGAACGTCGTATATTACAAGCATGCGAGAAGGAATGCCCTGATACCCGTAGCTACTTTGTCTGGAATGCTCGTGGCGGGTCTCCTGGGAGGACTGGTAATTACGGAGACCGTTTTCGCATTCGGTGGGTTGGGAAGTTGGGCTGCACGCGCGGCACTATCCAGAGACATACCTGCCGTCTTGGGTTATGCGATACTTAGTGCGGTGGTTTTCGTTATTGCAAACTTGATTGTGGACATACTTTATGCCTATATCGACCCTCGGATCAGGTTGGATTGAGCCATGAATGTGCGTTCAAGTTTTGAAGAATTGAAAGTTTCGATGGGACCTCGTGTCAAAGAATGGAAATTCATGTTCTTAAGGATAAGGAAGAATCCATTGGCGTTGGCTGGTCTTGTGATAATTCTTTTTTTTGCTGCAGTTGGAATGCTTGCTCCTGTTCTGGCTCCGCCACCCCCGGGTTCTTTGGGTGTCTTCAAGATTCCGAAGGACATGGAGATTAACGTTCTAACGCCGAATCCGACGCCGCCGACTTTGAGACACATATTCGGCACGACGGACCAACAGTACGACCTCTACTACGCATGTATCTGGGGCACACTGACGGCCTTTCGTACTGGTCTGACAGTAGTTGGGATTTCGCTGATCATAGGCTTGTTGGTTGGAACCCTAGCTGCGTACTACGGAGGTATGCTCGACGAGGTCCTCATGAGGTTTACAGACATTATTATTGCGTTTCCAGGCTTAATTCTTGCAATGGCTTTGGTTATTGCTTTCCCGGGGAAGATACCCATTAACCTGTCAATGTTGTTCGTGGTGATATTCACGTTGGTTTCCTTCGTGCTGTTGGCGCTTCGGCCCAGCAAGAAACTGTTGCTTGTCGTTCAAGCCCTGCTCATACTGTCTTTGCTGTCTATTCTCTACTATCCGCTCTCCTTGGATCTTACCCTTTCTCGTCTCGACAAAGTGCTCATTTCCATTACGCTTGTAGGCTGGCCAGGTTATACAAGAGTAATCAGAGGGGAAGTTCTGCGTGTCAAAAACGAGGACTATGTCGAGGCTTCAAGAGCCTCTGGCTCCACGGATTTTGGCACCATATTGAAACACATTTGGCCGAATACCGTGTACCCTATACTCATAGTCGCGACATTAGATATTGGCTCAATAGTGCTGAGTGCTGCCGCCTTGAGTTTCCTTGGGATAGGAGCTGAACCTGACTTTGCGGATTGGGGCCAGATCATACAGAGGAGCAGGGCTTGGATGTCGCGACCAGAACAACTGATAGGTAACATGCACACGTTCCTGATTCCTGGAATGTTCATTACGTCGTTTGTGATGGGGTGGAACCTTTTAGGTGATGCTCTAAGAGACGTATTGGATCCTACTTTGAGGAGAAGATGAAATGAGCTTGGCAACTGTTGTTGAAGTCAAGGACCTTAAGGTGAACTTCTACACGTATGCAGGTGTAGTGGAAGCTCTTGACGGAGTAAACGTGTCGCTAAGAGAAGGAGAAATCCTCGGACTCGTTGGGGAAACTGGAAGCGGCAAAAGCGTGACGAGCCTTTCGGTGATGATGCTGGTTCCTGCACCGGGAAGAATTGAAGGCGGAGCTATCTACGTCAAAAACGACTCTGGACAAAACGATGTTCTTCTGATGGATGACGCCTCACTAAGGAGCATGCGAGGAAAAGACATCTCGATGATATTCCAAGAGCCCAGAGCCTACCTGAATCCAGTCTACACGGTTGAAAACCAGATTTCCGAGGTCATGCTTGTACATCGGGAACAAGAATTCCTGAAAAATGCTCTGGATGCGCTTGAGAAAAAACGAAGAGGGAGCACAGTCGAAGCCAAAAATTATCGACGGATGCTAAAGAATCCTCGATCACTTGGCGCTCGTTTCATCCAGAAGTTCAGTTCTAAAAAGACCTTGAAGAATGAGGTCAGAAAAGAAGTCGCTAAAGTGCTAAAGAGCGTCGAAATACCTGACCCTGAAAGAGTCTGTAGAATGTATCCGCATGAACTGAGCGGGGGAATGGCGCAGAGAGTCCTCATTGCAATGGCTTTGGCATGTAACCCGAAAGTGCTGATTGCGGATGAACCCACGACTAACCTCGACGTTACAGTTCAAGCTCAAATCCTGAACCTTGTAAGACAATTGAAGAAGGATTTCAAGTCCTCAATTCTCTATATTACCCACGACCTTGGTGTTGTAGCCCAGTTGTGCGACCGTGTCGCCGTAATGTACGCCGGAAATGTTGTGGAGACTGCGGACGTCTTTGAAATTTTTGGCTCGCCGTATCATCCGTACACGCGGGCACTCCTGGAGTCGATTCCAAACCCCGAAAAAGGATTCAAGTCGATACCCGGCATTGTTCCCGGTTTGATCAATCCGATCAGCGGTTGCAGATTCCGTGACAGATGTTCCTATGCTATGGAAATATGTCAAAAGGTTAAGCCTCAGTTCCTCGAAGTTAAGAAAGGCCATTTTGCTGCTTGCTACCTTTACGGAGGGTCTCAATGAGCTACTTGGTGCAGGTAAGAGATCTGAAAAAATACTTCCCCATACTTGGTGGAGTGCTTAGGCGCAGTGTTGCCAACGTGAAGGCTGTCGACGGCGTATCAATAGATGTTCTGAAGGGCGAATGCTTCGGACTTGTCGGAGAGTCAGGCTGTGGCAAGACAACACTCGGCAAGACGATCCTGAGACTTTACAAGCCGAGTATGGGTCATATTTTCTTCGGCGTTCCCGGAGATGTTGTCAACGAGATCAACGCGTTGGAGAAAAGCAACCCGAAATCCCGGAGACTTCGAAGGCTCAGGGAGCAGTATGACATATCAACGTACCGTGGCAGAGACTTGCTCTTGCTTAGACGAAAGATGCAGATTGTCTACCAAGACCCGACGACGTCGCTGGACCCGCGGATGCTTGTCAAAGACATAATAGCCGAACCGCTTGTCGCGCAGGGAATCGCGAAAGGTGAGGAGGCAAGGAAGATGGTGCTTGAGATTCTGAATCGTGTTGGCCTCTCTGACCAGGCTATGTACAGGTTCCCCCACGAGTTCAGCGGAGGGCAGAGACAAAGAGTAGCTATTGCCAGAGCTCTCGTAAGCCGTCCTGACTTCGTTATCCTAGATGAACCGACATCTGCAGTCGATGTTTCGGTCAGGGCGCAGTTGCTGAACTTGTTCACGGACTTGCAGAAAGAGTACGGCCTGACCTACATGTTTATTAGTCATGACTTGAGCATCGTTGAATGCATCAGCCATCGAGTCGCGATTATGTATCTTGGCAAAATCGTGGAGTATTCGCTTACGGGACAAATTTTCAAGAAACCATTGCATCCGTACTCTCAGGCTCTGATAGCTTCGG
>Ga0315273_10010117_pt1 | contig 12005 bp, 6 predicted proteins | sample YL17G02_0_MG_FD_205753 | JGI IMG/M metagenome (GOLD analysis project Ga0315273, IMG submission 205753) | Sediment microbial communities from Yellowstone Lake, YNP, Wyoming, USA - YL17G02_0 | ecosystem: Environmental > Aquatic > Freshwater > Lake > Sediment | place: USA: Wyoming | collected... | reverse complement strand
CTGGCCGACCTTCGCCATGACTTCCACCACGATGCCCGCCAGCGGCGCTCCGACGGAGATATTCTCGGTCTCCGGCTCGACCATACCGGCGCCCGCAACCGAATTTGGAAACGGGTTTTCGGCCGGCTGAATGGGCGGCGGCACGAACGGCACGCGCTGCTGGGCCTGCGTGATGTATTTCACGGAGAACACAATCAGCGCGATCGCCAGGAGGGGCAATCCGAATTTGGTGAGCAGATTCAATATTCTGGAAATCATATGAAAACAACCAGCGTTAACTTGACTCGCGGCAGGCCACGAATTCCTACGCAATCAGTGCTCGATCTCCTGTGCGGTTTCGTTCCAACGATTCGATCTTCCCATCGTCCATTCGCGCGAGCGTATCGGCAAATTCGAAAATGCGGCTGTCGTGTGTCACGATGATCACGGCGCGGTCGCCCTCGATGGCAATGTTGCGGAGCAACTCGAGAATCGTGTGACCCGTGCGATGGTCGAGCGCCGAGGTCGGCTCGTCGCACACCAGCAACCGGGGGTGATGCACCAACGCTCGGGCGATTGCGACGCGTTGCTGCTGGCCGCCGGAGAGTTGGCCGGGAAGGTTGTGGGCGCGATCGGCCATACCCATTTTTCCCAGCAATTCCTTGGCGGCGCGGAGCGCGGCCCTCTTGGAATATCCTTGGATCACGAGCGGCACGGCCGCGTTTTCCGCCGCAGTAAGCGCCGGCAGCAGGTTGAATTGTTGAAACACGAAACCGACGTTTTTTCGCCGAAACGCCGTGCGCCTCCAGGACGACAGCCGCGTTAGCTCGGTGCCGAGCGCCAGGACGCCGCCGCTCGTGGGCCGCAGGATGCCGGCCACGATTGAGAGCAGCGTCGTCTTGCCGCAGCCGCTGGGGCCGACGAGCATCGTCAGCTCACCCGGGTAGACGTCGAGATTCACGCCGCGTAGCGCGTGTACTTCGGCATTGCCGCTGCCGTACACTTTTACGACGTCGCCGCAAGCGATCAGCGGTTGTGCGTTGTCGCCGTTCATTGCCATTACCCCTGAAACACCACGGCCGGTTCGACGACCATCACGCGTTGCATACTCAACAGGCTCGACAAAATGCTGATCGCGCCGACCGCCAGGCCGGTGCCGACGAACACTTCGGGGGGCATGTAAAACGCCAGCCGCGAGCCAGGCGCGGTGGCGATCGTGCCGAACCACGTGGCGGCCCCGATCCCGAGCCCGAAACCAATGAGGCTCACCAGCATGGCCTGCAACAGGATCATCCCCATCAGCGACCAGTTGCCGGCGCCCATCGCCTTGAGCGCGCCGTACTGTTTGATGTTCTCGATCGTGAACAGGTAGAAGGTTTGGGCCGCGATCGCCGTGCCGACGATAAAACCGAGCAGTACCGTGATGCCGAAATTGAACGGGATGCCCGTCTTCCGCATGAAGTACAGCATGGTGATCCACTCGAACTGCCTGCCGGTGACGGCCCGCAAGCCGGTTTGCTCTTGGATTCGCCGGCAGACTTCGTCGACGGCGACTCCTTGCACTTCTTCGGCCAGGATGAACGACAACACCTTGCGTTCCGGCGGCACGAATTCGAGCGCTTGCGTGTACCGCGTGTAGACGACCGGAAATGTTTGAAACGTGCGGCTCACTTTGCAAATGCCCACGATTTCCGCCACGTGGTCGTTCATTTCGAACCGCTTGCCGACGCGCGGTTCCTCGTGTGGCCACAACAACTTGTAGCCTTCGATATCCATGATCACGGCATCCGGTTTGCGCAAATCGAAAACGTTGCCGAGGATCATTCGCGGCGGCGCGCCGACGAGCGTGGCATCATCCAACCCCAGCAAAATCGTTTGTTGGAAGTTGCCGTCCTCCAAGCGCGAGCGGGTAAGGCCCTTGTACAGTCGCACGGCCCACGATACGCCCGGCACGCCGCGGACGCGGTACAAATCGTTTTCGGAAAGAGGCTTCACGTCGTCCGAGAATTGCACATTGGGGTCCATCACCCACATGCTTGCGCCCTGGATATCGCGAATTTGCCCGCTGGTCTGCAGCATCAAACCGCAAAAAATCGAGGCCTGCTGGGCGATTAGGAGCGACGCGAACGCGATGCCCAAAATGATGCCGAGGTACTTCCCTCGGTTGCCCGTCAGCATTTTGAGCGCGATCCAACTCATCGCACGGCTCCAGTGCGCCGGACGCGCGAGGGTCGTTTAATCGACGCCAACGAAAAGTCGGTGATGTGCCGCGCCAAGCGCTCGATATCAAACGACGCATAATCGTCGGCACTCAGCAAATTGCGGATGACCGGGTCGGCGAAGTGATAGAACAAGCACTGGCCGACGATGCTGAACGCGGTGAGCCGCAATTCGTCGTGCGAGGCATCGGCCGGCAGCAACTCGCCGAGGATCCGTAGCAGAATCTCGAATTGCGGGCGGATGGATGACTGCACCAATTCCGCGCAGGCGGCCGTGGGGTTGGCCATCTCGCGCATCATCAGCTTCGAGTGCCAGGTGCCCTCCGGCCCGCTGCGGACGCGGCGAATGAACGTAGTGATGAAATCGGCCAGCTTTGTTTCCGGCGGCGTATCCTCGCGCCAGGCAGGCAGCGGGAATTGCTCGATGCGCCAACGATGCGCCTGACAAACTGCCTCGACATACAGCCGCTGCTTGTCGCCGAAGTAGTAATTCACCGCGGCGACATTCGCGCCGGCGCGTTGGCAGATGTCGCGGACCGTCGTGCCGTCGAAACCGCGTTCGGCGAAAATCTCCCCTGCGGCAACTGCGATCCGTTCCCGTGTCGTATCAGATTCGCCCGTAGACATGTGCAAACCGCCTGGAAACGCATGTTTCAAACACTTGATTTAATCAATTGTATCGGAACCACGTCGCGAGTCAAACGGCGGGACGCAAAACAAAATAGGCGGGTCCGATCCTCTGGATGCGAACCCACCTAACACGTTTTTGGCAAACGATTTACGCGCGACGCAGCCTATTCGTCATCGTCCCGCGACGAGGCGGCACCGCCCAGCAAATCGTCCAAGCTGCTGGGCGCCGGTTGCTGGGCTGGCGGGGGCATGCGGGCCGCGTCGCCGTTGCCGCTGCGTCCGGAGCCATCGGCGGATTGCAGCAGCGGGAACGCGCGTTCGAGTACGCGGCCCTTTTCGGCAGCCAGCGCTTCGAGCGCTTCGGGCCGGATGCGAACTTCCGCTTCGTGAATGTGGCGGAAGCCGGTGCCGGCCGGGATCAAGTGACCGAGGATCACGTTCTCCTTAAGGCCAACGAGGTGATCGGTGCGGCCGGCGAGCGCGGCTTCGGTTAGCACCTTGGTCGTCTCCTGGAAGCTGGCGGCCGAGATGAAGCTGGAGCTTTGCACCGACGCCTTCGTGATGCCCAAAAGCTGTGTGGCCGCGGTCGCCCGTTTCGGCTTCGTGCCCTTGGCGATTTCGCCGTTGAGCGCCTCGATCTGCGCGTTCGCCTGGTCGAGTACATCCTTCGGTACGATCGAACCAATAGCGAATTCGCTGTCGCCCTTCTCGGTGACTTTGAGACATTGCATGATTTGATCGTTGGCCGTACGGAAGTCGAACTTGTCCATCACGCTGCCGGGCAGCAAGGTCGTATCGCCAGGGTGTTCGATGCGAACTTTACGCAACATGCGAGCCACGATGATCTCGATGTGCTTGTCGTTGATCTCGACGCGCTGGCTGCGGTACACGTTCTGAATTTCGCGGGTGAGGTATTGCTGCACGGCTTCTTCACCCGAGATGCGGAGAATATCGTGCGGCACGAGCGGACCATCGACCAACGAATCACCGGCACGCACCAGGTCGCCGGAGTGAACGCGCAAGTGCTTGTTGTGCGTGATGAGGTGCTCGCGCTCGATGCCGCTTTCGCTGCGGACGATGATCGAGCGCTTGCCGCGCTTCTTCTCGCTCAACAACTCGACCGTGCCGTCGATCTCGGCGATGACGGCCGGATCCTTGGGCTTGCGGGCTTCGAAGATTTCGGTGACACGGGGCAAACCGCCCGTGATATCTTGCGTGCCGCTGGCTTCGCGGGGCGTCTTGGCCACGAGCGTGCCGGGGGAAATCATCTGGCCTTCATCGACTTCCAAGTGAGCCCGTTCGGGCATGTAGTAGAAGTCGAGAATCTTGCCGTCGGCCGGGTCTTCGACGACGACCTGCGGATGCAAATCGCCCTTGTGCTCCATGATGACGAACCGAATGTGACCGCTGGGGTCTTTCTCGCTGCGCATCGTCTGGCCGTCGATCAGGTCTTCGAAGCGGACCTTGCCGCCCGTCTCGGCCAAGATCGGAATGCTGTGCGGATCCCATTCGCACAGGACCACGCCGGGCACGACCGTGTCGTTTTCGTCAACCTTCAAGATGGCGCCGGCCGGAACTTCGTACTTCTCGACTTCGCGGCCTTTTTCATCGACCAGCGAAACCTCGCCGTTGCGGGCGAGGACGATCTTCTGGCCTTCTTCGGTCGTCACCACCTTGAGCCGCGTGTATTTGACGATGCCGCCGCGCTTGGCCTTGATATCGCTTTCTTCCACGTCGTGCTGACCGACGCCGCCAATGTGGAACGTCCGCATCGTGAGCTGCGTACCGGGTTCGCCGATGGATTGGGCCGCAATGATGCCCACGGCCATGCCCTCTTCCACCAGCGCGCCAGTAGAAAGATCCATGCCGTAACAACGGCGACAGATGCCGAGCGGCGCGTCGCACGTCATGCCACTGCGGACCTGAATCTTCTCCAGGCCGAGTTGCTCGATCTTGCGAGCGATTTCCGGCGTAACCAAGTCGTTCTCGCTGACGATCACCTCATCCGTAATCGGGTTCACGATGTTCGTGCGGCTCACGCGGCCGCGGATCGAATCGGCCAGGCCGACCTCGACCTTTTCACCGCGGTAAATGACGCCTTTCGTGATGCCTTGCGTCGTGCCGCAATCTTCCATCGTGATGACGACGTTTTGGGCGACGTCCGCGAGCTTGCGGGTCAAATAACCCGAGTCGGCCGTTTTGAGCGCCGTGTCGGCCAGGCCCTTGCGGGCACCGTGCGTCGAGCTGAAATATTCGAGTACCGTGAGGCCTTCGCGGAAGTTGGCTTTGATCGGCGTTTCGATGATTTTGCCGGAGGGCTTGGCCATCAAACCGCGCATGCCGCCGAGCTGCCGCATCTGCTCGACACCGCCGCGGGCGCCGGAGTGGGCCATTAGGAAGATCGGGTTCACGTACCCGCCCGGGCGGTAATCGTTTTCGAGCGCGGTCATCATTTCGGTCGTAATCTGCTCGCGGGCGTGCGTCCAGGCATCGAGCACCTGATTGTAACGCTCGCCCTCGGTGATGATGCCGCGTTGATAGAGCTTGTTCTTCCGCAGAACCTCTTTTTCCGCGGCCGCGATGATCCGCGACTTCGCTTCCGGCGTGATCAAGTCGTCGGTGGCGAAGGACAGCCCGCTGCGAGTCGCCAGGCGGAAGCCGAGTTGGTTCATGTCGTCGAGCAATTCGATCGTCTTGCTACGACCGATCATTTGGTAGCAGTCGCTAATCACGCGCGCCAACTGCGATGAGCGCAGGGCGATGTTATAGAAGGGCATGCCCTTCGGCAGCACCATATTGAAAATGACGCGGCCAACCGTCGTATCGACGATTCTGCCGAAGCCCGTCTGCGCTTCCCAGTCATCCCGCATGCACTTGTATTTGGGCAGGCGAACCTTGATCTTGGCGTGCGTGTGCACCTTGCCGGCCGAGTAGGCCATCTCGACCTCGTCGAGCGACGAGAACACCATGTCGTCGCCCTTGGCCTCGGGCACGGTCATCGTCAGGTAATAGCAACCCATGACCACGTCTTGCGACGGGCTGATGATCGGCGCGCCATTGGCCGGGCTGAAGATGTTGTGCGTGCTCATCATCAGCGTGTGGGCTTCGACTTGGGCCTCGATCGAGAGGGGCAAGTGGACGGCCATCTGATCGCCGTCAAAGTCGGCGTTGAAGCCCTTGCAGACGAGCGGATGGAGCTGGATGGCGTTGCCTTCCACGAGTATCGGCTCGAACGCCTGAATGCCCATGCGGTGAAGCGTCGGGGCCCGATTCAGGAGCACCGGGTGATTGCGGATCACCTCTTCGAGGATATCCCACACCTCGTCATCCTTGCGCTCGAGCATTTTCTTGGCGCTCTTGATCGTATCGGCGTGTCCCAGTTCCTTCAGCCGGCGGATGATGAACGGCTGGTACAGCTCCAGCGCGATCTTCTTCGGCAGGCCGCATTGGTGCAGCCGCAGGCTGGGGCCGACGACGATCACGCTGCGGGCCGAGTAATCGACGCGCTTGCCGAGCAAATTCTCGCGGAACCGGCCCTGCTTGCCCTTGATCATGTCGGTGAGCGACTTCAGTGGGCGGTTCGACGAGCCAAGCACCGGCCGCTTGCAACGGTTATTGTCGAACAGCGCATCAACCGATTGCTGCAGCATCCGCTTTTCGTTGCGGATGATGACCTCGGGCGCGTTGAGATCGACCAGCTTCTTGAGCCGGTTGTTGCGGTTGATGATCCGGCGGTACAGGTCGTTCAAATCGCTCGTGGCGAAGTTGCCGCTATCCAAGAGCACGAGCGGACGCAGATCGGGTGGAATCACCGGGATGACGTCCAATACCATCCACTCGGGCTTGTTATCCGAATCGCGGATGGCTTCGACCGTCTTCAGCCGGTTGATAAGATCCTTGGCCTTTTGCTTGGAGCCGGTTTCCCGGAGCTCCTCGCGAAGCACGACGGATAATTTCACGAGGTCCAATTGCTGCAGCAGCTTGCGGATTGCTTCGGCCCCCATCGCGGCCTCGAAAGCGTTTTCGCCGAACTGCTCGCGGGCCTGGCGATATTCTTCTTCTGTCAGCAACTGCTGCGGCTTGAGCGACGTGTCGCCGGGGTTGACGACGACGTAATCCTGGAAGTAGATAACCTTCTCCAGGCTGGTGGTCTTCATGGCGAGCAGGCTGCCCAAGCGGCTGGGCATCGCCTTGAAGAACCAGATATGCACCACAGGCGCCGCCAATTCAATGTGGCCCATCCGTTTGCGGCGAACGCGGCTGTGGGTCACCTTGACGCCGCAGCGATCGCAGATCATGCCTTTGTACTTCATGCCGCGGTACTTGCCGCAAGCGCATTCCCAGTCCTTTTCCGGGCCAAAAATCCGCTCGCAGAACAGACCGTCCTTCTCTGGCCGGTAGGTGCGATAGTTGATCGTTTCCGGCTTCTTCACTTCGCCGAACGACCAACTGCGAATGTCGTGCGGCCGGGCCAGGCTGATCTTGACCGACGCGTAGTCGTTGATGCGATCGTAGCTGGCGGTGTCTAAAATACTGCTCATATTCGTCACGCTCCAGTAATGGGGAAGCGAGTCTAGCTTAGCTGTCTCTGTTCCTAAATCCGTCGCTTCTCAAGCTGCATGTTCAGACCTAGGCCGCGGATTTCGTTCGTGAGCACGTCGAAGCTGGCCGGGGTGCCGGCTTCGAGCGTGTTCTCGCCTTTGACCATCGACTCGTAAATCTTGGTGCGGCCTTCCACATCGTCGCTTTTCACCGTAAGCAGTTCTTGCAAGATGTACGCGGCACCGTAAGCTTCCAGCGCCCACACTTCCATCTCGCCGAACCGCTGACCGCCGAATCGGGCCTTGCCGCCCAGCGGCTGCTGAGTGATGAGCGAGTACGGACCCGTGCTGCGGGCGTGGACCTTGTCGTCCACAAGGTGATGCAGTTTGAGCATGTAGATGAAGCCGACGGTGGTCTCCTGTTCGAACGCTTCGCCGGTTCGGCCGTCGTAGAGCCGCGTTTTGCCGTGCCTGGGCAGCTTGGCTTCCTCGAGTGCGCAGTTAATGTCGGCCTCCGCCGCACCATCGAACACAGGAGTTATCGCTCGGAAACCGAGCTTGGCGCCCGCCCAACCTAAATGCGTTTCCAAGATCTGGCCGACGTTCATGCGGCTGGGCACGCCCAGCGGATTGAGCATGATTTGCACCGGGGTGCCGTCTTCCAAATACGGCATATCCTCGACCGGCAGGATCTTCGAGATAACGCCCTTGTTGCCGTGCCGGCCGGCCATCTTGTCGCCGACCGAGATGACTCGCTTCGTGGCGATGTAGACCTTCACCATTTGCAGCACGCCGCTGCGGAGCTCGTCGCCGCGCTTCATTGAATTCAGCTTGCGATCGCGGGCATCGATGGCCTCTTCCACGTTCGGCCAAAGCTGCTTGTACGCGCGCTCGGCGTCTTTCTTGCGCTGCGGACTACGGAGATCGATCGAGTCGATCTTGAACGTGTTCGCCCGCTCGGCGATGTAGGCCGGATCCTGGTCGTGGACGATTGGGTTGCCGTCGTCATCGGTCACTTTGCGGCCGATGATCTTCTCGACCTCGATGATCAATTCGCCGAACACCGAGGCGATCCGCTCGTTGCCTTCCTTCTCGGCCGCTTTGAGCGAGCGCTCGAACTCCTTGCGCTGCTCCTCGGTGAGACTCATGCGACGGGAGAACCGCTGCGTATCGATCACGATGCCCTCGACGCCGGAGGGGACTTCGAGCGAATCGTTCTTCACGTCTTCGCCGGCGCGACCGAAGATAGCGTGCAGCAGCTTTTCTTCCGGCGTGAGTTCGGTCTTGCTCTTCGGCGACACCTTGCCGACCAGGATGTCGCCCGGCTCGACGAACGTGCCGATCTGCACGATGCCGTTCTCATCCAAGTTGCGGAGCATCTTCTCGCTGACGTTGGGGATATCGCGGGTGAACTCCTCGCGGCCAAGCTTCGTCTCGCGAATCTCGACGTCGAACTCCTCAATGTGCAGCGACGTGTAGGTATCGTTCTTCACCAGCTCTTCACTGATGATGATGGCGTCTTCGAAGTTGTAGCCCTCCCACGACATGAATGCCACGAGCACGTTGCGCCCGAGCGCGAGTTCGCCTTGGTAGGTGGCCGCGCCATCAGCGATGACCTGGCCTTTTTCGACCTTGTCACCGGTTTTGACGATCGGCTTCTGGTTCTGGCAGGTACGCTCGTTGAGGCCGACGAACTTGCGCATCCGATGCACTTCGGGACCGATCTCGAGCCGATCGGCGTCGACGTACGTAACCGTGCCCTTGTGGCCGGCGCGAACGATCATGCCGGAGTGGAGCGCGACATCGCGCTCCAAGCCCGTGCCGACGATCGGCGGCTCGGTGACCAAGAGCGGCACCGCTTGCCGCTGCATGTTCGAGCCCATGAGCGCGCGGTTGGCGTCGTCGTGCTCGAGGAACGGAATCAAGCCGGCCGACACGCCGATCATTTGGCTCGGCGTGACATCGATGTATTGAATTTGATCGATGGGGATGAGCACGAAGTCGGCCCGATGCCGGGCCACGATCGACTCGCCCTGAATTTTGTCGTTTTCGATCGACGAGTCGGCCGAGGCCACGAACGCCTCCGATTCCTCGTCGGCCCGAAGCCACACGACTTCCTCCATCAACTTACCTTTGCTCACCCTGCGGTACGGCGTGATCAAGAAGCCGTATTCATCGACCGAGGCGTACATCGCCAAGCTGGAAATGAGGCCGATGTTGGTGCCTTCCGGCGTCTCGATCGGGCAGATGCGACCGTAGTGCGAGATGTGGACGTCGCGCACTTCGAATCCGGCACGCTTGCGGTTTAGACCGCCCGGGCCAAGGGCCGATAGCCGCCGCTCGTGCGTGAGCATCGAGAGCGGATTGGTTTGATCGACGACTTGCGACAACTCGCCACGGCCGAAGAAATACTCGATGGCCGCCGAGATGCTCTTGGGGTTGATCAGGCTGCGCGGCGTCATGTCCTCCAGATCCTTGAGGCTCATCCGCTCCTGCACGGTGCGGCGAAGCTTCAAAAAGCCCTTCCGCATTTCGTCGGAGGCAAGCTCGTCGATCGTCCGCAAACGCCGGTTGCCCAAGTGGTCGATGTCGTCCACGTGGGCGTCCGACTCGCTGGTCACCAGCAGCATCAAATACTTGATCGAGTTGATGAGGTCTTCCGACCGCAGCACCATCTCATCTTCAGGCACGGTGAGTTTGAGCTTGCGATTGATCCGGAAGCGGCCGACGCGGCCCAGGCGATAGCGATTCGTGTCGTAAAACTTTTCGTGAAACAGGGCCCTGGCCTTTTCCAACTGCGGCGGGTTACCCGGCCGCAGACGCTGGTAAATTCGCAGCAAGGCTTCCTCATGGCTCGAAGTGCCGTCGTCCGCCAGCGCGTTGAGCAAGATCGACGTCGCCGGCGGTTCCATGATTTCGACCAACTTCAGACCGGAGTCCTTGATCGTTTCGGCCGCCGTCTTCGTGATCTTCTGGCCGTTTTCGATGATGATCTCGCCGGCCCGATCGCTGCCGACTGGGTACACGACATCGCCCACGGCAACTTTGCCTTCGATCTTCGCCGCGCTGCGGGAATCGGTGATTTTCTGCTTGGTCGTTTCGTAGAACGTGCGGAGGATGTCGGCATCCAGGCCGAACTTCGGGTCCATTGCACGGAGCAGTGTCACCACCGAGAACTTGCCGCTCTGGTCGATGCGGACGGTGATGCTATCCTTTTTGGTCGTGTTGATTTCGATCCAGCTTCCGCGCTCGGGGATCACGCGACAGCTAAAGAGCCGGCGCTCGCCCGATTCTATTTCGGAAACGAAATCGATACCGGGGCTGCGGTGCAACTGGCTGACCACGACGCGTTCGGCGCCGTTGATGATGAACTCGCCGCCGCCCAGCATGATCGGCAAGTCGCCCAGATAAACTTCTTCCTCGATTGGCTGCTCGCGGTTGAGCCGCAGCCAAATGCGGAACGGACGGCCGTACGTCAAACGCAGTTGCCGGCATTCATCCGGCTCATACCGCGGCTTGCCCAACTCGTATCGCAAGTACGAGAGCGACAGCTTCTTGTCGTAGCTTTCGATCGGGAAGATTTCGCGCAGCACACCCTCCAGACCTTCATCCTTGCGCTTGTCGAAAGCGGTATCGTACTGCAGGAACCGCGCATAGCTCTTGGTTTGGATCTCGGTGAGATCGGGAATCGCGTAGGCTTCGCGCCCACTGCCGAAGCGCCGGGTGGTCTCGGTTTCTAAACGCCGTCGCGCGGTGACTGCCATGGGAATCGTTACTCCATCTCAGAACGCAATGCGACCGGGCCGCTGGACTGGCCAGCCACGCGGCGAATACACCGCGCAGCCGCAACCGGCGGCATCGACCAACATGCAGAAGTAAGAAACAAGCGATCGGGGAGGCTCATTCAATCGGATGCCAAAAATTGGCCGGCCATGCAGGCCGCGCCGGAGGAAAAACCGAACCGATCGGCCAGTGGCTGCTTGAGCGCCTGGGGCAACGCCCCACAACTCGCTACTGGGGCGATGCCCCAGCCACCAACCGATCGCCGCTGCCGCCTCGATTACTTGATCGAGCAGGTAGCGCCGGCTTCCTCCAACTCGGCCTTGAGCTTCTTGGCGTCTGCCTCGGAGAGACCTTCCTTGATCTTGCTCGGCACGCCTTCGACCAAATCCTTGGCCTCCTTGAGGCCCAGGGCAGTCGCCTGCCGAACCACCTTGATGACGCCGATCTTTTTGTCGCCGAAGCCCTCCAACATGACCGTGAATTCGGTTTGCACCTCGGCAACCGCACCGCCGCCGTCGCCGGCCGGGCCGGCCATCATCACCGCGCCGCCAGCCGCCGGCTCGATGCCGTGGACGTCTTTCAAATAGTCGCTTAACTCCTTCGCTTCCTTCAGCGTAAGGCCTACGATCTGATCGCCCAATTTCTTGGTCGTATCAGCAAATTCCAGTGTCGCGGTCGCCATGGTTCGTATCTTCCCTTTCTCGTATCTGGGTGAGTATGTGAGTATGTGAGTAGGTGAGTAGGTGAGTAGGTCGCCGACGAACACCTACTCACCGACTCACTTACTCACCGACTAACTTTCTTCTTCACTCTTCTTCTTGATTTGGCTCGCCAATTTGCCGCCCGCGCTAAG
>Ga0315273_10010114_pt1 | contig 12007 bp, 10 predicted proteins | sample YL17G02_0_MG_FD_205753 | JGI IMG/M metagenome (GOLD analysis project Ga0315273, IMG submission 205753) | Sediment microbial communities from Yellowstone Lake, YNP, Wyoming, USA - YL17G02_0 | ecosystem: Environmental > Aquatic > Freshwater > Lake > Sediment | place: USA: Wyoming | collected... | reverse complement strand
CCCGAGAGCCCGCTCGACTCAGTCCTGGAGCGTGACCGTCTCGAGCACGGCGCAGCTCGTCGGGTCGAGCACGACGGCGAGGTTCTCGCCGATGGGCGTGGGTCCGACGAGGATGACGGCCGGGCCCGTGTCGAGGGTCGCGGTCCCGACCGCGCTGATCACGGCGAGCCCCGCCGCGTCAGGGCCGCGTGCGACGCACACGTCGGCGGACTCTGACGTCGTCGACGCGTCGCCGCCCGCTTCGAGTCGCGCGGCGATCGCCGGGCGCAGCGCTTCGCCCGAGTCGAGCACGCCGAGGTAGCCGAGTGGAGTCACCGACGTCGGCACGAGGGCGGGTGCACCGGCGTCCGGAGCCGCACTCGGGGCGGGCGAGCTCGGGGCGGGCGAGCTCGTCGGCGCGCGTGCAGCGGTGGTGGGTCCGGGGTCATCCGGACGGGTCACGACGAGGGTCCCGATCAACACGCCGATCACCAGGGCCGCCGCGATCCCCGACGCGGCCGCGAGGCGCCCGACCGGGCGAGTGGCGCGGAACCGCCTGGCGAGCGCGGTGCGCACGAGGAGGCGTCGGGTGAGGTCGTCGAGGGGAGCGACCGCGAGCACTGCAGCGAGCTCCGGGTCGTCGTTCAGGTCGTCGGGGGTCAGGTCGTCGTTCATGATCTGCGCATTCGACGTTCCGAGGAGGCGTCCTGGTTCCCGAGCGCGCCCCTGAGGGCCTCGCGGCCGCGCGCGATCCGTGACTTCACCGTGCCGACGGGAACCTCGAGCACCGCGGCGATCTCGGAGTAGTCGAGATCGGCGAGGTCGCGGAGCACGACTGCGGTCCGGAACTCCTCGGGGACGTCGGCCAGCGCCCGATCGACGTCGAGTCGAGCGTCGACGGCGCCCTCCCCGCTGGGGGTCGCCATGTCGTACGGCACGTCCAGCGGCACGGGGCGCCGGGATCGGCGGCGCAGCTCGTCGAGCGCGGCATTGGTGGCGACGCGGTAGAGCCAGGTCGTGAACGCCGAGCGTCCGTCGAAGCTCGCGATGCCCCGAGCGATGGCGATCAGCGCTTCCTGGGTCGCGTCGAGCGCGTCCTCGGGGTGCGCGACGATCCGCCGGCAGATCGCGTGGACGCGGTCGGCATATCGATCCAGGAGCGTCTCGAGCGCCTGGCGATCGCCGGCGGCGGCGGCGGCGGCGATCGCCGCGTCATCGCCGGCGTTCACCGGGTCAGCCATCCCGCACCGGGTCAGCCATCCGAACCGGGTCAGGCAACCCGCACCTCGGCGATCGCGAGTCGACCGGTGGACGGCAGTCGGGTGAGCCAGACGAGCACGGCGTTCCCCCGAGCCGCGGGATCGATCTCGAAGCGAGCGGTCTTGCCGAGATCCTCTGCCGACGCGACGGGTTGGCCCCAATCGGCCAGGGCGTCGCCCGGACTCTCGGCGACGTAGATCTGTGCGCTCCAACCGGTGAGGTCGGTGTCGACCTCGACGTTCGACACATCCGCGTCGCCGGCGAGCTCGAGTCGCAGCCCGACGCCCGACTTGCCACCGCCGAAGTTCGGGCTGCGGTAGCTCTCGGTCGACCAGGCGCTCGATGCGTCGCCATCGGTCGCGCGGCCGGCCTGGCCTGGGTTCTCGCCGTCGCCTCCTTCGGGGTCGAAGTCGGCGGCGCCGGTCACCTGCGGGGAGCCCGTCGCGCCGCCCGAGCCCCCGCCGTTGCCGGCCGTGCTCTCGAGCTGGCGCACGATCAGGTAGCCGCCTGCTGCGCCCGCGAGCAGGAGGAAGATGCCCAGGAGCGCCCAGGGCCAGGCCGGAGCGCGGCGTTGGGAGGCGCGCCGGGCGGGCGCCGGTCGGGCGGGGGCCGAACGGGAGGGAGCGGGACCCGGGGCGACCGGAGCAGTGGATTGCCTCGGGGTGGGCGGCGCGGGTGTCGCGCGCCGCGTCCGGTCGACGCCGGGCGACGCGAGGTGGAGGTCGGCGCCACCTGCGATCGTGGCAAGGTCCTCGCCGAGCGCCGCGGCGTCCGGGTAGCGATCGGCAGGGTCGAGTGCGAGGCAGCGCAGCGTGATCGCCTCGAGCCGGGGCGGGATGTCGGGACGCAACGATCGCAGCGGCGGGGGCGCCGTTGTGAGGCGAGCGAGCGCGGCACTGGTCTCGGAGTCGCCGGTGAACGGTGCCCGGCCCGCCAGCATCTCGTGCAGGAGGAGCCCGACTCCATACAGGTCGGCCCGGGCGTCGACGGGGTCGCCCGAGAGCTGCTCGGGGGAGAGGTAGCGCGCCGTGCCCAGGACGGTTCCGGTGCGCGTGAGGTCCTGGCCGTCGCCGGCCTTGGCGATGCCGAAGTCGGTCACCTTCACGGGGGCGTGGGGCGGGACGAGCACGTTCGCCGGCTTGATGTCGCGATGGACGATCCCATTGCGGTGCGCGTGGGCGAGGGCCGCCGTGACGCCCCGCGCGATCCGGAGCGCCTCGGCGACGGGGAGGGCACCGCGCTCGTCGAGCAGACGGCGCAGGTTCGGACCTTCGACCAGCTCCATGACGAGGTACGCGACCCCGTCGTCCTCTCCGGTGTCGTACGTCGCGACGATGTCGGGGTGGGCGAGGCTGGCCACCGCCACTGCCTCGTTCCGGAATCGGGTCCGGGTGTCGGCGTCCACCGCGAGCTCGGGGTGCAGGGTCTTCACGGCGACCGGTCGCGCGAGCAACGTGTCGTCGCCGAGCCACACACTGGCCATGCCGCCCCGCGCCAGCAGGGACTGGAGGCGGTACCGGCCGCCGAGGGTGCGGCCGGGTGCGGCCGGGTTCGACACCAGCCCCTATGCCCGGATCTGGAAGGTGACTCCGATGACGCCCGGCCCGGCGTGGGTGCCGATGACGGACCCGACCACGCCGGTGACGATCTCGTCACGAGGCTTGATGGGGTTGAGCAGGTCCAGGAGCTCGTCGAGGTCGTCGGCCTGGCCGTGGAGCACCGCGAGCGAGTCGATGGGCTGGGCCGCGACCTTGTCGACCAGCACCTTCAGCGACTTCGACCGCGTGCGGACCTTGCCTGCCTCTTCGACCACACCGTCGCGGACCTCGACGACGGGCTTGATCGAGAGCATCGAACCGAGCAGCGCGCGGGCGTTGCCGACCCGACCGCCCTTCTTGAGGAACTCGAGGGTGTCGAGCGCGCCGAAGAGTCGGGTGCGGTCCCGTCGACCGATGACCTCGTCGACGATCCGGTCGAGCGGGTCGCCGTCGGCGGCTCGGCGCGCCGCGGTGAGGCACAGGGCCCCGAGACCCATGGAACACGTGAGCGAATCGATGACCTGCACGGGGCACTCGCCGCCGATGGACGCGGCGGCGACCTGTGCGGCCTGCATCGTCGCCGAGAGGCGTGACGAGAGGCTGATGCAGACGATGCCGGTGGCGCCCCGCCCGATCAGGTCCCGAAAGCGGGCCTCGAACGCGCCGGCCGACGGCGCCGAGGTCTCCGGGAGCGCATCGGACGAGCGGAGCCGGTCCCAGAACGCGTCGGCGCTCAGCTCCTCACGGTCGACGAACTCCTCGGCGCCGAAGCGGATCGTGAGTGGGACGACCGCGATGCCGAGTGCGTCGATGAGCTCTTGGGGCAGGTCGCACGCGCTGTCGGTGACGACTCGTACTCCCACGGTTCCTCCTCCGGACCGGGCCGACCCCGGTCGCCCCCGGCCTTCATGGTGTCACGACGTCGGACTCGCCGCCCGGCGCCGGAGCCGGACGAGCGCCATGAGCTCTCGGAACTCCTCGACGCGCAGGAGCCAGAGGCCGGCGCCGGTCACGATGATCGCGGCGGTGAGCCCGAGGACGACCGCCACGATCGCGGTACCGGGGTCGCTCCAGCCGATGGCGTCCCCGACGACCCAGGCCACGCCTGCGGCTGCGCCGCTGACCACGAGGACCCGGAGCGCCGAGGTCCCGATGCCCCGCCCCTGGAGGCCACCGAGCCGGCGCGAGAGCACGGCGAGCGTCACGATCGCGGCGACGGCATAGGCGCCGGAGTACGCGAACGCGAGTCCGACGATGCCGAACCGGTCGAAGAGCACCACTGCCAGTCCGATGTTCAACGCGTTCTCCAGACAGTTGAGAAGGAACGGGGTCCGGGTGTCGGAGAGGGAGTAGAACGCGCGAAGCGCGAACAGGTAGGTGGAGAAGAACGGGAGACCGAGCGCGAAGCCCACGAGGGTGTCGCTGACGAGCACCGCGTCGCCGGCCGAGAACGCACCGCGCTGGAGGAGCGCGACGACGATCGGACGCGCGAGCGCGACGTAGATCGCGGCGGCCGGCACGATCACGGTGAGCGTGAGCCGCAGCGCGCGCGCGAATCGGTGCCGGAGCGCGGGTGCGTCGCCGCGTCCGCCGGCCGCCGCGAGCTCCGGCGCGACCGCAGTCATCACCGACACCGAGAACAGCCCGTACGGGAGCTGGAAGAACGCGAATGCGCTGAGGTACGCGAACGCGCCACCTCGCTCACCGTTGGCGAGGACGAGCACGACCCAGAGCGCGATCTGGTTCGCGATCACATAGCCCATGGTCCAGCCCGAGAGCCGGAAGACCACCCGGACCGCGGCGTGGTGGAGCGACGGGAGGAAGCGGAGCCGCACCCGCGCGCCCCAGAGGGCAGGGACGAGGGCGAGGGCAATCGCCGCGATTCCGGCGGTCGTTCCGAGGCCGAGCAGCAGCACGAGCCCGCTGTCGTTGTTGATCCGTCGCACGGTGAGCGGGCCGTCGACGATTTGGGGGAGCGCCAGGAACAGGGCGATCACCACGGCGTTGTTCAGGATCGGAGCGAAGGCTGCCGCCGCGAACCGTCGTCGCGCGTGAAGGAGCGCGGTGGCGAGTGCGACGAAGCCGTAGAAGAGCATCTGGGGCATGAACAGGCGGAGGAGCTTGGTGGCCAGCTCCTGCTGCTCGGCTCGGCCCGGTCCGCTGACCCGCAGCGTGTAGATGTCGACGATGTACGGCGCGAGCAGCACGCCGAGCGCGGTGACGACGACGAGCGCGAGCATCGCGACGGTGACGACAGCACTGCTCGCATCCGGATCCCTCGCCTGGAGATGCTTGACGAACTGCGGGACCAGTGTCGCGGTGAGCACACCGCCGAGGAGCAGCTCGTAGACGATGTTCGGCGTCTCGTTCGCGTACGAGTAGACGCCCGCGACAGTGGTGACACCAAGCGCGTACGCGATCGCGGCGACGCGGAGGAAGCCGGTCAGCCGAGAGAGGGCGGTGCCGACGCCGACGACCGCACTCGACTGCAGGAGCGTCTTGGTGTCGTGTCGTCGATGACGTGCGGCACGAGAGCCGGTGCTCACGCGACCGCGACCTCTGCGCGGCGCGCCCGGCGCGCCCGGCGCGATCGTCGGATGTGGATCGCCCACCAGAGCGCGAGGAACACTGCGGCGCCGCCCATGAGGACGAGGCCGACCGCGCTCACGGCGGTCGACCGGACACGGAACCGCGTGTCGGCGACGGGGAGTGCGCCATCGGGCGAACGCACGCTGAGCCGCAGCGGGAAGGTCCCGGAGGTCCGGGACTCGACCGCGAACCGCACGGTGGTGCTCTTGGGGTCCAGGGTGACCAGGCGGCTCGAGCCCTGCGGGAAGGCCAGCTTGGGGCTGGCGAGCTCGATCACCACCTTGATGCGTTGGCCGGTGTCGTTCCGGAACGTGAGCGGGATCTCGCCCGATCGCGAGGTGAGCGTGATGGTGCTCGGACGGGGCACGTGGACCCGGGCAAGGAACCGATCGATGCTGACGGCGATGCTCCCGATCGTTGCCTCGGCCCGCAGCTGGCCCTCGGGTCCGGTGAACGTCGCCGACTCGGAGAGGAGCAGCGACCGGTCGCCGGCCAGCGCGATCGGGTCGTCGACCCCGGCGAGCGAGCGGAAGGCGGTCAGGCGCCCCTGCGCGGCGCCGTACTCGGCTGCGCCGATGGGTGGCGCGGGCGGCGGGTAGGGGGCGAGCTCCCGCCTGACCGCGTTCCCGCTCGACTCGGGCGGGACGTTCTCGAACACGTCGTCGACCGTCTGCGGTTGGAGCCAGGGATGGCCGCGGAGTCCGGTGAGCACCGCGTCGAGCAACGACGCCGGAGCGTCGAGGTCCGCCGGGTTGGCGACCACGGTGGCCCGCACCGCGTCGGGCTGCGCCTCGGCCACGACCGACAGTGCGGCGAGCGCGAGCTGCGCACGCAGCGCGGGCGCCCCGTCACCCCCGAGGAGCTGCGCGATGCCCGTGTCGTTCGCGACCGCGGCGACCGGACCGCTGGTGACGAGCGCGGGCGGCGGCTGGAGCAGGAACGGTCGGGTCAGGGTGGTGCGTGCGCTCGCCGCCGCGATGCTCGAGTCGTCGACGATCAGTCGGTCGACACCACCGGCGCGCAGACGAGCGAGCGATGCCCCGTCGATCGGACGCGCGAGTGCGGTACGTGGATCGGTGCGGGTCCCGAGGAGTCGACCGAGCGTCTCGTCGCCCCGCACGAGCTGCCCGTCGACCGCATTGGTCAAACCGGCGGCGAGCAGCGACGGGAGATCGGTGGGCACATACGTGCCCGACACGACCTGCGCGCGACCCGCCACGTCGAGCACCGCGGCAGCGCCGCGCCCGATCGCGGCATTGTCGTGGCCCTGGTTCACCCAGGCCTCGAGCGTCTCGGGACCCGGGGTCAGGGTGAGCGGAACGTCGCCGGCGCGAGTGAGCGCAGCGGCCTGGCGACCGAGACGACCGCCCGGACGGAGCTCGGCGGTGACCGCGGGATCCTTGGACCCGTCGGGAAGCGTCGAGGGCCCCGTCATGAGCGGCCAGACCCACGCGACCCCGAGTCGTGCGGGGAGCGGCAGCGCGCTGCCGTCGGGACCGGCGGCGGCGACGACGGCCATCGTGGTGAAGCTCGAGCGGCTGCGCTCATCGGCGTCGCGCAGGTCGACCGTCACGGGGTAGACCCCGGCCTTGCGCAGCGACAGGCGAGCCGGGTCCCGGGCCCCTCCTGCCGGCTCGAGTCCTACGGTCAGCGTGCGCGTCCCCGCCGCGTCGGTCGAGAGGGAGCTCAACGGGATCACGACCTGATCGAGCACCGAGCCCGGGGCAGTACCTGCGGTGACGCGGTCGAACGCGGCCCGCGACGCGACCGGTTGGTACGCGACGAGGCTGATCGACGCGTCGGGGACGGCAAGCGCCACCGGGACGTTGAGCTGGAGGTGCAGCTCGGTGCCGGCCGCGTCCCACGCGTCCTGCGCGGCCAGGGTGATCGCGGGCTCTGCCGCGGCCTCGGGAACCGCAGCGACCGCCGATCGAGCCGTCGGCATGGTGAGCGCGAGCAACACCGCCGCGAGCGCCGCAGCGCGTCTCACAGGTTCCGGTCGAGGACGCAGAGCCCGACCGGGAGCCGGTGGAAGCCGCACGATTCGTACAGCGCCATCGCGCCCGTGTTCTTCCACTGGGTGTTCACCAGGGCGCGACGAACGTCGTGACGGCGGAGCCACCGCAGGGCGTCGAGCACGAGTGCCTGGCCCCAACCCTGGCGACGGTCGTCGGGATGCACGGCGATGCGCTGGAGGTATCCCTGGCCCCCGGCACGCCCGGTGATGGCGTAGGCCGCGGCCTCGAATCGCTCGCGGTCGGGAGCGTCGCCGGCGGGAGGTCGGGCCGGTACGCCGACCCGGAAGCGGACGGCCGGGGTTGCCTGGAGCGCCTCGCGAAGGCCGAGGTCCTCGAGCCGCCAGAACTCATCGAACGCGAGGTGGTCGAGCGCGAGCACCGGCGCTCGGTCGGTTCGCCACGCGCGGCGTAGTCGTGGCGGGTTCGGACGTGCCCGGGGGAGCGTGACCAGGTCGTGCTCGAGCAGATGGAGCCGTTCGCGCATCTCGAATCCGGCATCGACGAACGGCAGGGCATCGCCGGGGGGCATCGCGGTCGTCACGACGGTCGTGTAGCCGGAGCGACGCAGCGCGTTCAGGCAGGAATCGATGACCGACGGGTCGGAAGGGACGCGTTCGCCGAGCACGAGATGGGCGATGTCGGCGTGGCCGCGCCACGGGGCCGCGCGCGCCCACCCGAAGGACTGTTGGGGCAACGCCGGCGCGTTCGCGGGGTGCGCGGGTCGGCCCCCGGTCATGCGCTCGGCCACGGCGATCGAGCGTACCCGCCGAGGCCTCGTGCGGCCTGGGCGCCCGCACCGGGGCCCGGCGGTACCCTCCGGGGCGTGCTGCTCGTGGCGGGGACAGAGAGCTACGAGGCTCATGATCCCGGGCCGGGCCATCCCGAACGCGTCGCACGGCTCGGGGCGGTCGCCGACGGGATGCGCCGCGCCGGCGTCAGCGACGCGTTCCGCCAGCTGCCCGCCCGCGACGCGACTCGCGACGAGCTGATCCGGGTGCATGATCCCGCGCTCGTCGACCGTCTGGCCCAGGTCGCGGCGCGCGGTGGGGGAGCGCTCGACCCGGACACCGTGATGTCGGCCGAATCCTGGGTGGTGGCCCAACGCGCCGCCGGTGCCGGGTTGGCGGCGATCGACGCGCTGGGCCGGGGCGAGGCCGACGCGGCGTTCCTCGGCATCCGACCCCCGGGTCATCACGCGACCGGACGAGTGCCGATGGGCTTCTGCCTCCTCAACAACGTCGCGGTGACGGCGGCCGCGCTCGTCGCGCGGGGCGAGCGTGTCGTCGTCGTGGACTACGACGCCCACCACGGCAACGGCACCCAGGACATCTTCTGGAACGACCCGAACGTGCTCTACGTCTCGCTGCACGAGTGGCCGCTCTACCCGGGGACGGGCCGGCTCGACCAGACCGGCGGGCCCGACGCCGGCGGCGCCACCTGCAACTTCCCGCTCCCGGCCGGCGCGACGGGCGACGTCTACCTCAGGGCGTTCGATGAGGTCATCGACCCGCTCGTCGAGCGGTTCGCGCCCGGCTGGGTGCTGATCTCGGCCGGTTTCGATGCCCACCGAGCCGATCCGCTCACCGGGCTCGCGCTCTCGAGCGGCGACTATGCCGCCCTCGCCGCCCGGTCCGCGGCGCTGGCCCCGGCGCCAGGACGTGTCGTCGTCTTCCTCGAAGGCGGCTATGACCTCGACGCGCTCCGCGACTGCGTCGCCGCGACCCTGCCCGTGCTCCTCGGCGAGCCCGGCGACCCGGCAGAGCCCCAGACCTCGAAGGGCCCCGGGGAGCACGTGGTCGACGCGGCGCGCCTCCGTTGGTCCGAAGCGCCCTACGAGCGCTGATCGGCCTGCTGCAGCACCCCCCGGGGGGAGGGGGGCGTACCCCGAGCGGTCAAGCGCCCGGTGTTCGGGGCCGATACGTGAGGGATGCTCGATCTCGACCAGCTGCTGCGACTCGCCGTGGAGCAGCGGGCGTCCGACGTCCACGTCAAGGTCGGAGTACGCCCGCGGCTGCGGGTCGACGGCGCGCTGCGCGAGGCGCCGCTCGATGTTGTCGAACCCGCCGATACCGAGCAGGCGGTCCGGCACCTCCTGGGCCATGCCGCGATCCGCCTCGACGGTGGCGCCGAGGTCGACGGGGTGCACGCCGTGCAGGGACTTGGTCGCTTCCGCGTGAGCGCCTTCCGCCAGCGGGGGTGGATCGGACTGGTGCTGCGCCGCGTCGTGCCGGGCGTCCCGACGCTCGACGCGCTCGGCCTTCCCCCGGTGGCGGCCGAGCTGGCCGCGGCGCCGTCGGGTCTGGTGCTCGTCACCGGTCTCGCCGGCTCGGGGCGCACGTCGACGCTGGCCGCGATGGTCGATCACGTCAACGAGCACCGTCCCGCCCACGTCGTCACGATCGAGCAGCCCATCGAGGTGCTCCATGCCGACAAGCGCTCGGTCGTGGACCAACGCGAGGTCGGGACCGACACGACCGGCTTCCTCAGCGCGTTGATCGGCGCCGCGCACCAGGACCCCGACGTCGTCGTCGTGGCGGACCTGCCCGACGCGGACACCGTGCTCGCGGCGTTGGAGATCGCGGACGGGGGGCGGCTCGTGCTCGCGGCGACGCAGGCGGTCGGCGCGGCGGACGCGGTCACCCGCCTGATCGAGCGCTTCTCGCCGGCGCAGCGCGCGCCCGTGCGTGCCCTGGTCGCGCGGACGCTGCGCGGCGTCCTCTGCCAGCGGTTGGTGCCGCGCGCCGGGGGCCGCGGGCGGGTCCCTGCCCTCGAGGTGCTCATCGCCAACGGACCGGTCACCGAAGCCGTCGGTGACTCCGACGGAGCGACGCGCCTCGACCCGCTGATCGCCGCCGGCGAGTTCTGGGGCATGCAGACGTTCGACCAGGGTCTCGCCAACCTCTACGGCCGCGGTCTCGTAACCCGTGAGGACGCACTCGCGAGCGCGACCTACGAACCGGGCCTCTCGGTGATGATCGACGAGGCCGATCGCGAGCGCGCCGCCCAACCGATGCCGGCCCAACCGATGCCGGCCGAACCGATGCCGGCCCAACCGTGGCCCGAGGGACCTCCGGTCTCGGTGGGGTAGGCGGTCGCGATCGGGGAGCCCGCGCGGTTACGAGGCGCCGGCTGCGCTCGTCGCGTCGGGGCCGTCGATGTGCCCGTCGATGCGCCCGTCGCCGCTCGAGCGCTCGCCGTCGGGCGCATCGGCGCGCAGCAGCTCGGCCAGCCCGCCGACCGCCCCGAACAGACCCGCCATCTCGGTCGGGAGGAAGATCTTCGTGGCGTGACCGTCGGCGACGCGCGTCAGGGCCTCGAGGTACTTGAGCGCCAGGACATCGTGCGTCGGGTTGCCGTCGTGGATCGCGCCGAACACCGAGCGGATCGCCTGGGCCTCACCCTCGGCCACGGTGAGCTGGCGGTACCTCTCGGCATCGGCCACGCGCTCCATCGCCTGCGCCTTCCCCTCCGCGGAGAGGATCGCGGCTTGCTTCTCGCCCTCGGCCCGGGTGACGGCGGCCTCGCGGACCCCGAGCGCCTCGGTGACGACGGCACGGCGAGTGCGTTCCGACTGCATCTGATGGTGCATCGAGGCCACGACGTCGGGTGGAGGGTCGATGCGCTGGATCTCGACGCGCACCACCCGCGCCCCCCAGCTGTCGGTGGCGTCGTCGAGGATGTCGCGCAGGTGCGTGTTGATCTTCACACTCGAGGTGAGCGCGTCGTCGAGATCGAGATCGCCGATCAGGTTGCGCAGGTTCGTCTGGGCGAGCTTGCTGACCGCAAGCTCGAAGTTGGCGATGTTGTAGATCCTGCGCTGCGCGTCCGTGGTCTCGTGGTACACGACGGCATAGACGGTGACGACGACGTTGTCCGAGGTGATGACCTCCTGCGCCGGGACCTCGACCACCTGCTCGCGCATGTCGACGAGGATGAGCCGGTCGACCAGGGGCATGATGATGCGGAGCCCCGGGTTGGCGGTCGCGTGGTACTTGCCGAGCCGCTCGATCAGCCCCCGCTGGTAGGGACGGACGATCCGGAAGGACTTGAGCGCCGCTACGAACAGCAGCAGCGCAACCGCTGCCAGCACGATGATCGCGATCATGGATCCCTCCTCGGGTCCGGCTGCCTCGGGTCCGGCTGCCTCGGGTCTGGGGGCGCGACGACGAGGCGGGTGCCGCGGACCGCGATCACCTCGACCTCGGCGTCGACGGGGATGCCGGCCTCACCGTCGGTCTCCGCGCGCCACTTGCCGCGCTCGAGCCGGACGAGTCCGGTCGCATGCGGACCCGCGGGGATCGCCTCGAGGACGATGGCCATACGGCCGACCCAGCGGGCGGCGCCCTCGGGCGTCTCGTCGCCTTCGGGCTCCGCGTGCGCGAGGCGGCGCCCGACCGGGACGAGGACCGCGAGCGCGACTCCGCTGCCCACCAGGAAGAGCGCCCACTGGGCGCCCAGCCCCGTGTCGAGCAGCGCGGCGAGCGCAGCCAGGGCCGCTCCGACCGCGAACGAGATCATGAAGAAGAAGAAGGGTGTGACGAGCTCGAGGATGGCGAACGCCACGGCGACACCGAGCCAGATCCAGACCCAGTCTCCGGCGTCCACCTGGCCTCCCTCGGCCGT
>Ga0315273_10010111_pt1 | contig 12009 bp, 8 predicted proteins | sample YL17G02_0_MG_FD_205753 | JGI IMG/M metagenome (GOLD analysis project Ga0315273, IMG submission 205753) | Sediment microbial communities from Yellowstone Lake, YNP, Wyoming, USA - YL17G02_0 | ecosystem: Environmental > Aquatic > Freshwater > Lake > Sediment | place: USA: Wyoming | collected... | reverse complement strand
CTCCGGCTCTCCGTCGCCGACATCCATACGACCGCGGCGGCCTTCCAGGAGAGCGGCGTCGCGGCTACAGCCACCACGCTCCTCAATGACCTCGACGGCATCACGACGGCCTACGTCGACGGCGACGTGATCAACATCACGGGCACGGACGCCGCAGGGACCGCCGTCAGCACCACCTTCACCATCGCGGCCGCGGCCACGGCCACGCTCGGCGGCCTCCGCGACGCGATCTCCGAGGCCTTCGGCGGCGCGACCTGCACGATCGATGCCTCGGGCAACCTCGTCGTGACCGCCGACACGGCCGGCGCCTCGAGCCTCGCCGTCACGCTCTCCGACCACGCTGGCAACACCGGCGCCATGGGTTGGGCGGGCCACGCGTTCGCCGAGACGACCGCCGGCGTGGCCGGCCTCGATTGCGTCCTCGCCGCATATGTCGCGGGCGACGAGGTTGCCATCCAGGGCATCGACATGGACGGGACCCAGGTCCAGGGGACGTTCATCTTTGGCAGCGGCGTCGGCCAGGACGGGACGACCCTGGGCGCGCTCCGCGACAAGATCTGCGCGCTCTACGGCGGCGCGACCTGCACGATCGATAGCACGGGCGCCCTCGTCCTCACCGCGGACCAGGAAGGCCCCTCAAATATGGCCATCAACCTCGCCGACGTCGGCACCACGATGCACGTCGATTGGGATAACGTGGCCCGGCTCACCCAGACGACGATCGGCCGCCAGGGGGCGACCTGGAACAGCACGATCTCCATCTTCGACAGCCAGGGGCAGACCCACATCCTCACCCTCCAGTTCGAGAAGAAAGGGAGCAGCAACTGGGACCTCACGGCCAGCATCCAGGATGGCGAGGGGACGATGGCCGACGCGCACGTGAACGGGATTCGGTTCAACGAGGACGGCTCATTCTCGCAAGTCACCGGCATCGGCGACCTGGGGCCTGGCATCAGGATCCAATTCCCCGGCCTCGCCCCGCAAGACATTGACATCAACCTCGGGACGCCCGGCACCTTCACCGGCCTGACGCAGTACGGCGGACGCTTCTCGGCGGCGCCCACCCGCCAAGACGGCTACGAGTCCGGCGTCCTGAGCACGCTCTCGGTGCGCGAGGACGGCGTCATCCAAGGAACGTTCAGCAACGGCCAGGTGAACGACCTCGCGTCGCTCCAGGTCGTGTCGTTTGCCAACCCGCGCGGCCTGAGCATGCTCGGCAACGGCTTCCTAGGCCGCACACCGAACAGCGGCCTGCCCGCGCCGAGCGCAGCCGGCACGGGCGGCTCGCTCAGCATCATGTCGGGCATGCTCGAGAGTTCGAACGTCGACGTCGCCTACGAGTTCACCCGCCTGATCGTCGCCCAGCGCGGCTTCCAGGTCAACGCGCGCACCATCGGCGTCACCGACGCGGTGCTCGAGGAGCTGGCCAACCTGATTCGGTAACCTCCGCACTTGACGCGCGCCGCCCTCCCAAAGGCTTGCCGGCCGGCGGGAGGGCGGTTTGCGCGCCCACCGCGCTCTCCGCCCTCGGTCCGGGGTTCCGCCGCATCGCGTCGAGCCCCCGTACGGCGCTGTTCGCCTCCGCTTTCTCTCTTCCCGCGGTATCCCTTCCGGCTCCTCAGTGTTCTGCAATCCTCAGCCTCCCGGGTCGAGGCGCCCGCGTCCGCCGGAGGCCCGGCAAGAAGTGCCCGGCCCACCGGAAGAAAGTGCCCGCCCGCGCCCCCTCGTTTCGGGCCGCCGGGACCGCGCTGGAGCCCCCGGCGCCACGCGCCGGAGGGGCGCTCAACAGCGAGACAGGGGGCGCGCCGGGGCTGTCTCGTTTTCCGGACCGCGGCGTAGGGGGTTGCCAATCCAAGGCTTGTGGCGCTTCGGATGGCGCGGAACGCGGCATTCCTGTCGCCAAAAGCAGAATGGTGGCGCGACGCTCGTCAGGCCGGCCGGATGTTGGAATCAGGCGGAGAAAGGGCTTAAGTCTTTACGAGGCGGAGACTTAGACATGGCAGCAGAATGCGTCGCCATCCTGTCAGGTCGGGGTGGCACGGGGTTTGCAACGCCCATGCACGGAGGCCAGAAAGGGCCTGATCTGGGCAGGAAAACGCCATTTCTTTCCATTGGGCGTCTGTTGTCCCGGACGATCCAGGACACACCCGGACAGACTCGGGCAGGCCCGGAGGGCCCGCTGGAGGTGGTGAACGAATGGCCAGGAAGACCAACGGTCGCATGACCATCACGGAGGCGGCGAAGAAGATTGGCGTGTCGACCAAGACCCTCCTTCGTTGGGAGAAGGCGGGCAAGACCCCGAAGCCGAAGCGCGACTGGCGCGGCTGGCGCGTCTATCAAGAGGAGGATCTGAACGAGCTGGAACGGTTTCACGACTGCTTGAGCCGCTGGTGAACTCAAAGCACCCGGCATCCCACTTTGGCCCCTATTTTCGGCCCCGTTTAGGGAGAACACGATGAGCGGTAAGGCGCACATGTGGCTGGTCGGACTACTCGCCTGCACATTTGTGGGGTGCAGCGGAACAGGCTTTCTGAGCGTCTACACGATCAAGTACAACGACATCAAGCAGGCGGCGACGCGCCACAGGCTGCGTTCCCTCGAGAAGCGCTTCGAGGTCTTCAACGGCACCTACCTGCTCGGCATTCCGGACTTCCTGAACGTCAACGTTCAGGACCATCCTGACCTGAGCGGCTCGTACGAGGTGCGGCCCGACGGCAACATCTCCTTCCCGCTCCTCGGCGACGTCTATGCCGAAGGGCACACGCCCATGAAGCTCGCCGAGGTCCTCGCCAATCGCCTGGAGACGTACGTCAAGAAGGTGGAGGTCCTGGTCACCGTCACCGGCTTCCGAAGCCACCAGTGCTACGTGTACTCGCGCGACCGCAATAACGGCCAGGCCGTCCAGTTCACGGGCGACATGAGCGCGCTCGACGGGTTGTCTGTCAGCGGCGGATGGACGCGCAACACCTACTCCAGCCGCATCCGCCTCTGCCGCGACAGCGATCCCGAGAAGCCGGAGGTCTACCGGATTCGCGCGGACCAGATGATGCGCGGCGACTTCAGCACCAACATCATGATGAAAGAGAACGACGTGCTCTATCTGCCGTCGACGCTCCTGGCCGAGATCGGCTACGCCATGGAGGCCATTCTCTACCCGGTCAACTCGGCCCGCAACCTCACTCAGGCGGCAGGCCAGGTGCCCTTCGGCGCCGCGCAGGGCGCCCAGGAGTTCCGTCAGCGCCAGCAGGGCATCAACGAAGGCGGGTACTAGAACCGCAACCCTGCGCGAGGGTGCGGCGTGAGCCGCTGCCCCGCGCCCAAGGCCCACTTCATTGGGAGTCCTGAGCACCATGCCTCCGAACGCACCCACGGCGCAGCAGTTCGACCTCTATAAGTACATGCGCATGATCTGGCGGCGGAAGTGGCTCCTCATCCTGCCGCTGGCCCTCTGCGTGCCCATCGCCGTCGCCGCCGCATACTACATCCCGACCGAGTACGAGTCGACGGCGATCCTCGAACTCCAGATGGACAAACCAATGGTCGAAGGCGGCGGCCCGGTCGGCCTGAACGCCGGCGTCGAGATCCCGACCATGCGCACCCGCATGCTGAGCTGGAGCTCGATCCGCGAGATGGTGCTCAGCCGCCACGTGGACCTCGGGAAGGACATCGACCCGGACGACCGGCGCCAGCTCGAGCGGGTCCACTTCGAGATCAACCACCGCACGTTCATCTCCGCCCTCGGGCCGCGTCACATCCGCGTGGCCCACCGCAGCACGAGCCCGCAGAAGAACGCCAGCCTCGTCAACGAGCTCGTCAAGAACTTCGTGGGCGATGACCGGCGCGTTGGCCAGGAGCTGGCCAAGCAGGACCTCAAGTATTACCGCGAGAAGTACGCCGCTGCCCAGGCCCGCCTCTCCGAGGTCGACGCGCAGATCCGCGAGTTCATGCAGGCCAACCCCTGGCTGCGCGACGCCGTCTCGGACATCCACACGGAGTACAAGGAGGCCGAAGAGAAAGAGCGCGAGATCACCGCGGAGATCGGCGAGTTCGAGCAGGAACTGAACAAGCGCAGGAACGATCTCAAGAAGGAAAAGCCCGAGGTCGAGAAAATCGTCAAGACCCCTCCGGCGCCCGAACTCGCCGATGCCCAGAGGAACTACGACCAGATGAAAGGGTACTTCGACCAGGTCAAATCGGCGTACAACCCGCCGAGCGCCAAGTACCAGGACGCCAAGCGTCGCGTCAACGAGGCGGCCGCCTATCTGAAGAAGATGGTGGCTGAGAAGGGCGGCGGGGAGTCCGAGGTCAAGCAGGTGGAGCCCAACACCGTCTACGCGCAGATCGACGGCGAGGTCAAGAAGTACGAGAAGACGATCGAGAAGCTCAACCAGCGCAAGCTCGCCGTCAACAAGCGCGTCAACGAGCTCTACGTCCTGGTGCGCCGCGCCCCAGAGCTGATGGCCCAGAGCCGCAAGCTCAACGAGGACCGCGCGGTGTTTGCCGCCACCTCCGAGGAGTACAGCCGCTACGTCCGCGCGTCGGAGAAGGAACTCCAGCGCCTCATGACCGACGCTTACAGCTCGCGGTTCAAGGTCCTCGAGTACGCCCGCGAGGAGTTCCGCCCCGTCCGCAGCACCCAGATGAAGATTATCATGCTCGGCATCCTCCTCGGGCTGCTGACGGGGGCCGGGCTCGTGGCGCTGCTCGAGTACCTGGACCAGACTTTCAAGACGATCGACGACGCCCGCGAGTACCTGAACATTCCGGCTCTGGGCGTCATCCCGGCGATCTTCACGCCGCGAGACCACCGGCGGCGGCTCTGGTTCCGCCTCCTGGCGGTCAGCTCCGCCGTCTTCGTCCTCGGCGTCGCCGTCGCCATCTACATCGAGGTCCCTCCGGTCAAGGAGTTCCTGTCCCAGACCGCCTGGGCGCAGTTCCGTGAGTGGATGGAGTACTGGTAGACGCCCGGCGGATCCGGGCGCGTGAGAGTCTGTTCCGGAAAGCCGCCTGCGCGGCTCCCAGCAGATCCGCTGCGGCGTCCTGCGGATCCGAAGGCACGCGGGAAGAACGGCCCCTTTCGGCGGGGTCGGCTAGGACCAGGCCATGTACGAGAAATTCTACGGCTTCAAAGAGAAGCCCTTCAACCTGACTCCGGACCCGGACTTCTTCTTCCTGAGTTCGGTCCACAAGCGGGCGCTCGACTACTTGGTCTATGGCCTGGAGTCGGGCATGGGCTTCGTCCAGATCACGGGGGAGATCGGCTCCGGCAAGACGACCCTGATCAAGTGCCTCCTGCGCAACCTCAGCCGCGAGGTCAAGGTCGCCTACGTCCTCCACTCCAAGGGCACGTTCATCCAGCTCCTGCGGATGGTCCTCGAGGACCTGGAGGTCGTCAGCGTCGATCAGAAGCTCACCAAAGAGGCGCTCCTCAGCCGCTTCCGGGACTACCTGGTTGAGCAGGCCCGCCGCCACAATAGCGTCGTGATCATCATCGACGAGGCGCAGAACCTCGATCTCGACGTTCTCGAAGAGATCCGCATGCTCTCGAACTTCGAGACCGAGAAGGCCAAGCTCCTCCAGATCGTGCTCGTGGGGCAGCCGGAGCTGCGCGACCTGCTGCGCCGGCCCGTACTCGAGCAGCTCCGCCAGCGCATCACCGTCCGGTTTCATCTCTACCCGCTCAGCGAGCAAGAGACTCGCAGCTACATCCAGCACCGCCTGCGGATCGCCGGCTCGAATGGGCGGGTGCGCTTCACGGCCGGCTCGTGCCGGCTGATCCACCAGTATTCGCGCGGCCTGCCGCGCCTGATCAACGTCGCGTGCGACGCCACGCTGCTGGCGGGATTTGTCGAGGAGCGGCGCGTCTTCAGCGAGACGTTCGTCCTCGATTCGCTGCGCGAGCTGGCCGACGAGCGGCCCGAGCTGCTCGCCCAGGCGGGCGTCGACGCGGCGGCGCAGCCCGCGGCGCAGCCGGTCCTCGAGCCGCGCTCGCGGCGCGGCAGCTTCGTGGTGGCCGTCGTGGCCGCCGTGCTCGCCCTCAGCCTGGCCGGCGTCCTCTTCGCGACCCACAACTACTCGCCGGCCAGCGCCTGGCAGAGCCTCGTCAACGTCTTCAGGCCGTGACTTCAGCGTCTTCTGGCCTCTCGTCATCGTAAGTCGTAATCGTAATCTTAATCGGGTTTGACAACTTGGGAGCGCACGAAGAAGAAGCGATTACGATTACGATTACGATCAAGATTACGATTACGACGGAAAATGGAGAACGAGCGTGTCCAAGATACAGAAAGCTCTGGAGAAGGCGAGGGCGGAGCAGGCGGCCCCCGCCCTGACGCCGGGCGAGCCGAGCGGGCCGGCCTACGTCGTGCGGCCCGTCGAGGGCGGCCAGGTGGACCCGCACATCGTCGCGTACCACCACCCGCACTCGCACCTCACCGAGAGCTTTCGCCGCCTGAAGGCCATGATCCGCGGCGTCGCCGGCGGCGACAAGCTCCGCACCGTCACCCTCACCAGCGCCGGCAAGGGCGAGGGCAAGAGCACCACCGCCCTCAACCTCGCGGTCGCCATGTGCCAGGACTTCGACACTCGGGTCGTCATCGTCGACGCCGACCTGCGCCGCCCGCGCATCCATCGCCTCCTCGGCATGACGCCCCGCCGCGGCCTCAGCGACGTCCTCGGCGGCGAGGTCCTCCCCGAGGACGTCCTCATCACGAACTCCGTCCCGCGCCTGACCATCCTCCCCGGCGGCCGCTCCTCGAAGAGCCCCGCCGAGATGCTCGCCTCGCCGCGCATGCGCCAGCTCATCGAAGAGCTGAAGACCCGCTTCGACTTCATCATCTTCGACACCCCGCCCGTCCTCACGGTCGCCGACGCCATCGTCCTCGGCCCCATGACCGACGGCGTCATCCTGGTCATCCAGGCGGGCAAGATCCGCAAGCGGCCCATTCAGCGCGCCGTCGAGCTCCTCCACAACTCCAGGGTGCTCGGCTTCGTCCTCAACCGCGGCGACCTCGTGCTCTCGCACTACGGCTACCGGTACTACGACCGGGGCTACTACTACTAGAAGGGGCCGCGGCCCGCTCCGCCCTCTTCTCGTAATCGTAATCTTAATCGTAATCGTAATCCGCCTTTTCCTTGCCCTGCTGGACAGGGAAGATCGATTACGATTACGATTAGGATTACGATTACGAAGGAGAGAAGAGCTGAAAATCCACCATGCCGATCCAAGCCGCTATCTTCGACCTCGATGATACCCTCTACGACTGCACGGGCCTGCTCGTCGAGGCGGCGCGGCTGCGCGCGGCCAAGGCCATGGTCGAGGCCGGCCTCCCCTGCACGCCCGGGGAAGCCTATCGCAAGCAGCTCGAGCTGGAGGCCCAGCTCGGGCCGCGCGGCCGCGTCTTCGAGCGGCTGGCCGACCTCTACGGCCTCGGCCACGAGGCCGTCCGCCGCGCCCTCGACGCCTACAACAGCGACGAGGTGGACGACATCGACCTCTTCCCCGACGTCGTCCCTACGCTCCACGACCTACGCTCCCGGCACATCAAGCTCTTCCTCGTGACCGACGGCGTCCACCGCCGCCAGGAGGCGAAAATCCGCGTCCTCGGCCTCGAGGGTCTTTTCGACGCCATCGTCATCAACGACAGCGAGCGCGGCGCGCTCCTCGAACAGTGCTTCGAGCAGCTCCTGCGCGACCACGACCTCCAGCCCGACGAAGTCATCAGCGTCGGCGACCGCCTCCACGCCGAGGTCAAGGCCGCCAACACCCTCGGCATTATCTCCTGCCAGATGCTCCACGGGCGCTACAGCGCGCTCCAGCCGCGCCACGAACTCGAAGAGCCCGACTACCGCATCGAGCGCATCGCCCAGGTCCTCGATATCGTCGATGTCCTCAAGCACTACCACCACCGCCGCTCGCCCCGCATCGCCGTCGTCGGCGGCGGCACCGGCCTGCCCATCCTCCTCGGGGGCCTCAAGGCATTCAGCCGCGAGCTGACCGCCATCGTCACCGTCACCGATAACGGCCGCAGCTCGGGCCGGCTCCGCTCCGACCTCGGCGTCCTGCCCCCGGGCGACATCCGCAACTGCCTCGTCGCGCTCTCGGGCTCCGAGCGGCTGCTCCACGACCTCTTCCAGTACCGCTTCGAGAACGGCTTCCTCGAGGGGATGAGCTTCGGCAACCTCTTCATCGCCGCCCTGGCCAAGGTCACGGGCAGCTTCGAGCAGGCCATTCGCGAGGTCGGGCGCGTCCTCGCCATCGAGGGCCGCGTCCTGCCCGCCACGCTCGCCGACACCCACCTGTGCGCCGAACTCATCGACGGGACGACGGTCAGCAGCGAGGTCAACGTCCGCCGCGTCGGCAAAGCGCCGCTCCGGCGCGTCTTCCTCGACAATCCGCACGTCGAAGCCTTCGAAGAGGCCGTCGAGGCCATCGAGGCCGCCGACCTCGTCGTCCTCGGCCCCGGCAGCCTCTACACCAGCGTCATCTCCAACCTGCTCATTCCCGGGATCGCGCGCGCCATTCGCCGCACGCACGCCCGACGCGTCTACGTCTGCAACGTCATGACCCAGCCCGGCCAGACCGACGGCTACACCGCCGCCGACCACGTCCGGGCCATCCTGCGCTACCTCGATGGCGCCCTCGACGCGGTCGTCGTGAACCGTGGGCGCCCGGCCGACGACGTCCTGGCCCGCTATGCCTCCGAAGGCGCCGAACTCGTGCGGGTGGACTCCACGCTCTTCGGACTCGGCCCCGAGATCATCGAGGCATCGCTGATCGAGGACGGCGGCCAGGCGCACGTCGCTTGGGAGAAGCAGGACCTTCTGCGCCACAACCCGCAGAAGGTCGCCAACGTCCTCATCCGCCAGATCGGCCGATCCGGGGCCTGAGCCCGCAGGCCATTCTCGGTTAACCCGCGTCTCTCACCACGGTTTGGCGGCGACAGCCGCCAATCCGTGTCATCCTGAGCGTAAGCGAAGGACCTTTCAAGGGAGTCGATTGCCGCCACAAACTGCGATCTATTGCGGACGACGGTTCCCCTGAAAGGTCCTTCGCTTACGCTCAGGATGACAGGTTTTTGCTCTTCGCTCCGGCCCCGCTGGTGAGAGAAACCCGCTCTGAGGAAGTTCCCGAGGAGCCCTCATGGACGAGAGGCCGAATCCGGATCCGCACGCCTCACCCGCCTCACCGTTCTTCCGCCTGGTCCTGGTCGCCTGCGTCGCCGGCGTGGGCGTCCTGATGGTGTTCCCGTTGTGCTCCCACCTCGCCCGCCCCGATCTGAGCTGGAGCGCGCGGTTTCTGGCGATCTGGGGGCTGGCGGCCTGCGGCCTGGCCGGCGTGGGCGTCGTGCTGTGGCGGGTGCTCAAGCGGGCTGAGCCCGGGTTGGCCGCGGTTTCGGAACAGCAGGCAGGGTTCCTGGACTCGCTGCCGGATCGGTGGATCGACGCCGCCATCGTGCTCTCCGCGGGGGTGAGCCTGTTCCTCGAGCTCGCCATGATCCGGTGGCAGACCTCGCTCCTGCCCATTCTCGCGCTCTGCACGAACTTCGCTCTTCTGGCCTGCTTTGCAGGGCTGGGCCTGGGATACGCCCTTGCGGACTCCCGGCGCATCCCCCTGGTTGCGGCGCTGCCGCTCCTGGGGGTCCAGATCCTCGTCCTGACGGCCCTTCGGTACGGTCTTCCCGAGTGGCACACCGGGCGCCTCCTCCTCACCGCATCGTTCGTCTCCTCTGCGCTCTGCGCCCAGGCAGGGATGTGGGCCCTGGTGCCGACGTACTACCTGCTCGCAGTGAGCTTCTTGCTCACGTCTCTGGCGTTCGTTCCCGTGGGCCAGGCTTGCGGCCGCCTCATGGGCCGCCGGCCGAAGCTGCGCGGCTACGGACTCAATCTGCTCGGGAGCTTGTTCGGGGTCGTTCTGTTCTTTGCCGCGAGTTCGTTCTGGACGCCGCCGCCGATCTGGTTCCTGATCGTCTGCCTGGGCGTGTTGCCGTTTCTGGCGTTTCGCAGGGACGTCCTCCTCGCGGGAGCAGTGAGCGCCCTGGTGACGGTCGCGGTCCTCGTCTGGCCGGTGGACCCCATGAGTCCGCGCCTGTACACACCCTATCAGGTTTTCGAGCGCCTCACCACCCGTGACCGGCTGCTGGAGATCCGGACCGTCGACGGGGGCGAGCAACGGGTCATGAGGCTGCCATCGGAACGGGCGGCCAGCGAGATCGACCCCCAACTGCGCGACGCGATCAGTTACTACGAGCTGCCCTACCGCGTCCGAGGCCAGAGCGGGCGGGTCGCCGTCATCGGCGCGGGTTTGGGGAACGACGTGGCCGCCGCCCTCCGGGCGGGATCCGAGCACGTGGATGCCATTGAGATCGACCCGGCGGTCCTGCGCCTGGGGGTCAACTTCCATCCTGAGAGGCCCTACAGCGACCTCAGGGTGAGGCAGGTCGTCGACGACGCGCGGAGCTTCCTCCGCACCTCGGGGGACCTCTACGACGTGATCACGTACGCCAATTTCGGGTCCCCGGCGTTGCTGACCTCGGGCTCCAGTAATGTGCGCATCTCGTCCTACGTCTACACCGTGGAGGGTCTTCGCGAGGCACGGGCCCGTCTCCGCCACGGCGGAGTGCTTTCGGTGGCCCTCCCTGCCGCGTCGCCTGAACGTGGCCGCAAGTTCTTCCTCATGCTCCAGGAAGCGTTCGGCGGGCATCCCCCGGTGGTCCTCGAGTCGGCCTTGAGCCACTGGCTCCTCTTCCTCGAGCAAGAGGGGAAGCCGGTGGCCATCCCGCCGCAGGTCCTGGCCCGGGGCGAGTTCGTGGACGTTACCGCACAGTATGCGGACCCGAGCGTGGTCGTGGATTGCCCCACGGACGACTGGCCGTTCGCGTACATGCTCCGGCGGACCTATCCCTTCTCGTACCTGCCCGTCGCGGCGCTGCTTCTGGCCCTCACGCTCCTGCTCGCGCGTCTGCTCCTCCACGGCGGCCGCCCGAGCCCGGGCCACCTTCAGTTCTTCCTGCTCGGGAGCGGGTTCATGCTCGTGGAAACTAAGGCGATCACGGAGCTGAGCCTGGCGTTCGGGAGCACGTGGCACGTCGTGGGGATCGCCATCATGGGGATCCTGGTGATGGCCTTCCTCGCCAACGCCGCCGTCGCGCTCTTCCAGTGCACCAGGGTTTGGGTGCCGTACCTTCTCCTGTTGGGCAGCCTGGCCTTGGGGTATGCCCTCGTGAGCGGAGGCGGCTTCTCGCCCACCCCGTGGGGCCGGCTCACCGCGGCGGTCGTGCTGACCTGTCCCATGTTCTTCTCCGGGATCATCTTCTCGACCCTTTTGAGATCGGGCGGCGGCATCGCCGGCATCATGGCGGCCAATCTTCTGGGCGCCATGCTCGGGGGCTTCCTCGAGTACAACTCGATGTACTTCGGCTTCGCCTCCCTGTACCTGATCGCTATGGTGCTTTATGCCCTGGCGTTTGCGTCGGGCTTCTGGCGCGGCTCCGCCGCGGCAGCGAAAGGGGTAACCGCGTCTTCCTGAACACGCCGCCCGGCAATGAGGGGGACAAGAAGAGCATGGCCCGGTCTGCTTGCTGTGTCCCGAAGGGACAACAGGATTTAGCCGGCGGCTTCAGCCGCCGGATCGCGATGGCCCCTTTTTCCTCGGAGCCCCGAAGCGGCGACAGAACGACGATTGGAGCAGGCGCCGGCCGCCTTCTTTCGCCCCTTCAGGGCTGAAGAGAAGAGAGAGGGAGCCCGTCTTTCCGGCGGCTAAAGCCGCCGGCTAAATCCTGTCCTCCCTTCGGGAGGAAGGCAACAAGGCATTCGGACTTCGCCCCTTCTCTGTGGGACGGTGTGCTGAGCGACAGCGAAGGACCTTTCAAGGAAGTTGACCGTGACCCGGCGAGCGCAGACAAACGACAGACGACAGACGACGGCAGTCCACTCCGTCGCTTGGGTTGTTGCTGTCATCTGTCATCTGTCGTCTGTCGTCTTCCTTCCCGGCGCGCGGGCCGAGGAAAGCCT
>Ga0315273_10010110_pt1 | contig 12009 bp, 12 predicted proteins | sample YL17G02_0_MG_FD_205753 | JGI IMG/M metagenome (GOLD analysis project Ga0315273, IMG submission 205753) | Sediment microbial communities from Yellowstone Lake, YNP, Wyoming, USA - YL17G02_0 | ecosystem: Environmental > Aquatic > Freshwater > Lake > Sediment | place: USA: Wyoming | collected... | reverse complement strand
TGACCATGCGGGTACCCACGTCTCCCCCAGCCGAACTCGTGCCCGGGCTCCCGGGCTGAACGCGGCAACCCCCGGGAGGTTGAACCGACCCGCCCGGGGGGGAATGCCAGAAGAACCGAAGGCGCGAAGTTACCGGCCTTCGGGGACGGCGATGGAACTCACTCCTCCGCTTTGGGCAGCAGTACGACGCGGCCCTTGAAGGTTCGCACATCGATCGTGGCGGCCCCGTCACCGGTAGTGAAGGACCACTCCCCCTTGGCCGGCCCTGCTCTCACCGCTGCCGGCGCGACCATCTCATTGCGGATGCCGGGTCCGTAGCTCACGAGGTGGAACGACGCCCCCGTGGAGGGGGGCAGCCGGAGTTCGATGTCGCCGCCGTGGGTCTCGGCGTTCAGGCGGCCCTCGCGGGTCAGTCGCCCCTTGAAGGCGATTTCACTGGAGACCGTTTCGAGCCGGACGCGGGCAATCGGTCCTTCCATGCCGACGTACAGCGAGCCATTCACGGTGCTGGCATCGAGCGCGTCGAGCACCCCGCGCACCACCACGGTCCCGTCGGCGGACCGCACGGTGCCCTCACGTGCAACCGCCGCGAGCTCGATGTTGCCGTCCAGGGTCTCCACTGTGATCCATTCCGCCAGGCCGGCGATCCGGATCCGTCCGCTGGTACCGCTCACTTCCACCGTGCCCCCCGCGGCGGTCACCTCAACCTCGGCGGCACCGCTCTGGATCCGGACCCGCGCATCCCGCGGGAGGTGGATGTCGAGGTCGGCGGAGCCTGCGGCGCCTCCAGCCGCTGCCGTCCTCACTCCTCCCTTGAGGGAGGACATGGAGCCACCCAGCAGGAATGAAGTCGCGAGACCATCGAGCCGGCCCCGAACGTCGATGCTGTCGCGCTCCCATGCGGTGACACGGAGGAAGCCGGCGGGGATCGAGAGGCGAATGACGGCGTCCCGCTCCGCGGGCCGCCCCTCCCGGACGGCATGCTGTGCCGCGAGGGCGGTGGAGTTGCTCGCCAGCGCCAGCAGCGCCAGGGAGCGAACGACGTTGGCACGGAGCGGCATTGGGTCAGCTCTCCTGTCGCCCGGCATCGGTGGCGCGCCGGAGCAGTTCCAGTCGCTGCTCGTACCGCGCCAGCACCATGCCGGCGAGCGCTGCATTCCCGGGCTCCTCGGCCAGTGCTTCCTCTGCCTCGCGGATGGCGCCGTCGATGATGCGAAGGTTGCGGTCCAGGACCCGGCGGGTCGCCTCGGACAGCCCTGCAGGGTTGGCGGCTAGGTCCGTCGCCAGCCGGGCCGCGGCCTCCTGGTACTGTGCGCGATCCGAGGCGAATGCCGCCGGCTCTACCCGCTGCTGCCACCAGGTCGTGAGCATTCCGCCCGTGATCATCAGGATCAGCGCCGCCGCCGCCGCAAGAATGACGCGGAGCCCTCGCGAGTGTGTCCCGGGCCAGCGGGCGATTGAGCGTGCCGCGGGAGCACCCAGTCGGCCCTCGATCCCGGACCAGAGGTCCCGGGCAGGCAGGATCTCGCGAGACAGATTCCGGGTTGCCGCGAGCATCGCTCGCAGTTCCGCGACCTCCCGCCGGCACTCCGGACAGTCGGTCAGATGCTCGGTCACCGCGGCGCGTTCAGTCGCGGGCAGGGTACCGTCGGCGAAGCCGTCGAGCCTCGTCTTGTCGGCCATGCAGTGTGTCATCGATCGAGTGCCTCCCTGAGCAGCCGGCGAGCCCGGTGCAACTGGGCCTTGGATGTCCCTTCCGCCACCCCGGTCAGGTGGGCGATTTCCTCGTGGGAATACCCCTCGAGGTCGTACAACAGGAAGATCTGGCGCGCCCCCTCCGGCAGCTGGGCGATGGCGCGCTCGAGATCCCGGTCGGGTTCCGGCTGCGTCGTGGCCACTCGTGCCAGGAGATCGTCGTCGCCCGGCAGGGCCACCCGTGCCGAGCGCCGCGCGGCGGCGCGGCGGGCCTGCATCACTTCGTTGACCGCCAGCCGGTGCAGCCAGGTACCGAAGGCACTCTCCCCGCGAAAGGTGTCCAGTCGCCGCCAGGCCCGCACGAACACATCCTGGGTGTACTCCTCCGCCTCGGCGGCCGAACCCGCGAGCCGCAGGCACAGCGCATATATCCGCCCCACGTGGGCCTCGTAGAGGGCAAGAAAGGCAGCATGGTCGCCGCCCTGGGCCTGGCGGACCGTCTCGCTCACGGGGTCAGTCGCATTGGGGTCTCCCGTCGGATGCCGGCCACACTGCCGGGGTTTACTCTCATCCAGTCTTCATGGTGCGTTCACCGCCGGGCACCGGTATTAGCCTGTGGGTTCCAGGCAGAAGGTCGCCATGCGAGTCAGCGAAGTGATGCACACCGGCGTCCGGACCGTCGGGGCGGACGAAAGCGTGGGGGAGGCCATCGCTCTCCTGGCCGAGGAGCACATCTCCGGGGTGCCGGTGCTGGATCGGCATGGCAAGCTGGTCGGGGTCGTTTCCAACAGCGACATCCTCGAGGAGATTGCCGAGCATACTGATCCCGAGGCACGCGAGTCGATCTTCGACAGTACGCCGGTTCGGGACATCATGACCACCAATGCACAGACGATCGGGGCCAACGCCACCGTCAAGGACGCCGCCCAGCGGATGCTCTACCTGGAGGTTCACCGCCTGTTCGTGGAAGAGGATGGCAAGCTGCTCGGTGTGGTCAGCACCACCGATCTCGTCCGGGCACTGGCAGGCACCAAAGTATAGAACGCCTGCCTGAGACACCGGTCTGAGGGGACCGGTGGGAGGTCAGCGGAGCCGGGGACGCCAGTTCCCGGCTTCGCTGTTTGTACGGGTGCATCCTGCGGACCCGCTCCATGGTGGTCCCCGGCATCGCTGAACTTCGGAGAATTCTCGGGGCCAAGTCGGACAAGACCGCCCAGTGGGAATACCAGCTGGGAGGGTCACGCTCGTGACAGCGGTGGTCAGCTGCCTCCCGCGGCTCGCCAACTGCAGCCCATAGCCACCCTCGGTGGCCCTCGATGAGAGATACTGCCAGGGTCCCATCCTGCAACCTCTCGTCACCGCCGACCGTCGAGCGACACGTCAACGCCACCGTCTTGGGCGGTTCTTCCATGATTGATACCTCGGCTAGCCGGCACGGATGGTGGCTGCGCGATGATAAGTTCTTGCTGGTCAATCAGTTGTATCTGTTCATGCCCTTCGCCAGAATGGTCAGTGAGGCCTGAGCCATGACTCGTGGGAATCGCCCGGATGGCCCCGCCCAGGTGGGGGAAGGCGGCGGCTTCCAACCATCCGCGGGTGGTGGGAGTCCAAAGCCCCGGATGCCAACCACAGCGACCAGCGGGGCGGCCCTCAGGTCCAGGGCACACGACCCCAACGAGACAGACGCCGTTGATGCGGCTCTGGCCGCGAGCGGGGACGCCCACGCCTTCGAGCGGTTGTATCGGCGTCACGTCAACCGGGTCCACTCGCTGGTCCGCCGAATGATGGGCGAGGAAACAGAAGAGATCACGCAGGAAGTCCTGGTCCATGCATGGCAGAAGATCGGGACATACCGCGGCGAGGCGGCCTTCGGGACCTGGCTGCACCGGGTGGCGGTCAACCTGGTGCTCGGCAAGCGGGAGGGACGCCGCCGGTGGAGGGCCCGGTTCGCCGAGACCGATGCCGAGGCGATGGAGCTGCCGGCGCGATCGACGATGCACCTCGCGGGACTGGATTTCGAGTCCGCGATCGCCGCGCTGCCGGAACGGGCGAGACAGGTGTTCGTGCTGCACGATGTGGAAGGGTACCGGCACGAGGAGATTGCCACGATGCTGGGCGTCGCGGCAGGCACGTCGAAATCACAGCTGCACTATGCCCGGATGGCGTTACGGGAGGCCCTGGGGTAAGACCATGACACATCCACAGTCCGAACGCTGGTCCGACTTCATCGACGGTGAGCTCACCGCCGGGGAGAACCAGGAACTCGCCGCCCATCTCGCGGAGTGCCGGGAGTGCCGCGACCTGGTCGATGCCCTGCGCCGGGTAGTTGTCCGGGCTGGCGCTCTCGAGGACCGGCCGCCGCGGCACGACCTCTGGCCACGGGTCTCGGCACAGATCGGGCTCGGGCGCCGGCGCCTCGCGTTCTCGGTGCCCGAGCTTCTCGCGGCGGGAATCGCGCTCATGCTCCTCTCGGGTGGCGGGGTTGCCTACCTGCTGCAGGGCCGGCCCGGAGCCACCATGACTTCAGCCCCGCAGGAAGCCGTCGCACCGCTCCGAATGGTCTCGGGCAGCGAAACATCTGACATCGCGATCGGGCGGCTGCAGCAGGAACTGTCGCGGGGGCGTGGCTCGCTCGACAGCACCACCATGCGTGTCATCCGGGAGAAGCTGGCCCTCATCGATCAGGCCATCCTCGACGCCGAGCGGGCGGTCGCCGCGGATCCGGGCAGTGAGTACCTGCAGGCGCATCTCTCGCGCTCCCGATTGACCAAGCTCGAACTGCTGCGCCGGGCGACCGCACTCACCAGGACCATCAGCTAGGACTGAAGAGGAATCCATGTACCTGTTCACATTGCCGCTGCTGGCTGCACTCGCCGGGACCGACACCACCGTGGCGGTGAGTGCGGGAGGCAAGCTCGAACTCCGCAACTACGAGGGGCCGGTGACGGTCCGGGTCTGGAGCCGGCAGGCGGTCCGGGTCCAGGCCGAACATGACGACGAGGCACGGGTGACGGTGGATGTTTCCGGGGGCATGGTTCGGGTCACCGGTCACGGCCGCCATGGTCCGGAAGCCATCACCTACGAGCTGACGGTCCCCGCCGACATGGCTCTTGAAATCTCTTCACAGGAGGGTGAAGTCCGCGTCACCGGCAGCCGCGCTGCCGTGGAGATTCAGTCGATCGACGGAGCAATCACCGTCGAGGGCGGACGCGGCTCGGTCCGGCTCAACTCGGTCGAGGGCAACCTCCTTGTCCGGGGCGCCTCCGGCCGGCTGTCGCTCACCACGGTGGACGGCGACATCGCCGCATCGAATCTCGAGGGTGACATCGAGGCGACCGCTGTGGACGGGGATATCCTGCTCGAGGGGGTGCGGGCGGCGAACGTCGATGCCTCGACCGTCAATGGAGACATCGCGATGGTGGGAGAGCTGAAAGCGGAGGGTCGCTACCGCCTCTCCTCCCACGACGGTGATGTGACGCTCACCACGCCGTCGGTCGATGCCACCGTCTCGGTCTCGACCTTCGAGGGGGACTTCACCTCCGACTACCCGGTGACGGTGAACAGCGCCGGCCGGAAGATGACCTTCACGCTTGGCAAGGGCAGCGCCCGGGTCGAGCTCGAATCATTTGACGGGGAAGTGGCGCTCCGCAAGGGCGCAGGGCGCTGAGACCAACATCACACGCTTAACCGACTGATGGAGAGAAGACACATGCGACAGGTACTTGTAGTGGCGGCGCTCGCGGTCCTGGCCCAACCGGCGATGGCCCAGGACTTCCGCTGGAGCGGCTCAATCGCCTCGGGCAAGACGCTGGAGGTCCGGGGAATCAACGGTGCACTCCATGCCGTGGGCGCCAGTGGATCCACGGCGCTGGTGACCGCGACCAAGAAGGGGAAGAAGAGCGACCCGGACGACGTGAAGATCGAGGTGGTGGAACATGCTGGCGGCGTGACCATCTGCGCCGTCTATCCCTCCGCGAAGTCCGGCCGCCCCAATGAGTGCAAGCCGGGCGGAGGCCGGAGCAACACCGAAGACAACGACGTGTCGGTCGAATTCGAGGTCCAGGTCCCGGCTGGCGTCCGGTTCGAGGGAGCCACGGTGAACGGGGATATCAGCGGCCGCAAGCTCCCGTCGGACGCCGAGTTGACGACCGTGAACGGAGGTATCCAGCTCGAGGCGGGCGGCGTTGCGCACGCGACGACGGTGAACGGCGGGATCGACGTGCGCATGGGGTCGGCCAAGTGGACCGGCGCGCTGGAGTTCACCACCGTCAACGGCGGCATCACGGTGGAACTGCCGGCATCCATCTCGGCCGAGTTCGAAGCTACGACGGTGAATGGATCGGTGGAGAGCGATTTCCCGATCACCATCCAGGGGAAGATGTCCCCGCGGTCCCTCCATGGCCGTATCGGAGAGGGTGGTCCCATCCTGCGCATGACCACTGTGAACGGGAGCATCCGGCTCGAGAAGGGGAGCTGAGTCGGACTCCCACGCCATCAGCTTGGAGGATGGCATTCGCGGCCACCGGCATGCGCCGGTGGCTGCGCTGCATTCAGGCCAGTGAGCGAGCGCGCTTGCGCCAGAACCAGTAGGCTGGCACCCCAAGGAGCAGGATCGTGAGGCCAAGAAGGGCGTTCAGGGGGTTCGAGGCGATCGAGCCCAGGACGACGTACAGGGCCGCGGTCACGAACAGCAGCGGTGTCACCGGCCAGAATGGGACCCGGAAGGCCGAGGGGGACGCCGGTTTCCCGATCGCCGTATCATGGCGCCGGATGGAGAAGAGCGCCAGCGCCGCCAGACCGAAGAAGATCCAATCACAGAACGTGACGTAATCGAGCAGCTGGCCGTAGTGTCCGGTGTAGAGCAGTAGCACCGCCCAGAGACCCTGGACCACGATCGCGGCCACCGGAGTCCGGAATTCGGGGTGCAGCCTCGCGAAGGCTGGAAAGAACAACCCGTCGGCGGCCATGGTCTGGTACACCCGGGGTGAGACCATGATGACCAGGTTGAGGAATCCGAAAGTGGAAGCCGCGATGCCAAGGGCGATGATCGTACGCCCGGCCTCCCCCAGACGCACTTCCGCGACTTCCGCTGCGGGCGCGAGGCTCGCGGCGAGCCCGCCGGCGCCGAGCACCCGCAGGTAGGTGAAGTTCGCGGCGAGGTAGACCAGTACCACCAGGCCCACCCCTAGCACCAGTGCTCTCGGCAGGTTCCGTTCCGGCTCGATGAGCTCCTCGGCGATGTAGTTGGTCTGCTGCCAGCCACCGTACGCGAACAGCACGGGCACGAGCGCGGCCGCGAGTGCCAGGAACACGGATCCGCCGGCTGGCGCTACAGGTTCGGGCGGCGCGGGAGGCCCGGTGGTCACGCCGAGCCCGATCACGACCAGGAAGCCGAGCGCGGCCAGCTTGAGCAGGGTGAAGATGTTGGTAGTGACCGCGCCGGGCCGAATGCCAAGCACGTTGACCGCGGTCAGCAGCAGGATGGCACCGGCGGCAAGCGATCTGGACCAGGCGGCATCGATGCCGAGCAGGGCCGAGGCGTACTGGGAGAAGGTGACGGCGACAGCCGCAATAGCGCCGGTGGCGACTACGAGCAGCAGGGCCCAGGCATAGAGAAACGCGGGCAACGGGCCGAAGGCTTCACGCAGGTAGACGTATCCGCCCCCCGCTTGGGGGCGTCGCTGGCCAAGCTCGGCGAAGCAGAAGGCTCCGGCCAGAGCCACCAGGCCGCCGAGTGCCCACACGCCCAGAGACAGGGAAGCGGTCCCGACCCGCTGGGCGACGATTGAAGGGTTGATGAAGATCCCGGAACCGATGATGCCCCCGACGACCGTCATGGTCCCGGAGAAGAGTCCCAGGGTTCGGCGGTAGCTGATGGGGGCGGGGGGCGACATCGGGAGAACGTAGGGCTTGGCAGGGCCAGACGGAAGAGCGTCCGGAGCAGAATAATGGCCTCTCGTTGTGGTTGACTGCCGACGATCATGCGTTATCTTGACCAATATGCAGAATATACGGCGGCAACCGATAAGCAGCGACATGGCTCTCGACCATGTTGACCGCGCCATCCTGGTGCGGCTGCAGTCCAACGCCCGGGTGACCAACGCCGAGATCGCACGCGCGCTCAGGATGGCGCCATCCGCGATTCTCGAACGGATCCGCAAGCTCGAGCACCGGGGTGTGATCGAGGGCTACTCCACCCGACTCAATCCCCACGCCCTGGGACTCGGACTCACCGCGTTCGTCCTGGTGCAGAGCCGCGAGCCGGTGGGGAGCGGGAGCGTGGGCGCCTCGCTCGCCAGGGTCCCCGAGGTGCTGGAGGTCCATCATGTGGCCGGCGAGGATTGCTACCTCGTCAAGCTCCGCGTCGCGGACCCGGAGGACCTGAGTCGGGTCCTGCGGGAGCGCTTCGGGCGCCTCAAGGGGGTCCGGAGCACGCGCAGCACCATTGTCCTCACCACGGTCAAGGAATCGGCCGAACTGCCTATTCCGGCCGAGCCGGGTCGGAGACGTCATGGCACCTGAACTCGCGGCCCGGACCCGCGGGCGGATGGTGGCGGCGTTCGTAGCGATCTACTTCATCTGGGGCTCGACCTACCTCGCCATCGCATGGGCCATCGCATCGGTTCCGCCGTTCCTCATGGCGGGCAGCCGGTTCCTGGTCGCTGGCGCGGTGTTGTATGTCTGGGCTCGATTCCTCGGCGCCGAGCAGCCCCGCCCGCGGCAATGGGCGGCGGCGGCGGTGCTCGGGTCCCTCTTCTTCCTCATCGGGAATGGCACCGTCGTCTGGGTGGAGCAGTTCCTCGCAAGCGGACTCACCGCCCTGATCATCACGATGGTGTCGGTCTGGACCGCCCTGTTCGAGTGGCTGCGGCCCGGTGGCGCCCGCCCTTCCGCGATGATCATCGCTGGCATCGTCCTCGGCTTCGGGGGGGTGGCACTGCTGGTCGTGCCGGGGCGGGTCGGTGGTGAACCGGTCGATCACCGGGCGGTCATGTTGCTGATGGGGTCCACATTCTCCTGGGCACTTGCCTCAGTGTCGAGTCGCCATGCCAATCTCCCTTCCAGCACCGTGATGGCGGCGGGTGCCGAGATGCTGGCTGGCGGACTGCTGCTCACGATCGTCGGCATTGCGCTGGGAGAGCCGGGGCGTTTCGATGCGTCCCAGGTCACCGGGCGCGCGGCAGTGTCATGGCTGTATCTCACGGTCTTCGGGTCGATCGTGGCATTCACCGCCTTCGCCTGGCTGCTTAAGGTCACCTCACCCAACAAGGTGGCCACGGCGGGATACGTGAACCCCATGATCGCCGTATTCCTGGGTTGGGCGCTTGGTGGGGAATCGCTTTCGGCCCGGACTCTGGCCGCGTCACTCATCATCGTGCTCGCGGTGGTGCTCATCATCACCGGCAGGCAGATTTCCTTCCGCCGGCTCAGACCCCGCTGGCTCTCGCCGAGGCAGGCGTCGGCCGATTGACACCGGTTCCGGGGGGGCGATCTTCCGCCTGATCCTCCCAGGAGCTCGCCGCCATGCTGTCCCCGCGGATCCTCGCCCTCGTAGGCGCCGCCGCCCTCGCCGCCGAACAGCCCCGGCCGCTTCAGGTACTCTCGGCCTCGCCGACGGGCGAGGCCCCGCTGACCGCAGCCATCGTCGTCATCTTCGATCGCCCGGTGGCCGGCTCGCTCGACCGGAGCATCGATCCCTCCAGCCTGCTCACGATCGTCCCAGCCACTCCCGGTCGCGTCGAATGGCGTGATCCGGTGACGCTCCGGTTCCGACCGGCGGTACCGCTCACGCCAGGGCAGAGCTACACCGTCACCGTCGCCAACAGTTTCGCCGCGATGGATGGCAGCCGGCTGGAGACGCCGCACGAGTTCCGCTTCCGAGTGCTGGGTCCGGCCCTGCTGGCGGGCCTGCCGGTGAACCGGGGAGAGAGCCCACGCTTTCTCGGTCCCGACGCCACCTTCGAGCTGGTGTTCAGCGCTCCCCTCGACCGCCAGGCACTGCGTGGGCTGGCGTACCTGGACTTCGGCAAGAGCTGCAGCCGCACGGGCATCCTCCGGCTCGACGCCACTGACCAGCGCCCCATCTCCGACAAGGACCCCTGGCAGTACCAGGAGGCGGGAGGGTGGGAGCGCGACCGTTCCCTCGACTCGCTCCGTCGGGTGGTCCGCTTCGCCGCCGAGCGCCCCCTGCCGTACAACTGCGCCGGCGATCTCGTTGCCCCATCCTCGGTTGATCCTGAGGGCACCCGGCCCTTCGTCCGCTGGAGCTTCGCGACCTACGGCCCGCTTCGCCTGGTGAGCGCCGCCTGCGCCGGTGGCCCGTTCTGTCCTACCGGTGGCATACGAGCGCTCTTCTCGACACCGGTCCGCGGGTCGGAGGTCCAGCGCCGGGTCCGGCTTCTGCCCGAGGTGCCGTTCCCCATCGGCGACACGGCCTCGGTTTCGGAGACCTGGCACCTGGAGGCGACCCTCGCTCCGCACACCGCCTATGCCGTGGTGGTCGACACGGCCATCCGCGACATCTTCGGCCAGTCGTTCACCGGGAATCCGGCCGCCGGGTTCCGCACCACCGGCTTTGCCCCGATGGTGGAGCACGAGTACGGCCGGATGACGGTTGAACGATCTGGCTACCGCACGCTGGGTGTGCGCCACGTGAATGTCGATTCCCTCAGCGTGACGATCGCCCCGGTGCCGGAATCACTGATACCCGCCATGCTGCAGTACAGCCGCTGGGAGCGCGACGACAGCGTTCTCGCCCAGGTCCTCAAGGGCGCGGTCACCCGGCGGATCGCCGTGCCAGGCCCGCGGGATCGGGTGCGGATCTTCGGAGTGCCAATCGCCGCCTACAACATGCAGCGGGCAGGCGCTCCCGTCTTGCAGCTGGTGCGCGTGTCCAGTCCCGGCCTGCCGCCGGAGTGGCGGGACAACCAGCCCTACGCGGTGGTCCAGGTGACCGACCTCGCGGTTCACGCCAAGATCGGCGTGGCCGGCGGCGTCGTCTGGGTCACAGGCGTGAACGACGGAAAGCCCCGGGTGGGCGCCGAAGTGAAGCTCCACGATCGCACCGGACGGCTGCTGGCGCAGGCTAGCACGGGACCGGACGGAGTCGCGGTGCTGACCGGTTACGAAGTGGACAGCACCGTGACCCGCAGCTGGGGATTCGAGGGATATGTCACCGCCGGGCTCGGGAACGACCGGGGTCTCACCAGCATCAGCAGCTACGATCCGGACCTGAGTCCCTGGCAGTTCAACGTGCGGTCCGGATATGGCGCGGAGCGCCACGATGTCTCGGCGCTGGTCTTTACCGAACGCGGGATCTACCGGCCCGGTGAGACCATTCACGCCAAGGGAGTCGTGCGCTACGGCCGCCTTGGTGCCCTCACCGTGCCGGCGGCGGGTGACAGCGTGCGCTGGCTCTTCGCGGATCGCGACGGAGGAACCCTTCACGAAGCCACCGCCCCGCTCTCGCCGTTCGGCACCACCGACCGGAGCTTCGTCATTCCCGGGGACGCTTCCCTGGGGACCTACCTGCTGTCGCTGGAGCAGCGGCGCGGCGGCGAGTGGCTTACCCTCGCAAACACGACCTACCGAATCGGTGAGTACCGGCCACCCGAGTTTCTGGTGGAGGCGGTTGCGGGGACACGCTCCGGCTTTCCGGGCGACACCGTGGGCGTCCAGGTGGAGGCTCGATACCTCTTCGGCGCGCCGATGGCCCGGGCAGCAATGACCTGGAGCATTCGCCAGTCGACCACCGGTTTCTGGGATCTCGATATCCCCGATGCCGCCGGATACACCTTTGGCGAAACCGGCTGGTGGTGGGAGGAGGACGAAGAGCGCACCGTCAACCAGTATCTCGGGAGCGGCGAGGATACGCTCGACGTCGGAGGCCGGGCGACGATCCGTTTCGCGCTCGCGCCTCCTCCGAAAGGCCGCCCGGCCCTCGCGACGGTCGAGGTAGCGGTGACGGACGTGAACCGCCAATCGGTGGGAGCTGCGGCGACGACGACGGTGCACCCGGCAGCCTTCTACATCGGCGCGAAGCCGCTTGGTACCAGGTACTTCTGGACCGCGGGTGAACCTGCCGCGATCGCCGTGATCGCGGTGGAGCCGGATGGCCGCCGGGTCGGCTCGGTGCCGGTCCGGGGCACCATTGTACGGCGCGAATGGCACCGGGTTCACCGCACGCGGGGCGGCTACAGCGAAGTGTACGGCGAGTGGGTGTCGGACACGGTGGCCAGGTGCGCGCTCCGGACCAGGACCGAGGAACCGGTCGAGTGCCGTTTCACCCCGCCCTCGGGGGGCAGTTACATCGTC